>Ga0307515_10003064_pt1 | contig 35390 bp, 28 predicted proteins | sample 17_EM_MG_FD_194513 | JGI IMG/M metagenome (GOLD analysis project Ga0307515, IMG submission 194513) | Populus trichocarpa ectomycorrhiza microbial communities from riparian zone in the Pacific Northwest, United States - 17_EM | ecosystem: Host-associated > Plants > Roots > Unclassified | place... | reverse complement strand
CATCCATAACTTCGGCACACCATGCCGATCCGTTAAACGAGGCCGAACGCCTCACTATTTTTGCCAAACTGGAAGGCCGCGACCGCCTGATCAAATTCCACAACAAAGCCTGGGACGACCTTTGGGCCAGCGATATCCAGATTGAAGGCGATGCGCAGGCGCAGCAGGATGTACATAGTATGCTGTATCACCTGTATTCGTTTTCGCGTGCGGGTACAGCTTACTCGCCGTCGCCCATGGGGCTTTCAGGTTTGGGTTATAACGGCCACATTTTTTGGGATTGCGATATCTGGATGTATCCCGCTATGCTGGTGCTGCACCCCGAGATTGCCAAATCTATGGTTGAATATCGTTTTGAACGGCTGGATGCCGCCCGTAAAAATGCTTTTTCGCATGGTTATAAAGGGGCGATGTTCCCCTGGGAAAGTGCCGACAGCGGGGTAGAAGAAACCCCGGTTTGGGCCCTGAGCGGTCCGTTTGAACACCATATTACTGCCGATGTTGCCCTTGCTGCCTGGAACTATTATTGCGTAACCCAGGACAAACAATGGCTGCGAGAAAAAGGCTGGCCCATACTATCGGCCACTGCCGATTTTTGGGCAAGCCGGGTTGAACGTAACGGCCCCGGGTATTATGATATCAAAAATGTAGTAGCCGCCGATGAGTGGGCCGAAAATATTGATAACAATGCCTTTACCAATGCTGCCGCCATTGCCAACCTGCAAAACGCTGCCGCCGCTGCCAAAATATTGGGCGAAAAAGCGGATGCCGACTGGCAGCTGGTAGCGCAAAATATCCCCATCCTGAAAATGGATAACGGCGTAACCCGCGAACATGCCACCTACAACGGCGAAGGTATTAAGCAGGCAGATGTAAACCTGCTGGCCTATCCGCTGAAAACAATAACCGATGCCGGCCAGATTAAAAAAGACCTGGAATACTACGAAACCCGTGTACCCAACGAAGGAACCCCGGCCATGACCCAGGCTGTTTTTGCCCTGTTATATGCCCGCCTGGGTAATGGCGATAAAGCGTATCATTTTTTCAAGGATGCTTACGAGCCAAACCTTAACCCGCCATTCCGCGTAATTGCCGAAACCAAGGGAGGTACCAATCCCTATTTTGCAACAGGCGCTGGCGGTATTATCCAAAGCTTACTCATGGGTTTCGGAGGGTTGGATATAACCCCCGCAGGTATTACACAGTTAAAAAGCAAGCTGCCATCCAACTGGAAATCGCTAAAGATAACCGGCGTTGGGATGGATAAGCGAACTTATGTTATTAAGTAATATTACCAATAACACAGTTGAAACATCTAAATAAAACCTCGCGACAGGTGAAATATATTTTCTCTCTCTCGCGGGGTTAGCATAGCGTAACCCGTGAGTAAATCTGGCGTAAGCTTCCAGCTTACGTTGCCAAATTGTAAATACATTTAATTTGAATCCGGTGCAGCTAAAAGCTGCAGCCAGATTTTTTCACGAGTTGAAACCTCGCGACAGACGAATAATACATACAATTATCAATTCTGGTTCTCCGGCAAATCTTTGCTTTCATGTTCGGTATCAATATGGTACCGGTTAATCAGGTGCAGCAGCACGCCGTTGGTCCAGCCGAAGCCGTCCTGTAACGGGTATTCGCCGCCGCCCGCGGTAAGTTTGGTATCAACCACATTATATTTTTCAAGCAGCTTGCCGGTTTGTTTAAATACCCTGATGTTTAACCGTAGCCAGCGCGTGGCAATTTCTTTGGCCAGTGCGTTGTAGTGGTAGTTCTCCAGGCCATCAATGGCCATATACTGTAATGGCGCCCAGCCATTTGGGGCATCCCATTGCTGGCCCGAAAAGTTAAGGGTGGTAACCAATCCACCGGCTTTCAGGAAGTTGTTCTTTAATCCTTCGGCTACCAGGCGGGCCTGCTCGTCAGTTGCTATTTTAAATTCAAGCGGGAACTCGGCAGCCAGGGTAGGTATGTTTGATAGCTGGTTTAGCTGCCAGTTGTAATCATCAAACCAGCCCGTTTTTTGGTTCCAGCAGTACTTCAAAATAGCGGCTTTACGGTGGGCGGCCCTTTCGCGGTATAGCTTGGCCAGCTTGGCGTTTTGAATTTGGTTAAGGCTGCGGGCTATGGTAAGTTCAAGGTTATAAAGCAAACAGTTCAGGTCGACTGGTACCAGGTTGGTGGTTTGTATGGTTGGCAGCTTGCCCGATGCATCAAACCAGCGCGTGCTGAAATCCCACCCCGAGGCTGCTGCCGCCCTGATGTTATGGTAAAATTGTGGCAGTGGTTGTTGGGTTTCTTTGCCGGCGGTTACATCCTGTACAAATGACTCCTCGCGTGGCTGGTCGCTCTCGTCCCAGTAACGGTTCAAAAGTTCACCGTCTGCCATCTTTACAACCCTGTGCGAGGCCTGGTTAGCAGCCAAACCTTCCCAGCCTTGCATCCAGTACAGATATTCTTTGATTAACTGCGGCCTGAAATGGGTCAATACTTTCTCCCCTTCGTTTTTGGCCAGCAGGTTTACCATCATGGCAAAAAATGGCGGTTGTGACCGGGTAAGGTAATAAGCCCGGTTACCATTAGGTATAAAGCCATATTTATCAATCAGGTAAGCAAAATTCTCAACCATATTGTGAATCACCTTTACCTGGTGGCTTTCCTGCAGGCCCAGCATAGTAAAGTACGAATCCCAGTAATAAATTTCCCTGAACCTGCCACCCGGTACTATATAAGGGTTTGGCAAGGCCAGTGATGATGAAAATGGTTTAGCCTCATCTGGCCGGCGCTGTAAAACATGCCACAAGGTATCAATATGTTTGCGGATGCCCGCTTCAATATCTGTTTGAAACGAGTTATGCGATACCGGCATATCAAAATGTGCCAGTACAAATATTTTAATATCAAAGCCGGGTTTATCTTTTTCATCCTGGTAGGCTTTCATGATCATGGCCGGGTCCTGCTTGGGCACAGCATCTACAAAAGTTTTATTATCCGGAAAAATCTGGCCAAGCTGAACGGCTTCAAACAAGCCTGGAAATTGTTGCCGTGGTGTTAGCGTTTGTGCTTTAACGCTAATGGTGAAAAATAAAAACGCGAGTAAAAAAAGTCTTCTCATTTAATATATCGATGCGCCTTTTTAAGGGTAAGGCAGTGGGTTCATAATAGTGTATAAATTTAATGTTTTTAAGTATAAATGTGTATCATTAACACTATTAATTTGCTGTGTTTTTTAAACATATTTTGTAGCATGTATAAAATGTTATAACTTGAACATTATTATTAGGAACGCCAATTTAACCTGCTGCTGTTTAGTTATTTGCTCATCATGAAAATTTTTAACACGCTTATCATAAGTGCTGCCTTTTTGCTATTGGGCGGTAATTACAGCTGTGCCCAAAACAGCCTGCCCAGTAAAGATAGCCTCGATCGTAAATGGTGGAAAGAGGCTGTGGTTTACCAGCTTTATCCGCGCAGTTTTAATGATGTAGATGGCGATGGCATTGGCGATTTAAAAGGAATAATTGCCAAACTTGATTACATCAAAAGTTTAGGGGTTGATGCGGTTTGGCTTAACCCGATATATGGGTCGCCAAATGACGACAACGGTTATGATGTGAGCGACTACCGCGACATTATGAAAGATTTTGGCACCATGGCTGATTTTGATGGCATGCTTAAAGGCATGCATGCCCGCGGCATAAAACTGGTGATGGACCTGGTGGTAAACCATAGCAGCGATGAGCACGAATGGTTTAAAAAAAGCCGCAGCTCGCGCAACAGTCCTTACCGCGAATATTACCATTGGTGGAATGCCGAGAAAGGCAAACCGCCTTACCGTTACAGCCTTTTTGATGTAAACCATGATGCGTGGCGATATGATTCGCTTACCAATGCCTATTACCTGCATTATTTTTCGCGCAAGCAGCCCGATCTTAACTGGGAAAACCCCAAACTAAGGCAGGAAGTATACGATATCATGAAGTTTTGGGGCGATAAAGGGATTGATGGCTTTAGGCTGGATGCATTCCAGTTTGCGGCAAAAGATACCACCTTTCCGGCTTTCCCAAATGGGTTTGAAAAAAACTTTACCCAATATTACGGTATGCAGGGCAACCTGCATGGTTACCTGCAGGAAATGAACCAGCAGGTTTTAAGCAAATACAATGTAATGAGCGTAGCCGAAGGGGCTGGCAATACTTTTGAAGATGCACACAATTTGGTTAATGCCGACAGGAATGAACTGAACATGGCTTATGCGTTTGAAGCAGTAGACATAGCCAAACCCGAAGGTTATAGCCTGCTGCGACTAAAGCAGATATTTACCAAATGGGATAGCGCGTTTGCTGCAAAAGGATGGCTCTCCATTTTCCTGGCCAATCATGACCAGGCAAGGCTGGTTACCCGGTTTGGCAACGATAGCCCGGAGTTTAGGGCGGTATCATCAAAAATGCTGACCACCTTTTTAATGACCATGCGCGGTACCCCTTATTACTATAATGGCGACGAACTGGGAATGACCAACGCCGGATTTAGTAAGGCAGAAGATTATCGTGATGTACAAACCTTGAACGAATACCAGCGCCAGAAAAACCTGGGCACCGATATGCAAAAGTATTTACAGCGCATGAGTTTTGAAAGCAGGGACAATAGCCGCACACCCTTTCAGTGGAACAACAGCAAAAATGCCGGCTTTTCAACCGGAAAACCATGGATTGCGGTAAATCCCAATTATACCACCATCAATGTAGCTGCCCAGGAAAAGGACGCCAATAGTACCCTTAACTATTTCAGAAAAGTTGTAAAACTGCGCAAAGACAACCTGGTACTGGTTTATGGTAAATACACCTTGCTGGATGGCCAAAACGACGATACTTACAGCTATACCAGGGAGCTGGATGGTAAAAAATTGCTGGTATTATTAAATTTTAAAAGTAAGGCGGCCACCACCAACACCGGCGTAGATTTTAGCAAAGCCAACGTTTTATTGGGTAATTATTCCCAATCTTCCAAAAACGGAACGCTTAAACCTTATGAAGCAGTAGTTTACGAACTGAGATAAAGTGTTTGAAATCAGTTATTTGATTGCGAATGGCTGCGATTATTGCGGCCATAGGTTTTATGTGATTATACCTAATGGCGAGGCCTTGGTTGTAGCCTTTAAAAAATCTATAAACTCCACACAAATTTATTGGATAATTACCACTGCATTTGCGGGTACAATGCTTATGGCCTCCAGGTATTGGAGAACAGGTGGATGTAATTAATGGGGGATAGCCATATTTTTTTTAAAAGTATATGTCCTATTATGCATATCTCAATCGCTATTAGGGCATAAGTAAACATCAATAATTAAATAACACCATGAAACAACGACTCAATGTTTTTGAAAAAGGCCAGGGCGCTATGAAGGCTTTGTATGGCCTGGGCATCTACCTGGCTAAGTCGCCGGTTGAGCAAACGCTCTTAAATTTAATTTATTTCCGGGTATCGCAGGTTAACGGTTGTGCCTATTGCCTGGATATGCACTCGAAAGACTTACGGGCCAACGGCGAAACCGAGCAGCGCCTGTATATGTTAAATGCCTGGCGGGAAGCCCCTTTTTATACCGATAGGGAACGCGCAGCATTGGCATGGGCCGAAGCTTTGACAAAAATTGCAGGTGGTCCCGTACCCGACGAAATTTACGCAGCAGCCCGCGAACAGTTTACCGAAGAAGAATTGGTTGATTTAACTTTGGCTGTTATCACCATTAACAGCTACAACCGCGTTAACCTTGCATTCCCTAATGTGGCTGCTGTTGGTACGTACAAAGTGGCGCGCACGCCGTTCAATAAATTGGCAAAGCATAAGGTAGTAAATTGAACACCTTAATTAAATAAGCCCGGTTATTATCTTTTGATAAATACCCGGGCTTATAAATACAATTCAAATCGACGGTTAGCCGGTTTTTGGTTTACGCCTTAAAAATCTGGCCACTAATTTTTTAGCCCTTGCCGAATTCTGAAATTTCAGGACAATAACCGACCAAGCGGCAATCAATAATGCAGCAATCATAACGTTGTTGTTAAAATGTTAGTGAATGAGGATACAGAAGCTGTTAGTGTATTGATTTGAAAACAAATACGTTATTGCCTTATTTGTTTTTTAGCTTCTGTAATAACAGGATAGCATCAAATGGTTACGACCAGGCGCTGCCCGTCGGGGACATCTAAATTCCAAAGTTCGGCAATGTCTTCCAGTTTAACGGTGATGGTATCCACTTTGAGTTTTCCCACGGCCGCAAGGGCAAACATTTCGGGCAGTATAGCGGTAAAAAGCTGGCCAACCTCCTGCTTTGACCATGCGCCAAGCCCCGATCCGGTGAGCTGAAGATCGACGCTCCGCAAATTGGCGGCAGATAGCTGGATGATATCGCCGGCCATGCTACCAACCGATACATACCTTACCTTGTTTGTAAACGAACCATCGCCCTTTAAACAGGCAAGTATCATTTCGGCGGTACGGCCCCACAGGTAATCTATAATAACGTCAATGGGGGTTTGTGCGTGAATAGCTTTAATACGGGCCTTAAATTGTTCATCATCCTGCAAAACAGAAACAGCCTCATCACTACCCATCGTCAGCAGGTCATCAAGCGATTTTTGATTTCTGCCGGTTACAATCACCCTTTTTGCACCATAATGTTTGGCAATTTGCACGGCTACCCGGCCTGTAAAACCGGTAGCGCCATTTACCAGTACCACATCGCCCGGCTTAATGTCGGCTTTAAACCGTAAACCCATTGCCGCGCCTATTATGGCGTTAGGCAAGGCAGCCGCAGCCGCATCATCAAGTCCATCGGGTATTTTTACTATCCGGTCTTTGTTAATGGTTGCTTTTTCGGCCAGCATACCACTCACACCCATGCCATAAACCCGGGTTCCGTCTTCCAGCAGGCAAACGCCATCGCCCCCAATTATCCGGCCGCTTGCCGCAGGGGCATCGCTTGAGTAGTGTTTGCCGGCGGCACGCCCCTTATCAAAGTGTTTAATGGCCACGGCTTTTACCGTTACCAATAGCTCATCGCTATTTTGAATTGCCGGCTCTGGAAAATCAACATATTGAGGTAATTCCCCTTTTTGATACATTACTGCTGCTTTCATCTTTTATTTTTTTGTTAAGACAAAATTAGCCCGCAACATAGCGCCGCAACGATAACATATGTTATCAAGTTCAGAAATGTAATTTGCCTTTTGCAAGCTTGCTTTTAATGCGGCTTAAGTGTACTTTGCTGATACCCAGGTATGAAGAGATATAATGTTGTGGTACCCGCTGCACAATATGCGGCCTTTCGTCCAACAGTTTTTGATAACGCTCTTCGGGCGTATCCCTGATAAAAGAAACAAACTCGTTGATGTAATGGGTTTGCCTGCCGGCAGATAGCTGTAATATCATTTGAGCAAAACCGGGTTCCCGGGTTAGCTCATCCATCAATTGAGTAACGTATTGTTTGGGGAGTAAATAGACTACTGATGGCTCTATCGTTTCAACCGTGAATGCGCTTGGCGTATTATTGATAAAGCTTTCGAGCGAAGCGAGGCCTTCATCCTCAAAAAAGAATTGTACAGTTTTGTCATCCCCTTTATTGTAAAAAAACGTACGCACACAGCCTTTCTCAATAAAAATATAGTGCTGTGATACTTTTCCTTCTTCCAGCAAAATAGTTTTTGCCGGTACCTCCAGCCGTTTCTGATATTCCAGGTACTTATCCCAAAAAGGGTTCAATTGGGGGAATTTATTTCTGAAATGGAAAATCATAACCTGTATAATTAATATGCTAAGATAAGCTCTCTTCCTATAAAATAGAGATATTAAAAATAGAAGTGCGAAAACCGGTATTAACGATCAAGAAGGTCAAAGAGCCATTTGCGGCAGATAGCCCGCGCTAAACGCATTGACCGTTGATCGGGGTGTGAGTACAGTAACCTGTTCCGCCTTTATTGGCAAGCCCGTTTTTTCATACCCCGCAGGCGTCCAATGATAAAGCTGGTTATCGGCTACCAGGTAGGGTTCGCCGTTAACCTGTATAAAAGTACCGTTGGGCAGACCCTGTACATCGGCATCGAACGTTACTTTGTTGCCGTTTTTATCTATCCTTTCCTGGTGTGTAATCTCGTCAATTTTCCCGATGGCGGTTTTATTATCAAACCCAAACCCAGCATTGCCCTTAAGCCAGGATGTTTTAAACTTGTTGGCATCATCGCGGCGGCATTCAAAACAAGGGCGATGGCCGGCTGCAAAAGCGGTGGCCTCATCCAAAAAGAACAGTTCTGTCCACAACCCCGGCGACATCACCTCGCGGTGCCTGCCTTTAAACTGCAACAGGCAGGTAATCCAGGCTTTAAGCTTAAAAGGGCGCAGTATGGTTTTGGTATTACCATGCAACTGACCACGGTTACCTATCCAGGCACCCCGTGAACTTGTTTTGATAATATCGCCATGAGGGTTTACCCGATTTTGCAGCATGTTGAATAATTAAAGTTTACCAAAAAGAGCCTGTTTTTTTGCTTTCTGCCTTAGGCCTTCGGCTTTCAGCTCCTTCTCTAATCGCACTCAATATTATGGCCTATCCGCAAAATGTGCCCATCGGGATCTTTTACCAGCATCTCGCGCATAAACCAGGGTTTATCTTCCGGGGGCGATAAAATTACAGCGCCTTTTTCTTTAATAGCTGCATAATATTTATCTACATTATCAACATTAAGGCAAAGCCATGTTCCGGCATGGCCCTGGTCGCCTTTGCAAAAAAAGATGGTGGTGTCGCCTGTCAGTGCACCGCCAAAGGTTGGCGGGTCGTCCCATGTCCATTGTTCTTCAAAACCCAGTACCTGTGTATAATAGGCCAGGCTGCGCGCAACATCATCAGAATAAAGTATCGGGATAACAGATTCTATTTTCATGACTAAAGGATATGTAGAGAAGCTAAATATGGAAATTAATCTACGTTTCAAACCAATCATTAATGGTTAAATCAAGATATGCATATTAGTTATAGCAAACAAAATAAATGGGAAAAGGTCGTCATTTTTCAATGATATGCGACCCTTATTTATTGTATATATCCTCTAAGAATTTATTAAATGAAGTTAAAATTAATTGTTTTAGTGGGTTATCTCTTACAATCATCAATGATCCATACACAAAAGTGTTTTCATATGGAATAACATTGTCGTGTTTTTCAACAGATAAATCTAAATCGCCACACCACTGGTTAAAAACAATTTTTCTTTGTCTTGAGTATCCTTCGTCGCCGAAACAAAAATATATAAGTACTCTGTGGTCGTTTTTATTAAAAAAATCATTAACGATAGACATAATAGTGGCTCTTATTATTCTATCATACTTGAATGAGAAAGGGGTAGATGAATGATCTCCGTCCCTGCTAAACCCTAAATTATAAACTATATGAATATTACCATCTGAATCGGGCAAAGTAGATTCAGAAAAGTAAATTAAGTAATGATGGTTTTGTTCAGAAATGAAACTATAAGAACCGTCTTCAGTTACATCAAAGCTATACAGGAGAGACAATTTTAATTCCCTTTAGCGTAGATAAACTTTCTCCATTTTTAATTGCCTTAACAATTCTTTTTTTATCCTCAATCATTTGGATGATTGGATTGGAGTCTTTTTTTGGTTCAGAAACAGTGTTTTTATTTACTTGTTCCATGATGCGTATTTTTTTGATATACTTTAAAGTGAATACAAATTTAAACAAAAAAGAAGAAATATTTGTTCGGTGTATGCAATTTATCCTGGTAAATAGAGTGGATGTTACATACATCCCAAACTCATTAATGACGTTTATTATTCCTTTTTCCAGTCCGAATATTTAGTCTCCTCCGGTACGTCTGTCGGGCTTTCAAAATCCAGGTTATAGCCGTCGGGGTCCTTTATTGTAACTACCCACATATTGTTTCCAACAAAAGGCTCATTGGGTTTAAGACCATGTTCCACAAACTCGTAATATAATGCCAGCGCATCCTGGCACTGAAAGCACACAGATACCCCCAAACCGCGCCCGGGCATCTCCTTATGCAGGGTTTGCAGCATAAGTGCACCGCCGCCGCGCTGAAGCCAGCACCATTCTATTTTATCTTTTGGTACCCATTGATTAACCAGCGTAAAGCCTAATTCTTCCACATAAAAGTGTAATGATCGCTCCATTTCGGTGACCATAAAAAAAGGTACCGCTTGAGTAATGTTTGGGGCTTTGGTGATTTGATTGGCCATGGCGGGGATGGTTAATAGAGTTGGATACCACAAAGTTAAGGTGTAGACGTATTCGGGCAAATAGATATTTGCCATCAATTGCAATATTCCAGACTTGTAGTTTCAGAATTTTACAACTATCTATGGCGTGTTGGGTTTTTGAGGCGGGCGGGCCTGTCAGTCTGAGCCTGTCGAAGACTCGTGCGTAGAGGCCTTTGCCCGCTTGGTTCGACGGGCTCACCATGACGCCCCTTTTACAACGTTATTCACCCTAATCAATCACCCCATTAATATCAGTCACCAGCGCCTCGCTCATATAATCTAAAAAGGGGCGCATATCCCGTAATGCCTGGCAAATGCTTTCAAAAAAACCGGAACTCAAAAATTCATCATCGGTAAACCGGTGCACAACCAGGTATTGCTTGTACCGCAACAAGTCGATAGCTTCATGATCGGCGGGGTAACCTTTAGGAGTGGTTTTCACGGTTTCGCCGCGTAAGGTGCCAAAGCTTTTGATAAAAGTTGCGCTGTTTAGGATATTGCGCAAGGGCTTATCATCAAAAGCAATGTCATCCCTGATGCGTTTTAAATCCTGCGGATTGGGCGCCCAAAAACCACAGGCAACAAAGGTGTTTCCGGGTTCAAAATGGTAATAGTAGCCGCCGCGCCTGTATTTGGTAGCACGCCTGAAACCGCCGCTCCAATTGGTTTTATAGGGCGTTTTATCTTTGCCAAACCGGGTATCGCGGTAAATGCGGTGCATGCTTTTTTTACCTGTTGGCGTTTCAATAACATCGTGCAGGTTTAAGTTGGCCAGTATGGCATCTACAAAACCCTCCACAAAACCAAGCTGTTGCTGGTAAAACTCTTTATGCGCGGTAAACCATTCCCGGTTATTGTTATTTTTCAGGTCGTTTAAAAAGTCGATAGCAGAAACGGGCAATACAGGTTGACTCATGGCATCAAAAATAACTATTTGCGCCTTAAGGTAAGTACTGCAATTTCGGGCCAGATGCCTATACGGCCCTTAAGCCCAAGAAAACCGAAGCCCCGATTTACGTATAAATATTTGCCGCTTTGCTCATAAAGGCCGGCCCATTGCTTGTACACATACTTAATGGGGCTCCACTTAAAGCCAAACAATTCAAAGCCAAATTGTGCACCATGCGTGTGGCCGGATAAAGTAAGGTGAACATGCTGGTGGTGCCCCATAGTTACCGCATCCCAATGCGATGGATCATGCGACATCAATACTTTAAATGCATCATCGGGCACACGTGCGGCGGCCTTTTCCAAATCGCCATATTTATGAAAACCGCCCTTACCCCAGTTCTCTACGCCGATAAGCGCCAGCGACTCGCCATTTTTATCGATAGTTAACGATTCATTTAAAAGCAGGCGGAAGCCTATTTCTTTATGCACATTTTTTAGGCGTACAAGGTTGGCATGCTTGTCGTTCACATTATCCCAGCGCATATAGTCGCCATAATCATGGTTGCCCAATACCGAATATTTGCCATAAGGGGCTTCAAGTTTGGCAAAGGCCGGTATCCAGGGATCCATTTCGGCAGCATGGTTATTTACCAGGTCGCCTGTAAATAGTATCATATCGCTCTGTTGGGCATTCACCAGGTCGAGGCCTTTTTGCACACCTTCGGCATCGCTGAAACTGCCGGAATGAATATCAGATAACTGGGTGATGGTAAAACCATCAAATTCCTCAGGCAGATCTGGGAAGTACAACGTCTCGCGCCTTACTTTGTAATAATGGCGACCGCGGGTAACACCAAACAACAGCAGCAGGAAAAATACCCCTGCTATGATGAGCACAAACTGGCTTACGCCCACGCTATGCGGCGGAAAGCCACGGAACAGGCGTGTAACATCTTCCAGTAATAAAACAATGCTGCCAATAAGTTTGGGCACAAATGATAACAGCATTAATGCCATTAACCACGATATAACTTTGGTTTTACCGGTAAAGGCGCTGAAAACGATAGTAGCACCTAGCAAGCCATCAAAAAGCCAATAGGCCAGGTAAACCGTTGTATTGGCGGTAAGCGTTTGTACCGCCGCAAAAAAATAAACATCAATGATAAGCCATAGCAATACAATGGCAGGGACTCTTTTCTTCATACTTAGGTTAGACGAACAAGTATCAAAAAGATTTTAAACATTTAAACTTCATTGCGTTAAGATGACAAATGGTTTTGTAGAGACGCATCACATGCGTCTCCCGCAGGATATTCACAATTTGCCGGTCGGGTTTGCATGTGTGATTTGCATGGGGGAGACGCATGTGATGCGTCTCTACAAAAAGGGAAAATATAAAATCATATCACCACCCTAAACGTCAAATTAACCCTGGCTTTCATCGGTTTTACAGATTTTGCTATGCGGTGTTCCCAATGCTCCTGCAATCCGGCCTTCATCAGCAAAAATGAGCCATGCTCCAGCCGTACCGAATATTTTTCATGATGATGCTGTTTGCTGCGGATATCAAAGCTGCGTACCTGCCCAAAACTTACCGATGCGATGACCGGGTTTTTGCCCAGTACATCTTCGCGGTCGCTGTGCCAGGCTACCGAGTCGTTGCCATCGCGGTAATAATTAAGCAGTACACTGTTAAATTGGATGCCGGCCAATGGCTCTATTTTATTTTTAATCATCAGCAGTTCGGGCGTCCAGCAATTGGGTTTGCTTTGGGTTAGGGAGGCATAGTCATAAACATCGGGGTCGCCGTACCAGGCGGTCAGGCGCGGGGTGATGATGTCTTTATCATAAATCCTTTGCATCCGCTGTTTCCAGGGAGTTTCGGCAATAAACTTTTGGAGCAGGCTGTCGCTTTCCTGCTCATTAAAAAGGCCGGGGCGATAATCTAATAAATGGGTGGGCAGGCCCTTACTTTGCCCGGCATCGGGAAAAAAACATAGCTGTTCCATATCAACCTCCAATTTTTGCTAAAACCAATCTGTGCTAATTTTTTTTACAAAGATATTAAAATACTAATATTTTTAGTATTAGATTTGTAGTCTGTTTCTGATGGAAGAATTTTATATCGATGTGAAGATCAGCCGTGGCATGACCCGGATACAGGTGGACGAGGTGCCGCCTGAGCAATGGGATTTGCCCTATGCGCCGCAATTTATCATCGAGTTTTATAACGGCCGGGAATTTATTACCATGATGCTGCAACTGGAGCAGGGGGAGTGGTATGATCGTAATGCCCGTGTACAGGATGACGATATACAGCGTTATTTTGAACCTGTGCCTGACCCGCGTAATGCCGATTATGAAAGCCCCTTAAGTGTACAGGCTATACAGGAAATTGGGCAGGCTATCAGCAGGCACATGGTAGTGCACCTAACAGTTTATATGGGGTTATTTATACCTGTTTTTCGTGAACCAACTTTAAACTGAAACTCATGGAAGCAAAAGAGGATATTATCAGCCAGCTGAAAAAAGATATTTTATTGTGGGAGGGTTTTAAAGTACCCATTGCCGGAGCCGACGATAGCTTTGGCCTGGGGCCTATTGAGGCTGCTTTTCCAAACGGTATTTTCCCGGTAGGTGCAGTGCATGAGTTTTTAACTACCGAGCCCGAACACGCCGCGGCCACCAGCGGCTTTATTGGCGGCATACTGGCCCAACTGATGCGTACCAATGGGGTTTGCTTGTGGATAAGCAAAGCGCGTACAGTTTTCCCGCCTGCGCTTAAAGTATTTGGCGTACCGCCCGAGCGGGTGATATTTATAGACCTGCAGCGCGAAAAAGATTTGCTATGGGCAACCGAAGAAGCCCTGAAATGCGATGGCCTGGCAGCCGTTATTGCCGAGTTACCGGGCATCAACTTTACCCAATCGCGCCGTTTGCAGCTGGCGGTTGAAAGCAGCCAGGTTACCGGCTTTGTTTTACGTACCGATGCTAAAAAACTCAGTACCACCGCCTGTGTATCCCGCTGGCAAATAACGCACCTGCCCAGCGAGTTGGAAGATGGTTTGCCCGGCGTAGGTTTCCCGCGCTGGCAGGTAGAACTTTTAAAAGTGCGTAACGGCAACCCCGGCTGCTGGAAAGTAGAATGGGTGGCCGGTAGCTTTGTACCGGTTATTGAAGAAAAGGCGGTAACAGAAATAGCATACCAGCAATATGCCTAAGCGGTTTATGTCCATATGGTTCCGTCATTTAACTACCGACTGGCTTACCCTGAAACAGCCCGAGCTGAAAGATGTACCTTTTGTTTTTGCGATAAAAGATCATGGCCGCATGCTAATAACCGCCACCAACCGTGCCGCCGAAGTGCATGGTGTAAAAGCAGGCATGGTTGCTGCCGATGCCAAAGCCATAATAGTTGGCCTGCAGGTGATGGATGAACAGCCCGACCGTGCCGCCAGGTTATTACACGCGCTGGGCGAGTGGTGCATTCGCTACACACCCATCATCGCCGTTGATTTGCCCGATGGGCTGATCCTTGATGTATCCGGCTGTACCCACCTTTGGGGCGGCGAACGGGAATACCTGAAAACGATAGTACTTAAATTAAGAAGCAAGGGCTACGATGCCCGCGCTGCCATGGCCGATAGTATTGGCGCAGCCTGGGCCATTGCGCGTTTTGGCAGGCTGAGCCCCATTATTGAAAGTTACGGACACGCTACGGCCTTGCTGCCATTACCACCGGTGGCCTTGCGGCTGGAGCCGGTTATTACCGAGCGTTTGCAAAAACTGGGGCTGCGTACCATTGGCAGTTTTATCCGCATGCCACGGTCGGTACTACGCCGGCGGTTTGGGGAACATCTGCTGCTACGGCTTAACCAGGCTTTGGGCAACGAGGATGAGCCGATGCAATTATTGCAGCCTGTTGAGCCCTACCAGGAGCGCCTGCCCTGCATGGAACCCATCAATACTGCCACCGGAATAGAGATAGCCATTAGACGGTTACTGGAAAGTATATGTAAACGGCTGCAACAGGATGGCAAAGGGTTACGAACGGGGGTACTTAAGTGCTACCGGGTGGATGGTAAGGTAGAGCAGGTGCAGATTGGCACCAACCGCGCATCGCACCATGTGGAGCACCTTTTTAAACTATTCGAGCTTAAAATAGCTACGATAGAACCTGCCCTGGGGATTGAACTTTTTGTGCTGGATGCCCCCAAAGTAGATGATGCCGACCCTGTACAGGAGCGCCTGTGGGGCGAAGTTGGTGGCCTGGATGATACGGGGGTAGCTGAACTGCTGGACAGGATTGCCGGGAAAATAAATACCAATGTTATTCACCGTTACCTCCCCGACGAGCATTACTGGCCCGAGCATTCTATCAAAAAATCCGCTACCATCCTGGAAAAACCAGCTACTGCCTGGCGTATCAGTCGCCCCCGGCCCACACAGCTTTTGGCCCGGCCCGAACCTGTTCAGGTAATGTCGCTGGTGCCAGATTATCCACCAATGCATTTCATCTATAAAGGTAAAGTGCATCAAATTAAGAAAGCTGATGGTCCCGAACGCATTGAGCGCGAATGGTGGCTGGAAAATGGCGAGCGCCGTGATTATTACCATGTTGAGGATACAGATGGCAAGCGTTACTGGATTTTTCGGCTGGGTAAGTACATGGAAGGCGAAATTAATGAATGGTTTATTCATGGTTTTTTTGCGTAAATATGGAGTATACAGAATTACAGGTTACCAGCAATTTTAGCTTCCTGCGCGGCGGCTCGCATCCTGCCGAACTGGTGGAGGCCGCCGTTAAGTTGGGTTATACAGCCATTGCCATTACCGACCGTAATACTGTTGCCGGTGTAGTACGTGCCCATGCCGCTGCAAAAAGTGCCGGCATCCGTTTTATCCCGGCTTGCCGGCTTGATCTGTTGGACGGTCCCAGTCTGCTGGCTTATCCTACCGATATTACTGCGTGGGGGCGTTTGTGCGCTTTGCTAACCAAAGGCAACCTGCGTACCGAAAAAGGCAAATGCGAGTTGTATAAAAATGATGTATTCGAACATGCCGAAGGCATAAAATTTATAGTGATTCCCCCCGATGAATTAAACACCTGGTTTGATTTTGATGACTCATTTAAGCAGGATTTAAAGGAGTACCGGATAGCTTTAGGTAATGATTTATATATAGCTGCAACCCGCTCATACCATGGTGATGATGCTAAGCGCTTTTACCGGCTTTCGCAATTAACCATCCCTATGGTGGCTACCAATGATGTGCATTATCATGAGGCCGAAAGGCGCGAGTTACAGGATATAGTAACCTGTGTACGCGAAAAGTGTACCATTCACAATGCCGGTTTCCGGCTGCACGCCAATGCCGAAAGGTATTTGAAGCCGATTGAAGAAATGGAACGCCTGTTTCAACAATACCCAGATGCCCTGGCACGTAGCCGGGAAATTGCTGAAGCCTGTAAATTTTCATTAGATACTTTAAAATACCTGGAGCCGGAGTGGATTAGCCCTGATGGGCAGACGGCAGATGAACACCTGGCATCCCATACCTGGGCCGGTGCCAAAAAAATATTTACTGATGCCGAATTTGAATTACAGAAGGGACAGATCCAATTCGAACTCGATTTTTTTAAGAAACGAAAACTGGCCCCTTATTTTTTACGAATTTTTGAATACACCCAGAAGGCTGAAGAGTTAAAAATCCTGCACCAGGGGAGGGGCTCGGCGGCTAATTGCGCGGTGTGTTTTTGTTTGGGGATAACCCCTGTTAACCCGGCCAAATCAAACCTGTTGTTTTCGCGCTTCATGTCCGATTCCCGGGAGGAGTGGCCCGATGTGGATGTTGATTTTGAACACGAGCGACGGGAAGAAATTATCCAATGGATTTACCAAACCTATGGCCGCGAACATGCGGGAATTGTGGCCACCGTTACGCAGGAACGACATAAAGGGGCCATCCGCGATGTGGGGAAGGCTATGGGGATTTCTGTAGATACAATTAGCCGCCTTGCGGGCGCTATCTGGGATTTTTCGGAAGAGGCTTTTGACCGGGAACGTATCATTTCGCAGGGGCTTAACCCCGACGATCCGCTGTTGACAAAGGTACTGCAACTAACTGATGAACTGATGGGGTTCCCGCGGCAGTTAGGGCAGCATACAGGTGGCTTTGTAATTATGCGCTGTAAACTCTCGGACATTTGCCCGGTTATGAATGCCCGCATGGAAGACCGTACCCAGCTGGAATGGAACAAAGACGACCTTGAAGACCTGGGCATTTTAAAAGTAGATGTACTGGCCCTGGGCATGCTTACCTGCATCCGTAAAGCATTTGACCTGGTTAAGCAGCACTATGGAGAGGAACTGACATTGGCCAACGTACCGCAGGATGATAAGGCAGTTTATGATATGATATGCCAGGCCGATACGCTTGGTGTTTTCCAGATAGAAAGCCGGGCACAAATGTCGATGCTGCCACGATTGAAGCCCAGGGAGTTTTATGACCTGGTAATAGAAGTAGCCATCGTACGCCCCGGCCCCATACAGGGCGATATGGTACACCCTTATTTACGCAGGCGCGATGGGATAGACAAGGTTGAGTATCCTTCGGAAGAATTAAAAAAAATACTGGAACGAACAAAAGGTGTGCCTTTATTCCAGGAGCAAGCTATGGAGATTGCCATGGTAGCGGCAAATTTCACCGCTGCCGAAGCCGACCAGTTGCGCCGAAGTATGGCTACGTTTAAGGCCAAAGGATTGGTGAGTAATTTTCGTGATAAACTGGTGGCCGGTATGATGGGCAAAGGTTATACCGAAGAATTTTCCAAACGTATTTTTAAGCAATTGGAAGGCTTTGGCAGCTATGGTTTCCCCGAAAGTCATGCTACTTCATTTGCCCATTTGGTTTATATTTCATCATGGCTTAAGTGGTATTATCCTGATGTTTTTGCCGCGGCGTTGCTCAACAGCCAGCCAATGGGCTTTTACCAGCCGGCGCAGATAGTGATTGATGCCGAAAGGCATGGTGTAGTTGTGCGCCCGGCAGATGTAAATCACTCCATGTGGGATAACACACTGGAAGAAAAAGATGGTAAGTTTTGCGCCGTTCGTTTGGGTTTTAGGCAGGTGAACGGCCTGCGCGAGGATGATATGCAGGCGCTGATAGCGGGGCGCGGGAGCGGTTATACCAGCATCAGCCGGTTAAGCGATGCCGGTGTGCCGCAAGCGGCCATTGAAAAGCTTACCGATGCCGATGCCTTCCGTTCCCTGGAACTGGATAGGCGCGAAGCTTTATGGGAAGTACCCGCGCTTAATGATAAACCCATCGGCCTGTTTGCCGGCCAGCTATCCGAAAGCGCTATGGAGACACAGGTTACGCTGCCGCTGATGACCCAGGCCGAGCATGTGGTGCAGGATTATGCCTCTACAGGTTTATCGCTAAAAGCACACCCCGTTAGTTTTGTGCGCGAAAAACTGGATCTGTTAAAAGTAACAGCTACCGGCCGGCTGGCACAGCTAAAAGATGGCGACCCGGTTAAAGTTACCGGCCTGGTAACTGTACGTCAGCGCCCTGGTACGGCCAAGGGGATTTTATTTATTACCATTGAAGACGAAACCGGCTTTGCTAACCTGGTGGCCTTTGAAAAGGTTTTTGATAAATACCGAAAAGAAATATTGCAATCACGCCTGCTGATGGTAGAGGGTAAATTGCAGATAGAGGGATTGGTAATCCATGTGATAGCGCACCGTTTTTTTAACCTGTCGCCCTTATTACGTGGCCTTACGGCGGCTCAAACCGAAGATTTGCCGGTACTAACTTTATCGCGTAGCGATGAAACAACATCGCCGGTTACCCCTGTTAAGGAGGTTTTTCACAAAGGCAGGAATTTTAAATAATAGCAAAAATGAGAATCAAGAGTTGAGAATCAGGAGTCAAGATAAAAACGAAGAAGTGTTTAAATTGATTTACAGGTAATGGAAATGTCGATAGCGCATGGCGGTGACGACTCACCCCGACGACCCCTATAAATATCGGAGCGTCTTCCCCTCTCTCCGACTGCGTCCATAGCGGGGCTTGAAAAGAGAGAAAAGACAAAAGATATAAGACAAAAACTAATAAAAAAATGAGATACACCCTCTTTGCGGCGCAGCCGGAGAGAGGGTCGGCCAGCGCAGCGTAGCCGGGGTGAGTCGTGACTGGCGTTCAAAACCGCATTGCTACAAACGCTAAATGTTCCTGAAAAATCAAATTTTAAATAGCTTCTGATAAACCGAATATAAAATTGCTGCTTGAAAAGCTGTTTGTTAATTGAAGTTGAGTGTTAACCATGAATATTTATAATATGTTAATTATCAATTGTTTATAATTTAATTTTTTAAAATGTGTTAAGTTATGTTAACCCAATTTATATGCGTTTGCCAAATTCATGACTTTAATATCCAGCTCAAATAAAATTTATATTAACATTGCAACCGAAAAGATGAAAGAGACAAACCCGGCAATGCAGATGGCTTTTGATTACCTGGAAACAACCAATACGGTTGTTTTTTTAACGGGTAAGGCAGGTACGGGTAAAACCACTTTTTTGCAGCGTGTAAGGCAGGAATCAAAAAAGAAAATGGCCGTTGTAGCGCCTACTGGCGTGGCTGCTATCAATGCCGGTGGCATGACTATTCACTCGCTGTTCCAGATCGCCTTTGGGCCTATCATCCCGGCAGGGAATACCCGGCCCGAGATGCATTACAGCCCGGAGAAAAAAGAATTGCTTTCCAGCCTGGAGTTGCTTATCATCGATGAAGTGAGCATGGTCCGCCCCGATGTGCTTGACCAGATAGACCTCATATTACGCAACCTGAAAGGCACCACCCAACCTTTTGGCGGTGTACAGCTTTTGCTCATAGGCGATCTGTCGCAGCTAAGCCCCATTATCCGCGATGAGGAATGGATGATGTTGGGGCGATATTACAGCACCCCTTATTTCTTCAGCAGCCTGGTGATGCAAAAAGCGCCTTATGTAAAAATCGAGCTCGATCATGTGTACAGGCAAAAGGAACAGGCCTTTGTTGATATTTTGAACGAGGTGCGTAACCAAACCATTAGCTCTAATAACCTGGAATTGCTGAACGCCCGGCACCAGCCCGGTTTTCGCCCCACGGCTGCAGAACCATACATTACCCTTACTACACATAACTCCATTGCCCAGCAGCTGAATAACGAATTTGTAGAAGCATTGGAAGGGCAGGAGTTTGAATTTGCGGCCACTATTCGCGGCGAGTTCCCCAAGGATGCTTATCCTACTGAAACCAACCTGAAGCTTAAAACAGGTGCCCAGGTAATGTTTGTTAAAAACGATAGTTCGGCCGAAAAGCTTTTTTATAATGGCAAAATAGGCGTAATCACCCGCATAGAACCCGACACTGTCTTTGTACGCTGCGGGCAGGAAGAACGCGAAATTGCCGTACAGGCTTTGGAGTGGACCAATATTAAATACCAGCTGGAAGATCAGCAAATTAACGAGACCAATGCCGGTAGCTTTGCCCAGATCCCGCTAAAACTGGCCTGGTCCATCACCATTCATAAAAGCCAGGGTTTAAGCTTTGACAAAGCCATTATTGATGTAAGCGAAGCTTTCGCCCACGGGCAGGCATACGTGGCGCTCAGTCGCTGCCGGACACTATCGGGCATGGTATTGCGTAACCCCATTGCCGCGCATAATATTATCGGCGACCCTGCAGTTGCCCATTTTAATGAGCAGGCCAAATCATTAAAGCCGGATGAAGAAAGACTGGAGCGCGACCGGGAGCTATATCGCCAATCGTTACTGGCCGAGTTGTTCAATTTCAGCGGTTTACAAAACCGGATCACCGGGTTTGAAGAGGCGGCGCCCGATATGGAAAAAGATATTTTTAACGTGGCCGAAAAGTTATCTCAGCAATTATCCACTTATCAGCCCGAACGCATCCAAAAAGCAGCCCTCTATTTCAAAGATAAACTGGCTGAAGCCATCGGAAACCTCCATCAGCAAATCCCGGTGCTTATGGGCTTATCTAAAGATAAAGAGACCAAAGCAGCAAAAGCAGATAAACTGATTCTATGGATGATGGCCCGAATCGCGTTAATGGACTACTTTTCCCAAAATACTTTTACCGCTACTACATATCTTGAAGAAAAGCGAAAGGCACAAGATCAGGCCGGTTCAAATCAATCAAACTCTTACGTGAAGGCGCTGAATGAAAAGCCAAATCAACAGCTTTTTGACCAGTTAATGGCTTGGCGCGATACTGCGGCTGAGAAGGAAAATATAATGCCGGGAATGGTGTTATCCGAGAAAACAGTCGCGACCATTGCCGAAAAATTGCCGCCCACCATCAAAGTATTGAGTGCCATTAAAGGGGTAGGCCCGCAAAAAGCAACCCAATATGGCCCGCAGCTTATCGCCATGATCCGGTCTTATCTGCAGGAAACATTGGGTGCCGAAATGGAGCAAGGGAATTTGTTTTAGATCGATAAATTTAAAACCTGAAAAAGGACTCCCCGGCCTATGAAGTTTAAACAAACCGAAAATAATTCAGGTTATGTATAAGTGGTGGATAATGCCTTTTGGGTGATTTGAAGCCTAATAATTGAATTGCGGTATAACTTTTTTTTAATTAATTAGTTATCTTTGTATAGAAACGGGTATACTATACAAATTTAAGAACCACCAACATGGCAAAGCCAATTAAAGAAACGCCTATTCTTCAAGGGAGGGATGCCGTTAACTTCTTTCAGAATATGAAAGAATCGGAACAAAGGAAAGTTTCAGCAGAAAAGATTGCTCAAATAAAAGAGAACGCCAATAAATTGAGGGCTATTTTTAAATAATAAATGATTATTGATTTAAGTAGCCTAAAGTTTTCAAGGCTTACATCTGACTCAGAACTCAAGGAATTCGATTGTGATGATTCAGACCTAAACGATTTCTTTTCTAATGAATCTAAAAATTTCCTAAAACAGCTTTTAGCTGTTACCTATGTAATTGAAAGCGGTGCGCAAACCATCGCTTTTTTTTGTATATCAAATGACAAAATATCAGTTAAAGAAATTAGTAATCCTAATAAATGGGAACTATTCAAATCTCTATTCCCCGATGGTAAAAAACTAAAAAGTTACCCCGCAGTAAAGATTGGAAGATTAGGGGTTAGTAAAAGCCACCAACGAAGTGGGATTGGTAAATTGATAATAGATTATTTGATAGATAGTTTTATAAACAATAATAAAACAGGGTGCCGATATATTACTGTAGATGCTTATTCACAGTCATTAAACTTTTATGAAAAAACAGGGTTTAAATTTATGACGGATAAAGACGAAAACAAAGATACCCGATTAATGTAATTGGATTTGCACCCTTACACTGAATAGAAGCCGCCCCAATAAAGCGGTTTTTTTATTTTCTGCTTTTGTTCAAGATAATATAAGTTACCTAAAACAAACTTCGTTAAAAATGGTCAGCAAAAAGATATTTGCCATTATTCCCATTGCTTTAATTTTATCTGCCGGTGTGCAGGCACAGCTTTATAAAAATCCCAAAGCACCTGTACAGGCCCGCGTAGCCGATTTGTTAAAACGGATGACACTGGAGGAAAAAGTTGGGCAAATGAGCATGTCGTCGCTAAGCGAGGCAAGTAAAAGCAAGATTGCTTATGGCGTATTGGAGAGCCCTTTTACTAATGTTTACGATATTGCCCAACAATCGATTGCCGCCAAAAAATACTCGCGCGAGCATACCCGGCTTGGTATCCCACCCATACAAATTGGCGAATGCCTGCATGGGCAATTGTCGGCCGGCGCTACTACATTCCCGCAAGCGATAGCACAGGGGAGTACCTGGAACCCGGCACTGATTGAGCAAATGGGGGCTACCATTGCTTACGAGGCATCAACATCGGGCGTTGATGAAGCGCTTTCGCCACTTTTTGATTTGATCAGGGATGCCCGCTATGGCAGGGTAGAGGAGTGCTTTGCCGAAGATCCATACCTGGTTGGTCAGTTAGGTTCGGCATTTGTAAGGGGTATGCAAGGCGATCCGGCCAAAACAAAAACAAGCTTTGCCTTTGATAAAGTAATGTGTACAGGTAAGCATTTTGCGGCTTATAGCAAGCCAATTGCCGGTATTAACCTTGCCCCATCTGAACTTGGTGAGCGTGAGCTACGATCAATGTTTTTACCACCGTTTAAAGCAGCGGTACAAGAGGCCAATATAGCGGCTATTATGCCATCATATAACGAGATTGACGGCATCCCGGCCCACAGTAACGAGTTTTTGTTAAAACAAATTTTGCGTAAGGAATGGGATTTTAAAGGCTATGTTTTTTCGGATTACGGGGGCTTAAGTCAACTATATAATTTCCACAAAGTCGCCAAAACCGCCTCAGACGCGGCACTGTTAGGGATCAAAGCCGGGGTAGACCTGGAAGCATCGCGCCCAGATGTTTATGGTCATTTGATTGAATTAGTAAAGGCAGGTAAAGTTAAAGAAGCACAGATAGATACTGCAGTAGCGCGTATTCTGACCATGAAATTTAAAGCAGTTCTTTTTGAAAAACCGCTGCCCGATACGGCACGCATTAAAAGCAGGCTGCACACAGAAGAGCATATCAAATTATCTCGGCAAATAGCCGAGGAGTCCATTATCTTACTAAAAAATGAAAAAAGCCTGTTGCCTTTAAATATCAGCAAATTGAAATCGATAGCTGTTATTGGTCCCAATGCTAATAAAGTGCAATACGGCGATTATAGCTTTACCCGCGATAACCTATCGGGAGTAACTGTTTTAGAAGGGATAAAGCAGTTTGCAGGTAACAGTGTAAAAGTAAATTATGCTAAAGGTTGCGAGCTATCGGGCCTGGATAAGAGCGGCTTTGATGAGGCTGTAAAAACCGCCAATGAGAGCGACGCAGTTGTTGTGGTGCTTGGCACAACAAGTGTAGTATGGTCGGGTGTGGGGTGGAATGGGCAGGCGCCGGGTAACGAGCCTAAAGATCCTTTTACCTGTGGCGAGGGTTATGACGTGACTGACATTAATCCGCAAGGCGTTCAGCGCGAGTTGTTGCAGGCCGTTTATAAAACCGGTAAGCCGGTGATATTGGTATTGGTACACGGCCGCCCATGGAGCATCAGTTGGGAGAAAGATAATGTGCCAGCTATTTTAGAAGCCTGGTACCCCGGCGAAAAGGGCGGCAGTGCCATTGCCAATATCCTTTTTGGGAAGGTAAACCCATCCGGCAGGTTAAACATGAGCGTGCCCCAATCAACAGGGCATATCCCGGTATTTTATAACTACGTTAACTCATCAAAAGGAATTAACCGCCAGCACGGCACCATTGAAAAGCCGGGGCAGGATTATGTGTACTCGTCAACCGATCCTTTGTTTGCTTTTGGCTATGGCTTAAGTTATACCTCTTTCCAGTACGATAATCTCAAGGTATCTAAACCCGTATTCAGTAAAAATGAACAGGTGTCAGTTTCGGTAGATGTTAAAAATACCGGTGTGGTGGCCGGTAAGGAGGTGGTACAACTGTACCTGGGTAATAAAATAAACTCGGTAAGCACTCCCGAAATGAGCTTAAGGCGATTCAGTAAAATAGCCCTTGCGCCCGGCGAGGTAAAAACCGTGAATTTTACCATTAACAGTAAAGATCTGGCTATCTGGAACCGGCAAATGAAATTGGTTACCGAGCCGGGAACCTTTGATGTAATGATTGCAAAAGCCGCCGATAATGTGGTGTTAAAAAAGCAGCTGGAATATAGATAGGCCTAATTGCCGGTTGTTGATTAATGCGAAAGGCTATAAGTGTTTAAAATGGTTTATTTTAAACACTTATAGCCTTAGCCAGTTGAATTACCATGAAATATTAAAATGCAATTTTAGTATTTCATGGTAGGTATTATAGCTACACTATCTTCATCTCTTCCGCATTCCACTTAATCACCTTGTTTTCAAAATAGCTATCGTTACAAGCCAGGCAGGGTGCAGCAGCCCTGAAACCAAATACGGCGTCTTCTACAACAGGTTTACCTGTACGTATTGAATCAAAGAAGTTGGCAAAGTGATCATTTGATGCATTATACCCTTCCGGGGCGCGGTAGCTTTCGCCGGGGAGCGTGGGCTGCTGCTGGTCTGCCTGTGAAAAACGTTTATTATAATCGTCCATTAACGCTTTTTGCTGGGCTTCGGTAAAAGTTGATAATGAATCCCAGCCTCCGATTCCCGTGGCTATCGGCATTTTGCTTTTGCGGATAGAAAAGCTATCATCGCCCATCAGGTCCATCACGCCTTCCGAACCTACTATTTTGGTGGTGCTATGATCGCCCTCGCCGCTAATGAAGTTTACCCGTAGCGTTACCTGGAAAGCGGGATGCTCTTTCGTTTCGCCGTAATGGATCACTGCGCTCATTACATCCGGCACGTTGCGGCCATCTTTCCAGTACGCCAGGTCGCCGATAGAGTAGATTCTTTCAGGTCCTTTAGAGCCGGTTATAAAGTGTATGCCGCTTAGCAGGTGAACAAAAAGGTCGCCGGCAACCCCGGTACCATACTCGCGGTAATTACGCCACCTGAAAAAACGTTTGCTATCATAATCATATTTCAATTTGGCGTTTGATTGGAATCTTGCCCAATCTACTGTCTGCGGCGATGCATCAAAGGGAATAGTGTATTGCCAGGCCCCAAGCGCGCTTTGCCTGTTAAATGATGCCTCGATAGAGTTGATTTTGCCAATGGCACCGGCCTCATACAATTCTTTTGCTTTTTTATAGGCAATGCTGCTTACCCGCTGGCTACCAACCTGTAAAACCATTTTTGTTTCCTGCTGCGCCTTAATCTCGGCAAGGCCCTGGCTTATCTGGTGTACCATGGGTTTTTCGCTGTAAACGGCTTTGCCGCTGCGCATGGCATCAATGGCTATTTGGCTGTGCCAGTTATCGCTGGTTGCTACAATAACGGCATCTATATCCTTGCGGGCCAATATTTCGCGATGATCGCCGGTAGTGAACAGGGTAGATCCATAAAGTTCTTTAGCCCTGTCAAGGCGGCCTTTGTAAAGGTCGCAACAAGCCACCAGCTCAACACCGGGTACAGTTAGCGCGGCCTTGGTATCGGCAAAACCCATAATACCCATGCCGATGGTAGCAATCCGGATTTTATCATTCGGCCCCACGCGCTTTTCGGCACTCAGGATGCGGAGTTCATTTTCTTCTTTGGCGGACAGGCTATTAAGCGTAGCCGAAGTAAGCAAAACGGAAGCACCCAGGTGCTTAATGAATTTTCTGCGGTCGGTTGACATGGTAATAAATTAAGTTTTTAATAATATTGGTATAAACCGCAAGGCGCGGTTACATAGGTTTGCAAGAGGCAATTTAGCAAACCAAAACTAAAATGCAACCAAAATTTATTTAATCCTCAATTCTCGTAGCGGGTGCCGAAAAGCAGACGGTCATAAAAAAACGGCAACAAATAGGCTTTTGTATTTGCTGCCGTTTTTTTTGGTGGGCTTTTCAATCGGCTTTGGTATGTTTTACCTCAGCCCTTTCTCCTTCAAAAATTTTACTAATAAGGCAGGATGATCTGTTTGCAGGCCTTTTAGGCCTTTCTCTAACGCTTTGTTCCAATCGTTTGGCCCCTCGCCTGCGCTTTGGATATCGGGCCAGGCCGGGATGTTGTATTTGGCTGCAAGGGCTACCATATCGTTGCTGTATTGGTTGTATGAGCCGTCCAGGATATCGGGCTGATATTTATTGATAAAACTTTCCATTGCTGCCACGGTTTTAACGCTATTGGGTATGCTCAGCATCAGGGGCATTTTTGGCGCGGCCTTGCGCCAGCCGGTAAACTGGGCTGCACTGTTAATGTATACCAGCACTTGTTTTTCCATACCATATTGTTTTATCATCTGGTAGGCTTGTTCCGGATCTGCAGCTTTAAAATCAAGGTAAATATTGATTTTGTTTTTACAAACTGTAAGTATCTGCTTAAAGGTAGGGATACGGTATACGGTTTTATCTGTGGTATCCTTGCTTTTTACCTTTAGCTGTTCCAGTTCGTCAAGGGTAAAATCTTTAACATTGCCTTTGCCATCGGTCATGCGGTTAATGGTGCCGTCGTGCATGCTAACCAGTTCGCCATCTTTAGTGGTGCGCAGGTCAATCTCTACATAGTCAGCCTCGTTCCTGATGGCTTCCTCATACGCAGCTAAAGTGTTTTCGGGATAAATAACATGGTCTCCACGGTGGGCCGCTATAATAAATTTATGTTTTGATTTTGGGGCCGGGTTGGGCGTAAACGAAGTTAGGCCTGCTATGAAGGCTATAATAGTGATAAACGAAAAATTCATGATTATTGGTTTAGTAAAATAGTAAAGCCCGGTTTTAACCGAGCTTTGTAGTTAATACGGGTTAGTTAACTATGGTACCCGATGTTTTTTTGCCTTTTTCTTTGTAATGATCGTTGCGCTCGCGGTCTTCATCGTCCATATCAACACCTTTTTTAATTTTGCGCCAGTTGGTGTTTTTGCTGTAACGCGCCATTGCCTTTTTAGTATCAAATACGCGTGTATCGCTTGGTATAAAAGTATATGGGGTATAGTCGGGCTTGTTTGTAAAAAAGTCTTGCAATAACGATGCTGTAACATCGTACTGGTTTACATAGGGCACATCCAACACGTTATAAATGGTTTTTAATATCGAACCAAAATTGGCATGTGTGTGGCTTACATAGCCTTTTTTAACATACGGACCAGCCAGCATCAGGATAGAGCGGTGGGCATCTATATGATCTACACCGCCTTGCGGATCATCCTCGGTAATAATTACCAGCATGTTTTTCCAGTATTTGGTATGCGACAGAAAATCGAGCATGCGGCCCACAGCCAGGTCGTTATCGGCCATGTACGATTGCCTGTACGGGTAACCGTCTTTTGGCCTTACATCTGCTCCGTGGTCATTAGGTACCTGCATGGTTATCAGCGAAGGCATTTTCTTTTTACCGGTGATCCACATTTTAGTAAACTCGCTTTTAAACTGCTCTACACGGAATTGGTCGGGAATGTTGGTGTTAAAGCCGGCGTAGTTATGGCTGGTGCGTGTGTATAGCGCTTTTTGCATAGGCACCATAACAATATGGGCTGCACCTGTGTTGGTATCTTCCCATTCTTCGCGCACGTGAGCGGTTTCGTTAGCCTCGCCAAAATTGTAAAAGTCTACATGCTTGCGCTCAAGCGCTTCCCAAAGTCCACCCGTTTCGGCGTAGTCTTCGGGATCCATACTGCCTGTTGAACCGGGAAAACGGCGGCCGGGGGCGTTTGAAAATAGTTTAGCGGTTTTGCTTACATTGGAGTTGGCTTCCACCCATTCGTTGGGGATAACACCCAACATCCAATGGTGGCCGTGTATAGATGCATCACTATCGCAATAGTAATTATCACTGAAAGCGTACTGTGTAGCTACTTTTATATGGTTTGGCGATACATTTAGGTTAGGAAACTGCATCCGGGTAGCATCGGGCAAAGTATACTCGCAATGCACGCCGAAACGGGCCAAGGTACTATCGCCTTTGGCGTTGGGCAACTGGCCTAAAACTTCGTCATAGGTGCGGTTTTCTTTGGTAATGTATACAATGTATTTGATAGGGGTGGACGATGCGCCTGGCAGTACAGGTAATGGGTTGTTGCTAGCAACATCAACCGATTTACTTATAAAAGTATTGCTAATTACTTGTTTGGTGTACCCGGCCAGTTGGGCATTATCCGGCATGGCAACTTTTTGAAAGGTGCCTAACTGTATATCGCCGATATAGGTACCTTGCGGCGGGGCAACAAAGCCGTGGCCGCCGTTGGGCCCGGCGCCGTAACCACGGCACGATGTAATATAAAGTTCTTTTTCATCGGCTGATAACCTTACCCTTGATGTTCCCCAGCCGGTGGGGATAAGACCTTTGGTGGTTTGGGTGGGGATATCAATTACAGCAACAGCGTTAAAGCCTAAAAGGGCTACGTATAGCGTTTTTTCATCTTTACTTAAACTGATGCCAAAAGGTAATAGTCCGCGGAATTTATCAATACGGGCATCAACTTTAATCGGGATGTCGCCCAGCAGTTTATGATTTTTGTAATCGATAATGGTGATATTATCATTTGTGGCATTGGTAACATAAGCATATTGGCTGCCAACAGCTATTGAATTTGGGCTTGCACCACCGGTTACTTCGGCATCTTCCAGCATTTGGCCAACCTGGTGGCCGGTTTTAAATTTATTAATCACCTTGTTGGTGGCCAGGTCGATAGTGAAAACACTCATGGCCTCGGGTGATGAAGGGCTGCCAACACCGGGGATCTTTCGGCCTTCAACAATAGTTCCCTCGCGTGACTCTTTGGTGTTATCGCCATAAGGGTGCCTGGAGATCATGATCGAATCGGCATTTTTAGGGGTAGCACCGGTTATTAACGGGTAGGAATACATACCCACGTTGGCCACAAAGGCAGTTTTTTTATCGGGACTTAAAGCCAGGCCAAAGGGCTGGCGGCCTACATTGATTGATGCGGTTATTTTTTTTGTTGCCAGGTTAATCCGCACCATGCGGAAGTTTCCCCTATCCAGTACCAATAACTCATTTTTATCGGCATTAAATAACAGGTCGGATGTGAAGCTGTCATCATAATCTTTATTGCCAACACGGCCATTTAATGATAGCGAATCGGTTTTTATGAACTTTTCGGCATCGTAAACTATAACCGCGCCATTATCGCCACCGCTCAGATAAAGCGTTTTTGAATCGGGCGAAAAGGCCACACCCAAAAACGAACCGTTAGATAAAGGGGAAGTTATCTTTTTATCGTATGAGGGTACCCTTAAGCTGCCCATAGTGGCAATATCAATAAGGGTGATAACGCCGTTATGCAGCGTTACCGCCTTTTTGCCATCGGGCGAAATGGATAATCCAAAAGGATCGTGCGTTATGCGGATGGTTTGGCCGGCTGGCGTTATTAACCTGCCACTGGGTAAAACTGAAGTGCCGGCAGTATCTATTTTACAGTATTGATTAATCCCCGGCACCTGTAAAGTGTTTACCTGCTGTTTTTGGGCAAAGGCGTTTGGCATAAGCCCAATGCCGATAGCGAATGATAAAAGAACCTTTTTTTTAACTGGCATAGATAAATTGTTTTTAACCAAACAAAGGCCCCCGTTTGATGAGGGCCTTTGCAAAGTTCAGGTTAATAATTTTTATTTAAGAATGTACATTTTACCGTTAATGTCGTCGTTGCCACTATATTGATCGGCTAATGCTTTGTTATAATTAACAGCATTTGAAGTACGCTCGGAACCCGGGTACTGGAAACGCAACGCTATACGACCGCTATTGCCTGTACCCGGACCAGTTGTAAATGTTGGCACGCCGGTACGGCGGTAGTTGTAGTAGGCTTCTAAACCTGAGTGGCGGAACAATGCAAGGTATTTTTGCTGCAATATTTTGGTAAGTCCGGCTGCATCGGCGGTATACTTAACGCCTGATTGTGCATAGTAGGTAGCCCAATCAACATTAATAGTATAGTTGTCATAATTTGCCGGGTTTGCAGTACTTGTTGATCCCGGACGGTAGAAAGATGCTGTGAAAGTACCTGTTCCCGTTGGGATGCTGTAATAAGCAAAAGATGCCTGGATACCTTTGATGTAATAATCTTCGGCGTTACCGGTTGCCCAGCCGCGGTTAATCCCTTCGGCAATGTTAAACATTAGTTCTGGGTAACCAACCTGGATGCTTGGTTCGCCGGTAAAAGTAGAGTAATAACGTTTACGGTTCAGGAATGAATATTTCTGCAAACCGGCATTATTATACATGTCGCCTAAATCCAATCCTGGGTCGGCACCAATGAACGATGAAAACGCCGTAGGGCTTTGGTGCAGGTTATCAACGTTATAACGGGCAGGTTCGGCGGTTACATAAACGCGCGGGTCTTTTAAATTTGTTAATAAACCAATATAAGTAGCCGAAGTGTTTTGTCTTGATCCGTTTTGACCAAAATTATCAGGTGTTTGCGGATAGTAATTGGTAGGCACTAAAAAAGTGTATTGCATGTTATCCGCAGCGCTGGTCATTACAGGATATTTGGTTGGGTTGCCAACAACTGTAGCAAACTGGCTTGCAACATCAATATCGCCGACTTTTTTACTTAGTTGTACCAATAACCTTATCCTGAATGAGTTTACTACTTTTTGCCATGCGGCAAGGCTATTGCCCAGGTAAATATCACCAGCAAAGGTGGTGTTGCCTGATGCAATCAGTGCGTTCATATCGGTATTCGCACTTTCTAACCACGCTAATGACTGTGTCATTACGGCCTTTTGCGTATCATAAGCAGGGGTAAGGTTTTTTTCGCCCTGTAAAGCCTGGCTCATCGGGATATCACCTTCTTCCATGCTCATTTTGCTAAAAAGGTAAGCCCTGAAGAATTTGCCCAAAGCGCTGTATGGGTTAACAGCCGGGGCACCGGCCTTAACAGCCTGATCTTCCATTGCTACAACGTTTTTTAGCGTAGTATAGTAATTATCGCCGCTACCAAAATCATAACGGTTGTTACCATAATAATCGTAGTTGTAAATGTAGTACTGGCCGTAAATTTCCTTTGAACCATCCGGAAATTCGGCAATGTTGTTTAATATACCGTTTAAAAGGAGCGAAGCAGGCACCGAGTTGGGTACGTTTTGATTAACCGTTAATTCCTGGAAACTCTTTTTACAGCTGGTTACTGTCAGTATCATGAATACCGGCAGTAGGTAAATTTTAAATATCTTTTTCATATTCATCTGCAGTTTAGAATGATAAATTTAAGTTGAAGCCGTAGCTGCGTACAGTTGGCGATTGCAATACAGTTTGAGCCTGGGCTCCGTTGTATTGGTCAAGATCCACATCCTTAAAGCGTTTGTCTTTGTAGAAATACAACAGGTTGCGACCGTAAAGCGATGCAGAGATCTTCTGGATAAAGCTTTTTTGCAGCCATGCTTTAGGGAAATCGTAGCTAAAAGTTACTTCGCGTAGTTTGGTGAAAGTTTTATCCATCAGGTTTGACTCATCCACGTTGTAATATTTACTCACGTAATCCTGTACCAACGCCTTTTGTTTGTTACCAGAAAACTGTAACGCGCTGTAGTTAAGGATGGCGCCGGTTTTTGAATCAAGGTTGATAGGAACAGGTTTGCCATCGGTACCAAGGTTTGATACATAAACACCAGGACCTACATAGGTACCGTTGTAACCCGCTACACCAAAGTTTTTCCAATCCTGGTAACGTGCATCACCTAAAGCGCCTGTTGCGGTTTCGATATTAGCACCACCACGCATGGTTTTATTGTGCATATAATCAATGATAACACCACCAACACCACCATCAAACTGGAAGCCCATGCTAAAGTTTTTGTAACGGACTTTGTTGGCAATACTCCAGTTGTATTTGGCATTCATGTTGCCCAATACCTGGCCACCTACTGATCTTGGCTTACCGGCTTCGTCATTAATGATCTGGCCTTCTTTAGTTCTTAAAAATTTACTGCCCCGTAATACATCGGTACGGTCGCCAACTTTGTAATAACCTTGATAGGAACCATCCTGACCCGGAGGCAATTCTTTGTAAACTTCTTTATTGGTTGCAATATTCACCAATACATTCCATGTAAAGCCCCCCATGTTTTTAACTGGAGTACCCTCTAATGATCCCTCGTAACCTGAGCGCTTGGTTTTTAAGGTATTTAAATACAGCGTAGTATAACCAGTTGCTGTTGAAATTGAACTTGGGAAAATCCTCGGTCCGTCAATGTATTGGAATGCGCTGGCGCTAAAACCTAAACGGTTTTGCAGGAATTTAATATCAAAACCTTCTTCGTAGTTTACACGGGTAGATGTTTTGATGTTGTTGGCATACAGGTAATCTGTTGCATAGCCTGCTGTTTGGCTGTTGTAAGGCTTGTTGGTTTGGAAAGATGTATTCAATGAATAATCCGGACCGTTATATGGCGAGGTATAAGTAGAGCCATAACCCAGCGGGTTGTTAAACAACGAAGCACCTGTGCTGCCACCAAAAGCGGTAATAGAGCTGAAAGGGGCAGGGCCAATTGTCGAGCTTGATGCATCAGCCTTAACGTTTGCGTATGATCCGCGTAATTTCAGGAAAGAAATTACACTTGGCAACGGGATGTAATCTGAAACTACAGTGGCTACCGATACACTTGGATAAGTGTAAGTGGTTGGCACCTGGAATGCGCTGGTATGATCGCTACGGTAAGTTGCCGATAACGTGGCATATTTTCCAAACGACATATCTAACGAAGCGTAGTAGCTAAATACACGCTCGGATGATTGGAAGCTTGTAGCCTGTATAGGGTTTTTTGAGTTGCTGAAAGCGTAAACCTCAGGTACGTTCAAATAATCTGTTGATACCCAGCTTGAATTGTAAGACATGGTACGCAAGTTTGAACCTACTAAGCCCGAAAGATTTAAGAAATTCTTAATGGTATAGTTATAGTTCAAAATTAACTCGGTGTTGTTATCAAACAAATCACGGCGATCTTCGCGGTAGTCGCCCTGGTTACCTTCACGGCCATAAGGGTGAGCAGAGAATGGAAGGTCTTCGGTACGTAAAATGTTATACGTATCAATTTGCGAGCGTAACCTTAAGTTCAGGTTGTCGTTAAATTTGTAAGTACCGCCCAAATAACCGTAAGTGTCATTTTTGTAATGACCACGGGTCCATTTTTGGGTTAACAAATATGGGTTATGATAACGCTGATACTCGGCAAATTGTGATTGAACACCTGTTTTACCTGGCTGCCATATAGCTTTAATGTCAGGTGCGTTCACATCCCAATCGGCACCGGTCCATACAGAGATGTTGTAAATGATACTGTTGGGACCGTATTGAACATCAGGGAAATTATCGGTTGATTGCCTGTTGAAGTCGATATTACCTTCAAACGTCAATTTTGGAGTTGGCGTAAATGAAGCGTATAGGTTGGCATTGGCTATATTCAGATACTGTGAAGGAATATAGCTGGTTTGGTGTTGTTGTGAAACAGAAAAACGAGTTGTGTAGTTATCGCCTACAACGCCTAATGCAACGTTATTATTTGTTTGCGAACCTACTTTTAAAAAGTTTTTCAGGTTATTCTTACCACGGGCTATCCATGGGGTGCCCTGGCGTACACCATTAACAACAGGGCTATCGTATTGCGGAATTAACTGGCCGTTAAAATAAGGGCCCCAAACATCATAGTCACCATCTACGCCGCCTGGTGCACCACCTTTACCGTCAACAAACTCGTAAAAGGTGTTTTCACCAGGTCCGAATGTGTTTTGCGTACGTGGGAAAGCCAGGAAGCCCGAGTTTAATACGGTACTGCTATTAATATCAACAGTTAGCCCTTTTTTGTTTTTATCGCCTTTTTTGGTGGTGATAAGGATAGCGCCATATTGTGCGCGGCTACCGTAAAGCGCTGCAGCGGCAGGGCCTTTCAATACGGTATAAGTTTCAATATCATCCGGGCTGATGTTATAGGTGTCTGTGTTGATAGGGAAACCATCAACAACATATAATGACACCTGGTTACCACGAATTAACACATTAGGATTGCCCAATAGCTCGGCAGACGGGCCTACCGATACACCAGCTACTTTACCAATCAGGCCCGCAATAGGGTTAGGGTCGCGGGCTGTAGTCAAGGCATCACCCTGCACAGTTTGAACGGCGTAACCTACGCGCCTGGTTTCTTTTTTTACACCAAGAGCGGTAACAACTACTTCGTTCAAAGTTTTGGAATCGCCGGTAAGACTCACATTTATGATCAGTTTATCGGCAACCACAACAGATTGTGTAGTGTAACCGATAAACGAAAATGATAATGTTTGTCCCTGGCTTGCTGTAATGATGTAACGGCCCTCAATATCGGTAACCGTACCTTTGTTTTGTTCTTTAATGCGTACACTCACGCCGGGTACTGGTAAGTGGTTCTCGTCGGTAACTGTACCGCTTATTTTGCTTTGAGCTAATAGTATAGATGGCGCAATACAAAATAACAAAACCGTAATAACGGTTTTTAATCTCTGGTAAAACTTATTCATCTGCTAAAATTTAAGGGTGAAACATTTGCTTTTTTCATACAGCAATGCTAAACTTTGT
>Ga0307515_10003063_pt1 | contig 35398 bp, 23 predicted proteins | sample 17_EM_MG_FD_194513 | JGI IMG/M metagenome (GOLD analysis project Ga0307515, IMG submission 194513) | Populus trichocarpa ectomycorrhiza microbial communities from riparian zone in the Pacific Northwest, United States - 17_EM | ecosystem: Host-associated > Plants > Roots > Unclassified | place... | reverse complement strand
TCCTAATTAATATAGGAGCTAGCGGCATAGGATTTATTAACAAGATCTTTATATAAGATAATAGTTTTACCCTAACCCCCCTTAACCGGCATATTAACGTATTTAGATTTAATGGTAAACGCACTATCTTAGGCTATATTATCTATATAGTATTCCTAAAACTCTAATACCTAAACTATAAAGAATTAATTAAACTTTTTTTTACTACCCTAGGTTACTTAGTAATCCTTAAATAACCCTAAATAAAGCTATATAAGGTAACTATTAATTAGAACAACTTTAGGCTTTTATTTACCGCCTCCTATTATAAGTAGAAGTACCTTATAACTTATTACTTAGACCTAAAACTAAAATCTAAAAAATCTACTAGGATCTACTAGTCTAAAATTTCTATAACTGTCTACCCTATACTTAAGAAATCTACCAGATTCTACTAACCTAGAAATTCCACTAAATTTTACTAACGTAAGATTTCCACTAATGCCCACTCTACGCCTAAGAATTCTACTAACATCCACTAAGGATCCGAAAACTCTACTAAATTCTATAAGTTATTACTAAGTACTACACCGCCCCAAGCTAAGTAAAAGCTTAAGCTCTATATATAAAAATACTAAAAGGACTAGTATTCTACTATAAAAAGGATTCTTAAAAAACCCAAACCCAAATTTAATACTAACTCTATACCTAATACTAAACCTAAACCCAAATAAGAAACTATGGACAATTTAAGCGAGCTCGGCACCCTAGATATCCGTATAATTAGAGCTACCCTACTAGTATAACTTGCTAAGAAACCTAAGCATACGATCTTTACTATTACAATAGCCGATATTAAAAATGCCTTAATACTAAAGAAGCATACTAACCCTGCCACGAAGGTACTAATAGAGTATTATTATTATCTAGATATATTTTTATAAAAGAAAGCTAATAAGCTACTAGAATACCAACTATATAACTATAAGATTATACTTAAAGAAGGAAAGCAGCCTAGATTTAGGCCTTTATATAGAATATCCTAAAATAAACTCTAAGTACTATAAAAGTATTTAAACGAAAACCTAAGTAAAGGATTTATTAGAGCAAGCTTATCGCCTATAGCCGTATTAGTAATCTTTATTAAGAAACCCAGCGGTGGTTTATGCTTCTATATAGACTACTAAGCTCTTAATACCATTACCGTTAAAAACTAATATCTAATTCCGTTAATATAAGAGACACTAAACTAACTAAGTAAGGCTTATTACTACACAAAGCTTAATATTATCTCTATATTTAACCATCTCCGCATTATAAAAGGGGACAAATAGCTTACTATATTTCGTACCCGATATAGACTATTTAAGTACTTAGTAATACCCTTTAGCCTTATAAACGCTCCGAGCTCGTTTTAATATTATATAAATAATACCCTACGCCCCTACCTAGATATCTTCTATACTACTTATATTAACGACATCCTAATATATAGTAATAACCTAACTAAATATCGGAAATACGTTAACCTTATTTTATAAGCCTTGTACGGAGCTAGTCTACAATTAAATATAGATAAATGCGAGTTCTATAAAACGGAAGTTCTATACCTTAAACTTCTTATTTTTATAAACGGTATATAAATAGACCTAAAAAAAGTTAAAGTAATTATAAACTAGTAAGAACCTAAGAACGTTAAGGACGTAAAAGCCTTTATAGGATTTGCTAATTTCTACTAACGGTTTATTAATAGCTTCTCCACCCTAGTTTTACCCCTTAAAGCTTTAACCTAAAAGGATAAAGTCTTTATTTTTAATAAGGAATATAAGAAGGCCTTTACCTATCTAAAGGTTATATTTACTACTGCGCCCATACTTTAATACTTTAACCTAAACTAAATAAGTGTTATAGAAGCCGACTTATCTAACTACGTTACTAGAGGCATCCTATCTTAATATAACAAGGATAGAGTATTGTACCCTATAGTATACTTCTTAAAACAATTAAGCCTAGCTAAATATAACTACGAGATCTATAATAAGGAATTATTAGCTATTATTAGATATTTTAAATAATAGTGACCTAAACTAAAAGGTGCTAGATTTCTGATTAAGGTCCTTAGCGACTATAAGAACCTATAGTACTTTACAACTATAAAACAGCTAAGTTATTATTAGGCCTACTAGTTAGAATATTTATCTTATTTCTAATTCTCAATTACATACCACCTAGGCGTTTAAGGTTAAAAGCCTAATACCTTAACCTAACGCTTATAAGACGCGCTAGCCCTAGAAGAAGCGCGCTTTTACTAAAATTAGACCCTACTTTACCCTAAACTATTTAACCCTTTTACTAAAGACCTTATAGTATACGTCCTTAAAATAAATAAATAATTAATTAAATAGATTATAGTTAATAAATACCTAAATAACGAGTTTATTTAAGAGACGCTTAAGCTAATATAAGATAGCATTAGACGCTCTAAAAAGATTTCTCTAAGTAAATACGAAGCCTATAGAAACCGCTTATATTACTAAAACTGTCTAGTTATCCCTAATTACAATAAGCTTAAGCTTAAACTCCTTAAACACGTATATAATCTACCTATCGCCAGCTACCCGGGCTAAGGAAAGACCCTAAAACTACTCTAATGGGAGTATTATTAGCCGAATATATATAATATAATATAAAGGTACGTCTCTAGCTGCCATACCTGTTAATAAGCTAAAGCCTTATATAAGACGTATAACGGTCTTTTAAAGCTACTACCTATTTCAGACTAAAGATAGAAGGATATCTTAATTAACTTTGTTATTGACCTTCCTAAGAGTAAAGGCTATATAAATATTATGGTAGTTATAGACTAACTATCTAAAATAAAATATTTAATTGCCTGCCCTAATATATTAATGCCTGCCGTCGCCTAACTATTTTTAGATTATATATAGAAACTCTACAAACTCCCTAAAATAATTATCTTTAATAGAGGCAGCTAGTTTATCTTAGTATTCTAAAAAGAACTAACTACTTAACTCCATATTAAAGCACTATTATTTACCGTATATTACCTAAAAATAGATAGTTAAATAGAACGCGTAAATACTATAATAGAATAGTATATTTAGATATACATGTCGTATTTATAGGATAACTGGATTAACTAGCTTATATTTACTAAATTTACTGCAAATAATTTTATCTTGGAAACTATAAAAGTCTCCCTATTTTTAGCCAATTACGGCTAGCACCTATAAATGGGTTTTAAACCCTTTAGTAATATTCCTTACCCCGCTTATTACGCCTTATAAGTTATAGAAGTAAATAAATTTATAAAGAAGATAGAGGAACTATAATAGTTCCTTACTAATAAGATAATATAGGCTTAATCTGTCTATAAAGCCGTAGCGAATAAGAAATAAACTCTAGCACTAGCCTACTAAATTAGTAATTTCGTCTAGCTAGATATAAGAAATCTAAATATAAAATAACTTACTAAGAAACTTAATTAGAAGAACGCTGGCCCTTATAAGGTTAAAAAGGTTATCTTCCCTTATACTTACTAACTAAAGCTCCCTAATACGGTTAAAATTCACCCCGTATTCTATACGTTAGTCCTCCACCCTACTACCCCTATATTAGACGCCCTGCCTAAATAGATATAAAACCCTCCCCTACTAGTTAAAGTAGATAGTAAGAATAAGTACTTTATTAAAAGAATTAACGATATTAAGTATAATAAACGGAAACGCTAATATATATATCTTATAAAATAGAGAGGCTTTACTAAGTCCTTATGGGAACCTGTTAACTCTATAGGACTTATATAAGCCGTAGAAGACTTTTATAAACTTTACCTAGAACTACTACAGCCCTACCTCGCAAAAGCTCGAGTTTAAAGGGGGGGTACTATTATAGGACACCCCCGTAACACCTTATACACGTCTACCTGTTTCCACCGACTTAGCAATTAGAGACTAACCGCGAAATAGTAATCTAACGGCAATCTATGGCATTCTGCTATATTCTGCCAAGTTCTGCTAGGACCACGACCTAAACCCTATTCTGCCTATGCACGTGTTAACCAAGCAACCAAGTCAACGATATATACCCTTTCTTCCCGTTTTCCTACCTTCTTTCCTTACGCAACGTCTTGACCTCCTCACACAGTTTATGTACATAGCTTAATAATATCTACCTTGCTATATATTATTGCCGCTTGTACTCACTCCGTGACAAATAATAGGCCTGCAGGCCTTAATTCTTAACTCGATTCTTTTCTAGTATTGGAAACGACTATGTGAAGACCTTCACGGAGACTCGCGGGATTTTTATTTTGTTCTTTTCTTGCCTCTTCTTGTGCTCCCCGGCGAAGATTGATAAACTTCTCTATAAATAGTCTTGTTAATCCAGGTCGGATTTTGCCGATTACCCTGTTCCTGTTCCAGTTGCCTATTACCCTATGACTTACACTATTTCTGTTGCCTGTACCCCCTTTATTGCCTATACCTTCCTCGTATATATATAGTTTCTTTTCTTTATAGTTTAAATAGACAGAATCTTCCTCATCTTTTTCTGATCTGCATTAGATCGACAGGTCTCACGCGAGAGAAGCGTGTGTATCCAAACCCCGACGCGTCTATTCGCGACGTAAAGTCCACCCGTTTTCGCCCTAGCGCAGGGTATAGAGATACTGAAATTGTGGAAATTGTGGAAAACAACACCTGTTAGGGAAAGTTAGAACAAAGGCATTCAATATATTCACGAAACACAGCCCCCTAGCATGGACGCAAGATATCTAGAAGTTTCTCTATCTAGGGATGTCTTTTGAAATTAGCATTCGAGGTCAAGGTTTCAAAGCAAACTTCGATATGGCCAGGCGGGCCATTTCCTTAGTAATATCCCAAGAAGACCTCATGAAACATCTGTATTCCATAATTACGTAGTACTCTTCAGTGGAGGATGAATGTATCAGGTCATAGGAGCGCAATATGTGATTGGCCGCAAGTTTCAGTTCAGTTCAATCCAATGAGTTCTCGCTAAGCTCACATGATCAAGGTTCTAACGATTATATTCTATGTTCCTCCATTGGTAGCCTTACAAGCCGCCGTGAACGATATGCATGCGGGAATAATCTATTTATCGAATTAGGTGCGGGTGGTGAAGCTCAATCGCAGTGGTATCCTAAAGGGGAGTCTGGAATGCTGCGCTCAAAGGCTTAAGATTTTGCGGTATCAAGCAAACCGCGCCTTTAAAAGACTCACATGATTAATGGGCTATTTCGCAATAGCCATCAAAAACCCATCGTAGCTCTTCTCACCAACCGTCTGAAGTACCACTCCATCTAATCTCTCATCCTTCCCCACCTCCTCTACAACCTTCCTAGCTCCCAGGATCCTGGAATCCGTCGTGTTTAAATCAGCAAGCATTCCCTTACGCACCACCTTATCAACGATAATACACGCGCCTTGCACGCACATGCCAAGCGCATAATCAACATACGCCAAATTATTCTCTTTGTCAGTACCGATGAAGACGAGGCCAAACTTCCCGCGCGCGCCGCTCTGCACCTCCTTCACAAGATTCGGCAGCACATCCAGCCCGGCCCCCACGATCACCTCAACGCGCTCGGCCACGCCCGCCGCCACCAGATTTTCCCGCGCGATCGCCGCGTGCCGCTCGTCCATCTACCGTTGTGACGCGGATGTCTGGGCTCGCGGACGCCAGCCAATGCTCGGGTAGCCGCCCAGCGTCCCAACTCTAGCACGTTCTGTGTGCGCGGCAGCCGGCTTGCAGCATTAGGAGTTTGCCTTGAGATGGCGAGACGGCCATGTTGGGTAGGCTGTGCTTCTCGGAGTTGGCGAGGCGGCGGGTGTAGATGGGGGAAGCTGTAGTGGTCGACAGCCGTCCAACGGGGATCAGCTTCGTAGGATTGGCCGCCTGCGTAAGACATTGTGAGAAATGGAATTGTCCTAGTTAAATAGAGAGTGAGTGGATGAGTGGGTTTGGGTTAGTTGTGAACAAGAGGCAGCTACAAGAGCGTTAGTCATAGATATAAATTTTTGCAATGATTTCAGCTTGAGTAATTAGCAAGGTCTGATGTCGTTATATTGTAGTCGGTACGGAGGTGCGTTTCAAAAGTCTTCGCCGCCCCTTATTAGGCGGTCTTATGGGCGGTAGCCGCCCAATGGCGCCTAAGGTCCCCCAGAACCGGCTTAGAATGCGCCCAATTTTCGGCTATATGCGGGCTCTTTAGGCTTAACCTAGGCAGGGCCGGCAAAGACTTTTGAAACGCACCTCCGTAGTTTGACAAGGGATGTTCTTAAGAGAACGCGCGGAGTGCCGATTGTAGCCGGGAAGTCTAACCGAAGCCCCAGTTGTTACTTCTTTACCAACCCCAACCTCCTCTATCCCGATAATGCTGGCCAACAGAATCAATAGGATCAAGGCTCCGTGATTATACGCGTACTTTTGATTCTGGTGTTCGCGCACGGTCCATCTTTCGTAAGACGCCACCAGCGGAAGGGATAATACCTCAGATTCGTATGCCATCAACCACATTAACTAAATACAACTTATTATATACACCAGGGCAGTAGAACACACTTCTTAATTAAACCAACACCCCTTCTAGACTTACACAGCTCCCACTGCCGTACTACTAAAGCACTACTGAACAGATCCTCGCTTACCGCCTTAAGAGTCCTAAGTAACCCTATTGGCGGCAGACGGCACTTGATTACCCTTGCAACGTTGAGGCACCCGTTCGTCAATTGCACCACCACCATGCCTCGAAAACGTGCCAGAATTGACGTAGATCTTGTCAAGAAGGATTAATATAACGTTCCTCCAACTCAGATTGCGAAAATACTCCCCCAAGCCGCCCAGGGGGGTCCCGTGTTCTGATTGGTCAGATTCTTAGGATGAAAACCGATGTTGCAAGGGATAACAATACCAATGCTGGTATAAAGATTGGCAAATAATAAAGTACCCTACATTTTTAGCGGGCACTCGATTTCCTACAGTCCCATGCATAGTGAGAGGGCACATGTGCCTGGTCTCTGGCTGGGCAGTTCACATCCCAATGCCGGTCCACGTCTGTATGATGAGATGATGACGTCGAGCCCGGCGTATTTTGCTTTGATGAACGGCGACCGCTGAGTGGGCCTGTGTGCTATGTGCTCAAGCGTGGCGTGACGCTAAGGTACGTGGCATTTACGATCATTTTACATGGGGAAGAGCTAATAGTATTAGGCTCCGTTCACACACCCGAAAGCTTAACCAATAGACGAAGTATGGTTTCCATTCAGAGTGGGCGCCATCACCAGAATGGCGACAGTAGTTTGCGATCGTCAACCAATAAGTCTCAGCAAGCGTAAAGAACACAATTACGTACAGACATCTGGACTGTAAAAAGCACTTTCGTAAATTGGCCAAGGAAAGAGAGCGGTACAGGCATCCGAGACGGTTGAAGAGCACGGTCGTGTGAGCGCAATATCTGAAATTATACTTTGGTTCCCTAAAATCCATCGGAACTCTCTCAGAAATTCGATTCTACTCCTGAATTCGGAAATCCAGCTCAACATGACCATAGACCATCTGGCGAGCCCAGTTTTGCTGCGCAAGATAGACCAGCTCCGCGAGAAAAATGTCGGCCAACATGTTGCACTGCCCCAGGTAAGCTTGCTCACGCTCACGCTCACGTTCTTATCTCAAATAAATCTACTTATAGCTCGTTGTCGTCGGTGATCAAAGTTCCGGTAAATCATCTGTGTTGGAGAGCTTGACAAACATTCCGTTTCCTCGCAATTTGGAGCTTTGCACACGCTATGCGACACAGATAACATCTCGCCGTGACCCCGATCCTCGGGTGGAGGTCACTATTATTCCAGGCCCTCACGCTTCCAATGCGCACAAAAAACATCTGCGCGGTTATCATCCAGAGATTCTATCCCCGAAAGGTTTCCGCGCTCAATTCCCACAAATTTTGAAAGAGGTTGGTTTCACTTTCCCAAAATCAATTAGACTAGGAAGACGGTTAGGATCATTTATTAACCATCATAACAGGCCAATACTCGAATGGGAATTCGAACTGACATTTGCTCGAGCGAAGGGACAGTTTTCAGCGAGGATGTCCTAAAAATTGAGATATGTGGTCCTGATGAAGACTACCTTACAGTCATTGACGTTCCGGGCATCTTTCGCAACCCCACCGAGGGAGTTACGACTAGGGGCGACGTTCAGCTTGTGCAAAACATGGTCAAGAAGTACATCGAAAATAATCGCACCATCATCCTTGCCGTACTCCCGAGCAACGTGGATATCGCCACCCAAGAAATTCTCACATTCGCTGAGGACTGTGATAAGCCCGGAGAGCGCACTTTAGGCATATTAACGAAGCCGGATTTGGTGACGGAGCAGAGTGCGAAAGTCGCTGTTTGTAACCTAGTTTTGGGAAAGAGAAGGCCGCTTATGCTTGGATACTATGTCGTCCGAAACCGCGGCGCAGATAATGATGATGCCTTCAACTATGGGGCTGCGGAGCAAATGTTTCGGGACGCGCCCTGGAACAGCCTGTCGAGGGACCGTCTCGGTGTGCAGGCGTTGAAGGCAAGACTGAGCGAGCTTTTAAGTCAAATCGCGCGCAAGGGATTTCCAGAACTACGCAAGGAAGTCAGCAAGCAGTTATCTGATTGTCGCACAGAACTAGAAGGCCTCGGTCCAGCCCGTCAGACGGAGAGAGACCAACGATTATTCTTGAGCACCATCGCCCGACGTTTCCAGGAGCTGGTTGATGCTGCCCTAAGCGCTCATTACTCGAGACATCCCATGTTCGAAGAAAAGGAGGAACTCAGGCTCATCACATACGTGGTCAATTTAACAGAAATGTTTAACTACGATTTTGAGCGGAAGGCACACGTCCATTCTTTTGAGATCTCCAGATCAACGCCGCCAAATAGTGACGAGGACGCCGAAAGCGAGGCATGCGATTCTTCCGCCGACGAACATGCAGAACAAACGAGCAAATTTGTTGAAGATATTAACCTTGAGGAGTTCACTGTCCTCGAAAACATTGTCAGCAAGGACTGTCAAATTGATGACCCCAAAAGCGGCATTATGGAGTGGACTGAGCGTCTTTACCTGCGATCTCGTGGCTTAGACCTAGGTACATTTGGTGGAACCATCCTCTCAAGCGCCTTTAAAGAGCAGTCAAGCAAATGGGCCCATATGACCAAGGCGTACGTGAGCCATGTCATTATGGTCATTCACCGTTTCATGATTACTACCCTGGACATACTTTGTACCGATATGCAGGTTCGCGAGGAAGTATGGTCATCTATTCTCGGTGAGGTGCTTATAAGGTATAAAGCGGCAATAGACCAAGCGATGTTCCTCGTGTCCATGGAGAGAGAGAAAAGACCATACACAGTGAACCATTATTTTAACGAGAACCTTCAGATTGCCCGTGGCAATCGGACGGCGGAAATGTTACATGGAGAAGCTCGAAACGAACTCAAACGTAACAGTTATAATAGCTCTGTCTATTCGTCCGATAATCTGATAGTCGATCTCGACTCCGTCAAAAACACTACTAGGAACAAGAGTAATGCGGAACACGCTAAGGAAGAAATACATGATATCTTATTGTCCTATTACAAGGTCGCACGAAAACGATTCGTAGACAATGTTTACCAGCAAGCTGTTGATCACCACCTGTTAACTGGACCAATGAGTCCTCTCAATGTCTTCAGCCAGGAGTGGGTGATCATGTTGGAAGCTGAACAGTTGGAGGCAATGGCAGGAGAGTCCCCAATCACCAAGGAACGGCGGGCAGTCTTGACAAGGAAGATTCAGGATCTGGAAGCTGCTATGCAGATATTGAGGACGTAGTACTTCGCAGTATGTGTGCGATCGGGCCCGCATCTTCTATTGCGGTAAGCCCAGGGATGGCTAGATCGTGCAATTCAATACTCAGTGATATGTGCAAAACTGCCAATTCAGGTCTCTCTGATGAATCAGTGGATCTTCTACGTGTATATTGCGTAACAGCATATTTCAGCACTCGGCCCTCCTGATACTCGTGCCCTGAGCTCCTTTAGCACGGACATAACTTCATCTAGCCCTTGGTCGACTTTCATCCTGTTCCCACTGCGAGTCGTTCGTTGGCCGTGCCTTTGTGTGCATGGCCTCTCTGAGCATCACCTTGAAGAAAGGGCCAGGCAACACATGCCATTGCTACACCTACAAGTGCAAAGGGGCCTCAATAGATTGGGCTTGGGTCATTAAATTATGCCCCAGACCTGATGTGCACTCATTCCATCAGAGTGCTTGACATTGAAGGAGTGGAAATGGGACGGCATATCAAGCACGAAGTGCCAAGTTTATGCCGGTCGTATGTATGGGACTCCTTCAGCTGCACCAGGACACATCCCGCTCGATAGCACCGCCACTCGGGATAAAACAAAGTGGTTATCATGAACACAGGAACACAGGATTAGTCACGCCAGTGACTGCGGTCTACCATCATGCAACAGACGACGGGGACTCAACCATCAGGGCGAAGTTCATACACGCATGGGGTAGGGAGTCATAATAGGCATAGCAAAGGCTCTGATGCCCAAACTGTTGTCTCTAGACTTGTCAATGAGTAAGGCAATGCAGCATATTGATTCGCGAGGACCTATAGCTCGAGCTAGTCGTTAGGGAACTCATTGATCAGCTTTGGCAGAATTTCCCGGTCAGGCCCGCGCACCCTTGATGAGTGAGCGGATGTGTTTCACGCGATGTGATGCGGGTTGGTATATCCGTACATGCTCCTGTCAGTAGCTTCAAGGCACCTGTCGAACGCCCAATTGGCTCAAAAAGACCGGTCCTTCAGGCGAAGCCAAATAGGACGTATTTTATAGGTTGACAGCACCATCATCTTTGTCGATGAAGCATATGGGTCTTCGTTATGCAAGAACTCTAGATGACTGTCTCCTTTCTGACCGACATCTCTTTATGCATGAATTCTGGATACGGACTTATGACGGTGACGGGGAGGACGCTGATCCACATTCAAGGTCACAAGGTGGTGTTGATAAGGGGCCATGCAAAGAAACTTTTCAGAACATTTACATTACACACACGCGCAGCTTTGCATTACCTCCGCCTCATCTCATATGCTTGTAACCGCGTAGCCACCGAGTGATACTAGGGAACCTCCGTGCTACCAAGAGCAAGGATTAGAGGTGTGCAAATGCATGTATTTCACATAGGTCGGGGCTGAGAACACAGTTTTTATGCATTGTGTGCTAACCTCTTAGGCTGCCATGTGACATATTCCTTATTTCATGCCATTACGCGGCCCATGTCCTCTAGTTCAGCGGGCGACTCGGGAGGGTTTATCTCGAGCCGTGCCCCGAAATCCAGCACCAACGAACCCACCATTTAGCGGAACTGCATTGAAGCACATCGCCAGGAGATGCCTTGGAGGTCGCTCTAGTACAATCATTGCCTAGAAAACAGGAACAGCCGGCACTCCAATTTTACTAGCAGCCGAGCTCTTACCAACACCTCTAAGCAGCCTATGCCAGCCGCTGGATGCAAGCCCACATGACTATTTGCAAAAGCTTAGCAGTGCCATCGGAGTTATCATAAAGTCTAAGCGGGCTTTAATATACATCGACTTATCCACAGTGTGATTTCCGCCCGCATCACAATTCCCGAAACTAACACGGAGTATAGGCAGACAAAGGACCACATATCAAATGGCTAGGAGCCAACTAGAGGTAACTAAAGGCAAGCGCCTTTCCCTCCATGACCAAGCGCATGGACGCACCTGCCGCATATATCGAGCAATTCCCTTAGTATAGCGGCAGCAGCAATAACCGATAGCTACCAAATTCGACCCTGTAACCGGAGGCTAAAGCCTTAATGCTGGGAGCATGGCTGCAACGGCCGTCACTTCGCAACCGCTTTGCAACCTCCTACGGCATTAAAGGGATAAATTTGGTACGGCGACTAAGTTCCATTGCCCAAGGTGTGGTGTGGAGTTTACCTGGAAGACGACGCTGAGAGCTTATTGAAGGGGATAAATATAAACCAACATTATAGAGTATCGCTACTTTCTTAAACGCCATACACTCCCGCTGGCGGGGGAGGAAGAATCTCAGCAGAGCAGCGAAAGCATAAATATAGCTTGAGTATTATATAAACATAGTCCTTTATTTTAGTTATCTGGTGGTTAGCAGTCTAATCTGATAACCTGATCTCTGGCTCAGATCCATGCTCTAGATCCTTAACATTTCCTCCGCATTCAGTTTACGCAGCCTTCGCGTCCGCAATAATGACATCCGAAGCCTTCTCACTAATCATGTAGATAGGAACCACGATATAAAAGCCAGGGATCTTCGGGAAGACAGATGCGTCCACAATACGCAAGCTGTCCACCCCACGGACACGGAAGCTGGAGTCCAGCACGGCCATTGGGTCGTTGTCAGCACCGATGGGGCATGTACAAGACGCATGATGACCCCATGCCTCTTTTTTGATGAAGTCTTTCATGCCAGCCTCAGTAGTCACATTCGGCCCCGGCCAGACCTCTGTGAAGGCTCCGTCAAGCGGAATCAGGTTTTTAAAGATGCTGCGTGAATACTCCATGGCTTCGTAAACTGCTTGTAAATCCTTCTGGTCTGCACCATCTGCAGTAATGCCAGTATCGAAGGAGTTGAAGTTGATGAGAGGCATATCACGCGGGTCGGATGACCGGAGGGCTACTGTTCCAGCATTGTTGCGAGAGTGTGCTTTGAGCACGATCCATGCCCAGTGACGGGCATCACTTAAAGAGAAGTCGGAGTAGCCTGGATAATATCCTGTGAAGTATACGGGGGCACCAGAGATGAGGAGATCTGGATCACCAGCGGAGACGCTAGAATTCTTGACAACCGTAATGGCGATGCCGCCGCTGCCGTAAATACCCTTTAGAATGACATTGTCCTCCCATTGCTCTAGGCATGGATCTGGCTGGGTTCGCAAGAAAGTGCATCGAGAGGTGATAACGAAGTCACTGGTTGTCTTGCCAACGACAGTATTCTCATAACGATCTTGGAGATTGGTCCCGACACCAGGAAGGTCAACCACGACGGGTATGTTAAATTTCTCCAGCTCTGCTTTCGGGCCAATTCCACTTAACTTCAGAAGCTGTGGCGTATTAAAAGCGCCAGTTGAAATGATGACCTCTCGAGTGGCATTGACACCGCCAGGAGTCCCTCCCGATGTTGTGGCACTTGCTCGGGGGTCTGCCCGATATAAACTTTTACCCTGGAGAAAATCTACTCCAATAGCTTTTGGCTTGGCTCCTGTTTCGTCGAATCTAACACGGGTCACGAGCATCTCAAGCTGGATATCCAAATGATATTTTCGTGACCCATCGGGGTTTGTCGCATTTGCAGTAGCAAGGATGAATTCGCGAGCGCCATTCCGATGGTGGTTATCCATTGCAAGTGGCACTTGGTAAAGCCCTTGCGTTGAATCGCGGAGTGGAGTATCGGCATTGATATCCCGAAGCAAAACCTCGCCTAGGCCTGCGACCGTCTGAACCAGCTTCCCTAGTAGGCTTTTGCCCATTGCAGTTGCAGCGGCAATGATCAATGATAGGAGCTTCCGGTCCTCAATAACAAGCGTCAAATCAGTGAGAGCAGTGCCATGCCACCCGTTAAAACCATGACCAACAACATAGTTCGGAAGGTATCGACACCGCTCGAGGCGTTCGAAATACTGCCTCATCTTATCCGGGGCCCAAGAGCCATCTCCAGTAATCGTAGCAATGTTCGTCCAATCACTCTCATGAGGGTAAATCGTAATTAGTGCGTTATGAGCGCTACAACCACCCAGAGTGCCTGCACGTGGATATAAAATGCCAAGAGGTGTCGATCCGGGGGGAGGTGTGCCTGTTCCGGTGGCAGCATTTGGCCCAACAAATAATTCGCCTGAAGGAGTTCTCCATGTCATCTGCGAGTTCTTTTCTTGTCGTGCCTGGTCCGAATAGTGGTTCACAAAGTAATCCCATCGCATAGGTTCATATTCGGTTGATTGAAGTTACAAAGCGGGTACTTGGTATTGCAGCGCGCTTCCTTCATCATTTCCAGCATCAATCAAAAGGACTTTAAACCCAGCGATCGCTAGTCTGGCAGCCAAGGGCCCGCCTCCGGGTCCTGATCCAACTACAATGTATTCGTAGCTCCCAAGGCTTGTGCTATCAGACTCATCCCTTCGACTAAATGTATCATGAGTGATATTATACAATGTTTTGGTGGATAACAGGATCCCACTCACTTGGCTAGAGAATCTGCTGAAGCAGCGAAGACGACTATATGGCCTAATACCCGTTTGAAGAGCATTTCCGGATAAGAGTTCCGGAGGAGCCGGACTCAAGGAAGAAAAGAGAGTGAAAAGGGCAATGGGTTTTCAACAAATGACTGCTTTGAGTGTAACAGTAGAATGAAGGAAAGTTATAAAAGTGGCGGCAAGCCGATTTCCAGGAGGGGATTAAATAAGGGCCCGCTGGAAGTACCGGTTTCTCAAATGATGGCTAAAAGAACCACAAGACGCGGTCATCCTGCTGTGACAATCCTTTCCAGAATAGTAGTACTTCAGCGCCGCTTGCCACGAGGTGAAATAGCACAGCTGAAGCCATGACCAATGAGGCAGGCACTCTAGTGTTTGGCATTTTGATCAGCCATCGGGAATGCTCGGGGTAAGAGGAGCTGTAAAACGTGAAAACATGGTCCCATGATATACGCAGTGTATGCAGTGGATGTGCTCACTACACAAAGCGCTTTGGTGATCAGAGAGGTTGCAAAGAATCAGCGATGATATGAGGTGAAGACACGATTCCTTCGGTGACCGCCATTTGTGGCAGGGGATTGCGCAAAGGGCCGGGTCGCTTGGAAGTATTTATCCGCAAGCTAGGGAATTTTTCTAGGGACATCGGTCCGGCGCAGCGCTGACCCCTATGGCCAAGAACCGCAGCCTCTGCTTTTAACCTGAGCCGCGTCAACTCTTGGAGTTTCTTCCAGGTAGTTTTCCCCCAATGTTCTCATAACCTCTTCCAAGGCTGTCTCATTAATGGTCACTTGTTTGAGATACTCAAGCAGGGACTTGATAATGACTCGGCTGCGGCTCTTTCGTGGAGCTTGCTGGTGCAGGCCTCTTCCTCGCAAGTTCAGTGTAGAACGAGGTTGTAGATTGTTACCCTGGAGTCTATAATCCCATTCCACTGACCCTAGAATGCTCAACTATGCTGTTCCCATCCTGTCAAAAATTGCTCTTTACTGTAGCGTTATGATAATCACAGCTGACGAGAGCTCTTGAATTGTCGTCGCTTCGTCTCTGAGACCTCATAATTTATATTGCTCCTTGCTTTCCTGAATGATCCGTCGTAGCATTCTTTGGTGATGTCTTTTTAAGTTCCCTCACGTTGTCTTATTTTTTGCAAACATGAAGCTATTCTTCGATATCACGGTCTGGATAACTACTATGTCTCCTTTGGCAAAATCAGAACCCGTAGAGCAGAGTTCCGCATTGTCGTCATTCCCCAGCTACGCGGTGACGGCTTTCTAGCAGCACCAGTTGCATTCTTACGCTAATGAAACGTAGCTGGAATGCATGATGAAACTGATTCTAGAGTCTTCATGTTCCTTCACGGGTCAAGCTTGCATTTGTACAAACGCAGACTTAAATATACAGATATGAGAATGCGTTCAGGTTGGGTGTACGGTGAAGGAATCACTGAGTAAGTTCCTTAATTTTCATCTTCATCAAGGATTGAAGTCCGCCCATTAATTCAGCTTTTATGGGCCATTTGCTAATTTGAACAGCAACAAAGAATGCTTCCGAAACAGCCTACGGTGCTCTAGTAAGGAACCGGATGAAGGCAGTTTTGATCACCGGTATCGTTAGAGGTGCATTAGATCTTTTGCCAGTTTCGCTGCGATTATTGGCAAGAGGGCCTGGAGCTGGTGGCGGTGAGTTTGGTCTAGATGACTGGACTATTATTAGAACTATGGTACGTTGAGTCGGTCTTCGTCTGAATCTTCACATGCTCACTGCTTGGAATCAAGTTACTCGTAATCCCGCTCTCCAGACTGTCTCTTGTCTTAGCCGACCATAGACTTAGTAAAGGTATGTGAAATAGGTCTTTACACAGGACGATATTCACCTACCATGATTCCAATAATATAAAGATATCTAGGCCGTCCCTTTCGAAGATATAACGCATGTACTATATGTGAGTCGAGCCTGGATATGGAAATATCATTTTACCCATCCTGACAGTTCTTAGATTTATTACTTCGACGGATCTCTATATTTTGCTTCTCTAGCCTTGATAAAATTCTCCATCCTCTTCTCCTATCTTCGCATATTTCCAGAACGAAATTTTAGAAGAGTGGTATACGAAATTATGGCTTGCCGTGTCGGGTACATCATCGCCTTCGCCCTTATATCTATTTTCTAGTGCCGGCCTATTCCATTTTCACGGAAACGGTAGGATGGTGAACATAAAGGCACTTGCAACAATACCAATGCGCAAAGCTGGGCGGCTTCCGCAATCAACATCTTCCTTGACCATTTCATCATTTTCCTACCAATGCCACAACTAGCAAAGTTAGCCTTGTCTTTCAGGATGAAAATACAAATCATGCTCATGTTCGGCGTTGGATTCTTGTAAGTTCACTAACACTCTTGTCAAATTTGGCAAAAGTTACTGAGCCTTCCAAGCATTACCGTCGTCAGCGTTCTCCGGTTGAAAATTTTCATCCAGTTCGGGAATACACAAAATCTCGCATGTAATATTTTATAAAAGTCAACATGGTCCAAATATTCATGGAGACTTACCGCTCATGAAATTGGCTTGTTCAGCATAATTCGAATTTGGGCATTGTGCTCATGAGCCGCCTCTAACTGTTTTAGAGCATCGCCGGCCCTCCCACAGGCAGTGAGGTTGGAGACTTCTCCGGAAACCGGTACCATGAGTAGCACTCTTACTAGCGGCCCGCATCGGTGTCAACTTCGCCACCCCTTAGGCGTCAGTATCATGCCTGCCCTAAGGTATTACTATCGTGAATTTCATCATTTGCAGTGTCCGCTCTAAGAAATCCAAGCTTTCGAAAAGGTCCATCCATGAAATATCTGGGCTATCTACTAGCATCGTAACAGTTCTTCATTTAAAACACCTATAGTTTTTGCTGTAAGATTTGCTAACTATTATCCGAAGTCTCATGCATCGCACCGGCAATGGCGCCCACGTTCGGGAATTGATGGCTCCAACGGTTCAGCCGCCTTTGCTTGTTTTCGTTAGGCATACAACGGACAACTGACAAGGGCGATGCCCCATGTTTGTCTCTGCAGCTCATCTTGTTCCAAATTACTAGGTATAGAATCCTTCACGTCGATCGAAATACCTTTCCTGGTCCCGATCAAGTTTAGCTTGTCCACTGTTCCCACTTTGCTAATAGATTCAGTTCATTGGACATGGGATATCCACTTAGAAGCTCTTAATTTTAACGTATATCGCCTATGATGCAGGTACTAAATCCTGAAACATATACAATATTACGCCGCCTCAAGAGCCGTTCCAACCCTACATGTAAGCCACCATCTCAACGGCTGTCGTTCACAGGGTTCAGCATAGCTACGCGAGCCCAGAAAACTCCTTCGTTCCCTAAACATCTCGAGGATCAGAACTCCGAAGCCCTATCTATGGAACAGAAAAATCTCAAAAGTGTCCATTCTGCAAATATTAGCAACTGCTCGGGCTTTCCCACACAACATAGTAAGCCGAGTCTTCTAGACATCACATGCTATGCTGATGCGTTTGACCTGCTGGAGGGCTATTGCTTGACTTTATGTTATCAGGATCGAAGCTTCTCAAGGGTAGATTTGTATATGCCTCATTCGTCTAAGGCCAACACCACCCAGCTGGTTTGTCCCTGATTCATTTTCTGAAGCTGCTCTCATTCCTTTCAGGGGCAGATTCTTATTCATTCCTTTGTCTATCATGTGGATCTTAACACAATTATTCCTTTTCTCTCTTTTTGGGAGTACACAGAGGGGCACCTTGAGAACAACAATCTGCTTTGCTTTGCCTTCCAAATTGTCAAGTTTGCCAGCCCAAACATTCTCTCAGATCTCTTCTCTACGCTTGATGTGCCTTTGGAAATGATCACTGTCGGAATGTATGGACAGAGGTTATATTGTCTCTGATTAGTCACCCTTGTGGTGACTCATCAGCCCCCTACTTAGGCACTGCAATCCTTACGATCCTTTGCTTTCTACATCAATCAAAAGAACAACAATCATCATACTATCTACGAACCGTAGCTACGTGATATCACCTTGTGTAACCAACAATCACAAAAGCTCTTGCTGCGCCACTACTCAGCCTGGATTGCCCGGCTTGGGATGACCTAAACAGCGGCGGAGAGTCGATTTGGGAGAAATTACAAGAACTGTTCCCCAGGGCCGCGAAGAGTGGGTTTGGACTTTGAGGTTTGTGGAATGGAGGGGCAAGGTGAAAGATGGGAGCTGGAAGTGGAAGGAAGAGAGGCGATTGTGACGGCGGGGCGGCGGGGCGGATACCCTTTTCTTAGTACTCCTAGTAAGCTGAAGAGCTTCCCGAACCATCTGCTATAGTGATTCAGGCTTCTAGTCGTGAATAGCTGATGGCCTCGTTGTCTGGAGCATTGGTTGGGAAATGGGTCGTTCTCACATTATTTAATTAAATGGATGTCTGTATTACTTCCCTATAGGAAGTACTATTACTAGAATTAAAAAAATCGTGGTGTCTTTCAGTATAGGCTACCTAGAGAGGGTTAAAGGCGGCAATGCATTAGCAGATCGTTGTGGCTTAGCAGGAGGGCAACTAAAGAGTACCTAGTTTAGCCACAGGGGTGTTTGCTCAATGCTTAGATGGAACGATGGTATCTGCCCCACTTTTCTTCCCACCGAGACGAAAAAGTTTCCAATATCTGAGGTTAGGTCTTTGTTGTTTAATGAAAGAGTAAGAGAAATTCTTCCTAGGCCAGTGAGACTCTCTCTGGTTGGGTTATCAAATGTAGTTCTTTGTCGAAAGTACGCATTATTGGCTCATGTCATTGAGTCGTCCCGTGGGTAACATTCATCTGCGAAGTATATGCAAACCGAAATGCGATGATATTAGAAGGTATATATCGGTCGCTGACCGTCATGAGACGTCTGCTGACCATTTCTTAGATCCGTATCTATCCTAGGCAGAGACGCAACTTCGCTGGCTGCAAGGAGCTACGAACCTGAAGGTTGACTGCATCCTGCTGTCGAGCTGACGTTGCGTACTCTTGCTATTCAAATACTCCAATGCTGCCAAAAACAAATATACCGCTCATCGTCACTTTTTCCCATCACAATGAGAACAAATGTCGTTACACTGCCATGGTTTATTCACCGCTCCCGTTGCTAGGATCGTTGGCACCTGCTGGATTGACGCTTCCCATTTCTAGATCTTGGCCACCTGCTCTATGCCCTCGCATGAAGGGGAGGAGCTTGAGGAGAGTGCCTAGGCCATGTCCGCCCGTCATTTCATCGAGGCCTATGCCAAAGATGACTCCGAAGTCAACCGTTGTGGGAAGCAAAAGGCGGGAGGTGGTGGGGTCGGCTTGAATAGTTGGTCCGCAGAGATAGAAGGCGATGAGGATGCAGAAGACGTACCACACCCCGTATCTAGGACAAGTCAGTCTCATCATCTGTCTGGACAGTAGCCGTATTCCTTACCTGGCTCCTTTGAAACACGCGTAAATGAAGATCATAAAAGCGGAAAAGAGCCAGCCAGCAAGAGCTCTAGCACATAATGTCAATCGATAAGGTGGCTATCATTGTTCTACTAGGACTTACATGTTGAATAGAATTTGAACATCACCAAACTGAAGCCCCCAGATTTTTTCGTCCGCAGAATGGAGGTTGATTGCCGTGCCCAACACAAACTCGACCGGAGCAAAGACCATCATAGACCACAGAAAAATTGACAACGCAACGGCTAGAAAGCGTTGGCGAGACATGTCGGGAGGATTAGGGGGAAGCCAGCCGATAGATATTTGCTATGCCCGTAAAGGTTCGTGTTGAGAGGGTAGATTTAGCTTCTCGGTCGACAAAGGGTTGTAGCAAGCGTCGAAGTAGAAGACGGGTGCGCTGGAGATGTAAGAGGAAGGTATTTGAGGTAAAGGGTTACTACGGAGTTGTCTGATGTAGTTATGGAGGGAAAATTGGTGTAGATTGGGCTAGCGTTGTGGGAGCTATAGGAATGATGATGCGAAGCGTTCAGTGCAAGTGTCCAATGACGTACAGGAGAGATGGGGGATCTTGACTGGAGAAACGGCTGTAGGACTATGTTGTAGAGCAGCGACCGGCAGTTCCGATGCTACACCTGAGAGGAAGCTTGCAGAGCATGGAGTGTATGCTCAGAAGCGGTGGGAGTGTGGAGGAGGGGAGGAGAGGCAAATGCGGTGCAGGCGCAGAGCTCCCGCTTCTCGCTGGGCCCGCAACAGGAACGGGGCTAGAGGCGTTCAGCGCTCACTCACTGCATAGAGCCACAATAAGCTCGGGTTGTAGAGATTTATCATGGTAAGAATACTCGAATACTTAAACACTGGAACGCTAGAACGATGGAACAGTTAGGATATCAGGGGTATATTGAGATAGGTTGGTTCACTTTTGCCTCCGTGTGGAAATACAATTCAAATTTGATGCATTCAGAAGCCGTCGGTTCGGGGTAGCAGTCCTTCGAATACTCGGCGACCAACAAAGTCTGTGGAGAACCCGAACACTGCGCGTGGCTTCCAGCAATAACGTTGCCTGTGGATGGCAGAGCAAGGTAGCCTATCGTTTAACAGAATCCAAACACTGCGACAACGCATTAACGTTGCCTGAATTGAAGCCAAGACTGTGCTGGCACTGGGACTAGGGCGAGAAGGTCATGAAGTTCTCCTAATTTCGCTAAAACGGTACGGCGTGGTAAAATGGCGGAAACTAGTGTATGCAATTTATCTAGGCCCGGGAAGATCACGTGGGTGAAACCGAAGGGCGTCTGCCTTTGTCTCAGCATGCTCAGACCAAGAAACCAATGAATATCCGCTGCGCGGATTATCGAATATCCGCAAGCTAACCTATTCGATCGATCCATCTGTTCCTTGGTCTGAGCCACTTTGGTAAGCTTTTGGAAGCTGAGCCGCTCTGTTTATATGAGGCAAACCATCAACTTTGACGAAATTAATGTAAGTAACCGCCACGTCTATTATCCTGTAAATACCCGCGTTAGAATCGCCTTAATCAGCTCTCTAATTGATGGATTTTCCAGAACCAACCGCCAGCCATGGGTGCATCTAAAAGGCGTCAAAGAAACCCCCCTATTTTGTCCAGCAGGAGCCAGTCTTAAGCCTTTAATCGAAAGATAAATATTCCGGGATATCTGTACTGTGTGCTAGTATATCTAATACAAATAGAATTCGAATTTAAGACGTTAGGTGCGCGTATTTGGCGTATAATTAGTCTTTTGTTAATATTCGTAAGCGTTATGTAGAGGATTTTGCGACCGTAAGCTCCTAGATTCTTAATAGAAAATTCCCTTCTAGCAGCATTATAGCCGTGATAGATTAACTAACTGCAAATAATATTACAATAGGCAGCTATCTAGTCCTTAAAATTAAAGAAGAAGAAGATTTTTAGAATTAGCTAAAACTAATAGAGTGGGTGGTTGGGCGTTATTAGTATAGATATTACTAATTATTCACTTTAGTAAACCACGTTACAGCTATTTTAAAATTAATGTCAGGAACGGGAAGGTGGGGAGACTTCTTATGTAGACCATTCAATTCGCTGGAGCTTAGTGTATAATTGATGGATTTTTTAAGCTGTCTAAACTTGTCGTAAGAATAAGAAGTGAATATCCGTAATATCAGCTATGCGGATATCGCGACGTGCTTTACAAACGTTGGCCAAAGTGTCTCAGACCATACAGGGACAGATGGTCTAAACTGGTTTAGCGTCTCCCTTTATGGTCTGAGCATGCTGAGACAACGTCTGCCTGTTGTCCTACTGAAACCTGCCAAGTTGTGAAGTTGGAAGCGAGCAAATCAACGTGGCGAAATTCAATACAGAGGGGCTGAGCACTGGAGCTCAGCCTCTCTACGTTCATATATCATAAGGATACAAACCTCATTTCTTCATCAGTCAAATAGTTGCAAGATGTCTGAAAAATCCATCAAGGAATTAGAATTCTGTTAGTGTATTAAGTTTACATTGGAAAACCGATGCTGACATTAACGATTTAGCAGTTCAGCGAAGTGCCTATCTCGTGCGCGGATTATCAAGACCCTCAATTAACTCTAACATCCGAAGCCTGCACACATGCGTAATAAACACCGTTCAACTGCTTGCCCTCTGGATATCTGGTTTCCTAATGGGGATGTGTTTCCTTGCCCTTAACCTGGAGTCTACTGTCACATTCAAAGTATGGCAGACTGTAAGTTCGTCGAGCGTACCGAAGGCGGTCTAATCCTCGGTATATTGATCAGAATTCTTCGCTAACTTTCCTCTTTGCTCTTTGCTCAAAAGCACATTACTCGCTGCACTAGATTTTCCGATCGAACCTATGCCTTCCCAGTCTTTGCCCTTTCCGTAGCTACATACACGACGGTTGCAATGATACTATATTGGCAGCGGCGGCAATTAGGGTCTATGGCGCTGTTGTTTTGTATGGGAATGACTTCCCTTGAAGCATGGTTGAACCACTTCAAATTGACTGGTGCTGAGCAAGTACTCATTGCATTCCCTTTCTTTTTGAATGTCGGGTTGACGCTGGCTGTAATCGCTGGCAGTGGGAAGCAGTGTCATGGGATCCCGAACGAAGTACCATCTGAACAGGAATGCTAAGAGTTGAGAATGACTCAAAGCCGAAGATCTGTACGTGGGATGGATTGAAAGAGCGTTCCTTAACGCTCGGAAGCCTGGGGGTCATATTATAATGCTCAGCAAACGATTTTCAGAGGATTTTCTCGGATGGGTTGATATAGACAGACATGTATCCATTTCAGAAATTATTTGAGCATAGGATATGTATCAATCAGCTCCACCAAAAACTTCTCTCAAGTGCAATAGTGGGTACAATTGGAAATTAGTTGTCCTCGTAAACGTTAATTCGGTATTGTATATTAAGTAAACGAGGCTTTCAATTCGTTACGCTATGGCTGTATTGCAAGCTAGAATAATTACGTGGAGTAGAATGAATAAATGTAAAAAGCTTGAAACAAAGGCACATTCGCCTCTGAAAGATAGCACACATAAGCGACCTCAGGCATAGCAGGGAAAATGAACAGAGCTCGCACATCAGCAGAGCTACTCAAATAGACAGACCATACCGTGTGTGGTTGCCGCTCAGAGTCCTTAGCGAATCAATGTTCAGCTTTAGCCAGCCTGCTCGCAAGGCTGAAGCATTATTGATTAACTTATTTGAAGCCCCTGATTTTCAGCCTTATTAGAAAGCTAATTTCTCCCTTCGTCTTCTCACATCAGCGAAATACTTTCAAGAACTCCGTCGTATGTTAGGAGGTTATAAAGCTTATTTTGTTGAGCGCACACGCCCGAACTGGCGCGGCAGCGGAGCGCCATGGAACTTTTGGCCGAAAAACGTCAGAAGGGTGCAAGCGGCGGCACGGAACCAACACCAATTTTGCTAATTCCTAATCGACTCCCGTCAACCGGTAATGCACTTTTCGGCACCGCTAGTCTTGGATGTTGTGTGGTATCTTCAGACTCCTATGTGCCGCTAATCAGACGTAAACGTTCGGACGAGAGGCTACTTTTAAGCCCTAGTGAGGGACTAGACACGGTAAACGAGCAGGAATCGACAATCGAGAGAGGTGCATCTGTCAGTTTTGCCCAGGTTTGAACATATCGGATTATATTGATGAACTTGATTCAGGAGTCCACCGAGGAGGCAACAGGGCAAGACTCCCACATTGACAACGTCTTATGCAACGAAATGGAGAGAGCGTGTTTAGTTCCTCAAGACGAACAATCTGCCGCTCCTAGCTCTGATCTTCCATCCAAGGAGAAGAAAAGGAAGAAAAAACGGCCCCCAAATGAAAAACGTAAAGAGAAGACAGGAAAGGCTTTTTTCGCAGCTCAAAAAGCCAAAAAGGAAGAGAGGGCTAAAAGGGAAAACGGAGTGGAAACCTCAGATGTATCACGTAGCGCGCCGGAAAACCCAGAAGAGCATCCACCAGAGCATGAAAGCCCTTTTTGGCCAGCGGCCTCTGGCATGCATGCGGCTCAAGTGCATTATCCTTCGAGAGCTGCAAGCTACCCCGATCATAAGACCTTGTTACGTGGGAGCATTGATACCTCCCACGACCATGGCCGGGCATCAGGCGCAACCTTAGACCCATCCATAACTTGTCTAGGTGGCGAGATCCTCCAATCTCCAATTTCGTCTGTATTTGACGTAGTTACAACCCATCAGGAAAGCCCACTTGATCTCGCTGGAATGCATAATGCATATGAACATCGTCAACGTCGTAAGATCGACTCGGATATTGCTGGAGGACTGCAGCTTCTTTCGATGCCCAAGAATACCGTACTCACGAGTGCGAGGGGGAAGGTCAATGGTGACGATCCTGACAGAAAACTCCTAGCTTCAGATTCTACTGGGTGGAATAACTTCACCGCAGCCAAATCTACAGGATCAGTTACAAGTACCGTTTCCGAAACAACCTCAGTAACATCGCACAATGTAGGGGAGGAGGTAATCAGTCCACAAGCGCTTATTAGAGAAATAAATGACGGCAGACACAAATCAAGCCTCGCCGAGCTTGTGAAAGCTTCCGAACCGGATTTTGTACCGGGTTCTGGACGGGAGCTGTATCCCTACCATCGAGGGAAAAATCCTACTTCGCCTGACGAGAGCCTTGGTTTAGATGATTCTTTTCCTCCCCCTCGGAAAGTGTCCACCTGGCACTACCCGTTATTAACGGATCACAGAAGTGCTGAGGAGTATGATGTTCTTCGAAGCAGGTATCGACCACTTCGATAGATGACTCGCACATGCCTGGTGCCTAGGCCCTAGCAGAATACCCGAGTAGGGCAAATAGTGCACTTAGACTAAACCGCGATAAAACATTAGCGGAGTGGATTCATAAGGTACGCTACCCAATAGTCAGGAAAAGGCCTCGGCTCGCACATAATTTTCTCTCAATCCTTTCCCTAATGACTTTCAGGTACCTCTAACCATTATCCAAACGGTCTGCGGTAAAACTCGGGACCCTTACGGACTAGGTCCACCAATACCTTACTGCATGGCTATTCATTGACGACGCCAATGAAACCGAACTTATATATATACACCTTTCGCACACCACCACTTCTACGGGCTGCCCGAAAATCATGCATCCAAGCCCGATATTTCTCGAGGCGCCGATCTCCGAACAATGATTGCAGTGGTTAGGCCCAGCATTCTTAGCGTGATACATGAATCTGTACCCGGTCGAGAGACGCTGATTGACATGAGATTGTGTTTGTATTTAGGAAAGCCGATTATAATATATAGCTTTCTCGGCTTTCAGCTCTGCTCTAATATGTAAATCCGAGCTACATGAAAGTCGTTGACGTTTTCAACGTGTTTCGGGCACTGGCTAAGTCTGGAGCATTTCGCGTTGCCGCAAATCACGCAAGGAGATGTAATGCTGATTCCCAGGCAGTCGCACTTCGAAATAGAATACGGACGACCGCTTGAGAGTTCAACTACCTGACGTCCCCGGTTTTCGAGAGTAAAATTTGAATATTCTACGACAGCTCTTTATCTTTTGAGGATCCGAACGCTAGCAAAATGGGATGCGTGTGCAGCTCTGGTAAGCTTGATATCAAGCAGCTGATCTCCGTATGACTAGTCCAAATATGGAATTTTCCATTTTCGGACTGGTCTCGTCTCCCCTTCTATCCAGCAGCCCAGCATATCCGTTATTGTCGCGCGGCCTTGTAATGAGAATGACGCGTAGAGGCCAGACATAAACGGAGATAGGGCTCATTTCTTCTCCGGACGTATGGTATAAGAAAGCCCCTCCTGATCGTTGAGTACTAAGCACAGCAGCAACTATTCCCCCCTTCATGAGACTTCAATATCTATTCAGCACAAACAGATCCAAAATGTCGCAACACAAAGTACTCGTCTTGCATTCTCATACGGAGCCTCCAGAGCCCACAACCGTTCCAACTCCTGAAGTTCAGCCTGGCCAGGCTATTGTCCGCGTCCTTGCCGCTCGTCTTTCCAAAGACACAAGAGGTCTCATTACCGGCAAGGTTCCTTTCCCGCTCTCTTCCCCTCTGACGCCCGGGTCTAGCGCCATCGGTCGTGTGGCAGCCGTCGGCCCTGATGCCGTGTCTCTGAAGCCAGGCCAACTGGTGTATCTCGATTTCTTCATTAAGGCGAGAGACGACCCAGGCGTAAATATCCTCATGAGAATGCGCGGCGGTCAGCCTGGGAACCCCAGTGCCAAACTGACGGATGGCGAGTGGAGGAACGGTTTCTTCGCGGAGTACGCCAAAGTTCCGCTAGAGAATACGTTTCCGCTAGATGAACAGCGTTTGATTGGTGATTTCGGTTACTCAATTCCCGGTATGGTTTCAATTTGCTCGTTGGTCTTGACACTCAGTGAATTGTCTGAAATCAACGTGCAACCCGGCGAGACAGTAATCGTTGCGCCTGCAACTAGCGGATTCAGTGGTATTGGTGTGGCTATAGCGCTGGCATTGGGAGCACGCGTCATCGCGGTGGCCAGAAACAAGGCGGCCCTAAAAGAGTTAGAGGACTTCCATGGCAAGACGAGACGGTTTACGTCGGTTGTTTTGAAAGGCGATGTCCAGGCAGACACGAAGGCTATTAAAGACGCATCGCCGCAAGGGAAGGGAAGTCAGGCGTACATCGATTGGTCGCCGCCGACAGCAGCGTCATCTACACACATTACTTCCTGCGTGTTGGCTTTGAGTGCTGGTGGCAGAGCCGTATTCATGGGAGCAATCTTTTCAAATGTCGGTATTCCATACGGCTACGTCATGTTCAATAACATTCAGATTAAAGGTCGATTCATATCTGACCAGCATTCCTTTGAGCAATTGATTCGTATGATCGAATCTGGAATCGTGCCGCTGGGAGAGAAATTAGGTGTGAAAGTGGCGGGAAATTTTGGGCTTGATCAATTCGAACAAGCCTTGACTACCGCGGAACAGAATCCTGGGTGGTCTCGACTTGTAACTCCGTGAGCTTAATCTTTCCATGCAGCATGGAATGGTTGAGTGCGGTCAGGTTGATAGGAAATGTGTTGGCACAAATTCTCTTCTCTTGAATGATTTCGATGCGCCGTGGTTGAAGCACAGAGACCCAATCCTAGGAGAAACTGCATCGACGGACCCAAAACGCAAGGGCCGGCAGGTTTCCACGTGACTCATCCTCGTATCATAAATCAGAGGCTCCGTAGTTGAATTCAGTTACGGGATGGGAACACGTGTATACTGTTCCGTATACTCCTCTAAATTTAAAATAAAACCTCTAGATTATCTCATAAATCAGACCCCAGGTGGATTATTGTGTACGGGCATACTGCTCCTTATCCAAATAATTTTTCCACCGAGAGTGAGAACTTATGGTCGCGTACAAATAAGCGGCCGATATTGGCACGTGCGCAACCACAAATCGACGATTGTTTACCTTCTTATTTACTTAATATCTTTACCATTCTACGACAAAATGCCTCTAATTAGAACTCGAAAATCGCGTGCGCGTCCTTTTACACCTCCTCCCGACCTTCTAGAATCAACAGGGCACCCAAAGACGCCACAACGTTGCGGAGTTATCTAGGCGAAGCTCTTCTCTCAAAGGCTCGGAATCCCTATTCCTTAATTAATCGTTCGAGACCTTACGAATATGCTAAGCGCAGTTAGACTCGAATTCTCTCTTTAAACTCTACTTAAACCTAACGTAATAGGCAAACAGTAAAGTATTAGAGTAGTAATATATCTTAAAAAATAGTCGATTTTTAGTGGTTGCGCAGGTGCCAATATCGGCCGCTTATTTCTACGCTGTACAGTGGTAGCCGAGCACTAAAATATACCAAAAGTCACCTCTTTTACTGCTGTATCTTGTCTCTTTTTCAGCGTCTAGTTATGTTAAAAATACCATAAGGTAGAAGCTCTTTAGTGTCTCTGTCTTTCGCATCTAATAACTATATTATAGCTATAATATATAAAAAGTTGGACATGGCGTTACGGCTAAAATCCGTTAAAATCCGCCAAAATCGCCAGGCTCTCTTTAACCACGTCAAAGAATCTCTACGCTCACATATTAAAGTTGGTTGCTCCTGGATAAATCTGAAACTGTGGACGCTATTCATGGCTGGGGTCACTGCGGCTGGGCTGCCACAGCGCACGTTCATTGCTCAAGCAGCCAGCATAACCCTCAAACTAGACAAAAAGAACTGGGAAGATATTCGGGTATTCTTGACGCAGTTCTGGTGGCTTCCGAAGTTGCAGGAGCGACTATGCAAAGGCTTATGGGAGGACATCGTCAACTTACATGAAGTTTTGTCAACATTGTAAGTGGGATCGAAGTCGTCTTGGCTGCACCTACGGACAGCTTGGTTATGTCTTGTGGTGGTTCAAAAATGACTTCATTGGATGGTTTCTATTAAAGGGAGCTAAGGTAGCATGGAAGGTAGTCAGATGGGCAGGTTGAAAGCGCTGGATCCTTTGGACGGCAGACTGGGATCTGATGTTATGGTTTGGTGTGGTTTGTAGGGGCTGATCGTTATCATGTGTGTAACGATAGTGTATCACTAGACAATAAATTTATTAGTGAGACTAAGCGTTGAGCAGAAATTCTGAGGCTGTTATTGATGCTTTCTTCGGAGCCTGTCTTGACCACTACGAGATTGTTGAACCACGAGGCCTCATAGGTAGGATATAGAGTATCCCGTCATACAATGGTGACGGTCACAACCTCCCAATTTTCCAACATTCTGGATAGTTTTCGCCCATAAAAAACTCCAAGCCGTCTAAATTCTGCAGGGCCACTCTCAGTAGGCGCGATGAGAAGTCCGGCGCCATCTTTAATTAGAAAGAGTGAACAGGGGTATTGGATTTCTTCAAGATCCTCCCATCTCTTCTTTTGATCAACATACACACGGCCGAGATTATCCTCCCCTGAAAACGCATCGCCAGCACTGTGGTATCTGCCAATGACTAGTCTAGTTATTTGTCTAAGCTTTCCTCGTAGCTTTAGAGAGCCAGCACTGACTTGTCCAAACGGATCTAGTCCGTATGGAACCAATACTGCGGATATTACCTCTGCTTCATTGAGGTTGCCCTTATTCTTGGTGAGACAAAGATCGTAGTCTATTGGGCCATTGATGGATGCCCAACTCCAAGACGGAGCACGGTAACTCTGAGTGTGATGAGGCATCAAATCGGCCGAAATCTCGGTTCTCCATAAAAGATCACTTAGCAGGGTAGCGGTCCACAGCCCTGCGAGGTATGGAGTCGATTTTCTCCAATGATAAAGACTGGCAAGACCAGACAGAGCGGGTAATTTGTCAGCGCCCTTTGTGAGCCGACGTTTAGCATACTCCTCTACAACAAAGTGCCAGTCCTGTTGCATACGATTTTGGGTGAGTAGATGAGTTGGGGTAAACCTGGCTAGCTTCCCATCCTCGCCGATTAATCCATGCTCGCATTTCCAGTACTTTTTCTGATCTGTGTAGAAGAGAGCTCTTCTCGAGAGAACCATCTCTTGCAAAGTCCAGGCTCGGGTGGCCCAGATATTCGGCGTAGAACTTGCTGTTTCTAAGAGGTTCGTCGTTCTGAATGCGGAGTAAATTCTCCTTTTTATGAAGCCATCATGACTGACCCTGGGCTCCGGAATGATGGATCGTTTCCTTAGGATACCGCTATCACTACTGGCGGAGTCTGCAGCAATGATAGTAACATATGCGTTGCCATAAACTACAGCCATTCGGGAGGATTCCGTTTGCCAGTCCGTCCGAGCCTCGTCTTCGCTTCCTTGAAGGATACAAAGCGCATCAACCCATAAATAACAAACGCCAATGCTGCGAGTAATGGAAATGGCATCCTGTATAGTCTTCGGAAGTAGATCGTAACTAAACCCCGCTTCTATGTGCTCTTGTAAATTATGAATTGTAGTGATAGTAGTCTTTGATTGACCCCAACAGTAACTTAGTGCCGTATAATTAGTCATTTCTTTACATAATCTCCCAAATACCTTAAGCTTTGGGCATGGGAGTGATGTGGTGACGTCAATGACTCGTGTTGGCAGCTCTCTTTCTTCATCTCTTCCCATGTTGTGTCCGTGAGAGGATAGACAGTTCTCAATCCATCGAGAAGCACAATCCATACTGGAGGGCGATGTATCATCCAAGCCAACATCTGTATAAACCAGCGGGCTCCATTGATCTCCCTTGTGGAGATAGATACGACTCACAATAGGATAAGTAGCTCCGCGGGTCCCAGGTTTAGACCATGGAGGATCAGTCCACCAGGTGGAATCATTTTGACCGTTACTTCGATCACCACATCGAAGTTCAATAGCTTCGTATCCGCGCCAGGATTCGCCGCCTGTCGCTCGCACCGCGTAGATTCTTACCGGCCATTCTTCAGACAAGATGGGATCATTGCCCAGGTTAAATCTCTGCTTCTTGGCAGTGATGGACTCCCACATTATCTGGCAGAGATGACAGTAGTTATCTTTCCCTGCAGACATGCTGAGGAGTTTGAGGCTGGAATGATGCTGGTGGCCATGATTGAGATCTAAAATGTTTGGTGGAATGCTATCGCATAGGTCGCAGAGGCGCAGACTTTCTGTGGATCCTTGTGGAGGATCTTGCGCTAACGGCATTCTTTTATCGTCTTAGTATTTCCATCTGCGTGGGGCCGAAGGTAGGATTGTCTCTATTTCCCTTATGAATATATTAAGGTCGACAGGGGGTATATCGGGCTTACAGCTCGGCAAGGTCACGGAAAAGCTCTGCAAGGTCACAAAGTTTAATAGGGTCAGAACCTTTCTAACCATACTCAGCTTCTAACCCTGCTGAGTTTCTGCATATACAGCGCATCTATCTATCGCAGTCACGTAAGGGGATATTTTAATTTTAACCGTATGATTGGGAGGCGCAGGGCTATAAGGTCACTTTAGGGCTAGTTCTTAGCGGTTTTGCTAGTACCTAGCACTGAAATCTGCTAAGGATTTGCCCTAAAGCGACCAGATGTCCCTAACCACAAGCCTATGGCTGCAAAACTATCTAACTATAGTAGTTACACTAAAGCGGGTTCTTAGCGGTTTAGCTAGTTCCTAGCACCTGCTAAAGAATTGCCTAAAGGCGCTAACTACCTATAATGCATACTGAGTGCAAGGGATAGCGGGTAGGAAAAGCGAAATAGCCACGTAGTAACTGCGTTCGATATTCGCGAATATTGCAAAAGGTCTTAGCATTATGCGTTGCTAAGGTAGATACTGCTAAGTAATATATAGACGCTAGTATCTATCTATCGCAGTTACGTAAGGGGATATTTTAATTTTAATTGTATAATTAGGAGGCGTAGGGCTATAAGGTTACTTTAGGGCTAGTTCTTAGTGGTTTTGCTAGTACCTAGCACTGAAATCTGCTAAGGATTTGCCCTAAAGCGACCAGATGTCCCTAAGCGAAGCTCCTACGCTAAAAAAAAAAAAAAAAAGAAGAAAGACATTACCGCATTCTGCCATATTCTGCCACATTGCCGCATTCTGCCATATTCTGCTATATTGTCGCGTTCTACTATATTTTACAGATCCTGACTTATAAGTTAACTAATTAGGATTTTCTATACCCGGTATAGAAAATCGCTATTGGCTCGCTTACTACTAGCGCCTTGGCGGCCATCTTAATATCTTAACCTATTGCCTAGCGTTCCTTACGCTAAGAGCGGTATACTACGCTAGAAGTAAGAGTTAAGGTGACGGAGGTTGGTGGTTTTAGTCCTAATATATAGGCGAAAGGCTTCTAATAACTACTAACCGAGTTGCTAAATTTGTTAATATAAACACCCTAAATCTTTAGCGAACTAGGTAGCGCTCTAGTAGAAGAAGTGATTTAAGTAGCTACTTAGGTTAATTCTAGCGGCTATTAAATAGGAGGAAAGGATCTTATAAACCCTTAGAGAGGCGAAGGGTTTACTATCTAAACTAAATAAGGGGGAGTTAAGGGGTTAAGGGTCCCTATTAAATAGCTTTATTATAGCAGCGACTGGGTATAATAGGCCGCCTACTACCACGATGGTGATATTAACGCCCTAGTATTACTTATCGGCTTTGCTCCATTTAAGGCGGAATATTATCCTACCAGGCGTAAAGGTAATATTGTGTTAGGTAGCCTTTCTTATTAGAAAGGTTGTTCGGTTCTTAAGCTCCGCTGTAATATATATAATCTCGCCTATTTATAGAAATCTAGTAAATGCAAGGGTAAATGCGGCATCAGTGTTAATATCTAGTAGCGATGGGCTGTATATTATGTAACGGCGCTATCGCACGTTACCTGCCAAATTCTGCCATATTCTGCCGACCTGCGATTGGCCCGCCTAAAGCTAGCGCCTTGGCGGCTCACCCTATATATTTATTTACATTGGTCCTAGCGACCCCTTTTCCTTCTCTTTAGCTTAGTATCTTCGTAATACAGCATTCGTTTAAGCTTTGGTTCAGAGGCATTTGTTTAAGCCGTGATATTATACTAAGCTTTCCCTACTTTACCTAGGAAGGCCTTAATAATATCCCACCCCAAAGAAACTTTGTCTACAACGACGCATTAACGCGCTATACTTAGACACTAAAACAACTCTATATTGCCTGGGAAGGCCTAGATAATATCCCACCTTATAAGCTAGATAGGACTGGACCTATACCCCCGGAATTAAAACTAAAGCATATAATACCAACGAACCTTAGGAAGCTAATGATGGCACCTAAAGCAAGCTTATCTAAGAGAGCTGCCTCTACCTGAGAGGAACCTAAGATCCAATTGGGATTAGAAATTGAAGATAATAATAATATTATAGACATACGCGAGTAGATTTGCGCCCTCGCAGCCAGCTAGGAAGCCGATCATCTTAAAGCGAGAAATATATAAGAGACCCTATAAGAGATTCTAGAAAGCCTTACGGCCCTATAAAATAGCCCAGCTTCCCCTTTTTAAAGCCCTAGCCAACCTGTTTACTCTACTAAATATAATATACTAGGGAGTATGGATACAATAACGAAGTAATTAAAGTTCGTTAAGCTCCCTAACCCCTTACCACTGTCTAACGAGATAGACCCTATTTTTAAGAATTGGAGGATTTAAGTATAAGGAAAGCTCCGCGTTAACTATAACTATTTCCTTTCTAAAGAAGCTAAAATGCTCTACCTCTTTAGTTGAACCACTAGGGACGCCTAACGGCACCTTTAAGCTAAGTTTGAGGACGACTTCCCTGTCTAATTTATATCTATTAACGAGATAATACGGCACCTAGCGGCTATTTACGTTAACCTAAATAAAGTACGGGATGCCTATTATAACTATAATCACCTAATAATAAAACTAAACTAACCCTTTGTTAAATTCTAGACTTAATTTCTATACCTTATAGGAGAAGGCTAGGTTCCCCTTAAGAACTACCAATTAGACTTATATAATAAGCTAATAATCCAGCTATAAGAAAAGATTGCTATAACCTTAAATAACCTACTAACCCACGAAAGACTTGTAGCTTATTGCCTATTATTAGACTTAGAACTAAAGCGGATTAACGCCCGCCCTAATTAGTAGAAGTAACTCCGTAATAATTGGAACTTACTAGCTATACCTATAGGAGCTAGAGCAGGAAGACAAGTTATAACTACTCTTATACTAAAGGCGGTTATAACTATATACCGGCGAGCCTTGCCTAACTAGCTACGTACTACGCTATTAACTAGTATTCGCCGTAATACTCCAATTAACCCTACCTCGGCTACGTGCTTTAACTGTAATAAGTAAGGTTACTTTACCTCGTCCTGCCCGGAGCTAAAGGATATAGGCAATATTAAGGAGATAGAGGAAGGAGAAATGTCCGATAAGTTAGAAAAAGAAGAACCCTAGGGAAAGACTCCCCCCTAGGGTACCCTATCGATCTTAAAGAGATTAATCTTAGTTAGTTAATAGGTGGAAAGTATTTCACGGTTCTATATATAGTATCTTAAAATGGATATAGAGTTAATATAACCGCCCTTATTAACACTAGAGCAAATAGCTTCGCCTTTATAAATACTACCTATGTAAATAATGTTGCCAAGTTTCTAAATATAGAAGCTATCTAACTAGAGAAGCCTATTTAGGTAAAGGGCTATAACGGCCAAGCCGGTTAGCCTGTTACCCACATCTTAAAGTTATATATTACTCTTAACGGACGACGCTAATACGGCATCCCCTTTTGCATCCTAGACCTAGGGTCCTATAATATAATCCTTAGACGAAAATAGATGTCCTATTTTAATATTTGGTTAAATATACGAAAAAGATGGTTTATCTGGCCGGAGGATAGACCGAGGTTGCCCTCCTTTGTTAGGGAGATCTAAACTAACCGCAAGACACTAGCCGTAAGGGCTAACCCTACCTACTAGTAGAATATCCGGGCCTATAACCTAGCCTTTACCTAAGAGGACGCCCGCTATAAAGCTAGAAAGAACTCTATACTAATAAAGATACTCTCCTAAAGTGCTACGTTTAAAGAGGACTCTATATACGGAAGCGGGATAGATAATAATATAAATAATATTTAAATCGCATAGATCTAACCGTTATGGAAAAGAATGTATTAATAGGATATAAGGGATAACCTCTAAAAGATGCAATAGGAGCTAAAAGGAGTAATAATAACGCTAGTACCCTGGAAGTCCCTAAAGTTATATACGCCCCTATTATTAGTTAACCCCCCTACTATAGATATCGCCGTAATTAATGCTATAGCGTTCTACTTTATTATATACCGGAAGGATAATAAGGTCTTTATAACGAGCCTATATAAGATTAACCAAATTATTAATAATAGAGAGGAAAGGCTAAATAAGGAAACCGACGAGGAACTAGTCGAACGCCTTTTTCCTACCATTTATACAGCCTATAAGGATGCATTCTTAAAGGCGGCCTTAGATAAGTTACCCCCCTACTAAACATACGATTATAAGATTTAATTAGAGGCCAATAACTTACTAGGCTATAGCCCCCTCTACTATTAATTAATGGATAAGCTAAAAGTAATAAAGTAGTACTTAATTAATAACCTAGATAAAGGGTTTATCGAGCTAAGT
>Ga0307515_10003062_pt1 | contig 35403 bp, 25 predicted proteins | sample 17_EM_MG_FD_194513 | JGI IMG/M metagenome (GOLD analysis project Ga0307515, IMG submission 194513) | Populus trichocarpa ectomycorrhiza microbial communities from riparian zone in the Pacific Northwest, United States - 17_EM | ecosystem: Host-associated > Plants > Roots > Unclassified | place... | reverse complement strand
TCATCTTCTGTTTTGAAACGAAACATTGTAAATCCATTGGCCAAAGATGTCACATCCTCAAGGCCGGATCTCTTCCATATCCTATGAGCAATTGAATTCATAGCAGAATAAGGAAGCTTAAAACCAAAAAAAAAAAAAAAAACCTACTAGGCAACGATGCCACACCGCATAAGATTTCTCCCATAATCCCTTAGTCATTTTAAGACGAGCGTAAACCCTAAACCCAAACCCCAAACCCAAAACTCTAAACCATAAACCCTCAACCCTCAAACCCGAAACCCTAAACTAAACCCCAAACCCCAAAACCTTAAACCCTAATAAACCGTAAACCCCAAACCCCTAACCCTAAACTAAACCCTAATAAACCCTAAACCCTAAAATTCCAAATCCAAAACCATAAACCCTAATAAAACATAAACCCTAAAACCGTAAACCGTAAAATGTAAACCCTAAACCCTAACCCGAACCAGGAACACGAAACCCGGAACCAGGCACCCAAACCCGATCCCGGAACCTCGAAACCCCCCCGAACCCCAAACCCTGAAACCCCCTCGAACCCCGAAACCCTAACCCCAAAACCCCAGACCTCGAATCCAAAACCCAAAACTCAAACCCCAAACCCCTAAAAACCCTAAGTTTATGGTCGTCTTTAAAGAGCTTCTCCAGCAGATGAAGGCCAAGGGATTTGTTCCGGATGAGAATGCTGTGAGAGACGCTCTCAGCAACAAGAGAGGCCAAGTTTTTAGAACTGTCATCAATATTCTCTTTGACAAAATAGATTGAGCAACTTATAATCGTCTTTAATCCATCATTTATATATTGCATGTTTTTAATTTAACATTAGAGCTTCATCTCAAATTTTAAGTGAATAGTAATTTCTGTTGTCTTTCTCGGTCTTAATAATAATTTTATAATGGGAAAAAATAATTCTTTTTAGAAAAAAAAAATCCAGGGTTGTCTACCAAATCATTGCTTAAAGCAAGCCAAAATCAAACAAATCATTGCTTAAAGCAAGCCATAATCAAACATTAAGTTACCAACACATAACTACCCAAAAGAGTTTCAATATGCTAGACTGAAGTGTTCAATCACAAGGCAATGAATAAAATATCAGAAAGCACCACATACATGTGCGAGCTAATTTCAGATCGAATCCTCTCCTCCGAGGAATGTTACAAGACCTACCAATTGCAAACAAATAGAAAGCAATTCCCAGCTGCAGCACCTCCAGCTTGTTCAGAGTCCCAAAAAATTCCCAAAGTCAGAAGGAGGCAACTAAAAATCTTCCTAGTTTGGGCATTCTGATGCTCTGTGCCCCGACCGCCCACAATTAAAACAAGAGCCTCCAAAGCTTCTGCTATGCACAATAAAGATGTCATGTCAGTTTCAACAATCTATGTTCTTGGATTTATGTCCAAACCCTCAACCACACAAGACAGCAAGAGATAAGAAACACAACAGGGGAAAAAAGGGGGGGGATCAGGAGAAAAATGAAAAAAAGAAATCCACCAGTTGCCCACATCATACATGTACCCAAATCTCATCCTATTAAGGTCACCAAAGATCTGATTGAGTGCATGATTACTAGATTCAACCAGAAGCATTTCTAAAAGCCATTACCAAACATTGTCGCAGGGAAAGAATTAAACAAAAACGTAAGCAGGTCTTGGATGAGAGATGAACCTACTAAAACTATCATTGCTATTGATATTGTGGCTTATTCTTTTAAGGTTAATCAGACTACAATATTGACATGTAAAATGTGCCCAAGTTTGCTATGAGAAAAGTAGATACCTATCCCGAGATGATGGCCTGCTTGATCTTCTACCACCGACCAGCCAATCATCTCCACTGCTTCTCGACATCCAGGACCTAGTATTCTCATTACTGTTACTTCGACCACCTCGCCTATTCGTGCCTTCATCATCAGAATATCTACCACTTCCCTGACCACGGGAAGATCTAAAACCACCTCTCTGGCCCCTAGGACCCCCTCTAGCAGGACGATCCCTACTAGAAAACCTTCCATAAAAATCACTTGGAGGACCATCATCTTGCAATGCAGGCAGCTGCAAATGAAGTTAATAAAAAGATTTTAGGCTGCATACGATCATTGCAGCTAATTCAAGCAGCCTATGCGGTCAAGTACAACCATCAATAATGAGTGACCAAAATCTAAAAAGAACCTTGGTGATCTTTTCAATAGTGTTTCCAGGTGGTAGTTGCTTATTCAACAATTCTTTTGCAATCTCCTCTGGAAGATCAAAAACAGCTCCTTGAACCTGATATAAACACATTATATTTAGCGTGTTGTGAAGAATGCTATGCATCAAGAAGAAAAGAATCCAGTGAATATGTTCAGAACATCTTGCAGAATATACCCTTTCATCCGCAATTAGATGTATTTTTCCAATTTCATCAGCTGCTGCAGGATAAACATCAGAAAGAAATCCAGTAACAGATCTAGCGGATAGAAACCCTCTAGAATAGGTTGGATCCCGAGTCAACTGCAACGTTGTCCATCCCTGCAGATACAACGGTCCAGTTCAAGTTACTGGCTAGATGCTAAGATAGCTATAAAGGTTGTAGTCCACCTATAACAGTAAAGGAAACAAATATACTGCAATTATCTAAAGAAAATAAAAATAGCAAACAGATAAGTTGCAAAACATAATACAAATAAACAAAACATCAGACCACGTCCTAATCATACCACCTGATGGATTTGCACATTTACTACAATGCTAGAATAGAAAAGGGATACCATGTACATGTTAATCAGAAAAGGAAATGCTTCTAGAAGTTTGCAGCTGAAAATAACAAACTCAGGAATGTGCCGAGGCTGCATGCACGATTAAGCTAACAAGGTTCTGGGAAATCAGGGAATTTAGTTGACAGCAATACTGGCATCCATGGAACATGATCACAGATGTTATCTGCAGCATGATTGAGTGAAAATGTGAAAGAACAGCGAGCAGTCCCACCAACCACTTGCATTGCAAAAAATGCACTTTTTGTGAGCAATTTCTTAATAGTATTTAAACAGCAGCGGGAAGTTAACTAAATGTCCAACTAAAGACTAGCCTGATTAAAAAAGGAAACAAGCAATCATTGCAAGTAAGATCACATTTAATGTGCAACTTAAAAAAATTCATGAGCAACACCTACAGTGTATATATATATATATCAAACACATGGTTATAAAATCAAAATCTGATTGCTAGTTATTTACTTGTTCATGGCTAATGAGAGACCGGGATGAAGGAGGCCGAGAAAATCCACTCAGATGTGCTAGTGCAGCAGCAAGAGCACTTGTTCCTTGTTCCTCAATCAATTTCTGGGCAGTTGGTGTGAAAAACTCTACAGACTCGGGATGAACTCCATTTAGGGTAGCAACAACTTGCTCAGTTGATGACTCCAAAAGCTCTTCAATAGCTGGTGGACTAACAAACTCAAACTTGCATCCCGCATCACGCTCTAGGGATCTGACAGTTCTCCTTTGACTGTTAGTGAACATCAAAATGGCAGTACCTTCCTTCCCTGCACGTCCAGTACGGCCAGAGCGATGCACGAAAGTTTCTGGATCATTAGGAAGTTCATAGTGGATAATCTGGAGAAAAGGGTCAACAAGGTCTCAAGTTTCTTAGCTGTTGAAAAAACAACCCGAGTGTTTGGAAATAAACAATGGGGAAAAGTTCCAATTGAAAAGGTCTTGTATGAAAAGTTATCTAAGTATTGAAAATTATATATCTACATCCATGGTTTTCATAATGATTGATGCACATTTCTCCCAATGATTACACATCAATAAAATAACAACTCAGCCTGTCTCAATCAGAGCTAATGGGATAAATTCCATATTCTGAGTCCTCATAGATACAAAATCTAATCTTCAATATTAACTGCGATAGGAGAGTCTGTCGCAGTTAATGTTTTTTGTAGAAAAAACAAACTTGCTTTTTCCCCTAATTCTAGCATATTTTTAAAATGCATAAAACTGACTACCATAAAAATAAATCAGAAAATTACAAAATTACAAAAAGAACAGAACTTTCTTTATGCAATCATTAAAAAACTAATTCCACGACTTTACCAAATCAACATTTGGGATATCAAGCCCACGAGATGCAACGTCTGTGGCAACAAGCACAGTGAACTTTCCCTGTCGAAAACCATTCAAAGTTCTCTCCCTCTGATGCTGAGATATATCTCCATGCAATGCCTCGGAAGCTATACTCTGTGTTAACGCCATGGATACTTCATCAGCATCTCGTTTGGTCCGAGTAAAGATAATAGTCTTCTCGCCCTTTGCATAGACCTAAATACAATGGAAATGTTTTCTGCTTTAGAAACAACAGTTACCTCTGGTTCAGAAAGGGTGATGCTAAATTCACTACAAAAATTGTTATTCTCACCACTTCTTTCTTAAAATAACTATTGTAACCTCTTTATGTAATGAAGAGGATATTTTAAACTGGAATTTAATAAACATTATGAAGAAGATATATTAGTCATTTTAAGAGAATCAAGTGGTGGGAATAACAAAACCGTTAATGAATTTAGTTGTACCCTTTCTGAAATCACTTCGACCAATAATGAGTTCTATTATCACAATAGTAATTGATAATGAATGAAACAAAAATGCATTCAATAGTAAATACTTACTAATAACCTAAATGTTTTATCATAGAAGCAAGCTTGCCATTTAAAGTACCACTTTCCACTCAGACAGGAACTATAAGTGACACATATAAATGCGTATAACAAAATCCTAGAAGGATTTTCTAATTGATGGTATTCAAGAGCGTGCCTACAGAATTCTAGCATGATTTTAGTTGCTTATCATGGAAGTGCTTCCCCAAGTTCAATTTTCCAAAGTTTCCTTCTTGTCCGATTCTGTGACAATCTTCTAAAACATAGCAGACTAACAGAGTCTATTTAAGAAGTCCCGAAATCTTTATATATATATATATATATATATAGGGAAAACAAAGTTCAGATCCTGCAATGCTGAAAAATGTTTTCGATTAAGATTTGATGAGATGTTGACACCTCATAAGGCACAAGGACAAAATGGAGATATTTTAAGTTTTAATTTGTTGTAAAGTAAGCAAATGGAGCATTTTATTTTTGGCTCTGAACAAGCAACGCCTACACAAACTATCAGGAAACAAATTCGAACAAAAATCTCTTCAGAACTCAAGCAGGCTCAGACATCCATAGAAACTTCAATAATAAAGACAAATGGATTTTGAATGATGGGACTGCCAACTCATACCGTTACAAGGTCACTGAGAATGGTTCGCTTTGATGTTGCTGTGGTTGATATTGCATAAAGTTTGATTCCTTCTGCCAGCTTTTCTTCTCGGTCCCCGACCTGTAAAAGTGAAAAGGATTAATTACATGTTTTTGGGTTAAGTCAGATAAATTTAATTATCTTCTTGTTTACCCTCAATCTGCAAGCAGTAAGTTATTCCTTTTCTTTTCTTTTTTTCCATTTCCATACCCAACTCCAAAAATTATTCTGTGCTGGTAAAGACTTCTATTATCCAGTACCAACAGACAATTGCAATAACAAGAATCAAAGAACACAAAGACATTAAAATAGAAAGGGATTATACCAAATCAATTTGCAAAGGATTGTCCAAATATTTCCTTGCTAATTTTTTAACCCAGGTGGGCATAGTTGCAGAGAAAAGCATGCTCTGGCGCTTTGATGGTAGACTTTCTAAAATAACTTCCACATCCTCCTCAAATCCAAATGAAAGCATTTGATCAGCCTCATCGAGAACCAAATATTCAACTTCTCCCAGTTTGAGGCTGTTACCTTTCAGTAGGTCGATGATTCGACCTGGAGTTCCAACCACAACATCAACCCCACGAGAAAGAGCATTTTGTTGTGTGGCATAGGAAACCCCTCCATAGACACAAACAGTGCTCAAATAAGGTGCAGACTCTTTAATTTCTTTCTCTACTTGCTTTGCTAGCTCCCGAGTTGGTGCTAAGACCAAAACTTTAGGAAGCCTACCAGTTCGCCTGTCAAAAAGCAAAATAAAGACATTAATTAATAAGCTCATGAATACACGGAATTAAAGGGAGATGGACATCTGCAGCAGGCAAAGTGAGCACCCACCTTTGGGAACCTCTTAGCTCAGCATCTTCAGTAAGGCGTTTAATGATTGGAATGCCGAAGGCTAATGTCTTGCCAGTCCCAGTCTTGGCACGAGCAATGAGATCTCGTCCTTCCAGAGTCGGAATTAAAACAGCTCTCTAAATCATTGAAAAGCAAAAGGATAAGTTAGGACATAAAAAAGGGATGATAGCAGGACACAAGATAGTAAAATAGCTAAATATCTCAAACAAGTAATGGACTAGGAAAATAAGGGACAGGACATTGATGATATCTCAAATAACATGTATTAGTTCATTTTTATCAAAAAAAAAATTAAAGGAAAAAAAAAACCATGTATTAGTGCTGCAAAGCAAAGAAAAGAGTAAGATAGGAAATATGTAGAGCTATGGAATGGAAAGGAGCAAGACCAACAATAGTTACCGGATAAAAATATGGTAATAAACCAAAAAAAGAAAAAAGGAAAGGAAAAGAGGGAAGTACAGACTTGAATGGGGAAAAGGTGAGTGATTCCTCGATTCTGGAGGGTTTGGACAAGGCGTTGAGGCAAACCCAATTTAGAAATGTCAAGTTCGTCCTCACTAGTATTGCTGTTTGGCTCAGTTTCAGAAGAGTCGTAATCGACAGCATCGTCGGTATCAGCATCAGCTTCAAAATCAGAAAACCCATCTAGCCCTTTGAAGGCCTCTTCGCTGAGGATGGGATTGGGGGTAGCGATAGCACTAGGTGGAGTGAAGGTGCTGTTGGTATTAATAATAAGGCTGTGTTTAAAGCTAAGTTGTGTTTTGGCTATCAAAGAATTGAAGTGGGGAGGCTTTTCAGACAAAAAAGAAGCAGACGAGGAAGAAAGTGGCATAGCTGATGACAAATTTGCGGCTGTTGTTGTTGTCGCTGCTGCTGCTCTTCTACAACTAGTAGTGGTCTTTGAATGGAAGATAGAAGAAACCCCAATTACAGTAGAAGTAGAAGCCATTTTTATCTTCTTCTTCTTTATTTCCTGCTCCACTCCTCAAGGTAAGGCAGCGAGTATATGGAAAAATAGAGAGAAGGAAAGACTGGGATATTTTTAGGGTGTAGGCGGGGAGGGAGTGTAGTAGTAGAAGTTAGCAGCAAGGAAGATAAGGCCGCGCTTCTCCAAAACGTGTGGCTTTGCACACCTCCTCCTTTGCTTCTTGTTGCTATAGACAGACAGACAGAGATATTTGTGTTTCTTCTATGCTTCATTTTGTGGGCTGTCTCACTGGCCCATTAAACGTTCCTCGTTTTTTTCTTTTTGCACTTGACTTGAACCATCAGAAGAAAAGGAAATTTTTTAATCTTAAAAATTAAAATAACATCGTTCCTTGTGCAAACCAGAGAAACGGATCGTCTTGGACCTTAGCACCAAGTGGAATACTTACTCTATTAAATAATATTGCATATATTCATATCCTCCATTATAACAATTCAGTCTTCTGATTACATGACATGACGGCGCCCTTTACACAGTACCACCTTCATTCACCATCTTTTCTAATAACTAAATTGGCTTTGCTGCTGCAGAATAAACCAATTCAAGAACGGGATAACATGCTCGATTAGGCATCAGCTCCAGTATCATGAGTGTTTCTTCGTAAGATCTTCCATGAGCAGACATGCTTATATGCCGACCTAAAGCAGATACTTCTGCATGAGGTTCCTTTAATTTTTGCTCAAATGTCCTAGTCTAGTAGGAAGAGCACTTCTTCGTTGTTCTTCGATCAATTTCTGGGCAGATGGGGCGAAAAACTGTGAGGACTCAGGCTGAACTCCGTCTAAAGTAGCAACCATTTGCTCAGCTGATGACTCCAAAACCTCTTCAATAGCTGGTGGATTAACAAACTCAAATTTGCACCCCGCAACACGCTCCAGGTTCTGATTGCACTCCTTTGATTGCTGGTAAACATTAAAATAACAGTACCTTCCTTCCCTGCACAACCAGTACGACCACATCGATGCACAAAAGTTTCTGGATCATCGGGAAGCTCAGTGAATAACCTAAAAAAAGGTGTCACATTTCTCAGTATATTGAAATCAGTAAATTGCAACCAACATGTTAGAATAAAAAACTAGCTAGGTGGACAAATTCCAATTATAAAGGTCCCATGAGTTGCTGGATTACTACTTTACTACTCAGCTCTACACATCTTTGGCATTTGTTTACTTTCCTTTTTTTACTTGCCATGGCCAAATCCAAAATTTATTACCTGCAAGTAGAGCCATTTCTCTCCCAATGCCAACAGATACTTGCAATAGCAAGAAAGGGAAAGGGAAAGGGAAAGGGAAAGTAAACGAGAAAAAACAAGAATAAAAGAAAAGGGGTTATACCAGATCAATCTGCAAAAGACTGTCCAAATATTTCCTTGCCAATTTCTTAACCCAGGAAGTCAAAGTTGCAGAGAAAAACATGCTCTGGTGCTTTGATGGTAGATTTCCGAAAATAATTTCCACATCCTCCTCAAATCCAAATGAAAGCATTTGATCAGCTTCATCAAGGACCAAATACTCAACCTCTCCCAATTTGAGGCTGTTACCTTTCAATAGTTCAATGGTTCGACCTGGAGTTCCAACTACAATGTCAACCCCGCGAGAAAGAGCATTTTGCTGGATGATATACGAAACCCCTCCATAGGCACAGACAGTATTCAAATAAGGTGCAGACCTTTTCATTTCTTTCTCTACTTGCTTCGCTAACACCCGAGTCGGTGTTAGGACCAAAACTCTAGGAAGCCTACCATTTGGCCTGTAAAGTTAATTAGAAAAGAAAGACATTGAGGTCATGAATTCAAAGAATTATAAAGGGAGACATGATATGTGGCATTATGAGTATCTGTGAACTTGTTTGTTCAGTGAGGCGTTTGATGATGGGAATGCCAAAAGCTAATGCCTTTCCAGTCCGATTCTTTACACGAGCAATGATATCTCGACCTTCTAGTGCCGGGACTAAAACAGCTCTCTAAATCATTCAAGGGAAAAACAAAAGCAATACAATCTAGAAAAACAATAAGAGGATACTCCATAAGAAAATACTATCCAGTATTGCAAATAAAGAGATGAAGGGGAAAAGGAGGGAAGTACTGACTTGAATGGTGAAAAGAATAGTAATTCCTTGAGTGTGAAGAGTTTGGATAAGTCGCTGAGGCAAACACAAGTTGGAAATGTCAAGCTGGTCATTTGGGCGGGTGGTTTCGTGATTCAGAGCATCAGTGCCATCTTTAAAATTATCGTCAAGTTGGGTATTTTCGGCGAGGATAGAATTGGGAGTGGAGATGGCACTGAGAATGAAGCTGCTGATGGAAGTAGCAGTGGTAGTAATAAATTGAGTTTTGTCTATCAAAGAGTTTAAGCGAGGCCTGTGCCTGTCAGTTTCGGTCAAAAAAGAAGCACAAAAATAAGAAGAAGATGGAGAATGGAGATGATATCCTCCTCCGACAACTACCACTGCTAATAGGCGTAGCAGAATGGAATATGGAAGAAACCTTTATTACACCGCTACAATTACTAACCATAATGAAGAGGAGAGTGTCATACAAGGGAGAAAAGGGGGCTCGGCTACCTTTCTTATTTCTCTTCTACCGAAACATATTTTAAAGTATTTTTTTATTTAGAAATATATAAAAATAATATTTTTTTATTTTTTAAATTAATTTTTAATATTAACTTATTAAAACAATCTAAAAGAAAAAAAATAGAACTCAAAGCCGAGGGGCTCTTCCTCGTAATGACTATGGGGATAAAAAAATGAAATTTGTGAAAATATTTTTTTAATCACAAAAGCAAACAATAAATAGAGTTTTCATGACTTATAATGTATGATATTTTTATTGTTTTTATAAAATATTAAGTTAATATTTTTTAATATTTTAATGTGTTAATATAAAAAATTAAAAAATAATAAAATATTTTTAAATTAAAAATATTTTTAAAAACTACTTCCATCACAAAATCAACACGTGAAGATATCACCTCTCTTTTTTTAATTTTTTTAATTTGTAATTAATAACTTCTTTCTTATTTTTTTAATCCTTTAGATTAATTTTTTTAATAATAATTGATGTTTTAAATTGTTTTTAAGATTTCATAGTATTTTAAGAAATTAATTTAATTTATTTTTAAATTTAAAATAGATAAGAATGTGATTAAAATTAATATATTTTATAAATAAAAAAAAGTATAAAAATAACTTTTATTTTTTATATCAGTTTCCATTTCAATCAACAACACTTATTTAATTCATCAATTTTTATATTTTTAATATATTTTAATAGATTTATAATCATCTTTCCATTCTTTAATTTAAAATTTATAATAATAATAAGTTACATTTATAATGCATTTTTTTTATTAAAAATCAAATTCAAACACAGTTACTAATACTAAATAAATTAATTATAACTAAAACTTATCAGGCTTTTCTTGTGAATCGCACAGTGCAATCCACGGTAAATGTCTGTTCTTTTTTAGTTATAGGTTTTTTTTTCTTTGTTTTTTTCTTTTCAATTATTTTTTTTTTGTTTGATTTAGTTCGTTAATATTAATTTTTTTATATTTAGTTATCACACTCTTATGACAGGGATCCCAGATTTGACAGGTTAACCTGATTTGACGGGTTAACCCAGTTAATTCAGATTTATTTTCTTTTTTCTAATTAATTTTTTTCTTCCAATTTTATTTTTTGATATCGATTTGATTGAGAATTAAACTTCATGATTTGTTTTGTTTACTTTTTAAGAGGGGATTTTATTGTACCCCTCCTTGCAAAGCACTATTTATTGAAATAATGTTTTGCTTTGTTTTTTTTTTTTTTGCTTTATTTTTTCCTTTTCAATTAATTTTTTTTAATTTTATTCTTTAATATTAATTTTTTTTTCTATTTAGTCATGACACTTTCATGACACGGCCTTGAAACCAGACCCACATCCAAGGCTTTTGGGTCTGGTTTTGCAGCCAGACCCACTTAAACATGGGTCATGCAAGTTTAATATTATTATTATTAATATTAAAAATATTATTATTTGTATTAAAATGAATATTGCTAATATAATAATTGATAAATTTGAAAAAAATATTATTAATATTGAAAAACAACCGTAGATTTGATTTGAAGAGTAAAATTAAAAACTATAAGAACTTGAGTCAAGCATGTTTAATATTATTATTAATATTATAAATATTATAATTAATAAATTTTAAAAAAAATATTATTACTATTGAAAAAAAAATCATAAATTTTATTTGAAGGGTAAAATTAAAAATTATTGTTGTTGTTGTCATCATTGTCGTCGTTGATATTCTTATTATTATTATGATTGTTGGTGTTATTTTTATTCTTAATATTTCTATTATTATCAAATTTGAAAAAACAATATTATTACTATTGAAGAAAAACCATAAATTTGATTTGAAGGGATTAAAAACTACAAGAACCCAGGTTTGACAAGTTTATTATTATTATTTTTATTATTATTAGACGAACTAGACCCCAGAAACTTGGATCTGACTAGGGCGTCAGACCCAAGTTTATAATCATTAATATTATTCTTATTGTTATTATTATTATTATCATTATCATTAATAATGCTTTAAAAAAATATTATTACTATCGAAGAAAAATCATAAATTTAATTGTAAATGAAAAAAAATTATAAGAACATGGGCCAGACAAGTTTAATATTAATATTAATATTAAAAATATTATTATTTATATTATAAATGTTACTATTGGTATTACAATTAATATTATATATATTACTCTTGGGTCAGATGTTGCAGTCAGACCCAAGCTCTTGAATCTAGCTTTGCAGATAGATTTAACGCTATTAAATATTAGCATTTTTTTATATTTTTTAATAATATTTTTAAAAAATATTATTACTATAAAAAAAAATGATAAATTTAATTTCAAATAATAAAAAACTATAACAAGTTTAATATTATTATTAATACTAAAAATATTATTATTTATATTATAAATATTACTATTAATATTACAATTAATATTATAAATATTAGTTTTGCATAAGATATTGCAGTCATCCAGCCTCTAACTTTCCAGATATATTTAACACTATTAAATATTAGTATTTTTATATATTTTTTATGCTAAAAAACAATTAGCCGCTGCGAAGCCGGGTGACCCCCACTAGGACTTAGTAAAAAAAAACAGCGGAGCAAGGAAGGAAAGGAAGAAGAAAGAAAAGAAAATTGAAAACCAGAAAAGACATTGAAATATTGCAATTCCCTCTCTTTCTATCTATGTAATAGCAATAACAATCCTCTCTTCCGCGTTCCAGAGAGGTAGCAACGTCAGCAGCGGTTCATTTCATCTCATGAAATCAAATCATTCAGTTAGGTACTTGGTTTGTAAACGAAGCAAGGCCTCCGTCAGTCAGATCTCCTCTCCTCCCCTCCCCCTAACTAATATCCTCGTAAGCCGGCGGTTTCATTTCTATCATTGCAATATTCATCGATTAATACTACCACTTTTACATTTATTTATTTATAGCAAGAGGAGTTAATTCATGCCTTTTTTTTATTTTTCTCCTCTCTCTTGCTGACAGTAATGATTCAGTTAGGGTTTGCGATTTTCGAAGCTCTCTTCCTCCTCCAATCTTACGAAGATTATTAACTCATTGTTTCTCCTGAGGTTTGTTTGTATTTACTTCTTACGCTCGTTATTTTTTTAAGTCGGTAACTAATTTTTCTTTTTCTTTTTGGGATTATTGTAGGCACGCATTTTTTTAGTGTGGTGGATTAGTTATTTACCTTGCTTGCTCACAATGGCTGAATTGCTGCCAATTTACTTTAGCGTAATTGCTTTCTTCTGTGCCTTGGGAGCTATGGCTTTGGCCATTTTCCACATCTATAGGCACCTTTTGAATTATACTGAACCTACTTATCAGAGATACATTGTCCGCATCATCTTTATGGTCCCGGTTTGTGCTTCTCTTCTTTCTCACTTGCTGTTATTATATTTATAATAGTTCAATTAAGAAACATGAAGGCAAAAAGGGTAAGCTGGTTGCACTGATATATATATAAAAAGAGAGAGAGAGATTTTATTAAATAACCAAGATAGTAAATAATGAAAAAACATGTGCATATAATCTAGCGGACTTTGTGTTCTATTTTTTCTTAAAGAATGGAAAAAAAAGTGAGTAGAAAGAGGTTTTATTAATAATCAAGATGTTGTATAACGAAACAATGCATAATTTGTGTGTTAAAGGAAAAAAAATGAAGAGGTAATTTGTTATGGAATTTCTAGTTGTCGTCAATACAAAGACCGCATTAGTTACTAAAGTTACTGGAAGAGTGAGGTTTATCATAGTATGAATAGCCCGCTAACTGGACAGGCAGTAGAATAGGTTGGTTATTGGTCTACGTATTCAAACTTTCTTGTAGTGGAGTGAGCAATAAATGAAGAAAAAATGCTCCTTTTCACAGAGACTTGTTAGGAGCAATAATCTGTTTTCTTCCACCACCCTTTCCAGGTTATTTTAGAGTTGTTTGGCTGGCTTTCATTTAATAAAAATCCTTCACCCTCAGCAGCTAGTTAAACATATTCAAATACATATTTGTGAACGGATGGTCTTAAAATTCGCAGAAGGCATACTTTGTGCTTGTTAGTTGATTCACAAATTATGTGGAACAATCTGTTTGTCCTGTTCCTTTAACTACTTTAGAAAGGTGTAACTGAGAAATTTTTTATTGGTTAAACATTCACAGGTTTATGCATTGTTGTCTTTCTTGTCCCTGATTTTTCCAGAGAGTTCTATCTATTTCAATTTCATATGTGAAGTGTAAGCGTACATGTATTTCATTTCATTAAAAAATTGCAGTAGCTCTATCTATTTATATACAATGTATAGAGATCTGTATTTATATCCAAATGTCACAACATATTTTCTATCAAAATAGCAAGCATCTGCAAACATTCCCACTTGATCTTGGAATTATTGATTACTTGTCATCGTCAATTGTTTGTTTATGTTCTTCTTCTTTTCTTCAAAATACATATGCATAGTTAAAGTACTCCTTCGGACATACAGATTATATCAGTAAGACATATAGTGTACATCATTGCAATTGTAGATCGAATCAGCAGGGCATTTAAGGTCTATAAACACTAAGATTTTCTGGAAAAGAATGGATGGTTGCAAACATTGCCTGGTGATGGTGGTTGTTATGGTAGTGTTATTATTATGTTGGATGGCTTAGTGCCACTAGGAATCAACCCAAGGGTTCTTCTGCGGCCCACAAGTGGTCTGTCCTGGGTTAGATCCACATATCTAGTTGTTGTGTCATTTGACAAGCTCTTGAGGTGCCACTTTGGGCCATGGAGTCTTTTCTATGTTCTGCAGCAGCATAGATTGCCTACCTTCCCCTTTCTAACATTGTCTAACCAAATTGTGATGGTAACCAGCTCAATGTTTTTCTACTTTCATTGTGCTATCGATCCTTTCACTTGACACCACTATTATTCCTTGTCGTTCTACCATATGCACCTGGGAATGAATAAGCGACCTTCTCCAGCATCCCACTATAACCCAAAAAATTTACTTGGACAACTGGCTCACGTACTAATAATATTTACATGGCCGGGGTTAAGCTTTATCTGTGTATATACTGCATGAACCATTTATGCTAATGATTGGTTTACTGTTTCAGTTATGAAGCTTGGGTCATTTAAAACTTTATGTCCTTATGCTTGGCTTAGGTTGGTGGCCCCGGAGCAGTTGTGCTAAGTTTAAGTGGTCGGGTTATGAAGCCATCATGGTGTCTGATGACTTGTTGCTTTCCTCCCATGCCGCTGGATGGGTAAGTTTCTCTTTTTCCATGGATTTTGGCATGCTCAAATCTCATTTTCTGTTTTGGTTAGAAAATATGGACTGGATAGTCTGCAGTCCTATCTTCTCTGAAGGCTTTTATCATTAATTTCTGTCTGAGTTTGAGTTTTGATTCAATGCAGCCATTTTATTCGAAGGTGCAAGCAGGGTTGTTTGCAATTTGTGATTCTGAAGCCCTTCTAAGTTGCTGTTACACTCATACTTTATGCAAAAGGGAAATACATGGATGAAAATTTCAGTCCTAAACAATCATATTTGTATCTCACCATTATATACACAATCTCCTATACTCTGGCATTGTATTCTTTGGCATTGTTTTATGTGGCATGCAAAGATCTGCTTCAGCCTTTCAATCCAGTTCCAAAGTTTAACATCATCAAATCTGTTGTTTTCTTGACATACTGGCAGGTAAAATTTTATCCACGGTTTGTTATCATTGCGAAGCTTTACAGACTGATTGTAAAGTTTTGTTTGCACACAATGTGCTCATAGTTTCATGCTATGTGATGTCCATGAAGAGCAGAGACAACACATGATTCTCTTGTGTGTTGAGGAACATTTTCAAGGGTATGCATATTGGATTTGAAAATGGCTTGACCTGTATGCAACCCCTTGCCTGGCTTCTTATCTGTTAAACTTGCTACAAGTTTTAGTCTGATATATCATATTTTGTCCAAGGGCACATGTAATCAACCTTTTTTGACTGCTAAAAGTTGTGCTACTAGTTTTAGACAACTATATTTTTTAGAACTTTTGGTGGCTTTTGCCTTTCCTATTCACTGTTTGTGCACAAGTTGCAGAGTTTTAGCATTTCTTTAATGCAAAAATGAAGTTATGCGTAGTCACTGTAGAATAATTCTGGTGCAGCATAATAAAGAACAAAACCAAAACAAGATAATAGAGTATATTAATGAAAACTTTAATTGAAATCCTCAAGAAATCAAGTAGTTTAAATAGCAATATAACTTTAGTACTTTGGCAACTCTCAAACCTTATTTCTCGAAAGCTCTCCATTGAAATCCCCCAACCCTAAAACACATTTAACCATAAAAAAGACATTTAAATACTCAATAAGTATCTCAATTAAGAAAATATCTAGAACAGGATTGTCTAGACTCAATAAGACTAATCTACTAGATAGGATCTTTTCTGCTAGGAAAGAAAATAAATTTCCTAGAAAAATTTCATTTTCTTGTTATTCTGACTTTCTTCATGCATCAAATTCCTAAGTATATCATGTATTCCTTTTTGTAAGAGAGGCATAATGTTGTTTGAGCTGTGTACTTTCTCTTAGAACTAGAAGGGGATATACTTGTACATGATAGATGTGTCTTCTGTTTGTTGTTTTTCTTCTTTGCAGTGTTTAGGTTTAGTGTGTTAAATTTATCAGCTGAGAATAAAAAAAAAGAATAAAAAAAATGTGAGCTTGGGGATCTTCTAGTCATGTTTCTTTTCTTTCTTCTTCAGGGAGTTCTGGTTTTTCTGGCTGCAAAGTCTGGATTCATTAAGGATGCAGAAGAAGCTGCTCAGTTTCAAGATTTTATTATATGCGTTGAGATGCTTATAGCTGTTGTTGGTCATCTTTATGCATTTCCATACAAAGAGTATGCTGTGCAAATATTGCTGGTTCATGTGATCTGACACGTAGTCTTGCACATGCCTTGAAGTTGAATGACTTATACCATGACACTGTTCACCAGGTATGCCTACAAGTTTTTGTTTCTTCCCATGGGTTCTTTTAAAAATTGCCTGTGGCAATTCTAATGATTATTAAGTTATTTGCAGTTTGCACCAACTTATCATGATTATGTGCTATACAACCATACTGAGGGTGATGATGGAACAAGAAAGTATCGCTCGTGCATCTTTGTGCCAACTGGCCAGGAGATGGATGCTGTGAGAAAAAACAAACTCATGTTTGGAAACAAGATGGATGAGCTATCCAGTCACTTTTCTTCTGCCACAAGCACCCCCAAAAATGATTCCTCAGTGCCTCATCCTGCACATTTTGATGCAATGAAATCTTCCCACCTTATGGGTGTTTCTGATTCTTTATCCTCGCCATATGATATGTCGCTTATTGACATGGACTTCTCCAACTACCCTGCAAAAGTTGCTGCTGCAAATGAAACTGGGATTAGGTGACAAGAATGGGGGAACTGTAATAAATGGGTAAGAAAGGTTTCTTTCAAAAAGGGAGTTGAGGAATATGAGGTCATCTTTTTGCTCCAGGAAAGCTAATCTCAAGAGTGTTTTGTAGTCCTCGATCCTCTACTTTCGTTTGGTTTAAACATTTCAGTTGCTGAAGTTAGGATCCCTTGATTGCGATTTAATTGCCCCATCTAGGGTTATCTGCCTTTATTACCCATTATTCTTTGTCGATACATAACTTTTAGATGTCATACTTAAGACATTATAGGTTCATTGTGAAAATGGTTGGATTGTTTTTTACCCTTAGAATATCAGTGATTGTCCACCCTGCTTCCACTTGCGTTCTAGAAAAGAAAGTTTTAGATATTACATTTGCAATGTGAAATTGGGTTGTGAACTTGTTTCTGCTGTTCTATAAGCACTAACCTAGGGCCATTATTTGAGTTGTGGATTTAACTCATCATGGCTACTTACACTTTGGTTTGCCATTGTTGTCATAACCATTTTTATTGTGTCATATTATAGAGCATAGCGTACTTATAGCTTTTCTTGGTGGTCATGTGATTGGAAGTTTGATGCTGGATCTACAACATATTTTAGTTGCTATATATATAGCATAGTTCATGCCCATAAGTTTGACATTGTGACAAATAAAAAAGGTTTCCACAATTCTACTTTGACAGGAAATCTTTCTTAATCGCGTGGGATGCTTTGCTATTGTAGTCATATCTTTTGTGAATGTTTTAATTTTGTCTTTTAAATTAGATAAATTGATGATTCTAATTGTTGCCCTTGATGATTGTACCAGGTAGAACAAATTAACCACCCACCCATGAATAATCTTTTTGATTTTTATGTTTTGAATCTATTACAGAATAAGGTAAAGCACTTTTGACTTTTGTGCTCGTTAAATTGTATAAGCTGAATTAGTTATTTGGCATGGTAGAAATTTCTTTAATTAGATTTTTTTCACAATTAGATGATTTATTTTACTTAGTTTGTTGGAATAAGACTCCTATAAGTACTGCTATTATAGATTTGTGTGTATGGCTGGATTTGATGACTCCTGTAAGTACTGCTATTTTAGATTTGTGTGTATGGCTGGATTTGATACAAGTCTTGGTGTGAAAGGCAACTCATTCATGGTAAGCCCAGAAGTACATGTTTCTTGATTGTAGGTATCTAATAATGTTGACGAGTAATTTTTTTCATACTGAATGTTTAGACTTGAAAGGCAGGTTTTGTGCGCTAATGTTAGTAGTCATTTGCTATACCTTATTTGATAATTTGATCAGTAATTCAGAGTCAAAGCTAAGCATTCTGACAAGAGCGTTTTTGTCCCTTTGTCACGGTTATTGTCTCACAGGCATGAACCAAACTGAATGCTTCTACTTGATACACGTTATGATTATTTAAGGATCATTATCGGGGCCTGATGATCTTGAAAGAAAGTCGTCTAGGAAACACTAAACACTACTTACAATATTGTTTGAATTTCAATGGGGATGGATGGATGGATGGATTGCATTGATCCAAAAAATAGTAGAGAAAAGAGAATGTACTTGGCTAATAGAACTTGGTTAGGGAAACAATTACTAGTGAGATGGTGATGGTCGATGACGATTAGGACGGATAAGATTAATCCAAACCAATCTGTCCCCGGAAATTGTTTTCATACCCAACCAGCCATCCGCATTCATCACGCATCATAACCCTGTCTGTATCTATGAGATAGGAGAGAGAAGAAAAGGGAGAGAACAGCACAGCACAAAAGGCATGTGACCACCCATCCAGCCCAGCTCAACGTGTTAAGACTATAAAAGAAGCAAGGAAAAGTCCGGCTTAGGTAAAAACAGCTCCTCCTGCTTGCTGCGGCGGCGCCCCCCTGCTCGTTTATTTATTTATTTATTTATATTCCCTTGGAACGCAAACCAAACACTCCCCCTGGCTTCTCCCCCTTCCCCTACTTCATTTAATTTAATTAAATTAAGTTGCTAGCACTGGCTTATTCCTTCTTTTAAAAACCCTAGCCTGTTTTATTTTATTCTAGATCATAGATAGTATCTTCTTCCTTCTTTCTTTCTTTCTTTCTTCCTTTCCTTTCTTTTCATGCACACATACATAACCTGCAGGTAGCAGGATATTCTTATCATTTCATATCATGACTCTAGTAATGAATCGCAACTACAGCTACAGTACTATTCAGCATCTGGGGCCAACTCCACTGTTGAGGAGCGGCAGCAGCGGTACTTAGAATGAGTTATTAGGAGGACATAGCAACGCTACTACTTCAGAGCATTACAGTAGCAGCTCGGTGATGATGATGGAGAAGAGACAGTTATTTCTTAGAAGCTACCAGTTCTGTAGGAAAAGAACCGTAACAGAAAGGATCAAGGGTTCTTTTATTAGAGTGAAGAGAGCGATGTGGCTCAAACTAAGATCTGTTCGTAAACTTAGAAGGTTGGTTTGGTCCAGACTCCGTAATGCATTCTGCTATCGCCGCAGAATTAGATTTCTCCCCCTTAAATTATAAACCATAATCATCACAACTCTCCCACCTGTACTTTCTGGTAGGAAGCTATAATATTAGTTTATAATTTAATTATTTTCTTTTGTTCCAGTAAATTTTTTTTTCTATTTTTTTGTGTTTTTAAAATAATTTTTTATTTAAAAATATATTAAAATAAAAAAATTGAATTTTTTTTTATTTTTAATATTACACCAAACTTATTAGAAAATATTTTAAAAAATATTAATTTAATATTTTTTTCAATTTAAAAATACTTTAAAAAAAAGAAGAAAAAGCTCTCTCATTCCCAAAATATGTATGCCTAATGCCTAGCCCTAGCTAGCCTGGGAATATTGAAGGGCTCGAATCCCGAACCCGGAACCCCGAAAACCTGAAACCCAAACCCCCTAACCTCGAACCCAGAACCCTAAAATCCAAAACTCTAAAAATCTCAAACCCTAAACCCGAAACCCCAGACCCTAAAACTTAAACCCAAAACCCCAAACCCCAAACCAGAAAACCTGAAAACCTCAAACTCTAAAACTCAAACCCTAAATCCGAAACAAACTCAAACCCAAACTCTAAACTCGAAACTCGAAAACCTGAATTTCCAAACCCAAAACCCGAACCCAAACCTTGAACCCCTAAACCCCAACTCTCAACCCCCAAATCCTAAACACTAAAGCCTAAAGAATTCTGGCATGGGCGTCTTGAATCTTGATCACTGTTAAGGCCTTGCTTTACAAAAGCACATGTTTACATTAGTCTTTGTGTGTCTATTTGGAAGAGATCACCTATTGGTCTCCTTTAACCTCATAGCGTGGAATGTGATGGAGACATTAGAACAATGTCATAGATAACGTGAATGTATATATAAGGATGAAATTATCACTTTTTGATCTCGAGAGATTTAGAATGTCCAAGCGCGTGTAATTGTATTTTTAATTTGTATTTATTAATTAGGATTATTTTTATTATTTTATTGAACAATTTTATTTAATAGGTCATGATTTGGCTTTTACTATTTATATATAATTTTTCACATTATAGATAGTTTTAATGAATTAATAAAAGTTGCAGGGTTGTTGACTCCTCCCCCATCTCCTCTTCTTTGGCTCCTACTTCTTCCAAACTTTTCTTTTATTTACTTCTTTTCCTCACATCTCTCTTGTCCACTTCAATATTTTTGGTCACGTTATATTTTTTGCAATCCAATTTTGTTTTTAGTCTTTTTAATTTTTTCTTGTTGTATTGAATAAAACAAATTAGAATTAGCTTTTATTTTTATAATGTTTTTACTTGCAAAAATTTTTGTGATCTCAAAGCTAGTGTAGATACATTTACATAGTAGTAGTTGTATTCAATCCTGAATTTACAACTTATTCAAACCCGATGGAACTTACATGTTACACCATTATAGCTACAAGCAAAGTTACCCCAACAATAATACCAAAGCTGCGACAAAGTTGAGACCCCCACTTTTAACTATCATGCCCTAGGCATTTTTAATAGGTGAAATTGTGATATGAATCACTTTTTTAATTTATCTAACTTGTCTAAAAATAAAAAGTTATTTGCTAAAATAAAACTCATTGGTACTACCTACTAGGAAAGTATTGAAGATTATCTCCTCACTAATTGGAATGAAATAAAACAAAAACTACAAAAACAAATACCTATTTCAATCTCATAGAATGAAAAATACATATTTGTTAGCAAATATGTAGTATATTTTAACTAGTATAAGATAAAATGTGCCATTAGCAAGCATGAGAGCATGGCTGTACGTAAGTTTTGTAAAGGTTAGTTTTGTAAAGGTTTGAATGATAATCTTAGAAAAGAATTGTTCGATCAAAGCAGCAAATAAAATATCAGAATCCACCACACGAGTGAACCAATTTCAAATTGAATCCCCTCCTTTTCATGGGAATGTTATCAGGCCTACAGTTGCAAACAAAATAGAAAACAATTCCCAGCGTCCCCAACGGCAGCAGTCTCCAACTTCTTCACAATGCCAAAAATCCACAAGTCAAGAAGACAACTAAAAATCTTTCTTGTTAGGGCATTCTGATGCTCTGTGCCCTGACCGCCCACAATTAAAACAAGAGCCTCCAAAGCTTCTGTTATGCACAATAAAGATGTCATGTCAATTTCAACGTAGACAACTGAAACTTGTATGATCAAATATGTCCAAACCCTCAATCACACAAAACAGCAAAAGATAACAAACACAACAGTGGCAAAAAAGGAAACAAAAAAAAACACGAGAAAAACAAAAAAGAAATCCACCAGTTGCCAACATCATGCATGTACCCAAATCTCATCCTATTGGGGTCACCAAAGATCTGATCGAGTGCATGATTACTGGATTCAACCAGAATACCAAACAACATCGCAGGGAAAGAATTAAACAAGAGGAACGTGAGCAAGTCTTGGCCAAGAGATGAGCCCACTAAAGCTGTCATTGCTATTGATATTGTGGCTTATGCTTTAAGGTTAATCATACTAGCAATATTGACTGGAAAAATGAACCCAAGTTTGCTATGACAAAAGAATATACCTATCCCGAGATGGTGGCCTGCTTGATCTTCTACCACCTATCAGCCAATCATCTCCACTGCTTCTCGACATCTGGGACCAACTATTCTCATTACTGTTACTTCGACCACCACGCCTGTACGTTCCTCCATCATCAGAATCTCTACCACTTCCCCGACCACGGGAAGATCTAAAGCCACCTCTCTGGCCCCTAGGACCCCCTCTAGCAGGACGATCCCTACTAGAAAACCTTCCATAAAAATCACCTGGAGGACCATCATCTTGCAATGCAGGCAACTGCAAACAAAGTTAATAAAAAGATTTTACTACTCTGCCAGAGACATAATCTACGGATTTTAGGCTGTATACTATCAGTGCAGCTAATTCAAGCAGCCTATGTGGTCATGTAGAAACAATGATAATGAGTGGCCAAAATCTAAAAAGAACCTTGGTGATCTTTGCAATAGTGTTTCCAGGTGGTATTTGCTTATTCAACAATTCTTTTGCAATCTCCTCTGGAAGATCAAATACTGCTCCCTGAACCTGATATAAACTTATTATATTTAACTTGTTTTAAAGAATGAAATGCATCAAGAAGAAAAGAATCCACTGAACATGTTCAAAACATTTTGCAGAAACACACCCTTTCATCTGCAATAACATGTATTTTTCCAACTTCATCAGCTGCTGCAGGATAAACATCAGAAAGAAATCCAGTAACAGATCTAGCAGATAGAAACCCTCTAGAATATGTTGGATCCCGAGTCAACTGTAACGTTGCCCATCCCTGCAGATACAGAGGTCCAGTTCAAGTTAACAGCAAGATGCTAAAATAGCTATAAAGGTTGTAGTCCACCTATAATAGTAAAGGAAACAAATATACAGCAATTATCTAAAGAAAAAATTAAAAATAGCAAATAGATAAGTTGTCAAGCACAGAAAACGAATAAACAAAATACCAGACCACATCCTAATCATAATACCTGATGGGTTGCATATTTACTACATTTCTGGAGTAGAAAAAGGATATCATCTACATGTTAATCAGAAAAGGAAATGCTTCTAGAAGTTTGCTACAGAAAATAACAGACTCAGGAATGTGCCAAGGCTGCATGTACAATTAAGTAAACATGGTTTCTGAGAAATCAGGGAATTTAGTTGACAGCAATACTAGCATCCATGGAACATGATCACAGGTGTTATGGCAAGTTGTCTTCAGCATGATAGAGTGAAAATGTGAGAGAAAAGCAAGCAGTCCTACCAACCACTTGCATTGCAAATAATGCACTTTTTGCGAGCGATTTCTTAATATTATTTAAACAGAAGCAGTTAGTTACTAAATTACTGTCCAACTAGAGACTAGCCTGATTAAAAAAGGAAACAAGCAATCATTGCACATTAGATCACATCAAATCTGCAAATTTCATGAGGAGCAATGCCTAAAAGAAAAATCAAGCACTTCGTTAAAATTTGAAATCTGATTGCTAGTTATTTACTTGTTCATGGCTAATGAGAGACCGAGATGAAGGAGGCTGAGAAAATCCACTCAAATGTGCTAGTGCAGCAGCAAGAGCATTTGTTCCTTGTTCTTCAATCAATTTCTGGGCAGTTGGGGTGAAAAACTCTACAGACTCAGGATGAACTCCACTTAGAGTGGCAACGACTTGCTCAGCTGATGACTCCAAAACCTCTTCAATTGCTGGTGGACTAACAAACTCAAACTTGCACCCTGCATCACGCTCAAGGGATCTGACAGTCCTCCTTTGACTGCTAGTGAACATCAAAATGGCTGTACCTTCCTTCCCTGCACGTCCAGTACGACCAGAGCGATGCACAAAAGTTTCTGCATCATTGGGAAGTTCATAGTGGATAATCTGGAGAAAAGGGCCAGCACAAGTTTCTTAGCTATTGAAAAAACAACCTGGGTGTTTGGGATAAAAACAAAGGAATGGAAAAAATTCAATTGAAAGATCTTGTGTGAAAAGTCATCTAGGCATTGAATATCATATATCTACATTCATGCTTTTCATAATGATTGAAGCACTTTTCTCACATCATTATAATAACAACTTAACCTGTCTCACTCAGAGTTACTGGGATAAATTCCATACTCTCTGAGTTCCAAAACACACAAAATCTAATCTTCAATATTAACTGTGGTAAGAGAGCCTATCTCAGCTTGTTTTTTAGAGAAAAAAAGCCCCCCCCCCCTCCCAATTCTTGCAGCTTTTAGAACACACAAAACTGACTAACATAAAAATAAATCAGAAAGTTACGAAAAGAACAGAGCTGTCTTATGTAATCATTACAAAAGGAGTGATATAAATTTCTTATGTAATCATAACAATAGCAATTCCATGACTTTACCAAATCAACGTTTGGGATATCAAGCCCACGAGATGCAACGTCAGTGGCAACAAGCACAGTGAACTTTCCCTGTCGAAAACCATTCAAAGTTCTCTCCCTCTGATGCTGAGATATATCTCCATGCAATGCCTCCGAAGCTATAGTGTTTGTTAGCGCCATAGAGACTTCATCAGCATCTCGTTTGGTCTGAGTAAAGATAATAGTCTTCCCACCCTTTGCATAGACCTAAATATAATGGAAATGTTCTCTGCTTTAGAAACAACAGTTACCTCTGGTTCTGAAATCACTTCAATCAATAATGAGTCCCATTATCATGACAGTAATTGATAATGTATGAAACAAATAATGCATTCAACAGTAAAAAATTACTAACAACGTAAATGTTTTATCATAAAAGACAAAAGTTTGTCACTGTAAGTACCGATTTTCACTCAGATAGATGTAAGTGACACATATAAAAGTGTATAACAAAATCTTTGTAGGGTTTTCTAAATGAAAAGTATTCAAGTGTGTGCCTACAGAATTCTAGCATGGTCTTTGTTGCTTATCATGGAAGTGCTTCCCCAAGTTCAGTTTTCCAAAGTTTGCTTGCACAGATTCTGACAATCCTCTAAAATATAGCAACCTAACAGTGTCTATTTAAGAAGTCCTGGAATCTTTAAATACAGTGTATACATATTCTTTGGGGCAAAAAAGTTAAGATCCTGCAATGCCATTTTTTTTTTTTTTTCAATTAAGATATGATGGGATGTTGACACCTCATACTACAAGGACAAAATTGATATATTTTTAGTTTTATTTTCTTGAAAGTAAGCTAATGCAGCATTTTATTTTATTTTATTTTTTGTTCTGAATGAGCAATGCTTGCACAAACCATCTGGAACACGAACAAAGCTCTCTTCAGAACTTATGCAGGCTCAGGCACCTGTAGAAACTCCAATAATAAAGACATAAATAGATTTTGAATGACGGGACTGCCAACTCATACCGTTACAAGATCACTAAGAATGGTACGCTTTGAAGCTGCTGTGGCTGATAGCGCATAAAGTTTGATTCCTTCTGCCAGCTTTTCCTCTTGATCACCAACCTGTGAAAGAGGAAAGGATAACAAACATATTTTTAGGTTTAAATCCATCACAAAGGTAAATAAGATAAATTTATTAATCTTCTTGTTTACTGTCAAGGTGCACGCAGTAACTTATTCATTTTGTTTATTTTTTTCTTTTCTTTTCCACACCCAACTCCAAAAAATACTGTGCTAGTAAAGTTCTCTAATTATCCAGTACCAGCAGAAACTTGCATAACAAGAATCAAAGAACACACAGACATGATAAAAGAAAGGGGATTATACCAAGTCAATTTGCAAAGGATTATCCAAATATTTCCTTGCCAATTTTTTAACCCAGGTAGGCATAGTTGCAGAGAAAAGCATGCTCTGTCGCTTTGATGGTAGATTTTCTAAAATAACTTCCACATCCTCCTCAAATCCAAATGAAAGCATTTGATCAGCCTCGTCAAGGACCAAATATTCAACCTCTCCCAATTTGAGGCTGTTACCTTTCAATAGGTCAATGATTCGACCAGGAGTTCCAACCACAACGTCAACTCCACGAGAAAGAGCACTTTGTTGTGTGACATACGAAACCCCTCCATAGACACAAACACTGCTCAAATAAGGTGCAGACTCTTTAATTTCTTTCTCTACTTGCTTTGCTAGCTCCCGAGTAGGTGCTAGGACCAAAACTTTAGGAAGCCTACCAGTTCGCCTGTTAAGAAGCAAAAGAAAAACATTAATGAAGCACATGAACCCACATTAACAAAGGGTAGAAGACATGTGAGGCAGGTATAGTGAGCACCCACCTTTGCGAACCTCTTAGCTCAGCATCTTCAGTAAGGCGTTTGATGATCGGAATGCCAAAGGCTAATGTCTTGCCAGTCCCAGTCTTTGCACGAGCAATGAGATCTCGACCTTCCAGAGCCGGAATTAAAACAGCTCTCTAAATCATTGAAAATCAAAAGGATAAGTTAAGTGGTTAGAAAAGGGATAATAACATTGTACAAGAAAGTAAACTAACTAAATATCCCAAACAAGTGATGTCCTAGGAAAATTAGGGACGGGACATTGATGATATCTCAAATAACAGCATGTATTATTAATGCAGTAAAAAGCAAAGAAAAAGAGTAAACTAAGAAATGTGGAGCGCAATGTAATGGAACGTGACAAAAATAATGATAGTGATAATAAAAACCAGAGGATAGAAATAGCAGTAACAAACAAGAACAAGATAAAAGGAAAAGAGGGAAGTACAGACTTGAATGGGAAAAAGGTGAGTGATTCCTCGATTCTGGAGGGTTTGGACAAGGCGGTGAGGCAAACCCAATTTAGAAACGTCAAGTTCGTCCTCACTAGTATTGCTACTTGGCTCAGTTTCAGAAGAAGCGTAATCGACATCAGCACTGCCGGCATCGACATCAGCTTCGAAATCAGAAAACCCATCTAGCCCCTTGAAGGCCTCTTCGCTGAGGATGGAATTTGGGGAAGCGATAGCACTAGGAGGAGAGAAGCTGCTGCTGCTATTATTAATAATAAGGCTGTGTTTAAAGCTAAGTTGCGTTTTGGCTATTAAAGAATTGAAATGAGGAGGCCTTTCAGACAAAAAAGGAGCAGACGACGAAGAAGGATATGGTATAGCTGGTGACGAATGTGTCGTCGTCGTTGCTCTTCTACAACTATTAGTAGTAGAAGAAGGGAAAAGAGAAGAAACCCCAATTACAGTACAAGTAGAAGCCATTTTTTTTATTCTTCTTCTTCTTAATTTCACCCTCTGCTAAAGGGAAGGGAAGGGAGAGTTGGAAGTATAGAGAGAATGTGATGTTTAAGGGGTGTAGCCGGCGAGCGAGTTTGTAGTGTATAGTGCAAAGTAAGAGTGGGAAGGAGAAGAAGGAAGATAAGGGCGCGCCTTCTCAAAAACTTATGGCCTTGGAAACCTCCACCTCTTCCTTTGCTCTTTAACCTTTACTTGTCGATAAATAATATAGAACGATAGATACCTGTATTTAACAATGCTTGCTGCCCTGAACAAAGGCCAAAATACAATGAGCATTCTGACCTGATGATTCATAGGAGATATTTTATTTTCTGGACTTCATTTTGTGGGCTCGCTCACTGGCCCATTAACCCACCTCTCTTTCTTTTCTTTTCTTTTTTACTTTAGAAAAAAAAACACACCAGGAGAAAAAGAAATGTCCCCGTAGTTTTTTTTCTTTCGAAAAACAAATATGTTTGATAACTCCAAATGTAATTTTATTGTTGAATCATGCTATATTCTCATCCTATTTACTAGTAAATCTCAATGCCAATATATTATCATAATTTGGTTTATTTTGATACTACGAACAAAATCACTTGATGAACCTATCTTCAGAGGGTGATATTAGCAAAATTAATAGCATTAAGAGATTATTATTTCTTATGACCTCCATCTTGTCCAGTTCATTGGCCAGTTGGCATTAATGCTTTATTATTTTTTTAATTTAATTTTCTAATTAAAAAAAAAGTAGCCATACTTACATCAGGTAAGGTATATTAAAAGATTATTATTATTTTGATTTTTTTATATTTAAAATTAGAAAATATTTTTTATTTAGAAATATATTAAAATAATAATTTTTTATTTTTTAAAAATTATTTTTAATATAACATATTAAAATGATTTAAAAATAAAAAAAAATCAAAAAAATCAAAATTTTAAAAACATACCCGTAATTTCCTGCAGTTAAATTAATTATTAAACCTTTTTTTGTTCAAGGGAGAAAAAAAAAAAGCTGGCAAAGAAAAATAATGAAATAAAGGAAGAGAGAAAGAAATTGGAGAACAGATATATTGAAATTGCAATCCCCTCCCTCCGTCTGTCTAACAGCGATATCAATCCTCTCCTCCGCCATAATTGCGTGCTAGTTGTTTGAGTAAACGGAGGAGCAACGCCTCCTTATCTTTCCCTTTTACTTCCTTAACACTCCGACTCCGTCAGTCAGATCTCGTCACCTCTCCCTAATTAATATTCTGTAAGTTGGTGGTTTCATTTCTATCATCTCCATATTCATCAATTAACACTACCACTTTTACATTTATTTATTTGTAGCTACAGGATGTTTTTTTTATTTGTCAATCTTTCTCCTCTTTCTGACAGTAATGATTCGGTTTAGGGTTCGCGATTTCCAAAGCTCCTGCTCCTCCAATTGTATGAAGAAAATGATTACAATACATTATTATTAATTAACTCACTCATCAAGGTTCCTTCCTATTTACTTCTTATGCTCATTATTCATCTGCTTTCGCCAATTTTATTTTTTATTTTCAGTCGTTAACTATTTGTTCATTTATTTGGATGATTGTAGGCACAATTTTTTCCTTCTGGTTGATTAGTTATTTTCCTTGCTTGCTCACGATGGCTGAATTGCTGCCAATTTACTTTAGCATTATTGCTTTCTTTTGCGCCTTGGGAGCTATGGCTTTGGCTATTTTCCACATCTACAGGCACCTTCTGAATTACACTGAACCTACTTATCAGAGATACATTGTCCGCATCATCTTTATGGTCCCGGTTTGTGCTTCTCTTCTTTGTCACTTGCTGCTATTTTATCTATACTAGTTCAATCAAGAAACATGAAGGAAAATGAAGAAGAAAAGAGAGAGATTTTACCAAATCACCAAGATAGTAAATAAGGAAAAAATGTGCGCTTATAATCTAGCAGAACCTTTTTTTTTTTTAATAAACATCGGAAAAAGAAAGTGAGTAGAAAGATGTTTTATTTAATAATCATGATAAGAGTTTTTTGTCTAGTTTTCATTAAGAAAAAAAAATCTTCACCTTTAACAGTCAGTTAAGCATGTTCAAACAAATATTTGTGAACGAATGGTCTAAAATGCGCAGAAGCTATACTTTGTGCATGATTGCATGTTAATCTATTCACAAAGCATGCGGAACAATCTGTTTGTCCTGTTGCTTTTGCTGTTTCTGGAAGGTGTAACTGAGAAAGATTTTCTTTTGGTCAAATGCTCACAGGTTTATGCATTGATGTCCTTCTTGTCCCTAATTTTTCCAGAGAGTTCAATCTATTTCAATTCCATTCGTGAAGTGTAAGTGTATTTCGTTGTTTTATAAAATTGCAGTAGCCTCTATCTATTTATATACTGTGTATCTAAATTTGTATTGATATCCAAATGTCACAATATTTCCTAACAAAGTGGATTACAATAGCAAGCATCTATGTATCATTCCTACATGAGCTTGGAGTTATTGATTACCAACAAGCATTAATTGTTAGCTTAAATTTTCCTTCCTTTTCCTTTCCTTGTATCTCGCTTCAAAATACAAATGGACAGTTGAATTACTCTTGTGGGCATACAGATTGTATCATCCAGACATTTAGTGTTGATAAATGCAATTGTACATCGAATCAGTAGGGCATTTAAGCTCAAAACACTAAGATTTCCTATGAAAGAATGGTTGATTGCAAACATTGTCTGGTGATGGTATTGTTTTGAAATGGTCATGGTGATTATGTGATGGCACAGTGGTTGTGATGGTAGTGTTACTATTAATCTGGATGGCTTTGTGTCACCAGGTATCAATCCAAGGGTTCTTCTGAGGCCCGCTAGTGGTCTGATCTGGGTTAGATCCACATATTTAGCTGGTGTGTCATTTGATAAGCTCTTGAGATGCCACTCTGGGACATGGGGTCTTCCCTGTGTTCTGCAGTAGCATAGATTGACCACCTTCCCCTTTCTACCATTGTCGAACCAAGGGGTGACAGTAACTGGCTCAATGTTTTTCACCTTCCTTTGTGTTATCATTCCATAAATTTGACACTATTACTGTTAAATGTTATTCTACTTCATGCACCTTGGAATGAATAAGCCAACCTTATCCTGCATCCTACAATATCCCAAAAAAATTTATGCAGACAACTAGGATCTTGTAATGATAATATTCCCGTTGCAGGGGCTAAGAAGCTTTCTTTGTGTAGTATATACTGCATGAACCATTTATGCTAATGATTTATTAACTGTTTCAGTTATGAAGCTTGGGTCATTTATAACTTTCTGTCCTTATGCCTGGCTTGGGTTGGCGGCCCTGGAGCAGTTGTGCTAAGTTTAAGTGGGCGGGCTATGAAGCCATCATGGTGTCTGATGACTTGTTGCTTTCCTCCCGTTCCATTGGATGGGTGAGTTCCTCTTTTTTTTATTGCTTTGGGGCATGCACAAATCTCATTTACCTGTTTTGTTCAGAAAATATGTACTCCATAACCTGCAGTTGTATATTCACTGAAGTTCGTTATCATTAATTTCTGTCTGAGTTTTGAGTTTTGATTCAATGCAGGCGTTTTATCCGGAGGTGCAAGCAGGGCTGTTTGCAGTTTGTGATTCTGAAGCCTTTTTTAGTTGCTGTTACACTCATACTTTATGCAAAAGGAAAATACAAGGATGGGAATTTCAGTCCTAACCAATCGTATCTGTATCTCACCATTATATACACAATCTCGTATACAATGGCATTGTATGCTTTGGCATTGTTTTATGTGGCATGCAAAGATCTGCTTCAGCCTTTCAACCCAGTTCCGAAGTTTATCATCATCAAATCTGTTGTTTTCTTGACTTACTGGCAGGTAAAACTTTATCCGCAGTTTGTTCTCATTATGAAGCTTTACAGACTGATTGTTCAAAGTTTTGTTTGCATGCAATGTGCTCGTAGTTGAAGTCTTTGTGCTATCCCTGAAGAGCAGAGAAAGCACATGATTCTCGAGTGACTTTTCAAGTTTATGCCTATTGGATTCAAAATGACTTGATCTGTATGCAAGCCTTTGCATGATTTCCTATCTGGTAACGTTGCTGCAAGTTTTAGTCTGATAAGTCATATTTTGTGCCCCACATGTATGAGGACACATGTAACAAGCCTTTTCAGCTGCCTAAGTTGTGCTGCTATTACTTCTTAGAACTCTTGGTGCCTTTTAGCTTTCCCTATTCACCGTCTGTGCACAAGTTGCAGAGAGTTAAGAACGATTAAAACATTAACTGAAATTCATCAAGAAATCAAGTAGAGTAAATAGCAATTTCAGGTAGTACCTTGACTGACTCCCGAACCTTAATTCTCAAGAGCTCTCCAATGATACCCCTTGCCCCCTTACAATCACAGTTAATTCTCGGGGTTCTCTACAGTCTGTAGAACTAATCTACTTGATAGGAAATTCCAAAGGATCTTTTATGCTAAGAAAGAAAATAAATCTCCTAGGAAAAATTCATATTCTTCTTATTCTGACATTCTTCCTGCATCAATTCGTAACATCTAACTACAGCATGCTTTACCTTTAGTATTTTATTTACAAATCGCAGGATATGAAAAAAGAAAAAAAAACAGAGACATTTACCAATGTAAGAGAAGCGTAATGTTGTTTAGAACTTATTACTTTCTCTTAGAATTGTGAGAGATATACTTGCAGACTATTATTATCTTCTCTTTGTTGTTTTTCTTCTTCGCAATATTGGTGTAGTGATACCAGTCTGCGATTGGAGCTTCAGTTTGTAAAAATTCTTGATATGGCACCACCAATGTTGCTTTTTGATAGGATCCCTTCATTATTAGGTCCTAGCATCCATCTGCTAAAAGGAATCATCTACCTCTGTGCCTCATTATTAGTTATTAGATTTGGGAGTAATTACCTTTTGAAACTCTCATTCTCCTAATACACTGGCCGACTGCCTCCCCTTCTGAGCCTAAAAAGCAGGGGGAAATTCAATTGTTCTTACTTCTTCAATGTAGAATGCATCTACCTTATTCTTTGAGTGTCCTAGTCTCATGTTAAATTTATCTGTGGACAATTAAAAGATGGGAGCAAAAGAAGTGTGAGCTTGGTGATGATCTAGTTATGTTTCTATTTTTCTTCTTTAGGGAGTTCTGGTTTTTCTTGCTGCAAAGTCTGGATTTATAAAGGATGCAGAGGAAGCTGCTCAGTTTCAAGATTTTATTATATGTGTGGAGATGCTTATAGCTGCTGTTGGTCATCTTTATGCATTTCCATACAAAGAGTATGCTGGTGCGAATATTGCTGGGTCTTGTGATCTGACACGCAGTCTTGCACATGCCCTGAAGTTGAATGACTTATACCATGACACTGTTCACCAGGTATGCCTGACAAATTTTTGTTTCCTCCCATGGGTCCTTTCAAAACCATGCCTATTTATATGCCAATGATTATTAAAATATTTGCAGTTTGCACCTACTTATCATGATTATGTGCTCTACAACCATACTGAGGGTGATGAGGGAACAAGAAAGTATCGCTCGCGAACCTTTGTGCCAACTGGCCACGAGATGGATGCTGTGAGGAAAAACAAACTCGTATTTGGAAACAAGATAGACGAGATTCAGCTATCCAGTCAGTCTTCCTCCGCCACAAGCACACCCAAAAATGATACCTCAGTGCTCAATTCTGCACATTCTGATGCAATGAAATCTTCCCTTCTTGTGGATTCTTCTAATTCTGTATCTGCACCATATGACATGTCACTTATTGACATGGACTTCTCCAATTACCCTGCAAAAGTTGCTGCTGCAAATGAAACTAGTAGGTGACAAGAATGGAGGGACTGAAACAAAAGGGTAAGATAAGTACCCTTAAAGCAAAGAGTTGAGGAATATGAGGTTGTCTTTCTGCTTCAGGAAAGAAATGTGTGCTATCATTGGTGTCAATTTCCTTGAGAGTGTTTCATAGCCCTCAGTCCTCTATTTTCATTTGGTTTAAGCATTTCACTTGCTGATGTCAGGCTTCTCTATTGTTGCCTGTTTGTCCGTGGTTATCTACCTTTGTTGCCTATTCTGCTTTGTAGATACAGAACTTTTAGACGTCATACTTAAGACATTAGAGGTCACCATAAAATTGGCTGAATTGTTTGTTTACCCTTCAAATATCAATGATTGTCCACCCTGCTTCCACTTGTGTTCAAGATATGGAAATTTTAGATTTCACGTTTGCAATTTCCCATTTGCAACGTGAAATTGCGTTTTGATTCTTGTGAACTTGTTTTTGCTGTTGCATGTGTGCTAAACCAGGGCCATTATGTGAGTTGTGGATTTAACTCATCATTGCTATTTTACATTTCGGTTTGCCATCCTCGTCATAACTATTTGCATCATGGCATACTAAGAAAGGGTACTTTTAGCTTTTCTTGCTGTTGTCAAGTAATTGGAAAAAGGTTGTAGGATTTGAAGTTTGATGCTGGAATCTACATATTTTGGTTACCATGGCAGGGTTTTGTGTCCCATAAATTTGACCTTGTCACAAGAAACAGGTTTCCACAATTCTACTTTGACAGGAAGTCTTTCCTAATTGCGTGGGATGTCATTATAATCTTAGTAATAATATAGTTATTTCTTTCATGGATGTTTAAATTGTGTTATTCAAAGGAAGTAAATTGATGATTCTAATTGTTGCACTTGATGATGTTACTGGGTGAAGCAAAACCACCCCACCCCCGAATGATCTTTTAGCAGGTGCAAGGGTTTTTTTTTTTTTTGTAAAAAATAATATTTAGATGGTTTTATTTTAATTAGATAATAAAAAAAACAAGTACTAACAATCGGAAAATATCTAAATATTCTCAGTAACTCATGACAAAACTATCATTACACTATTGTTTTCACTCTATATCAACAGTGTTTTTCCACAGTTCCAATTAGGTATTATTAATGTTTTGACTCTACCATAGAATAGGAGAAAGCACATTTGACTTTTGAGTCCGTTGAATTCTCTGTGCTGAATTATTTATTTGCCATGGTTAAAAGTTGAAAGTCTCTGATTATATTGTTTTCGCAAGTTAGATGATTTATTTTACGAATTTATTTACTTATGTGTTGGAATCTCTCTCTCTTTTCAAGTATTATTTTAGATTTGCTACACAAGTAGTCTTGGTGTGAAAGGCACTTCATCCATGCATGGTAAACTCAGAAGTACATGCTTAAGGTCTTGATTGTAGGTATCAAATGTTGACAACAGGTGATTTCCAGAGAATCAAGATAAGACAATTTCCTACTGAATGTTTAGACTTGCAAGGCAGGTTTTGTGCGCTAATGTTAGTAGCCATTTGTTACAACTGTCCTGATTATTTGATCTGTAATATTTCAGAGTCAAAGTTTAGAAAGCTAAGCATTCTGACTAAAGTTTTTTTTTTTTTTTTGCCCTTTTCACGGAAATTGCCTTGCATGCATGAACTGAACGCTTCTACTTGACACATCTTGTGATTATTTGAGGCTCATTATCATGGCATGATGATCTTGTTACTGGACTTGAAAGAAAGCCATGTGCTACCAAGGGCTGAGAAAACAGATCGTAATTGCCATATTTGTTTATTAAAAAGTAGTTTTTAGAAAATTATTTTTTAAATTTTACTGTGTTTGTTTGTCATTAGAAAAGTTGATCAACAAAAAAACACTTTTCAGTTAAAGAAAAATTTGATTTGGTTTCCAGGAAAGTGTTTTCCTGGAAAATTTGGACAGAAAACACTTTCTGGAAGTTTTGAAAAATTTAGAAATGTCATATTATTTACTGATTATATTAAATTTGGTCCTCAAACTTTTGATTGCTATATATATTTTGTTTTGAATATTTATTTTTCAATCTCATCTCTTAAAATTTAATTTTTATATTAACTTTGGTCCTCATTTTTATAATTGTTATTTGCTTTTCCCTTATCATTTTTTTATTGAAATTTTTTATCTATCAAATTTGATCCTCATTCTTTTGATTGTTACTTATTTTATTTTAAATAATTTATGAAATGTTAATTA
>Ga0307515_10003061_pt1 | contig 35405 bp, 27 predicted proteins | sample 17_EM_MG_FD_194513 | JGI IMG/M metagenome (GOLD analysis project Ga0307515, IMG submission 194513) | Populus trichocarpa ectomycorrhiza microbial communities from riparian zone in the Pacific Northwest, United States - 17_EM | ecosystem: Host-associated > Plants > Roots > Unclassified | place... | reverse complement strand
TAAACAGATCCTGGCCGGCACAGTAGATAAAGACAGCACAATTAAGGTAGATATGTTTGATAACAACTTTGTATTCCTGAACACGCCTAAGGTTAGTGAAGTGGTTGGATAAGTGAGTGGTTGGTTGACTTAAGCCAACTGCTTAGCTACATCCGTAACTTACAACATAATAAAAAAGCAGCGCATGGAGCGCTGCTTTTTTATTGTTTATCTGAAATGACGCTTAAGTTAATTTAAGCACCACAAAAGTAGTTAGTTTACTATTTTACTTAACCCTCACCAGAACAGGTTTTACTTCGGCATATTTTACCGCCAGTTTGGTTACAGGTATTTGTACCGAATCTTTGTTACAATAAGTCATCAGGAACTCTTTTTTCGAATCGCGGTACGAGCTTACAGCACCTATCATGCTCATCAATTTGATATAGCACCAGGCCAGGTCAAACTGATGCGGCTTAAAGCCCGAGCGGGCACTTTTAGGATACAGGTGATGGTTATTATGCCATTCGCCGGCCACATAACCAGGCCACAGCTGGTTTATTGACATATCTTCGCGGTTATAATCGGTGCCTTCACGGCGTTTATCCTGGCCTTTACCATGGCCTTCATAATTAAAGGTGCGCACGCCTACTGCCCAAAAGCCGGCAGAGCCGAAAATAGCGCACGCTAACGGCAAGCCACCCATTAGATAAAATGCGGTGAACCAGAAACCCCAGTTAAGAATAATACCAACAACGGTACGATATGGATTAGCAATGGTACCCCATTTTTGATATTGCTTATAGGTATTGGGAGTTACGCCAACGTGTTTCATTAAGTTAACGCATTTTTTGTAACAGGCCTCGGTCATGTTCCTGGCTACGGGCTGGTGATTTACATCGGCCAAAAAGCAGTACATAAAGCCACCCTGCGCATTATAAGGATCGCCGGGTTGGTCTGACAGTGCATGATGAACGTGGTGCGATACCGCGTAAATCTCTTCGGGAATTATTTTAAGCGTAAGGTTCTGGGTAAAAAAGCGCCAGAATTTATTGGTAAAAGTATAGGCGTTATGCGTGCAATACCTGTGGTGCCATATAGTTCCGTGCGTACCCATGATAATCATGCTGTAAACAAATGCAACTATCAAACCTACTATGCTGAAATATTTGAATATGAACAAAAACAGAAATGGTGTTAATGCGAGTACTAAAAACCAGCTCAAAAAAGAAAGCCAGTTTTTTTTATCCCTGAAAACATTCAGTCTCGAGAAAAACTCTTTTAAAATTATTGCATTGGTGGGTTTTGCAAGGTTACCATCCTCATCTGTCCATCCGTATGAGGGTGGTTCGAGCACTGTGTTTAAAAAAGCCATTAAATTAGTAGGGATAAAAAAGTTAGGAGTATAAATTTTGTCACAATATAGTAAAAAATCTGCTATATCATTATGATGTAGCGATATAATAGATTTCATTAAATCTACATATACTTAAAACGGTTTCGAAATAATTAAATTACTTATCCCATAATATATATTTCTAAAAACACTTTTCACTACATCTCTTTTTTACGCAAAAGCTTTATGATTTGTTAATATAAAAAGGAATAATTTTTGCTTAGCCGGCCAATGGTAAACTAAAACTGAAAGTGCTGCCCCTACTTACTTCGGATTTAACCCATAAGCGGCCGCCGTTAAACTCTACCAGTTCTTTACACAAAAACAGGCCGATACCTGTGCCAATCTCGCCCATGGTGCCGTTTTGTGTAAAGTGCGAATTAAGATTAAATAGTTTAACCAATTGATCCTGGGCAATCCCTTTGCCGGTATCATTTACGTTAACAATAAGTTCATTGCCGGCCACCTGGCTACTCAGGGTTACGATGCCATTATCATCGGTAAATTTTATGGCGTTACTAATCAGGTTTCCAATAATTACTTTAATATGCTTTTCATCAGCCTTCACCAGGTGACCGGTGATTGCAATATTTTGAAACCTGATGTTTTTTTGCTGCAACTGGTAACTATAAACTTGCGCCATCTCTTCGCCTACAAGGTTAATATCAATTACAGATGGTGTTAAATTTATCCCCCTGATCTGGCTACCCGCCCATTCCAACAGGTTGGATAGCGTAAGCTCAGCCCCTTTTATTACCGGCTCCATTTTTTTCATGAGGCCATGCATATCCTCAAGGTTTAAGTTATTATCTCCAAACAAGGCCATGATGCTGCGCAGATTTGCGAAAGGTGTACGCAAATCGTGCCCTATTACAGCCAGTAGCTTATCCTTAAGTTTATTTATCGCCGCAAGATTGGCCGATTGCTCTTCAATCAGTTCCTTTTGCACCAGCAAAGCCTCATGCTGCCGGCTCAGCTTACTATTTAGCAATTTCTTCTGCTTAAAATTATAATAGGTAATATATAAAGCAATCAATACAACCAGTAACGAGATAATTAGTGTAATAATGATGGCATTTTGAAAATGGATCTTATTTTTATCTTCTTTCGCCTTTTGCTCAATTACCGCTATTTCATTAAGCCGGGCATTTAAAGCAAAATAATTTTGGATAAGTTCGGTATTACGCCTCCTGTCAGATTCGTTTAGTGAATCAAGCGCTCCGTTATACTTCTTTTGGAATTTCAGGGCGTTGGCAAGATCGTTCTTTTGCTCAAAGCTAAACATGATAGTGCGGTACGCATCCGAAATCCCATTCATCAAACCAATGCTGTCGGCAAGTGCCGCCCCCCGGGTGGCATAATCAATTGCTTTATCAAATTGCTTCAGGCCATTATAGTTATCGGCATATTCAATAAGTGTTTTAGCACGCAACCGCCGGTTATTGGTTTTAAAGCTCATGTAATACGCCGTATCATCATAAGCTATAGATCTTTGAAACTGCTTTTGAAGGCGCTGGATTGAACTTAACCGGGTATAAATAATATTGGTATTGTTGTCATCGCCGCTGGCCCTGCAAAGTTTTAAGGCCTGCAAACTTGCAGCCATACCCCGACTATAATCGTGCATCCTGATATATACCAGCGACTTTTCGGTATAAAACTCCCCCAGCATCCTGGTATCGTTTCCGGCATATTTTGCTGATTGGTTTAAGCTATTGATTGCCTGCTGATAATTTTTAAGCTCAAGGTAGGTACGGCCTATTGCGCTGTAACACTCGGCCAATAAAGTAGCATTATTTTTAGGTAAATAAGGTAACGCCGAATTAAGATAAAATAAACTGATAGGATAATAAGATTGCGACCAGTAAACGTGGCCCAGGTTTATATAGGCTAAACCTATCCCGGTATTGTATTTAATTTTTTCGGAAAGCAGCAGTGCTTTGCCGGCCATTTCGCGCGCATTATCAGGAGCGCCCATATAGCGTTCGCCTGCGGTTTTGTTGAGGCTGTCAACTGTACTTTTGATACCTCCAACATTGGTTACGACCGCAATTGGCACATCTTTTTGCGCATAGCACATGCTATGCATTAGCAATAATAACAGCACCTGGCCAATAGTTCGCCTCATTTATCAATTAGGGATTGAAATCTTATCTGCAATAGTATGGACAACCATTGTTGGCAATTCATACTTTATTTTACCTGCTTATTTAAGTGTGGCGCTGCTTAGCCGGCAACCAGGCATCTTTCGCCTTTCAAAAGCTCAATGCAGTGCTCATAGTTGTCGGGCATTTTTATCTGCTCCACTTCTTTCATATATCCTTGCTTAATTTCTTTACGGCGCCGGGCTTCGATAAAGCGCCGTACATGCTCACGGTGTTCCAATATCAACCCCGGCACTTTAGCCGCTTTGTTGTGTTCATCTTTTGATACCATGGTAAAGTAACTGGTATTGGTATGCTTTACCGAGTTGTTTTTGATATTTTCAGATACCACCCTAATGCCCACTACCAGCGATGTGTTGCCCACATAATTAACCGATGCCATTAATGATACCAGTTCGCCCACTTCAACGGGCTGTAAAAAATCAACTGTATCAATTGATGCGGTAACACAATAATTACCAGCGTGTTTAGCGGCGCAAACATACGCTACCTTATCCATCAGCGATAACAATATGCCTCCATGAATTTTGCCGCCAAAATTTGAATAAGAAGGGATCATCAACTCGGTTATCGTGGTCTCAGAAAAACGTACCGTTTTGTAATCGGATTGATCGGTTAGCGCAGTCATGAAATATGGTTTATGGCTACAAGTTTAAGCATCCCATACTATTAATGCAACAAAACTATTACAATACATTAATTGCGTTAAACCTTGCCCTCTATAACCCATCCAAACCACATCCTTAATTTCAAACCAACTATTTGATATTGATATATACCTGTTTTATATTTACCCCAAATCACAAATACATTTGAGAAATCTAATCCTGCTAATTGTTTACCTTTTTTTTATAAACGTAGCGCGAGCGCAGGAAACTGTTGAGCGCAGCCATAAAATAAACGCGCACATTACCGAAAAGCTAACTGTTTTAAAAAGCGACAAAAGTACCAGGCATGGCCTGTACCAGATGATTTATAATAAAAAATATGCCCTGGCCAATGGCCGCTTTGATAACGATAAAAAAATTGGCATCTGGCATTTTTTTGATCCGACCGGTCGTTTGCTCCAAAACTATAACTATACCAACAACGAAGTTTTATATGAAGCACCCGAAGATACCACATCAAACCTGAGGTATTTTGTTGATAAACAACTGGCCGATACCGACCGTACCACCAAACCCATTAAAATAGGCGGGCGGTATTATGGTTATCTGCCATATTTAAAACTATTCAGGTTGCCGGCAAATCTAATGGATATAAGCAGGGACGTATCTATAGCCGTTGTTGAATTACTGGTTAGCCCCGGTGGCAGGCTAGCCTATTTTAAAACGACCATTTACAGCGGTAACTTTTCAAAAACCTTTAACATAAACGTTAACGTTTTGCCCGAAGAAGACAAAGTTTTTGTCCCCGCGACTGTAAACGGCGAACCGATAGGCTGCCGGATACTCATGAAATGTTTTATTGACGATGACGGCACCCTAATTTTTTAGCAACTACCTTCTATTAATGCACTATAAGCCGCCGTCAAACACCCTATTTCTCTGCTATCCATTTTACGGCTTCGTCCAATTCTTCTAAGGTGTAACCTTTGTACCTCCCGGGTAGTATATATTTAAACAGATGGCTAAACTCCCTTATCCCCTCTTTATCAGTAACCATAGCTAATTTGTTCCATTTGGTAAAGTATTTAAAGCCGATACCTATATTGCCGCACCAGGCACCGGCATCAAAATCTTTGATATCGGTTTCCAGCACCAGCAGAAAATTGATTTTTCCATTTTGTTTTATGTGTTCGTCAAGCAGGGGCTCAAGCGCTTTTTCGTAGTCGGTATTTGTAATTTCACCAACGGCGTGTAATCCTAAAACGTGTTTCGGCAGGTAGTTCAAGTGCGTAAGCATTTATACATTTTTATATTTACCTATAGTTACAAAAACTACACCATTGATTAAACAATCTGGATTTTTTCTGTAGAAATATCATTACAATGCCTTTCCGCTTAATATTCATCATCAAACACTGTTTATTTTACGAATTTTAATTTGTAGTATCTTTGCACCGATATGCAAAACAGGACGGTATATAGCCAGTTAATAAAAAGCGAAGCGCAAAAGCTCGGCTTTTTGTTTTGCGGTATATCAAAAGCCGGCTTCCTGGAAGAGGAGGCACCGCGGCTGGAAACCTGGTTAAAAAAAAACATGCACGGCGAAATGCAATACATGGAAAACCACTTTGATAAACGTCTTGACCCACGGCTGCTTGTTGATGGCGCAAAATCGGTAATTTCTTTAGGGATTAATTACTATACAGATAACCAGCAAACAGACCCAGCAGCGCCCAAAATATCAAAATATGCTTACGGCATGGACTACCATACCGTTATAAAAGATAAGCTTAAACAGTTATTGCAAATCATCAACGAACAAATTGGCGAAGTTGGTGGGCGGGTGTTTGTTGATTCGGCACCGGTACTGGATAAGGCCTGGGCCAAAAAATCGGGGATGGGCTGGATAGGTAAAAATGCCAACCTGCTCAATAAAAAATCAGGCTCGTTCTTTTTCCTGGCCGAACTGATCATCGACCTGGAACTGGAATATGACATAGCTCCCACTGCCGATCATTGTGGCACCTGTACCAATTGTATTGATGCCTGCCCTACTGATGCCATTGTTGGCCCATATGTGGTGGATGGCAGCCGCTGCATATCATACCTCACCATCGAACTAAAAAACGAGTTGCCTGCAGAGTTTAAGGGAAAAATGGACAACTGGATGTTTGGCTGCGACGTATGCCAGGATGTATGCCCATGGAACCGTTTCTCCGTTTTAAACACCGAACCAGCCTTTACCCCGCACCCCGACTTGCTGCACCTTAAAACTGCCGACTGGCAGGATATAACCCAGGATGTTTTTCAAAAAGTATTTAAAAACTCGGCTGTAAAACGCACCAAATTCAGTGGACTAAAGCGCAATATCGATTTTCTTCGATAAATACATATCAATATTTATTATTCATTATTGTAGCATTTGCTACCTTGCGTTCGTTTAGGCTTTTATATTAAAACCTAAATATTTTACTTATAAACCCAAACCTGCAAATGAACCTTTCACGCTGTAATTTTCTGTTTTTTATTTTGTTAATACTTGTAAGCTGCGTTACGCTTGGTGGTTGTAAAAAAAAACCACGCATGGTAACTACCACCATACATGGACATATTAATACACAGGGACCAGCTGTAATTGCCAGTAATGTAGTTGTACAGATATTTTATTATCAAAATTTTTTGGGGCTTGCCAAATCCAAGCAACTGAGAGACAGTGTTATTAGCGATATGAACGGCGATTATCACCTTTCCTTTACAAGCAATGCTGCTGTCGAAAATGATATGCTCGGTACAGCATATTATACATTTAATATCAAAAAAGATCCGCTTGTTAAAAACCTGTTGCCAAACGGCCAATCATACCATTTGGGTCAGGATAACAAAATTGATATGTCGGTTATTATGTATCAGCCATTTAAAGCAAGGTTTACATTAAAAGCTCCACCAACCGGCCGGATCACAGTAGATACTCAGACGGACTATACTGGCCTATACCTGTTTACAACAGATAGCCTGGTTAACATGATTGTTCCCCGGAGCCAAAAAACCATCCTTAGGTATCAGGCAATTTCATCTACGGGAATTTTCCACGCTCTTAAACAACGGGATACTATTGACCTTGAAGCTACCCCAACTTTGCAAACCAAAAGTTTTCTTGTTGATACCGAAGGGTTATGAGATATGTAAAAAGCCCCTGACGGGGCTTTTTGTTTAATGAAACTTTAAAAAAGTCTCAAATCTCATATCTAACATCTCAAATCTAAACAAACTATCCCTTCTTAAATTTCAACGCCAATTGGGCCAGCATATCGTCATTAACGGGCTGGGCAGGCTCTTCTTTCTTTTTAAAGGGCTTGGGCGGATATTGAGTTTTGGTATGATCGGGTTTATGGAATTCTTTTTTAGGATAATCGGCCTTAGGCGCTTCCGGGCGTGGTGCATGGGCCTGCTCGGCTTGCTTTGGTTGCTGGGCGGCGTTTTTTGCCTGGCGCTCTGCATTCTTTTTAGCATTCCAGCGGGTGTATATCTCTTCCAGCTTACGTTTGGTATACAGCGGAAAATCGCCCTGCATCATCCATGAATAGTAACTTGGTTCGGCATTCAACACATCCTCAACCCTTTTGCCTTTATGCTTGCCAAAGTTAATGGTTTCTTCGCCCTGCTCGTTGTAAACCATCCGGCCGGCAAAATCAACCGGCTTGCTTAGGTTGGTAAACTTGTGCAGCGCTTCTACGTCGCCAACAACCGGCACGGTAATATTTCCCTTTTTATCCTCCCACTCCATGTTTTCATAGCGCTCAATCTGCGCCAGCAAAACCTCCATGGTTGCGCGGGTATCAGCCTCTGCCGAGTGGGCGTTCTCAATCTTTTTATCGCAATAAAACTGGTAAGCTGCTTTAAGCGTACGCTGCTCCATCTGGTGAAATATATTTTGTACATCCACAAAATGGCGGTCGTCTAAGGTAAACGATACGCCTGCGCGCAAAAACTCTTCCATCAGCATCGGGATGTCAAACTTATTGGAGTTATAGCCGGCAAGGTCGCTATCGCCAATAAACTCAGCAATGGCCTGGCCCAACGCTTTAAACTCCGGCTCGTCCTTTATATGCTCGTCATAAATACCATGTACCAGTGATGACTCCAGCGGAATTGGCATTCCCGGATGAACACGCCAGGTTTTAACTTCTTCGCTGCCATCGGGGTGTAGTTTAATCACGGATATTTCTACTATCCTGTCAACCCCTATATTGGTTCCCGTAGTTTCCAGGTCAAAAAAGGCAAGCGGGCGTTTTAATTTTAGTTTCATTGTAATGATTCAGTATTACTGTAAAGGTCGCAAATGTCCTAAAAAGAATCAGCACAATAAATTTTTTAATTTAATTAATATCTAAGTTTTATTTTTAAATTAATACCATCCTAATTATCGCGATTATTGTATGAAAAAACTGCTACTTATTATTATTTTATTTATTGGTGCTCAACACATTATAAAGGCCCAGGATTTTGAAGGGAGTGTAAGCACCGAAGACCTTGAACTAAAAAGATACGCAAAAGACACCTCGGCACATGCCATATTTTTAAACGAATTTGGCAAAAGCAGGATAGATATGGTAAGCGACGACCATGTGCGTTTGATATTTGATTACCATGCCCGCATAAAAATATTTGATACAAAAGGGCTTGAACACGGCACCATTGAAATACCCTTTCATCACAGCGCAAACGGAGAAACAACCGAAGAAGTTAGCGACATATCAGGTACCACCTATTACCGTGACGATGATGGCTTGATGCGAAGCGCCCCGCTGGATGTAAAAAAGGTGTATACTGTAAAAGATTACCAATATCGCAGTACCGTAAAGTTTGCCTTACCTGCCTTACGGCCGGGTTGCGTTATTGACTTTAAGTACAAACTAACCTCGCCTTATATTGATGAGTTCAGGAATTGGGATTTCCAGGACGAGATACCTAAAGCCCATTCAAAATATGATGTGCATATTCCTGCGTTTTGGGTGTTTAACGCCTCGTTACGCGGCGGTCAAAAGCTTTCAAAATCTACATCGGAGGTCGAAAGGGAATGCTTTTCGTCGCATGGCGCCAAATGCGATTGTTCATATATCACCTATGAGATGACAGATATCCCGGCTTTTGTATCTGAAGATTACATGACATCGCCCAAAAACTTTCTATCGGCCATATATTTTGATGAGGTGGAGTGGACCAACCCATACACCGGGGCCAAAACCGTTGTGTCTAAAACATGGAAAGATATTGAGCACCAGCTAAAAACCGACGATTATTTTGGCTCGCAGTTTAAACGCAAAGAATTGATGAAAGACAGGATAGCAACGGTAATAGCCGGCAAAACCGACGAGCTTGAAAAAGCAAAGGCAATTTATGCTTACCTGCAAAAGTGGTTTAAGTGGAATGACATTACATCGCTATATAGCCCCGAGGGTATAAAAAAAGCGTATGAAGCACATACGGGCACTATTGGCGATATTAACCTTGCCCTTGGGGCAGCCTTAAGGGCGGCCGACCTTAATACCGAGCTTGTAGTACTATCAACCCGTAACAACGGCAACATTAATATGCTTTACCCGGTAATTAACGATTTTAATTACGTGATTGCCAAAGTGAATATTGGTGATAAAAGCTACCTGCTTGATGCTACAGACCCGCTGTTATCATTTGGCCTGTTACCATTAAAATGCCTTAATGACAAAGGGCGGGTAATAAACCTTGATAAACCATCGTACTGGATGGAGTTAAGCGGCCTTCAAAAGGAATCGACAACAAGATCACTTGATTTAACCTTGCTTGACAACGGTAAGCTAAAAGGGACCATTATCAACTACTACAGTGGATATAACGCCTATGAAAAACGTAAAGCCATTAAAAAATTCAACTCGATTGACGAGTATGTTGAGAACCAGGACGAAAAACTCCCCAAATTAAAAATCCTGAAATCAACTATAGCCAACCTGGATAGCCTTGATATGCCGCTTGGTGAAACTTTTGAAGTTGAGATTGACGCTTATGACAATACTAACCACAACCGGTTGGTGTTTAACCCTTTTTTATGGGAAAAAATCACCAAAAACCCATTTAAGCTGGCCGAAAGAGATTACCCCGTAGATTGGGGGATGGCATCTGACGACAGGTTAATATTAACCATGCGGCTACCGCAGGGATATACCGTTGAAACGCCACCACAAACAGTAGCCTTTAAAATGCCTGGCGATGGCGGCTTGTATGCAACCAGCTTTGAAAATGTGGACAATACTTTCACCTTTTCAAACATCACCAAATTCACCAAACCTGTTTACACATCCGAGGAATATCCTTATCTTAAAGAACTGTATAACAAAATAATACTTACAGAAAAGGCAGATATGGTTTTCAAGAAAAAATAATGAAAGTACTTACATCGCTCATTTTATTATTTGCATCCGCATGGAGTGCAAACGCGCAGGAAAATTATGATGCATCGCTGATACCTAAAGATTTGCTACCCTATGCCAGCGCCGTTATACGGAGTAACGACATGAACATTGAGGTAAAAGACCTGGATAATACCTATTACCGTATTAAAACCGCGGTAACCATATTAAATAAAAATGGCGACGACGAAGCCGAAATTGTGATATTTCACGATAAAGCGAATGTGATTAAAAACATAAAAGGATTGGTTTATAACCAATTTGGCAAACCTATTGGCAAGTTTTCTGAAAGTGATTTCCAGGACGACGGCGCCGTAAGCCGCTCGGCTTTGTTTGAAGATACCAAAGTAAAACATTTTCAGCCCGCTGTAACTGATTATCCTTACACGGTTGTTTATGAATACGAATATAAATCGAAGCAATCATTAAGCTTCCAGGACTGGGAGCCTAAACCATCAGTTGATGTGTCTGTTGAAAAAAGCACTTATACATTTAGCTGCAAGCCCGATTTTAAAATCAGGTACAAAGAAATTAACATGCTCTCGCAATTGGTTGAAGGTACAAATAAACAGGGCGAGAAGACCTATAGCTGGCAGATAAGTAATATTAAAGCATCAAAATCCGAGCCTTATAGCCCTGTTTACGAAAAGATGAGCAGCAGGGTGAAGATTTCGCCCGCGTCGGAGTTTAATTACCTTGGCGTAACAGGCTCGTTTAATGACTGGAACGGCATGGGTAAATGGATCTATGATAAATTGCTATCGTCGCGCAAGGCTTTACCACCAAGCACTATCTACAGGATGCAGGAAATAACCCAGGGCATTACCAATCCTAAAGACAAGGCCAAAAAGATATATGAATATATGCAGGGCAAAACACATTACATCAGCGTGCAGGTTGGTATAGGCGGTTATCAGCCGTTTTTAGCAAGCGATGTTGATGCGCAAAATTATGGCGATTGTAAAGCTCTGGTAAACTATACGCAATCACTTTTTAAGGCCGTAGACATCGATTCCTATTACTGTATTGTAAAGTCGGGAACTTTAAAACGTAGCCCGCTTACAGATTTTGCGAGTATGAACCAGTTTGACCACGTAATCCTGTGCCTGCCTTTTAAAAACGATACCACCTTTTTAGAATGTACCAGCCAGCAAATTCCTTTTGGCTTTTTGAGTGATTTTACCGACGACCGCGACGTATTAGCCTGCACGCCCGAAGGCGGTAAATTGATACATACCCCAAAATATCTGGCTAAAAGCAATATACAGCAATGTAAGGCCGATTTTACCCTGGCTGCCGACGGAACATTGTCGGGCAGTATGTTTACCAGTTTTAAAGGCTTGCAATATGATAACCGCGCGTACCTGCTTACCGAGCCACCAAAAGAACAAGTGAAAATACTCCAGAAAATTTACGCCATTAATAACCTGGATATCGAAAAATTTGATTTTAAAGACGATAAAAACATCCACCCAAGCCTTACGGAAACAATCAAACTAACTGCCCCGGATTATGGGTCGGCCGTTAATGGTAAAATCGACTTTTTGGCCAATGCCACCAACAGAAAAGATAATACCCCGCGCGAGGTACGCAACAGGCATTATGATTTATACATTAACACGGGTTATACCGATGAAGACGAAATTACCTATACCCTACCCAAAGGTTATCATGTAGATATGCGGCCGGCCAGTATTTCGCTCGAAAAACCATTTGGCAATTTCTCGGTATCTGCCACGGTTGTTGGCAACCAGTTAATTTACAAACGAAAGCTGCAAATAATTGACGGTACCTACAGCAAAGATTTGTACCAGGCTTTTGTAGATTTTTACCAATCGGTAAGCGAAACAGATAACAGCAATGTAACGCTGATTAAAGATAACTAAATATTACAATGCCCAGGATGATACCGATGATCATGATAAGGTAAAGCATAATCTCGTTACCGGCAAACTTTTTATATTTAGTCCAAAACGAGTATTCTTCTTTTTGCTTTGACATAAGGATGCAAAGTTAGTACTTTTTAGTGAGTGGTTGATTGAGTTGATTAGGTGAGTGGTTTTAAAAATTGGCAACCCAGTTTAACCTAATGTCACGAACCAATGACTAATTCGCCTGAACAGTTCCCTCATCCACAGAGCCTGCTCTGGAAAAGTATTTGTATAGCGATGGGTCGCGAAGTTTTACAATAATTACGCCGCGCCTTGAACTGGCATGCACTACATATCCGTTTTGCAGGTAAACGCCCACGTGGCTAAACTGCTTACCGTCAAAATCGAAGAAAACCAGGTCGCCTTCTTTTAGTTCGTCTTCATACTTGCGCTTAATAACGGTTATTTGTTTGCTGGTCATGCGGGGGATGGTGATACCGTACACCTGCTGCTCCAACAAAAAGGTCAGTCCTGAACAATCTACACCATCTTTATCAAGGCCACCAAATTTGTAGGGAGTGCCCATCCATTGCTCGATAAAAGCATAAAGCCTCCCATTTTCGATATCGCTTTTGTTTACGCCCATGATCTCCGAATATTTGGAAGCAATATCTCCATCCGGCTTTACCATTTCGCCGAGCCGGCCGCGCATGGCTGCCTTGCGGGTATGGCAGGAGGTTAATAGTATCGGCACAAAAAACAAAACGAAGCAATATAAAAGGAGGCGATGTTTGGTCATGCAGTAAAAGTAGAATTTATACGTGATGGTAAAATACGGATGTTTTTAACAATTTAACATTGCAGATGTGCAAATTTCAGATTTCAGATGTGCAGATGTTTTATAAAATATAAAACGGCCTGCCTTTCCATCTGCACATCTGAAATCTGCACATCTGAAATCTACGATTTTATCACCCTTTGTATCTCATCCAGCTTCATCAGCGCTTCAACGGGTGTTAACGTATTTACATCAAGATTATTAAGGGTATCGCGGATTTTTACCAATACGGGGTCGTCTATCGAGAACATTTGCATCTGCACGGCCTGTTTTTGCACTTTGCGGATGCTTTCTTTGATATGCTCCCCTCCTGTGCGTTCGTTTTCCAGTTTCTTCAGAATTTCATTGGCGCGGGTCAGCACTTTTTGGGGCATTCCGGCAAGCTTGGCTACGTGAATCCCGAAACTATGTTCGCTGCCGCCGGGTACCAGCTTACGCAGGAAAATAATTTGCTGGCCAACTTCCTTTACTGATACGTTGAAGTTTTTGATACGGTTAAAACTGTTGCTCAGCTCGTTCAGCTCATGATAGTGGGTGGCAAACAGCGTTTTGGCTTTTGCCGTTGGATGGTTATGCAGGTATTCGGCAATAGACCATGCAATGGAAATACCATCATAGGTTGAGGTACCCCGGCCAATCTCGTCAAGCAGGATCAGGCTTCTGTCGGACAGGTTATTCAGGATACTGGCCGTCTCGTTCATCTCCACCATGAAGGTTGATTCGCCCGACGATAGGTTATCTGACGCCCCTACCCTGGTAAATATCTTGTCGACCAACCCAATCGACGCCGATTTAGCCGGCACAAAGCAGCCCATCTGCGCCATCAGCACAATTAAACCGGTTTGCCTGAGCAAGGCCGACTTACCCGCCATGTTGGGGCCGGTAATGATGATGATCTGCTGTGTTTCCGAATCCAGGTATACATCGTTAGTGATATAGCTTTCGCCCAGCGGCAGGTTCTTTTCAATCACCGGGTGGCGGCCGCCTTTAATGTCGAGCACTTTACTCTCGTTCATCTGGGGTTTGGCGTAATAGTTTTTGATGGATATATGGGCAAAATTAAGCAGCACATCCAAACGGGCTATTAACTGCGCATTCAGTTGGATAGGTTTTATATATTCGGCAAGTGAATACAACAGATCATTATAAAGGCGGGTTTCAATCACCAGGATTTTTTCCTCGGCACCTAAAATCTGCTCTTCGTATTCTTTTAGCTCGGGGGTAATATAGCGCTCAGCGTTAACCAAAGTCTGCTTCCTGATCCACTCCGAGGGTACCTTATCGCGGTGGCTATGCGTAACCTCCAGGTAATACCCGAACACGTTATTAAAAGAAACTTTTAATGACGGTATCCCCGTTGCCTCGGCCTCGCGTTTTTGTATCTCCAGCAGGTATCCTTTGCCGCCAAAGGCTATTTTACGCAGCCTGTCCAGTTCCTCATTAATCCCCTCGTTCATCACCGATCCTTTTACGATCATTACCGGAGGCTCGGGGTTTAATTCGCGTTCTATTTTCTCGCAAATAGTTACGCAGGGATTTAACTGCTCGCCAATAGCGCGTAGTGGCAGGCTTTCGGAAGATTCGGCTGTTTTTTTGATGGAGCCGATGGCCATCAGTGCTTTTTTAAGCTGGCAAACCTCGCGCGGGTTGGCTTTTTGGAGGCCAATCTTGCTGATTAACCGCTCCAGGTCGCCTATCTGGCGGATGCAGTTTTGCAGGTTTTCGCGCAGCTCTTCGTGCTCAATCATGTACTCCACGACGCCCAGCCGGTCGTTTATAGGCTTTATCTCTTTAAGGGGCATCACAATCCACCGGCGCAGCAAACGGGCGCCCATGGGCGAGCAGGTATGGTCAAGTACATCAACCAGGGTAAGTGCATTATCGTTGGTCGATCCTACCAGTTCCAGGTTGCGTACACTAAACCTGTCCAGCCATAAATAACGGTCTTCCTCAATCCGGCCAATGGCACTGATGTGCTGCAGATTGCGGTGTTCTGTCTCATTTAAATAATGGATGGCTACACCCGCGGCTATAATGCCCAGGTTAAGCTTATCTATCCCAAAACCTTTTAACGATTTTACGCCGAAATGCTTCAACAGCGTTTCGGTAGCATAATCACCGCTGTAGGGCCATTCGTCAAGGGCGTAGGTATAAAAGCGGTCGCCGTAGTTATCTTTAAAATCGCGCGTGCGGCTTTTAGGGTATATCACTTCACTTGGCGAGAAACTTTGCAGCAACTTATCAATATAATCGCTGTTGCCCTGCGCTGTCCAGAACTCGCCTGTCGAAATATCAATGAGGGCAATACCTATGCTGTTTTTTTCAAAATGCAGCGATGCCAGGTAGTTATTGCTTTTTTGATTTAGGATATTGTCATTAGTAGCTACCCCGGGCGTAACCAGTTCAGTAACGCCGCGTTTAACAATAGTTTTGGTTGTTTTGGGGTCTTCCAGTTGATCGCAGATGGCCACACGCTGCCCCGCGCGTACCAGTTTGGGCAGATACGTATCCAGTGAATGGTGCGGGAAGCCAGCCAGTTCGATATGCGTGCCTACGCCATTACCGCGGCGGGTAAGTACAATGCCCAATATGCCTGCGGCCTTAACGGCGTCTTCGCCAAAAGTTTCGTAAAAATCGCCTACGCGGAACAGCAGCAGAGCACCTGGATACTTCACCTTGATGGCGTTGTATTGCTGCATTAATGGGGTTTCTTTGGTAGTGTCTTTAGCCAAGCGGTTTACTCCTTTTGTTAATCGGGTAAAGTTAATGCATTGCCCGTGGTTTTAGGGCATTGTGGAAAAGTTGGATGGATGTGGATATCAGGGTTGCCAGGTTCGGATGTCGGGAGGTGGATCTGGAATGCTGAAATCTCTTTTTTGCCTCGTAGAGGCCGCCTACCTCAGTCCAAACGTAATTCCCCTGTATTGTATGAAGAATCCATTTAGAAAAACCAGGAAATAGTATAATTTTATACATAAATATTGATAAAATGAAAGTAGCCGAAATCATGACCTACCTGCAGGCTAATGGCAGCCAGAGCATCAAAAATATATTGTTAAAACATGGGGTTAAAGAGCCGTTTTTCGGGGTGAAGGTTGAATTTTTAAAAACCATCCAAAAAAAGGTTAAAAAAGATTACCAGCTGGCCAAAGATTTGTATGCCACCGGCAACGCCGATGCCATGTACCTTGCCGGCCTGATTGCCGACGATGCCAAAATGACCCGGGCCGACCTGCAAACCTGGGTTAATGAGGCCGTATCAAACAACATAAGCGAATACACCGTACCGTGGGTAGCCACCGAAGGCCAATATGGATTTGAACTGGCTTTGGAGTGGATAAACGACAGCAGGGAGTATGTTGCCGCTTCGGGCTGGTCTACCTTAAGCAATATTGTTTCGTTTAAACCGGATAGCGAACTTGATTTGGGTGTATTGAGGGAGTTGCTAAATCGTGTTGAGCAAAATATCCATTCATCGCCAAACCGGGTACGATCAACCATGAACGGATTTATCATCGCTTTGGGCACCTATGTAGATGCATTAATGGATGAAGCCATCTCAACGGGCAATAAAATAGGAACTGTATTTGTGGATCAAAACGGAACTGCATGCAAGGTACCGGTTGCTGTGGATTATATTGAAAAATCGCGCGCAAGACGTAAGCCGGGGATGAAAAAGAAGACGGTTAAGTGTTAAGGGAACCACTACCCAATAATCTCTCTCTGCTGAGTTTGAGCGGCCTGCAACCAGTTCAGCATCGCTGGCATCCTAAGCAGCGCATAACTTTGGGAATGATTTTAAATAAATTCTGACTTTAAAACTTAAATTAGATACCTTATGCAGCATCTTTAAAATTTGATTTTATGAGAGGGATCCAGAAACTACAAAAAGAGTTAGAAGACGTTAAGGCCACGGTAGAAAAATTGCAGTCCGATAAAAAAACTGGCAGAGACCTTTGGGATAAACTTTCGTCTATAACACCATTAGTGACTGGCATCCTGATAACAGGGATGGGTACAGTGGCAACAATTATTTATAATAACAGGCAACAAGAGATACTGCGTTTGCAAAATGCTTCAGAAAAAGTACGGCTAGATAGCGATGCTGCCCATCAGCATACTTTGCAGCGTATAGAGGCGCTTGATAAAAATATGAAATACCTTATCTCTAAAGATCCAAGAGAACGCCAATTGGGCTACTTTAATTTTTCCGCACTCGGCTTCCGGTCGGAGGCCCTGCAAATAATAGCTATGTCTAAAGACTCCGCCGGTGGTATTAATGTGGCTCTTAGCATATCCCAAAATGCCAAGAGTAGCGCTTTGAAAGAAGAAGCAGATAAAACGATACGAACATTAAAAACCACAACACCTTTGGGTACAACTGTTGCATATACCGCAGGTGAAAACGGGGAGGTGATATTCAAGGATGAATTTAAAAAAAATGAATTGGCAACCGAGCTTATACCTCAACTTGTAAACATGCCGACTATTAGTTCAAAATTCGACGGAAAAGTCACATTTAACAAAGTCGCAATTGGCGATCTTAAGGCTGCCTTTGAGGAAATTGAAAAAATGGGTTTGCTGCCATTAGTAAAAACATGGGATGGAAGCCAGGCAGACCGAGCAATTCGTGGATCGCTCAAACTTAGCGACCATGCTTTAGGGCTGGCATTCGATATCAATGCCAAATGGAATTTTTTTGGTAGTACCGCTACACCAGAAGGTACCGAAGGGTCTGTTATTCGCCTTGTTCCTATCTTTAAAAAATATGGCTTTATGTGGGGCGGGGATTATCTTGGCCGAATTAAAGATCCTATGCATTTCTATTGGAGAAAGCATTAACTCAATTTTCAAGTATATATTTCAGCCTGCGGTCGGCTTTTTCGCACGCCCCCTTATACTGTATTGTTGACATATCGAATTACAAATTTGTATTGTGCATTAAAAACAACCAACCGTAAGTTGATGGAATTATCTGAACCAAAACCAAGCATATCTTTCGGATTCCTGAATTTCCCCTTCCCATTTGTAGTCCGATAAAAAGCGCAGCTCCTATCTGTCAAGGCCCAATCTCCTTTATCACCCTACACGGATTCCCCACCGCCACCACATTGGCCGGAATATCTTTGATTACTACACTGCCTGCGCCAATGGTGGTATTATCGCCAATGGTAACACCGGGGCAAACAATTACACCGCCGCCAAGCCATACGTTATTGCCTATGGTTATAGGCGCAGCATACTCGGGGCCTTTTATCCGTTCGGAAGCTATAACGGGATGATAAGCGGTATACAGTTGTACATTGGGTGCCATAAATACATTATTGCCCAGCGTTACGCGGGCACAATCCAATATAATGCAGTTAAAATTCAGGAACAGGTTATCGCCGGCAAAAATATTAAAGCCATAATCGCAATAAAATGGCGACTGGATATCGATGGCATTGGTAAAGCCACCCAGCAACTCTTTTAACACGCTCCTCTTGCCCTCTTTGTCATCATAATCAAGCGCATTATAACGGGTAAATAATTTACGTGCTTTTGATCGACCGGCAACCAGTTCGGCATCGCTGGCATCGTACAGGTCGCCATCCAGCATTTTTTGAAGTTCGGATTTTTGCATGGTTAAATATATCAATTGTTGGTTAGGAAGCCGATAGCAATAACATTTTAAAACTTGCAAATTAAAATAATATTCATTTACTTTGCAAAACAAAGTACTTTACAAATGAAATTAAATAAAACTTATTTTATACTTACCATACTACTCTTCATAACCGAAGTTTTAATAGGTAAATACATGCACGATAACGTCATAAGGCCTTTTGGCGGCGATTTTTTAGTGGTTATACTGTTGTATTGTTTTGCAAAAGCATTTGTTAACACACCAGTATTGCCTACAGCATTTGGCGTGCTGCTTTTTGCTTACGTAACCGAGGTTTCGCAATATTTTCGACTGGTAAAGTTGTTAGGCTTGCAGCATTCCAAAATAGCGGCACTGTTATTGGGCACTTCCTTTTCCTGGATGGATTTGCTTTGCTATACATTAGGCATAGCATTGGTAACCGGCATCGAAAAAAAACGGCCAACAAACTACTCTTCAATTAAATCAGCATTAAACTCATGGAATATTTTGTAGGCGAGGATTCGATAGTGAGGAAAATTTGGGGCAAGGCCGATACCATACTGTTTATTTTTGCTGGCGCGGCAGCCGAATTTGCCTTAAACAAAGCGGTTGACTGGCTATACTTTACCGGCCGCCTGCCTGCCGACCCGCTTGGACGATTATTTTCGACCGTTGAATATTCAAGGCAGATCATTTTTTCGGACCAGGAATCGGCTTTAAAAGCTATCGACCGGATAACCGCCATTCACAAAGGTGTTGAAAACAGCCGCGGCGCACAGATTCCGGATTGGGCTTACCGCGATGTGTTGTTCCTGTTGATTGATCTGTCTATCCGGTCATATGAGCTGTTGGAGCGCAAACTAACCCAGGCCGAAAAGGGACAAACCTTTATGGTTTTTAACCGGGTAGGCCAGCGCATGGGGCTTGCTGGCCTACCAAAAAACTACTTTGAATACCTGAATATGCGCGATGAACATTTACAGCATAACCTGGTTCATGGCGAATTGACCTTGGATTTATACAGACAATACAAAAAACACCTTGGCGCTTCACGTTACGCTGTGTTAAAACAGGCGCAACTGCTGGTGGTGCCGCCATTGGTAGGCAAGCATCTTCCGTTAGGAAAACTGACCTGGCTTTTACCGGTGATATGGACATACAAGTTTTTGAGGATGCTGAAGGTGGAAACCTTTTTACGCAATGCCCTGCTCCCGGCTGCTTATAAAGCCCAGATCATTAGCATGGATAATGCTTAGTCGGAAGTCCGAAGTCGGAAGTCAAAGACCAAGACATTTTGGACTTCCGGCTTAAGACTTTCAACTTCAAGCATTAGCGTAATTGCTGCGTTTCATCGTAACTTAATTGCAGGTAGGCTTCCGTGGCATTAACTGATGGCCTTAAACTGATCATGGTAATTATTAAACATGCCGAAATAAGCAAATAAAATAAATTACCTGTTAATAAAAAGCAAACAATTCCGAACAATGAAGGCCCTTCAAGCAGCGCGTATCTTACAATTAGGGCCGATTGGTATACCTTTAATTTTTCTGAAAGTGTTTTATTGATACCGGACCCTGCCAACGCCTGATGGAACTTTGCCATTTGCTGGTTAAACAAAAAACTGCCTACTACTGTACCCACAACAGCCAATAATGGCACTATGTAAAAATACACGTCGTTCCGGCTGTTTTTATAATCAAAGTAAATGGTGCTTTTATTGGTTATAAAAGCCATTATCATAAACAATACCTGCCCGGCTATTAAGGCCAGGTGTATAATTGATGTTGCTTTTAACGCGTTTTTAGGGGTAGCTGCCGAGGGCTGGTTATAATTCATTGAAGATAAGTTTAGCACTGCATATTAGCTATTTTTTTTTTGATGGAGAGAATTTATTTTATGGTTACTAAACATATAGCTGCATATTGGGGCTCACCTTTTCCATAAAGGTATCGGGCTGGATAATAACAAAATGAATGAGGCCGTACTCATCTTTTACCCGGTTGCGGATGCGAATGATGGCATTATTGATACCTGCGGTATCTAAGTCACTTTTAAACGAAATGATGAGCATCAGCAATACCTCGGTAGGCGATTGATAGGTTGACATGAGGTGCATGAGCTTTAAAACGTCATCATCCTGCTCTACAATTTCGATGACGTGTTTTTTGGTAGTTGCGCCTATCCCCTCGCCCATAAGCAAACTACGGCTTTCGCGCGCCAGTATTATAGAAACAAATATAAGCACCAAACCAACCAGCAATGAGGCCAGGCCATCAAGATAATTGATGTGATAAGTATGACCAATAAACATGCAAACAGCTACGATAACCAGGCCTATAACGGCGGCGCTATCTTCAAACAGCACCAAAAAGGTTGATGGGTCTTTACTCTTGACAATGGCCTGCCACCATGAGAGTTCGCCACGCAGCTTGTTAAACTCTTTAGCCGCTATTAAAAGCGATGATCCTTCGAAAATTACCGACATGCCCAATACCGCATAATTCCAGGTTGGGTTACCCGGAACTTCGGGGGTGATGATATGAGCGATCCCCTGGTAAATAGAAACTCCCCCACCAAGGCCAAATATGAGTATCGACACAATGAACGAATAAAAATACAGTTCCTTACCATAGCCGAAGGGATGCTTTGCATCGGGTTTTTTGCGGCTTTGGTGTAAGCCAAACAATAATAATACCTGGTTGGCGGTATCAACCACAGAGTGCACGCCCTCGGCTACCATAGCAGCGCTGTTACTAAAAAAACCAGCTGCAAACTTAGTTAAGGCAATAAGCAAATTTGCGGCCAGCGCAGCGTAAATAGACTTGTTTGATGATGCCATACAAAACCTTAAAGCATTAACGCAATATATTGTTTTAGCAAAAACAGCTATTGTTAAGCGGCACACTTTTACAAGCGCTGACGACTAAATATGTGGGTGGTATTTAGGATCAAAAAGGGGGTATCGCAATTAATAAAAACCAAAGCTTGTTGGCGATGTTATCATTAAAGTTAATTTATTAATTTTTAAATAAATTATTATGAAAAATTTAAAGTTAACAGCAGCAGCTGTAGCATTATCATTTGCGTGTTCGGTAGTTTTTGCCGGTAATCATACGGCCATCAACGGTACCGGCAACAACGGAATCATCGTGAAAAAAAGCATGGTAACTGATACCATACCAGGTAAAAAGAAGAAGACACCAAAAACACCTGCTCCGGCACCAACACCGGCACCCGTTCCATCGCCAGCTCCTACGCCTACCGACCCGGCACCGGTTCCGTCGCCAACACCTACGCCGGTTCCAGATCCCAGTCCAACACCAAACCCAAGTCCTGCACCATCGCCAACACCAATGCCTACAACACCTACACCAACTAAACCGGCTTAACAATTGGTATTGGCAGCCTGGAGTTAACACTTTGGCTACCTGAATAGCTATAATCGAGTAGGAAGTAAGGGATTATTTCCCTTACTGTCCTCTCACAGTTCGGCATACGGCGGTTCATTAAACATTAACAGTTTTCTGCAAGGTGGTGATGTCTTTTAGACTTACGAACCCCCGCTATCTTCAAAAAGCCGTTGCTTAAAACTCTCGTAAGGACTGGACCATGAATTACTTTCACCGCCCAGGATTGAACATTCCAGGAACATTGACCACTTTATTAAGGAATAGCAAACCAATCGTTCTTAAACACTTTAACCATATTAATAATTAAAAATCCAGTACCTGTTTAATGATTCACCTTAAACAACTGCTACATTGCAATTCGCTTTTTTCTATTCCGGCGAGTTGCTATGAATAACGTTAGTTAGTTTAATTAATAACCTGAACAGCAGTAACCAAACCAGTTGCCGATGCCGATATTTCTATTCGTCCGGTACTTTTTTCAGTTTTTACCAAAAAAGCCGCTATCCCGGCATCTGCGTTAACTTTTTCGTCGCCAATTATTTTCCCGCCGCCAATCAGGCCTAATGCTATCTCCTGCTTTGCATCTGGAATAACCGTTCCGTTTTTATCAACTATTGATGCATATACAAATATTACATCAGCTTTACCGGCATCAAGCTTTTTGCCGCTATAATCAACAGTTAGTTTAATAGCACTGGCACTTAATGGGGTTCTGCGTTCAACAGATTCCACCACTGTACCATTAATATATCCTTTGGCAGTAATAACGCCCGGTTGATAGGCAACATTAAAAGTAAATGGAGCATGCTTCAGGTTATTACTCATTTTGCCGGTATCGGGCTTTTGTTTACCAATTAATTTACCATTTAAAAACAACTCCACCTGTTGGCAATTGCTATACACCTTCACATTTTTTGTGGCTGGGTTGTCCCAGTAACTGGCTATAAATAGCATTGGTTTACTTTCACTAATATCGCGTTGGCTTTGGTAAAAGTAATAAGCAAATTTAGGCAGCCTGAAAATGTCCATAATACCCGATGATTCAATATCCGGAGCATAGCCGCGTTTATAGTCAAACATCAGCCAGCCGGCATCGCCGGTAATGTTCCCGTTAAGGTTGTCGTTATGCGCTTCCTGGAAATTTGCTGCCTGTTGCAGCATCCGTTTTTCACCGTCGCCACGTAACTGGCGGGATGTTTTTTCCTCGTCTGTGAGGTCTTTATATTGGGTTTGGTTAAAGCCTGCATTTTGGGCATAGTATTCCCAGTCGCCATATTCGGCAATGAAAATAGGTTTGCTATTAAAATTTTTCCAGTAATTGGGTGCTTTAGCGTGCTGGCGGGCGGGGATAAATACATCATACACCGCATTCATCCAACCGCACGTGTAGGTATCAGCATAGGGCAACTCCTGGTGAACAATAGCCTGCGCCTTTTCCATGTAATCGCGTTTCATTTCTGTTTCATTCAACGAAGCTTCCCATAAAATAATGGAGGGATGGTTCCTGTCCCGATGGATCATATCGGTTATGTTTTGCAGGCTGTTTTGTTGAAACGTTTCATCGCCAAAAAATTGCCATCCAGGGGTAGAGTCCATCACAAAAATGCCTAACTGATCACAAGCATCTAAAAACGACGGCGAGGGCGGATAATGCGAGCATCGTACAAAATCATACCCTGCCTGTTTTATTTTATAGGCATCACGATATTGAGCATTGTCTGATAAGGCGTAACCTATGTATGGATATTCCTGGTGGCGGTTGGTGCCACGTAGTACATATTTACTCCCATTAAGGTAAAATCCATCATTTTTAAAGGCGATTTTCCTGATGCCGGTTGATGTGGATACAGCATCTACTATCCTGCCGTTATTAATGACCTGAATTACTATTTTGTATAATTGAGGATGCAACGGCGACCATAATGCCGGGTTTGTAACCGATATTTCCTGCTGTATGGAGGTTGTATCTTTTGAATTGATATCGACGGCGATAACATGAGCCGGGCCAACTAATTTTCCCGCGGGACTGTACAGGGTGGCTTTGAGTTGTATATGCTGTTTTATAGCCTGGTCGTTTTTTACCTGTACTTTAATTTTTAGTTGTGCCTGGGTTGCGGATATATTACTATAGTGCAGCAATATCCCTCCCCCGTTTACCGTGTTGGCATCAACAGCATCTGTAATGTAGATTTTGTTTTTTTTGATGAGCCAAACGTTACGGTAAATACCGCTATAAAAGTTAAAGTCGAGGTCTTTAATAGGTTTCCCTGGCGGGATAACCGGGTTATCATGATTATTGAGCCTGATAAGCAGGCAATTTTCTTTTCCGTATAGTGCTTTGCCGGTAATATCGATATATAAAGGCAGGTACCCTCCCTTATGTGTCAGCAGATATTTGCCGTTCAGGTAAACATCTGCCAGGTTCATAGCAGCATCAATGCGGATGGCGATATGCCTGTCTGCATCATTTTTATCGAGCGTAAAAAACTTACGGTAAAAACAAAAGCCCTGCCATTGCTGGTTTATTTTTATAACGGGTTCTATATTGGCGGTATGCGGCAGGCTGATTTGCTGCCAGGCCATACCATTATCATTATGGTTAAAAAGTTGGCGGCTGATGCTGGTATCGGCATCCTTTAAAAACTGCCAATCATTGTTGAATAGCGTAGTTGAACTTGCTTTATTACTTTGTGCCCAGGTTATAGCCGCACCAAAAACAATAATAGATAACAGGAAAAATTTCTTCATTTAAAAAAGAGGTTACTGACTGATGTGATAGTCTTTACTAATGTTGGTATAGGTTTTTATATGATCGTTTGTGTTGCCTTGCTTATCAACAAAAGTTTCGCCCCAGCTAAATGGTTCCCATATAAAACTGCCTTTAACTTTATTGCCTGGTAACGACAAAGCTATGTCATTTACCTCGCGTTTGTGCTGTGAGTATTCGGCTACTATAACATCCTGCCTGTAGCGGGCATTCAGGTCGGTAAGATTTTTCTTCAGGCTATCCGGCGTACCGTGCCATTCGGGGTAGTAAGATTCGCCGATGATATCAAAGTTTACACCCCGTTTAATCATATTATCCAAAAAATATCTCGATTCAACATTTTGGCCGCCACAGGCTATGTGCAGCATGATGCGGATATTGCCACCAACCGAGCGTACACCACTAATGCCTGCTTTTAAAAAACCGGCCAGGGTATCCAGATTTTTTAGCCGGCCATCGGGCCATAAAATACCATGGTTAATTTCGTTGCCAACCTGCACCATATCGGGCAGTGTGCCTTGCTTTTTTAAAGCTTTTAAGGTGATAATAGTAAATGCTTTGATAGAATCCTGCAGTTGCCGGTTATCCAGATTTTTCCAGGCTGCGGGTTTGTATTGTTTTCCCGGGTCGGCCCAGGTATCGCTGTAGTGAAAATCGAGCAGGAAGCCCATACCGGCAGCTTTTATTCGCCGGGCCATCTTTTTGGTGTCCTCTAAACCACAATAGCCCTTTGCCGAGTAGCCGCTATCGGCTTTAGGATTGTTGAAGATGCGTAGCCTTACATAGTTAAAACCATGATCTTTTAGTAGCTGAAAAGGATCTTTACTTACGCCGTCATCATAAAACTTGTGACCCTCGCTTTCCAGCTGTGGAATAAAGGAAATATCGGCCCCAAGAATTTGCTTAAACTTAGCCGGCCCTGCATTTGGCGATGACTGCCGATAGGCCGATAAAGCACAAACCGTAATTAAACCAGCTGCATAATATTTTAACCTGCTTAAACTCACTTTATGCATATTACAATTATTAATATCATTTAAAGGTATCAATAAGCGGACGCATTGATAAACAAGCGCCCGCTTATTATATTTTAGTGCACAAAGGCATCCATGGCAACAGTTGGTTTACCACTGCTGTCAAAAGCACCTAAAGTATAACCCTGCCAGCTGCCATAAGCTTCCGGCTCCCAATAAAATACGCCTAAGCCGCCCGATACAGACTTAGTTTTGGTGATCAGATCGGTGAGGAATGATTTACTGGTAGATGGTGAATTTACATCCATCCCAGCTTCGCAGATCATTACCTGCTTGCCGTAGCGGCTTACCATGTCCTGCATATTGGTAAGTACCTGGCTGTTTATTGAAGCCCAGTTACTGGTTGACGGATATACCGAAAAACCGCAGATATCCCAGCTGGCTCCGTTGGATTGCAAGCCATCAAAAATCCAGCGGGTGGTGGTATTGTTAAAGCCGTTGGCTACATGCACAATTACCTTTGCCGATGGAAAAATTGCTTTTGTAGCATTATAGCCACAATTAACCAGCCAGGCAAAGTTTTTGAAGTTTGTAGCCGATACCGATGCGCGGCCGTCCTGCCAAAGCATGCCATCGCTGGTTTCGTTGCCCACCTGCACCCAGGTTGGGGTAATGCCATTTGATTTTAAAGTGTTTAAGGTGTTGTAAGTATAGTTATAAACCGTATTCATTAAGGTTGTAAAGTCCTGGCTCGCCCATGCTGCCGGCTTGGTTTGATGCCCAGGATCGGCCCATACATCACTGTAGTGAAAATCGATAAGAATACTCATGCCTGCGGCGGCGGCCCTTTTTGCTTTGGCTACTACATCGGCAGTATTGCACCACCCGTCAGAAGGGTTTACAAATACCCTTAAGCGAATAGCGGTAATGCCTTTGCCTTTTAAAATAGTGAACAGATCCTGTTGTGTGCCGCTGTTGTTGTAAAACTTTTTGCCTGCGGCTTCCATCTGCGTTACCCAACTGGCATCCGAGCCATAGGCAAAGGTGGTGGTCGCCTCTGTTTTTAACTTCGACGCGGTAGTTTCGGACGTTGCAGCGCTTTGCTGTTTGGCGCTCTCTTTAGTACAGCTCATACTTAAACAAAGCATAATTGCTGATGATAGTGCGGTGATCTTCTTCATAATTTGATTGTTTTTATTTGGTATATTATTTGGTTAATTTCATTGCTTAAAGGCGTCCAACGCAACCGTTGGCCTGCCTGAGGAATCAAAAGCGGCCAGGCCATAACTTTGCCAGTTATAAGCCTCGGGTTCCCAATAAAAAACGCCTAATCCCTGGTTGCCGCTTACTGTACTTACCTTGGCCAGCAAATCGGTTAAAAAGGCCTTACAGGTAACCGCCTCACTTGCAGCCATACCCACCTCAACCACCATTACCGGCGAGCCGTACCTGGCAAACATATCGTTCATGTTGGCCAAACATTGCTGATTGTAGGATTGCCAGTTAGTTGTTGAGGGGTAAAGCGACATACCTATGATATCCCATTTTGCGCCGTTGGCCTTTAACCCATCAAAGAGCCAGCGAAACAATGAATTATCGTACCCATTTGCCAGGTGGACAATTACCTGAGTGCTTGAGCTTACCGATTTTACAGCGCTGTAACCCGCGCTAACCAACGCCGCAAACCCAGCCATATTTTTAGATGCCCTGCCATCCTCCCATAGCATGCCATCGCTGGTCTCGTTGCCAACCTGCACCCAATCGGGAGTAATGCCCTTTGCTTTAAGCGCATTCATGACAGATACCGTGTAGGTGCCTACCGCATCTTTTAAGCCTGCAAAATCAAGACTTTGCCAGGCGGCCGGCTTAGTTTGTTTGCCAGGATCGGCCCAGGTATCGCTGTAATGCAGATCGATCATGATCTTCATACCCAGTTTTTGGGCACGTACAGCTTTGGCAACCACATCGTCGGTGTTGCACCATCCGTCAGCGGGGTTAACCCATGCCCTCAATCTTATGGCATTCATACCTTTATCCTTCATCAGTTGCATGCATTCCTTTTGCACGCCATCGTTGTTATAAAACTTAACGCCCGATGCTTCCATTTGGGTAAGCCAGCTTACATCGGCCCCTTTTATCAGGGCCGATGTTGTGGTTTTGATGGTATCTGTTGTATTTGTGGTACCGCTGCCTTTATTATCCTTTTTGCAGGATACCATTGTGAGCAGTAGTGCAATCCAGAAAAAAATTTTGCCTTTCATAGCGGTTTTTTAATATCCAGGGGTTTGCGTTAGCTTGCCTTTACTGGCCGTAATTTCATAAGTAGGTACGGGGAACAGGTACGGCCCTGCTGTTTTACCAACAGACGACAACGCATTTTGCCATTGACCGTGCCGTACCAAATCCATTTTGCGATAGCCCTCAAAATAGGTTTCCCAGCCTTGTTCTTTAAGTATCCAGCTGTCAAATGATGCTTTGCTTACCGTTGCTGATGCCGGTACATTACCTATGGCAGCGCCACCGTGTGCTAAACGTACCTGGTTAACCAGGCCTACAGCTTCGGCAGTTGGGCCGCTGTTTTGGTTGATAGCTTCGGCAAGCATCAGTATTACATCGCCCAGGCGGGCTTTAGGGATATCGTTACCTTGGTAAGCATTTAATGATGCGCCGCCATTATCCGGATATTTTGCTACCACCGGTCCGGATAAACCGTTGGCCTGGTTACGTACAACGCCGCTTTTATTGGTATAACTTGCTATTAACAGGTTTCTCCGCTTATCAGCCGCATCAAATGAGTTGTAAAATGCCCAGGTGCATGATACGGGTGCATCGCCACCTGCAAATGAATCATGTATACGATTGCCGGGATAATCTTTGGGGTAGGTGTAAAAATCCCATGGATTAAAGCTGCCATGGTTTTCGTTACCGTCCTGATCTGGTATGCAGGACACTGCCCACATAGTTTCGTTATTTTTCTCTGTTGATTCATTGAACAGGCTGGCGTAATCGGTAACCAGTGAATAGCCCATAGTAATAATCTGCCGTCCAATTTTTTCGGCATTCACAAAGTCCTTTTCATTCATGTACGTACGCATCAAAACCGTAAGCGCGATGGCCTGGTTAAACCGACCATAATCTGAGGGCGATTTTGGCAAATTAGTTGCCGCATAACTTAAATCGCCAATTATTGATGCCAGGAAAGCTTCTCTTGTTGGCCGCGTCAAATCGGTTTCGGCTGTGGTATTGATCTTGCTTGCATCCAGGATCACCGGTACAGGGCCATACAATTGCAGCAGGTAATACATATTCCACCCGCGAGACATCCGGGCTTCGGCTACCAGTTCTTTTTTTGCATCGCCGCTAATGGTCGATTTACTGATATCATCAATAATCTGGGTAATGCGGGTTACAAACCTTATTTTTTCGAAATGGTTGTTACCCGTGCCCTGGTTGGCCAAAAACGTAAAGCTGGCGGTACTAAACTGGGTGAAAATACCTCCCCAGCCGGTCCAGATATTTAGCTGGTCTGTTGGGTAATCAAACATCATGATATCGCCATATTCGGGGCTAAACCAGTCGTTTTGGTATCCTGCCGGGTCATTATATCCCCATTTGGATTGAAACGGCTTATAAACTTCGGTAACATAGTTCACAAAATCCTGTTCGGTTTTGGGGAAATTGGTGGTTGATAATGAGCCGTAAATTTGCGGCTCCAGTCCTTTTTTACAACTGCTTACGGTTACCGCGGCAGCTATTAAACATATGGTTATAATTTTTTTCATGTCGGTTACTGATTTGAAATTAGAATCCGGCTTTTAAGCCAAAAGAAAACGTCCTGAACATTGGGTACGGCGCATAACCGCCTTTAACGCTGGCGTAGCTCACTTCCGGGTCAACACCTTTGTATTTAGTGATGATGAACAGGTTTTGCGCATCGGCAAAAACGCGTACCGATTTGGTGAACTTATTAAGCCATGGCGAGTTGATGGTGTAACCCAGTGTAAGATTACGGCACCTTACAAAATTGGTGCTTACCAGATTAATGTCTGTTCCCTGCGGCAATCCGGTTGCGTTTTCAATGTAATTTACACCGGGCCTTGTGCCGTTTTGGTGTACAGATGTCCATACATCCTGGGCCTGAATAGTGCCGCTTTGGGTACTTGACGCTATACTTACAGGATCGCCCCATGCATTATTGTAATTGATGGATTTACCGCCAAACTGGCCGTAAAAGAAGATGCTGAGATCAAATTGTTTGTAGCGAAAATCGTTACCGAAACCAATGCTGATCTTAGGATCGGGATTAAGCTTGTAGATATCGCTGCCGGTTAATTTACCATCGCCGTCGGCATCAACATATATTGGCGAACCAGCCAGGTTTGCACCACCTGATGTTGGTTGAGAAGAAGGTACCGTTTGCCCTGCCTGTAGTAATCCTTTGGTTTTAAAATAGTAAATCTCATCAACCGGGTCATTAACGGCCTGGTAGGTTACACCCTGGTAACTAAGCAGGTTATCGTACACAAAGCGGCTTTTCCATTTATAGGTAAAGTGCGATACGTTGATGGCCGAATTCCAGCTAAAATCCTTTGCCTTAAAGTTTTGGGTAGATAATGAAATATCATAACCTTGCCTGTATTGGTGCCCGCCATTTACCGGCTGGGTTGACAGGTATGAAAGCGGTGCGGTTGGCCCTGTGGTGCGTAACAGGTTGGTAATATCATCCTTAAATACATCAACCGAACCGGTGACACGGTCGTTAAAGAAACCAAAATCAAGGCCTATGTTTTTATTTTCGGTTTTTTGCCAGGTTAACTCGGGGTGATCAATGGCATAGCGAGCTATGGTTACATAATTGGCGCTGCCATTGTTAAAGAAAAGTGTATTGCCATCTGGTGCGTAACCACCATAGCCTACCGAGCCAATAGTACTGCCCGTAGTGCCCACACTTGCGCGCAGTTTAAGCTGACTTACAAATTCCACATTTTTCATAAATGATTCGTTCTTGATTTTCCAGCCCAGGGAGATAGCCGGGAACGATGCATACTTGGTATTGGGGAAAAACAGGCTGTAACCATCGTACCTGTATGATAAGGTAACCATGTATTTATCTAAGAAATTAAAAGAGCTACGTGCAAAATACGAACGTGTTTTGCTCGCTGTTTTAAGCGAGGTGATACCTATGTTAGCTGTTTCGGCAGATAAATTGGTGTTGCTGATAACATCGGCACCGCCTGCTCCCTGGCTTCCAAATGCGTTATAAGTAGCCTTATACTGGCCCGCGCCTGCAACTGCATCAATATTTAAAAAGCTGGTTACATCCTTTTTAAAAGTAACAGTAGCCTCTAAGGTCTGATTCTCGCGGTTATTATAGTTTAACGATGCCCTTGACAGGTTTTGCGAAAAGTAGAAAACCGTGCTGGGTACAAAAAAGCTACGGTTAGCTGCCTCGTAATTGTCACCAAACAAAATATGACCGGCTAAAACGCCAGGGATAACCTTTAAATCGGCAGATAAATTGGCGTTTAGGGAGTGATAGCTGGTGTTATCCTGCACATCAAGCAACGAAACGGGGTTGGCAATTACTCCATAGCGGGTATAGTTGCCACTGGCATCACGTACAGGCACGTTGGCAGGATAGCCCAGCGCCGCCTGGATAATACCAAAACCCTGCGTACCCGAGCCTCCTGTTTGCCCGCCCGACGACGAGTTAATATAGCTATTGGTATTGCCGGTAAAATTTGCATTTAGTGTAAGGAATTTAGCAGGCGTAAATGACATATTAGCCCGCCCGGTATATTTGGTAAGCCCCGCGCCCTTCAAAGTACCTTCTTCGTTATAATAACCGCCAGAGAAATAATAGGTGGCTTTTTCGCCGCCGCCGTTGATATTGATCTGGTGATTGTTAACGTTACCCGTCCTGAAGATCTGCCCCAGCCAGTCGGTTCCGTTACCGGCTGCAGCGATATCGGCATCAGTAAATTTAGGTGACGGAACACCAGACTGGGCATTAGGCCCGTAGGGTTGCTGCAATTTGGCGCCAAGGTACTGGTCAACAATAAGCTGGTTATACAAAGTCTCGTATTGATTGGCTTTTAGCGGCTGCAGATATGGGTAGTTTTTTTCAAAAGAGTAACTTCCGTTGTAGGTGATGTTTAACCTGCCCGATTTACCTTTTTTTGTGGTGATGAGGATAACGCCATTTGCCGCGTTAACACCATAAATGGCCGCGCTTGCATCTTTCAAAACTTCGATAGATTCTACATCATCAGGGCTTAAACCAGCCAACCCACCACGACTTACGCCATTGGTTTCGCCGGCAATGGTACCATTGCCTGGTTCAAGGGCATCATTGGGGAATATTACGCCATCTACCACATACAATGGGTTACCCCGGCCCCTGATGGAAAGGTTTATGTTACCGCCCGGCTGTGAACTTCCCTGCGAAACCTGCAAGCCCGAAGCCCGCCCAAACAACAGCTGGGGGATAGAGCTATTGGCTGCCTGCGGGATTTTTTTAGGATCGACCTTAGTTACGGCTGTAGTAATGTTTTGACGGGTTGTTGTACCGTAGCCAATTACCACTACTTCGTTGAGGCCGTTTTGCTTGCTGTCTAAAACAATATTTACTACTGCGCCGGCAACTACAATTTCGCGCTGATCGTAACCCAAACCACGAAAAAGAAGCACCGCGCCATTGGCTGCTTTTATAGAAAACCTGCCCGAGGCATCTGTAGCGGTTCCCTGTTGGGTTCCTTTAATAATTACCGTAATGCCGGGTAAGGTACTGCCATCGTCTTTAGCGGTTACTGTACCGGTAACCGTTTGCTGGGCATAAACACCGGAGATAGATAAAGTTGCCAGCGTAAATGCCAGCAAACAAAACCGCCTCCAAAAATGGAAAGTAGAATTTTGCATATGTATAAGTTTAATTGGTTTTGAAAAAACTTTTGCCCAGTTAACAGGAAAAAGCCATTGGTTTATTTGTACAAATGACAGGTATAAAACAGAAAACGACTTGTCCAAATCATTATACTTTTGGTTCAATCTGTTATAATTTAAGGCAATTGAGGCTGTACGGCACCTTACAGCTGTATTGTTAACATTTATTATTAATATTGCTGTTACCAAACATAACCAGCCGACAAAAGCCAGCTTATAATTTTATCTGTACAGTAACGATGTTCAATGCATATGCTGCCCAACCTCAAAAAATGATTGTTTTAAGGCTGTTGGCCTTGATGCTGATTAATGCTTTTGTTTGTTTTTTTTCGGTAAATGCGCAGGCCCCCAAATTAAAGTTCAGCCATATCAACAGTTTCCAGGGTTTATCAAACAGCACTGTTGAAGCCATTTATCAGGATCATCGTGGCTTTATATGGTTTGGCACCCGCGATGGCTTAAACCGCTATGACGGCTATCAAATAACAGTTTCTAAAAACAACACAAGCGATGCCGGCAGTATAAGCGACGATTACATCCGTTGTATTTACGAGGACAGCAACCACGAGCTATGGATAGGTACAAGCAATGGATTAAACCGGTTTAACCAGTTTAAAAATAAGTTTACCCGGTTTAAACACCTTACGGGCAACAAGCAGTCAATATCCGGCAATACGATAAATTGTATTTATAACGACCGGCGGGGTAATTTGTGGATTGGCACCGCCGACGGTTGCTTAAATCTGTACCAGTCCAAAACAAATTCATTCGCACATTTTTATAATCAAACCAGGAGTGCCGTAAATTATATTTATGAGGATAGTAAAAGCAATTTATGGATCGGCACAGCAAACGGGCTAAACAGTTTCGACAGAAATAAGCACTCGTTTAGTGCCGATATACATTTAACCGGTTACAGCACAGTTAATTTACCGGTTAATACCATACAGGAAGATCATCAGCATAACCTGTGGCTGGGGATTGAAAATGGTGGCTTAATGGTGCTTGATTTTAAAAACCACGCGGTTAAGCGCTATCAGCACCAGCAAAACAACGCGGGTAGCCTGGCCAACGACCAGGTTAAATGTTTGCTGGTTGATCGAAAAGGGAATATATGGGCAGGGGGCATTAACGGCGGGTTAAGTCTTTTTAATCCACAAAACAGCTCCTTTGCCAATTATCAAAATGAATCTGAAAACCCCGGCAGCTTATCACAAAGAACGGTATCATCAATTTTCGAGGATGATCAAAGTAACTTATGGGTGGGCACACACCGCGCAGGGGTAAACTTGTATACGCCCAAAGCCAACAAATTTAAGCTGCTACAAAACGAGCCTGACAATAACAGTTTAAGTTATAATGACGTCAGAACTTTTTGCGAGGATGAGCAGCACCAGATTTGGATTGGTACCGATGGCGGCGGCATCAATATTTACAACCCGGTAAAAAACACATTTCGGTACTACCGTAACAACCCCGGCAACAGCCAAAGCCTTGGCGCCGACGCAGTACTGCATATTTATAAAGCCGAAGAAAAAAAAGTATGGGTAAGTACCTGGGGAGGCGGACTTAACTGCTTTGATAAAGCAACCGGAAACTTCAGGCGTTTTGTCAATAATCCGGCAGATCAAGCTACCATCAGTTCCAACTATGTTCAGCAGGCCTTAAAAGATAGTGAAGGCAACTTTTGGGTGGCCACTTATTATGGCGGCCTTAATTTGATGGATGAGCAAACCTACAAGTTCAGGCGGATTAAAGAAGCGCCCGATAAGCAAACCCGGATATTGGGCAATAATATTGTGTCCCTCAACGAAGACAAGCATAAAAATCTATGGATTGGCACCGACGATGGCGGCCTAAACTGTTATAACCTGCTGACCAAACGGTTTAGCCATTATTTCAACAACCTGGAAAAGCTGCCCGATCTGCGGGTTATTTTTGTTGACCACTCGGGCAGGGTATGGCTTGGACAAAACGGCCTTTACCTGTTTAACGCAACAAAAAACAAGTTTGACATTTATACCGATAAAGCAGGTCTGGCAACAGCCACGATTAAAGGTATTGAAGAGGATAGCGCCGGTAACCTTTGGATCTCGGGAACAAATGGCTTGATAAAATTCACCCCCAACAACCTGCAATTCACCAGGTACAACATTGCCGATGGCTTGCAGGGACAGGAATTTGAAGCTAACTCATCATTAAAAGCAAAAAACGGCAATCTTTATTTTGGCGGGGTTAACGGGCTTAATGTTTTTAACCCGGCTTCCATTAAAGCAAACGGGTATATCCCGCCGGTTTATATTACCGGTTTCCAGGTGTTTGATAAAATGATCTTGCCAGATACGCCCGGCTCGCCTTTGAGTAATGATATTGGCGTAACCAAAAC
>Ga0307515_10003060_pt1 | contig 35409 bp, 38 predicted proteins | sample 17_EM_MG_FD_194513 | JGI IMG/M metagenome (GOLD analysis project Ga0307515, IMG submission 194513) | Populus trichocarpa ectomycorrhiza microbial communities from riparian zone in the Pacific Northwest, United States - 17_EM | ecosystem: Host-associated > Plants > Roots > Unclassified | place... | reverse complement strand
ACGCGAGCACCATGCTACTGAATCAAAACGTGTGGTCACGAAGAAGGTCGTCCTCAGCGAAGCAGAGAGGACCCAGGCCCTGTTGACGCGACTGGAGCAAACTTACGATCCTCCCGGTAACCTCCGTCCGGAAGGACCAAGGCACGACAACGATTTCGCGAATATTGTACAGATTCGTATCTGTCCGACCAGTGACGAACTCATGTGTCCAGTGGCCCCATACCTTCCGGTTACAGTTCCTGGAGCTCCTCACCACCTCCCCGCTGGTTCGATGGAAAGAAATCTTGACGTGCAATTCCGGCTGTTACGCGAGGACCTGACGTAAGATTTCTCATTATCTTTTAACTGCTTATTAAGTAAACGGTGCGTAGGTTCCCTATCCGCGAATCTTTGAATGTGTTGCAAGAGGACTTGGACACAATGTGGACTCAGTCATACGGGAGCCAACGCGAGCAGACAGAATTGGAGAAACTGCTGGTGAAGGGTGGCGGTCTGTACAGATCAGCTGGCAAGAACTCGGTCATCTTCAACGTCTACACGGATGTCAGCTACGCTCAATTGAGCACAAGATCCCAGGGATTTGCGATTGGACTCTCAGTTCGATGCCCACCCGGATCTGGCAGAGATTCCGAGTGGAAGAAACGGGTTGATTACTGGAAACACGCTGGAAGTAAAAAATTGTCTTCAGGTTCCCTCGTCGCGTTGGTCCTCGTGTCTAGGGGCTCCTTTGTGGTTTACTTGGCAAATCTTGTATCATCTGCGGACGACATCTCCGAATCCGCCAAACACTCGGAAGACTATATCCAGATCAAAGCGACATTCTTCGACCCGGAAGTGGAAATCGAGGCGTTGAGAAAGGAGAAGATTACCATCGACGCAAACACCTTCGCAATCTTGGTCGACAACGGCGTCATGTTTGAATCAGTCCGGCCATTCCTGAAAACTCTCAGCACGACCGACTCCACCTCGATTCCTTTCAACAGGTACATCTGCTCACAGGTTCCACTCAACAACGTCGAAATACATCCGCCAAGGTACGCTACCGCTCCTGGATTCCGCTTCAAGCTGCAGAGTGTGGCCCGACCGGGCCAAAGGATCGATCCGCTCGACGTCAATAACCCCGCTTCCATTGCCCGAGCCCGATCCCAACTGCAGCAATCCAGCGTCTTGGATCCAAGCCAAGCGGACAGCGTCGTGGACTCTCTGATCAGAGAAGTTTCACTGATTCAAGGGTGGGTTTTTTCGCGCCTTTCCTGGAGACCTTCCTGATGAATTCATCAGACCGCCCGGAACAGGAAAGGTGAGCTAGTTCGAGTATTATGTGAGTGTGTGCTGAGAGTGCGATCCCAGAGCTACACGGGAAAGGAACTATTCCGGATATTTTTCGACAACAAGATCAAACCGATCGTCCTCATCGCTTTTACCAACCACGCGTTGGACCACATGTTGAGCTCCATTCTCGACGCAAAGATCACCAAGAAGTTCGTTAGGTTGGGATCTCGGTCAACCGACGAGCGGATCGCACAGTACAGTCTTAGGAACCTTGAGCAGACCTTTACCGACGCCTCTACGAGCCGCCAAATCGGGAGGGAGTACGCTATCAAGAGAAAGCTCGAAGAAGAGATGCGCAGGGTGATGGAAGATATCCAGATCCCCGAACCCTCTGAGGACCAAATCAAGGAATACCTACAAATGAACTGGGGTGACCATCTATCGATGATGTACGACCCGCCATTTTGGATTGCGGAGCACGCCGCTCGTTTGTGGGAGTCCGAGGCCGAGGGGGGCGAGTGGAAGGTTCAAGGGAAGAAGGGAAAGGGGAAAGAGCAAAGCCATCTCATGGGTCGCACCTACTATGGGCTCTGGAAGCGTGGCCTTGACATCGCCTTTATTCAACCACCCCAGCCTCAATTCGTCGAGGTCCCACAATCGAATACACAGAAGAAGAAGAAGAAGAAGCAGGGAGGGCAGAACGTTCAGCCCAACGTCATGGTGGTTCCACCGACCGAAAAGGAGCAAGAAAAATACCAGGAACGGACGTTCGAGTTCTTCTCTAGCCTTGGTTTTGGCGACATGGTCCCTCCAGTTCCCACAGACAACAGACCATTCGTCCAGCTCCAGGATTCGCCTGCTGTGTGGGCGATGAGTCTGGAAGAACGAAAACGATTAGCGGAACACTGGGAGGAGGAAATGCGGCGGTTTGCATACCACAATTATCTCGGAGAGTATCAGAGGTTACGAGAACTATACGAGGATGCATGCGAAAAGTACGAGGCTGTCACCGACGAGGTAAGGGGCTCGTCCATTCTCAAATATTATCCGCTGACGTTCCCGACAGAGGAGGCGTCGTTTGTTGAAAGATGTCGATCTGATTGGATGCACGACCACTGGTAAGTTTGGTTGACTGGTGTCCATCCGTTTACACTCAGCGCCCGATTATCTAGGTGCTGCGAGGCTTACTTCGCTTCTCACGGTAATTATTGTCCGCGGAACGATGCGCGATTTGGCTAACATAACCATAGAGCATCCAACCGAGGGTACTCGTGGTCGAAGAAGCCGGTCAGGTGCTTGAGGCACACATCCTTGCTTCCCTAGTCGATTCCGGTTCGCCGCCGTTCTGTGTTTTCCTCCCGCTTGTCTCTTACCTATCAAACCCAGTCCAACACGTCGTCTGTATTGGGGACCCGAAGCAGCTGAGACCCAACTTGGCGACATACTGTCGGTGGTTTCCACGTTAATGCGTTGTTCGTGTGCACTCACGTTTTCCTGGATAGCTTTGTCCATGGATAGTAGCCGTGGAAAGGATCTGTTCAAGTTTGATCGTTCCCTGATGGAACGGCTCGCGGATAATGGTTTCCCAATGTCCCAGATCAACGTTCAACGTCGCATGCGTCCCACAATCTCTCACCACATCCGGTACGGAGCCCATTTAGCGAGAGAAACGTCACTCAGATTCTCTTTCACAGAACGATCCTGTACCCGAAGCTGGAGGACAACGAACTTGTGAAGCACTACCCGGATGTGAAAGGGGTGAGCGAGAATGTCGTGTTCTTCACACACAACCACAAGGAAGACGGAGGTCAGGAATCGGTATCAAAAGTGAACTCGTTCGAGGTGTGTATCTTCAATGCAGGGATCTGCAACCTCGTAAACGCATCTTCCCCAGGTAAACATGATCGTGGAGCTGGTCATGTACTTCCTTCGCCAGGGGGAGTACAACAACCAAGGCGATATTGCGGTCCTCTGTGCATACTTGGGACAGCTGCAGAAAGTGCGGGCGGCACTCCGGTCGTTGAAGGTCACTGTTGCGGTTGACGAGCGTGACGAAGACCAGCTCGTGAAGCAAGGGCTCCAGGACGAGGATGAAACGCCATCAATCGAAGAGGTTGTGGTCGCCAAACACGTACGTTGGTTGCGGCCGATAACTGGTGCTTGACCTAATATAGGTTGTGATCCCCAGGTCCAACTCGGTACTGTTGACATCTTCCAAGGCCGAGAGGCAAAGATTGTCATCGTTTCGCTCGTGAGGAATTCGGGAGAGTTTGATACTGGAAACGCTTCAATCGGGTTTCTGAAGGTGACAATCACACTGCGGTGCTGTTAGGATGATCTTGCTGACTTGGAGTTAGTCGGAGAACCGTATCAACGTTGCTCTGTCACGAGCCAAGCATGGTCTCTATATCATGGGCAACGCTTCGAACCTGCGGAAGAATCCTACTTGGTCCACGATCCTCGATGAGATGGAGAAAGAGGGCCAGATCGGTTTCGGTTTCCCGATCGTATGCGAGCGACACCCAGAACAAGTCAAGCTCATATCTGAACCTGGACAACTGCCGAAGGTTGCGCCTCTGGGTATGGTTAAAACCAGGTTATCAGCGCCTTACTCACACCCTGACAGGTGGCTGTCTGATTCCGTGCGAATTCAAGCTTTCCTGCGGACATACTTGCCGATCCTTGGTAAGGAAGAGTGCTTTCCAAGTTGTAATGGATTTTCTCATCTTTTTCGCGACCACCTAGTGCCATGCGGACCTCGATAATCACAAGAGCACGCTGTGTTACGAGAACTGTGCGCGCTTGGCCTGCATACGTCAGCACCCCTGCGTTCGACTCTGCCATCAACCCTGCGGAAATTGCGAGTTCCCCATCTCTAATGTGATCTTGCCGTGTGGTCACCTAGAGAAGCAAGTTCCATGGTGAGTTTTACAGGTATATTTCTCTAATGGCAGATTTGAACCCTCGCTACTTTCAGCCACCTGCTCGAGGACTTAGGGTCCGTCAAGTGCCAGAAGATGGTCTTAAAGAAGCTCCCATACTGCGAACATTCGAAGCAAGTTGCTTGTTACAAGGACCCAGGCTCCGCCAATTGCACGGAATTGTGTGATGAACCGATGGGCTGTTGTTCCAAGAAGTGTAAGGGAAGGTGCGGAGATTGCCAGAAACGAAACTTGGACGTCAAAAAGGTTCGGTCGGGACCGATCAAACGCGTAAACCACACCGAGCATCCCTGCGAGCGTGCGTTGTATTGCCAACACCTTTGTGGACGCCCGTGCCACCCCAAGGGCAAGGGATGCAACAGCGAATGCAAGCAATCCTGTCGTCAGCGCTGCGTTCACCACAAGTGTAAAAAACCTTGTTCCTTCACCTGTGCCCCTTGTCTCAAAGCGTGTCCATGGAGGTGTGACCATCACGAATGTCCAGTGGCCTGTGGGTCGGTACGTTATTTCGGCTTCTTGTCCCAGATTCACTGTCGCTGAAATATATCTTCAGATCTGTGCCCGACTTCCATGCGATGAACCATGCGCCAAGCTGCTTAAGTGTGGCCACCCCTGTCCATCTGGTGAGTTCCTTAAGTTCCTCGCGTTTGGAAAACCTGTTGAACTTGTCATGAAGTCTGCGGTGAACCTTGCAAAATTCAGAAATGTGTCGTTTGCATGGGCGATGATGCAAAGACCGCTATCGTCGATCTCATTATGCAGCGACCCATCTCCGATATTGACATAACCTCGGACGACGTCAGCGAGAAGTTGATCACCCTCGAATGCGGGCACATCTTCACGGTCGAGACCCTGGATGGTCATTGCTCAATGTCTGAGTACTACGAGATTGACCCGATGACCGGTCACTATATCACGATGAAGGCTCCGCCCGTCAAGTTCCAGACGCCGCCAGCCTGTCCCACCTGCAGGGGCCCCATCACCTCTCCCCGATATGGTCGTGTCACGAAGCGCGCCAATCTGGACATCCTCGAACAGAACGTGGCCAGCAACATGTCAAAGCGATTGGAGAAACATGGACCATCCCTGGAAGCCATTGCTGCCGGCCTCGAAGCATCGGAAGCCGCGGCCAAGGGCATTCCCTGCGCAGGGGAGGATTTCGCGTCGGAAGATGATTTCGCTGAGATCTGCGAGAAGCGAAAGGAGTCGTTCGGAAACCCCGATGAACCCCTCCCTTTCAACATGCTGAGAGAACTCAAGAAACATCACGGGTTTTCCGAGAAGGAAGGAGATGCGTGGAAGAAGATCGTGAAGGAAATCAACCGGGTCTACGAACTGATCGTCGACGTTGCGTCCGCGCGTTCCGCTCATGTGAAGGCTTACGAGGCAGCCATGACCACGTTGTTCAAGCTCGAGATGGAGGTTGTCGCTTTGGATCCCTCGAAAGCTGACGGAAAGACACAGCAGGAGGCTGCATTCGATGCTGTGAATGCCAAGATCGGACAGCCCCCCCACAAAGCGGATCGGAAATACCACATCGAGGCTTTCCTACTGTCCATCGAGCTGCGCCTCATGCTTGCCCAGATCGCCTCCGCCCGTGTTGCAGAACTCCCCCTCACTTCCAACGAACCCGACCACCCTCGATACCGACAGATCTGGATCACATTCGTCGGATTCCTTTACGATTCTTGCATCGAGGATTGTGCGAAGGCAACTGCTCTCGCCGGTTCGTGTTCGGCTCTCAGACAAGAAACTCGGGTCAGCATGGTGAACCTCCGCTGTATATTCGAGAAATTCCGGTTTGACACACTCGAACAACGCCGCAAGATCCAGATCTCGAACAGAAGCGGGGAAGATCAACAGCGTATGAGGGCGAGCCTGGGTACACTCGTATCCCAACAGAGGGCTGCGGCTCAGGAAACATTACTGCGGTCCCGAACAAGGTACCTCCAGAACCGCCCGATCAACTCGCGGGCAGAGATGGACGAAGAGATTCTCTGGTTCAAAGATAACTGCAGCACCAGGGCCGAGAAGGTTTTTGACGCGTATAAGGGTCTTCGGGAGCAAGTTCTCAAGGCGGAGGTGATCTACCAATCGGTGTCGTTACGTGAGAGGCAGGACATCGTCAAGGCTCTCGGCTTTGGTATGCAGCACGCCTATCCCATCCATTTATACTCACTCCTCACGAAATTTGTAATAGGTCATGCTGGTCATTTCTATAACTGCGAGAACGGACATACTTTCGTCATCACTGAGGTACGTGGAATGTTTTCCAATGCCAGACTTTGCATCAACGATGCTTCTGCAGTGCGGTGGTGCCATGGAGGTTTCGACGTGTCCAGAGTGTCGGGCACCGATAGGAGGTGGCGGTCACCATCTCCTTGCATCGAACACTCGTGCGGTCGAGTTTGAACAACTTGCCAGTAGTCGTGGTGCGACTGCGAATCCATGGGCTCCTGGAGGGTACATGGCCGACGCGCTTTAAATGCAAACCCCGGTTTGTATGATTGAGAAGGTGTATTAGAACAAATTCAGAAAATTGTCGCGGACTGTATAAATCGCTGTGAAATCTCGGACAAATTTTCCGTGCTCTTCGACAGATTTTACAACGTGGTCGGTGTCGAAAGATTTGACCCTAAATCCACCAAGCCACGCACGCACTTCAATGACTCCGCAAACCCTCCTGTATGTCTGTGATCCTGTTATGCCCTCGACGGGTCCCAATTCGCAGTTGTACTCCGGTATGCCGATGTCTGGTTAACCCCCAAGACAGATTGCACCGACTCCCGACACGATGACTGTGTTTCCGACGCCGAACGCCTCGAGCGGGCGATACTCTGAGGTTCAACTGCACTTACATTTCTCCGACTGTGAACGGTGTCTCGTGGGCGTACACCGCGATATTCGTTTTCAACGAGTCCAAAGGTAAATCAGCCGAGCGGGATGCACGACTCTCGGGTCACCCCAGGAAGGACGGTACCATCCGGGGGAGGCGTGATTACATCGAGACCTAACAACTTGGATGAGATGATTGAAGTAGAGTACGGCTGCCGTGCACGCGCAGCTCCTGTCCTCGCGTTTGACCGCAACGAAAAAGGTTCATGCTTCTAGACTCAGTCGCTTTCATACCCGGAAAATCCTGACTGTCGTTGCCATGGTACTAGAGAATCTGTTGGTATCTAGCGGCGGCGGTTCAGCCCCGTAAGTAATAGAGGTCACACGCAGTCAAAACGGAAGAGTTGTAAACTTATCCCATCGCGTTGGGCATTGTGCACTTTGGCTAGCCGCACTTAGCTGCGGCACTGGTCTGTTGGGCTGTTCCGCCGGTCTGCCCTAGGTTGGAGTCCAGCCTCAAATTCAGAGGGAGAGAGGAGAGAGGGAGGGGGAAGAGTTCAAGGGAAGGGCACCTCTGAATTGGTCCGCCCCACTTATGGTTGTTTTCGGCATCTCCCGCGCGCTCCCGATCCCAGGCCAACCGCCACACTCTGCCACACTTTACAAGAGGCATCTCGTATCATCCATCTAAATGGTCTTATCGCGGCATCTCAGACAGGTGACTCAGGAATATCTGTTTGAATTCCGTTAGGAGGTGTCTAGGCCCAAGTGTCTACATGCCACCAATCCATCCGCCTTCGACTCGTTTTGAGGACTTAACCAGAAACGGGCAGATCTGCTATATCGTGTAAGTACTATATATACGGCCGGTAGTGGAAGGTGCTCATTCAAACCACCCAGGACCACCCGCAGACATGGCGGCTACTACTGCGCTTCGCGTGGCTTTGAACCAAGGAACTTCCTCCGGCAATCTCGTCGACACCAAGATCATTTTGTACTCGCATAGGGATTCATCTGGTCAACTTTGCCGGCCCAAGGCCCTCTACTCCAACAGCCACGTTCTGAAGACTGTCCCATATTTTGGCGATCGTGAGTCCGCCACACACGATACCGCTCCCAAAGTGCCTCAACATTGTTTTCAAAGTGCTCTCCAGGAAAGTTGCAGAGGTCCAACCGAAAGACTTCAGTGGAGTTATAACTGACGACGGAATATCCACGGAAGACTATGGGTACTTGTCCGACAGCGACCTTGAGGACGATGAGGATGAGAAGATCTTTCCGCCCAAGCACGCAAGCAAGTCGATTGTTCATCCGTTCGACCCGTTTGGGATTCCGGGCGAGGACAGAAGAATCTCCTATGAAGAACACCAGGAGCACGCTGAAAAGGTGAAGGTTGTCAGGATCCCGGACATGGCGTTCGTGACGTGAGCACAAACCAAGGTCCCTCCAGTATTTCATTGATCTTGTCGCAGGTTCCAAGCGTTTTTGATGTATCTCTACACGAATACAATGGAGTTCGCACCGTTTGGGTCCAAAGAGAATCGCAGGTCGCGGAGCGCTGAATTTGCCACGCCTTCTGATGATAATGTCCCCCGACCTTCCCCAAAGTCCATCTACCGACTCGCGGACAAGGTTCGTGACGCTGTCTTCGCAATCTGTGCGAATCTTTCAATATCTAATACATTTTTACCACAGTATGGCGTCCCCGCACTGAGGGCCCTAGCCCTGGATCGCATTCGCGGTGAACTGGTAAAGTGCGACATCGTTGAACAATCGTTCAGCAGATTCGCATCCCGGTGAGTAGGGACGCATTACGAAAGGTTACTGTATACTGACAGAGAGACGTAGATACGACGAGATAAGGAGTCTATGGATCAATCGACTCGCGTCTGCTTGGATGGAGGACTCGACGACGGAAATGACTCGCGCCAGTGTCGGCAAAAAGATTGATAGTTCCATCGAAGGGGATCTCGGGCACACGATGGACATGCTCTCCGCACTGTGGGAAATTGCCAACAATGATGGTGGTGCCGGGACCCCTTCGAATATCTCGCCCGTTAGTCCGATTCTGCCTCACCCCCCGTATGATGCGGGAGCACTTTCCGCACGTAATCAGGCGGCGGAGACGGGGGCGAAGGGGAAAAAGAAGAAGAAGGGGAAGAATGTCACAAATCCAGTCCACGCGACGGGAATGGTCCTCCCGTTGCAGGAGACCGCAAATAAAAAAGGCCGTATCAGGGCCCCTTCAAATACCTCGTTTGCCGTGAGTCCGTCCCGGTCTTGCCTTCTTCCCCACGTTATGCGGGAAGTCCTTACTCCACGTCATCAGACCGGACAGGTCACGAGCCCCGCCCGCTGGGCCTCTGTGAAGATTGCACTCATCAGGTCGATTCGTAATGGGGTCTTCTTTGACAGAAAGTATTGGGCTAGAAACTCGAAGGCTGGGGATGTTTTGAAGCCCGTGTACTTTTCAAGCATAATCATGGATGACAAGGCGCAGCAATTGAACAACTGTGCGTAGAGATTCGGTTTTGGATATACTGAAGCACTGAGGATCCCCAGTGGTAAAATACCTCAAGGGTCCAGACATTCTCGTGAACGACCTTGCAGGAGGTGTCAATGTCGACAGCGACTGTGAGGGTGTCCCGACGGGAACCGGCGGCGGGAATTCGAAGGAGGAAAGTCGTGCGGTGCTTATCACGGGGTCATTTTCGGCGTGCGTGCACCTTCCCGCCTCCTCCTCACGTCAGAAGGAATGACGAGTTCTCCAGCTGGAAATCACTTTTCTTTTATCGCTGCACAAACGCGATCCTATTCGCTCCCCTAAAATCGCAAGGTGTCGAATCTCGCTTGAGCCACATCCGTGCAAAGACGGTGGCGGTCACACCCCCTCCCTGTTCTCCGAAGACCATTTACGTTCTGGCGAGCTTGGTGAGGAAACCTTCAATCAAACGTCTCAAGCATGATACTAACACATTAAATCAAGCTTGAAATTCAGCCCCTCCGTAACAGTGCCTTCGCGGACATCAAACATAAAGTGACTTCGGACAATGTCGTGGATGAGGTTTTCTCGTGGGTCACTGCTAGGTGGGTTCTGTCACCTCCAACTGTGGATCGATAATCTCGAGCTAACGTGTTCGTTCAGTCAAGAGAAGCTTATGGAGATGCAGTGCGAGTTGATGATTTCGAAATTCAGGGATCCGAAAACTATTGCGCTTGTAAAAGAGAAAATCGGACATATTTCCGATGGATCTTCGTCTTACTGTGCTGGCGCGCTGAAACTTGGGTTGAAGAAGGCTTTCGAGCTCAAGAATCAGAATAGATAACCTCCTGGTGTGCCGTTGCGATGATCCTATAGCGGTTGTGCACGGTATAACGACTGTATCTCGTATTCGCCTGTTGGGTCAAATACTATTCCCCTCACTGCAGTTATGGCCACTATATATGCAGCGCGCTGGCTGTGGGTATGACTACGTCGTGCTAAAATTGTGTAAAGTGGCTCGTATAGATGGATGTGTCTGGCCGGGTCATATATTATGGCACGCAAAGTTGTTATGCGGCGTGGTACGCCGACAAAGCAGACCGCGATGCCTACACTGTAGTAGGAAGACTATTTGAGAAACAAACACACCCCTTCTCCAACTTCCTGCGTTGATGAGGACCTCATCGAACAAATGTATGACTGTTTCAGAGGCCAATAGTTTGCTCCGTCGAAAAGAGGCAGCTACAGTACTCATCGCGATTCAGGGTGAGCAAACAGTAATCGAGTACTTACTCTTCGCAATCACTCTCGGACCGGGTGAATGCAAACATTCTGTTTTATGAACGTCTGCACATCTGGGACGTAGCGAAGAGTTTGGGTACCGGGCGAAAACACGGAGGGTTTCAGGCCGACTCGGGACATGAAGTCCGGGTGTGAGGGTAGCTGCATGGGCGGGCGAGACTGGCCGGAAGCCACGAGGTGTGGTGGGTGGGGGGATAAAAAGGGAAGGCGGAGGATGTCCGGAGTGCGAGGTGGTGAAGTTTTGAGTATAGTTTATCACGGAAGGCTTGGACATACACGGCTTTGGAGGTAGGGAGCGCGTGGTTTGTAGTGTATCATACAACTAGACTGTTAGAATGAATTATACGCGATGTCACTCATCGGAATGGATGATCTATCCACACCTCTTGTTGTTCCCCGAAGTAGGCAACCACGCTCTACGCGTCTTCGCCCTATTACGAGGGTTTGATATTGACCCCCTCCAAAACCCGTGAGATCACACCCATCGCTGCGGGCGAGACGGAGCTAAAGTTCGGCGACTCGCGATGGCCATCCTTTTTCGCAAAGTCGTAACGGTTTGGCGGGACTGCTGCGACTGAGTGAGAAATTGGGTGGCGCTTGGAAGGATTTAATTACCTTGAAGAGCGAGGGGTAGTTGTTACAAATGTGGTCCCCTTCACACCTCCGCCTGTACACTGCGAGGCCCGGGATGAAACGATAGATGATTAAGGAACCACGCCGAGCATATGCGCGGAGGTTGCAGGTCAAGCGACCACGTTCGATAGTCGGGATTCAGTATCGAGAGAAACGTCGGAGTCGGTACATTATGTCGCCCATCACCACTAGGAGTGCTATGTGAGATGTGAGATCAAGACGAATCAAATAATGCAAACCCGAGCACCCCACGTCAGACTCACCGTTGAAACGCTCAATACCGATTTCCACGCAGACGTAGGTTTTCTCCGACGGCTCCGGACCCCTTTACCCTCTGTGGCCGTGCCCGAGTGATTACTGTTTGAACTATGAAAGGTTCCCCCGATGTCCGAGACGAGATATCTGGCATTGAAGGTGAGAAACGGGCTGAGGATGACGGGAGTGTTTCGATGACGAACCTCTGGCGGCGCAGCGGGTAGGGCGGGTTCGAGAACAAGACATCATTGAAGACCCCCGGAACAGCGATCAACGGGTTCGAGGTTTCTTCTGGATAACGTAGGGTGGGAGAACAGAGAGCGTTGGTGGCAAAACGGAGATGCGGCTCGATCCCTCTTCACTGAGTCCCATCGTAACATCAAAATGACCGCTCATCTCTATTGGGTTCGGGACCGTCCTCACAGCCTGCGCACCACACCGTTTCTCGAGTTTCGACCATGGATACAAAGTCCCAGCGACCGAAGGACCGGGAGGATGCCATCGAAGCCATGAATCTCGCGAAGGGACTCTCAACTATTACGCCGGTCAAGGTCGTTTTTGGCTCTGTCAGTGTCACCCTCACAACACTCAGAGTGGGTTCCTACTTGTGTTGATCGAATGCAGGCTGAAATGCGCCTAGGACTCGATGATGGATGAGGTGGACTACGTCGAACTTGGGCTGGCCTGCGCTGACATCTGCACCGCCCTCAACCGGGGATTGAACGGGAGACCGTCGAAAAACCTCAACAACCGCGTGTGCGAGGCAACCACCCAGTTGACGACGTGAGTTACAACGACGATGCACCCTTTGGATACCTCGCTGATGTTCTGAACCCAACCACAGGACCGTTGCGGGGATCCAGAGGAAGGTCGTCAAGCAGGGTAAACGGAACGTATTCTCTCGATTTATCCACACAAAGAACGACAAAGAGACGATTGCCACCTGGAGGTCGGACCTCAATAGGATCCTTCGTGTCTTTAACGTACGTTCTACTGTTTTCGTATGGCTGTCGCTAACTCCTCACTCCTAGACTGAATTCACGACAAATACTCATGGAGCTGTTTCTGATATTCACCATGGTTTCACAAACACACACACACCATCATTTCCGACGTCCGGAACGACGTTATCAACACCCGCACCATTGTTTCCAACATTCATCGCAACACATTGAAAAGCCGTGAAGATACCGATGGTCAGAATTTGGCAGTAAGTTGGACTTGTACTCGCCTTTCACGGAGTAACTACTGATCACTGCACAGACTCACGCCAGGTCAGCGATCTCGATTATAGATGGATCCAGTATCTGACATTTGTATCCAGGGCGCCCGGGGAATCACCACCTCCGCTACCGAGAAATACGAGTGAAATTACCTCCGGTATGCGTCACGATAACGATGTCGCAAAAACTCGTACCATCGTTTCCGAGGTTCGCCGCGACCTCGCGAACACCTATAATGTGGTTTCAGACATTCACCGTAACATGTTGAAAAGTCAGGAAGCGACTGACAGCCAACGTCGGCCGGTGAGTGAGCATCATGTTCTATCCATTGCTGAATAATCACTCACACTCAAATCAGGTCAGCGATCTAGACCACCAACGGATTCAGTATCTTACGCCCGAATCTAGCATACTCGGGGAATCCCCGCCCCCACCACCGAAGGCCTGTTTCGGACGCGACGAACTGATCGGGAAGATCATCGGCCTTGCGGAAAACCGTTCACCGATTGCTCTCATTGGTCCAGGTGGAATCGGAACATCTGTCGCCCTGGCTGTCCTCCACCATGATCGTATCAAGGAATGGTTTGGTGATCACCGTCGATTCATCCGTTGCGACCGGTTCCCCGCTTCACATGCTAATTTCCTCAGCCGACTCTCAAAGATCATCGGCGCCGGCGTCGAAAATCCCGAGGACTTGAGTTCCCTCCGACCATTCCTATCCTCCACCGAAATGTTCATAGTCCTCGACGACGCCGAATCTATTCTCGACCCTCAGGGGCCAAATGCCCAGGAGATCTACGGTGTGGTGTATGAGCTGAGCCAATTCAATAACATTTGTCTATGTGTCACATCCCGCATTACTACCGTCCCACCAGATTACAAGTGTCTGGACGTCCCCACCCTATCGACGGATGCCGCACACAGCGCCTTCTACGGTATCTACGACACTGACGAACGGCCAGATCCGATCAACAACATCCTCGAACAGCTTGACTTCCATCCGCTTTCGATAACCTTGCTTACTACTGTTGCACATCAGAGCAGGTGGGGCACAGACTGACTGAGAAGAGAATGGGAGAGACGGCGAACAAACGTGCTGCAGACGGAACATAACAAGAGCCTCGCCGCCGCGATCGAACTTTCACTTGCCTCCTCCATGTTCCGAGAACTTGGCCCTGACGTCCGAGGGCTTCTTGGAGTCGCCGCATTTTTCCCCCAAGGTGTTGATGAGAACAACCTCGACTGGTTGTTTTCCACCATCTCGAATATAGCACGCATCTTCGACAAGTTCTGCATTCTTTCCCTAACATATCGAAGCAACGGATTCATCACAATACTCCGAGATTATCTTTCTCCAAAGGATCCAAAGTTGTCTCCACACCTCTGCACGACCAAGGAACGTTACTTCTCCCGGATGTCGGTTGTTCTCGATCCCAACAAGCCCGGGTTTGTAGAACACAGTGGATCACGTCGGAGGATGTGAATGTTGAGCACCTGCTCGATATCTTCACATCAATCGATGCAAACTCGGGCGATTTGTGGGATGCCTGCGCCAATTTCATGAACCACCTCTATTCGCATAAGGGGCGGCTGGTTGTGTTGGGACCAAGGATCGAAGGACTCCCGGATGATCACCACTCCAAACCAAGGTGCTTGTTCGAGCTCTCGCGGTTTTTTAATTCGGTCGGAAACCAGACGGACCGCAAACGGATCCTCCCTCGTGCTTTGAAGCTCTGGAGAGAGCGGGGAGATGACTTATGGGCTGCCATGGTGTTAACGGAGCTAGGCGATGCAAACCGTCAAATGTGCCTCTACAGGGAGGGGATAGAATTGGACAGAGAAGCATTGGGAATATTTGAATGGTTCGGGATCGCAGCGGGACAGGCACATTGTTTGCGCGCCTTGCTTGGCTGTTGTGGGGAGATAAACAGCTCGACGCTGCAGAGGAAGCCGCATCCCGCGCGATCAATCTCTTCTCAGAACAAGGCAATCAGTTTCATGTCTGCCAATCTCATCGCGCTCTTGGCGATATCTATCATTCCAAGGGCGAGTGGGAGAGGGCCATATACCATTTGGAGGCAGCCCTCGGGATCCCATCTTCTTTCAACTGGCGCGCCCAGCTCTTCTGGATTCGTCACACCCTGGCGCGACTGTCTTTCGGTCAAGACAAGTTCGGCGACGCGCATGCTCACGTTGAACTGGCCAAATCCCACGCGGTCGATAACGCATACCACCTGGGTCTCACAATGGAACTGCAAGCTAACTTTTGGTGTCAACAACACCAATTTGAAGAGGCCAAGTCCGAGGGTTTGCGCGCTGCCGAAAGTTTCGGGAAACTAGGGGCTGCCAATGATCTCGAGAGGTGCAGAGAACTCCTCCAGCGGATCGAGCAAGAGTTGAAGAACCCGGTTGTCTGATGTTTTGATGGTGAGCTCCACGAAACTGTGCCCATTTCTACGCCTATTGACTCTATCCTCTCAGGTATCGAATGGCACTATCTCGCAAGGTTAACCAGGCATATCAGACGTGACCGCCTTCGGTAAACCACGCCCCCGGGCGAATATCCTTCTTATCACCCTGTTTGCCGTCGTGTACAACCTGACGATTGCCACTGCTGCCCCTATAGTTCGACCAGTTGTCTCCCATGTTGTGTTTATTTCGCTCTTTGTGTATGCCGTCGACAGTCGGTGATCTTCTAGTGCTGGGTTTGCCAACGTGGCCCAAACGGAAAAGCGTGTGCGGGTCAGAACCCCGCCATTTGCATTTCGATAGACCATCACACAGAATATGGTCTATCGAAACGCAAACAGCTGTCATGAAATTGGATATGGAGCCTTTGATCGATCCTGTGAATCACTGATGAACTCGATACCATCGATGACTCTCCTCCAACTGCCTGTGGTATTTTACAACAGCTGTATGACAAATTGGAGACGATTCGCATCCGCGCTCGACCTAATGTGGGACTAGTCTGAGCCGGAACCGGTTTCAATCAAGCGCTGGATGGCATCGGGAGACGGTTGGAGTTCGTTCCACTTATCCACACATCATCAACTCCGGAAAGGCATCCCCCAGACGTCAAGAGGCCCCTTTCCTCGGATGGCGCGCGCTGTTTGTGCGACCAGGTCACTTCGTAAGAGGTGCACGTGCCGGATCAATCGATCACCTCTCGTGTCGCAAATTCAAATTGAAGGACGCAACTACTCATCTTGGTTCAATTCCAAGATCTGGCGCTTTGCACTTTCGGCTATATCTTAGGAGACGGCTGACTGAGCAGGTGACCATTGGATTGTTCACACACAGACTAGGCACGGAAAAATCGCGTGACTCGTTGCGCGTCGTCAGTCGGCCGGATACTCATATTCGGTCTTTATGGAACAAGGAATTGGGAGGTGCCCCACCCTTGTTTCAGGCTGCCCCCCACACCCCAAACCCACCTGTTCGGGGTCCCAGTTCTAGCTGGAAAGTCACATGGTCGCTCCGCTCCCCAGCCCCGCTACGCTACACATCAAGAATAATCATACCATGTGACCATACTCCCCCTCAGAAACCTAAGTTGGGTAGTGCCAGATAAAAGTCATTAAGGACGGTTAGGGTAGCGGTTAAGCCCTCTGATGAGCCCCTTCGCAAGGGCGAAACCGTCAAAGCCCGACGTTTACTCTTTTCTTCGATCGTACCCCACCTCGTTGAGACTCCCAATGCTATGCGGCTACTTATCTCGCCAGGGAACCCATGTGCAACTCTAGAGCGGAAGACCGCGTGACATCCCGGCCGAAAACACGAACAACTCAGAGCAACTAGTCGCCGTCAGTCGTCATCTGTCGTCAGTTGAGAGCCCGGTTCAGCCGGGTGGAGCTGAGACTATCCTTCCTCCGCCGGCTATATGCGGGGAACATAGACGCTCGACGACAAGTCTGATGTCGACGAAAGCGGACGAGGGACTAAGGCTCCGAATGGAGACAACTGGGACGCATGTTGGCATGAGTAATACCGGGGGGTACGTACATTTTTTCCACGTCCTTCTCATACTAATGCGGGCATTTCTCGTAGATCTTTCTACCGAGAACCACACCTTGTCGACACACTCGAAAACAATGAGTTTGTAAATATCTCTGGACGGCGTGCTGGGATGAACAGGTAGACGATCTCCGGACGAATCACCGGGTCAGTCTCTGCTGTTTTCCGTTTCTTCCTCAGTTTCCTAATTTCGGTTTAGGGCGTGCATGTATTACGAGACAACTCATTTCTTTAAAGTTATCTTCATGGGACAGCCGCCAGGGCGCGACCAAGCGAGCCAAAGTGGTACGGCGGGCCTTGAAAGTTCTATGTGTCACGCTGACAAAACCAAAACATGCGAAAAAACACTAATAAGACGCACAAAACAGTCGCCTTTCTCGACCGCGAACTTGATATCTCCCGTAAACGGTGCCTATCACTCTGATTGATCTCCACGATCGACAGGTACGCCCATTGTGTACGTTTTTCTCTCCTGCCTCACCGGTTTTATGCGTCTTATCAGTGTTTTTTCGCATGTTGCCGTCTCATTACTTCACTCGCCCCCGGGCACCTTACTATTGGTCAACCTGGTCTCCGAAATTGTGGCGGTCACGTGCAGATATTGTATTTTGGCGCACCATCCTTCCCCACCTTTCTCTTTTCATCGCCCCGCTCACTCAGAAATGGCTGCTCCTGCACCCGAGGGTCCTTGTCGCTTCTTCGGATCCCAGGGCGGGTGCCGTTACGGGAATAATTGCAGATTCTCTCACGATCTCAGTCCAACGTCTGGAACAGGAACCGCCCCGCGTTCACTTGGGCAGAACGCACTGTCTTCTGTCACACCCAGAACCCGGTCGGGAAGGAGCGGTAACGCCGCACCGAGAACCTTTTGCGACTTCTACTGGAATACCGGTCAGTGCAACCGCGGGTTCGACTGTACCTTTAGACATCAAAAGAACACCAACCCACAATCTGGCAGCACTGATGTTGCCGGCGGAATCGAAGATGAAGACGCTGCGAACGCAGCTTTGGAATTTTTCACGACGGACAACCTGACACAGATGGCCGGGGTTGGACTCCACAGCACCCAGGAGGGTAACCCGGAGAATGCCCACAATTCGATCAAACAATATCTTGGAAGAGGATCCTTGAACAATCGTGCTGATATGAAGCTACTCATCTCTACCCTTGCGAGCGTCAACCGAAGGAATCACTTTTGGGTGCGTATAATTCCACCGTTCACGCCAGATGGACATTAACCCTACGCGGCAGTCGGTGGATAAGGCTCAGGTGATTTCCCGTCGCGGTTCATGGGATAATCTTGTTAACGGGTGGCCCTAGGATTTTTTGGATATGCTCGTCCGGGTTGGTTCTCCAGAGCCGCCCACGGTTCCCTAGCGATTGACGATCACGGTACTAGAGCGAAAAACTACTTAGCTGCATCGGCGATATCCTCAAGTACCCCAACGTCAGCCCAAGGGCCACAGCAGGATCCCTACTCTTTTCATTTCAGCTCGATTACTTCCCCGTTCTCGAGGTCCCGATTTGTTTATCCATGCCGGCCGCCAACTGACCCTTTCTCTAGTACTTCACATCAGATCTCGTATTGAAATCGACATTACATCACAATATCAAGTATCCCCCATGTTCTCTAATTTGGCGTTCGTGCTTCTAATTCTACACAGTGCTTTATATGCAGTGTTATATGAACACTGGGCGACCGTCTCCGCTACCATCGAATCATCCCTGAAATCCATGATTTCAAACCGGACCTGGATCGATCCAACTCCCGGACTCCCTGAGAAGCTCCAGGGGAAGCTAACCGGGGTTGTAGTGTTTAAGACGATATCAGATCTTGTGATCCAGTATGCTGAAACCTCATCCGACCCATTGATCGCCACTGACATCATGGTAGGGTATTCAACCGCTTTAAGACCGCGCTGGAGACCTATCCCCAACTCAATGAGCTTGTCGAGCATCTCACCGAATGGTTCAACGTCTGGGAGACCGGTGTCCTATCCCATCCCCCGACATTCCAGGATCCCGTTACGTCCGATCCGGAGACCTGCAAATTGACGGTCCAGACCCTTAGCGAGACGATTGAGAGGCTCCGCACCATCATCGGACGCGAGCACCATGCTACTGAATCAAAACGTGTGGTCACGAAGAAGGTTGTCCTCAGCGAAGCAGAGAGGTCTCAGGCCCTGTTGACGCGACTGGAGCATGCTTATGATCCTCCCGGTCACTTACGTCCGGACGGACCAAGGCATGACAATGACTTTGCCGAGATCGCACAGATTCGAATCTGCCCGACCAGCGACGAACTCATATGTCCGGTAGCCCCATACCTTCCGATTACAATCTCTGGAGCTCCTCACCACCTCCTCGCGGGCTCGATGGAAAGGAGCCTTGATACACAGTTCCGGTTGTTGCGCGAGGACCTCACGTAAGGTCATCTCACTGTTACTAAATTATTTGTTGAACAATGCATAGGTTCCCCATCCGCGAGTCTTTGAATGTGTTGCAAGAGGACTTGGACACCATGTGGACTCAGTCGTACGGGAAGAAACGCGATCTGACAGAGTTGGAGAGGCTGCTGGTGAGAGGTGGCGGTCTTTACAGATCGTCTGGCGAGAACTCGGTCATCTTCAACGTCTACACCGATGTGCACTACGCTCAATTGAGCACGAGACCTCAGGGGCTCGTTGTTGGACTCGAAATTCGATGTCCACCCGGACCCGCCAGAGACCCTGAAGAGAAGAAGCGGGTTAATCACTGGAAACACGCTGGAAACAAAAAGTTGACTTCCGGTTCCCTCGTCGCGCTAGTCCTCGTGTCTAGGGGTTCTTCAAAGGCTTATTTGGCAAACCTCGTGTCATCCGCGGAAGACATCGCCGAATCTGCCGAACATTCGGAGGACAGTATCCAGGTCAAGGCGAAATTCTTCGACCCAGAGGTGGAAATCGAGGCGTTGAGAAAGGAGAAAATTACCATCGACGCGAACACCTTCGCAATCTTGATCGACAACGGCGTCATGTTTGAATCAGTCCGGCCATTCCTGAAGACCCTCAGCACGACTGACTCCACCTCGATTCCTTTCAGCAGGTACATCTGCTCACAGGTTCCACTCAACAACATCGAAATACACCCGCCAAGGTACGCTACCGCTCCTGGTTTCTGCTTCAAACTGCAGAGCGTGGCCCAACCGGGCCAGAGGATCGACCCGCTCGACGTCAATAACCCCGCGTCCATTGCCCGGGCCCGAGCCCAACTGCAGCAATCCAGCGTCTTGGATCCAAGCCAAGCGGACAGCGTCGTGGACTCTCTGATCAGAGAAGTTTCGCTGATTCAAGGGTGAGTTTTTTTAGCGCCTTACCCGGAGACCTTCCTGATGAATTCATCAGACCACCCGGAACTGGAAAGGTGAGCTTGTTCGAGTATTATGCGAGCATGTGCTGAGAATGTGACCCCAGAGTTACACAGGAAAGGAACTATTCCAGATATTTTTGGACAACAAGATCAAACCGATCGTCCTCATCGCTTTTACCAACCACGCGTTGGACCACATGTTGAACTCCATTCTTGATTTGAAGATTACCAAGAAAGTTGCCAGGTTGGGGTCCCAGTCCACCGATGAGCGGATTGGGGAGTACAATCTCAGGAACCTCGTGAAGAAATTTGACGATACTTTCATGGATGGCCAAATCAGGAGGGAGTACGCTATCAAGAGAAATACCGAAGAAGAGATGTACAGGGTGATGAAAGCTATCCAGATTCCCGAACCATCCGAAACCCAAATCAGAGGATACCTACAAAAGAACTGGGGAGAACATCTATCAATGATGTACGATCCGCCATTTTGGGTCGTGGAGTATGCCGTTCGTTTGTGGGAGTCCGAGGCCGAGGGAGGTGAATGGTTGGTTCAAGGGAAGAAGGGAAAGGGAAAAGAGCAAAGCCACCTCATGGGCCACACCTACTATGGACTCTGGAAGCGCGGCCTTGACATCACCTTTATCCAGCCACCCCAGCCTCATTTCGTCGAGGTCCCGTTATCGAAGAAACAGAAGAAGAAGCAGGGAGGGCACAACGGTCAACCCAGCGTCATGGCGGTTCCACCGACCAAACAGGAGCAGAAAGCGTACCAGGAACGGATGTTCGAGTTCTTCTATAATCTTGGCTTTGGCGACTCGGTCCCTCCAGTTCCCACCGGCAACAGACCATTTGTTCAGCTCCAGGACTCGTCTGCTGTGTGGGAAATGAGCCTGGAAGAGCGAAAGCGGTTAGCGGAACACTGGGAAGAGGAAATGAGGCGGCTTGCGTACCACAATTACCTCGGAGAGTACAAGAGGTTACGGAAACTGTACGAGGATGCATGCGAAAAGTACGAGGCTACCATCGACGAAGTAAGGGTCTCTTCCATTCTCGGATGCTACCCGCTGACGTTCCCGACAGAGGAATCGTCGCGTGTTGAAAAATGTTGATCTCATCGGGTGCACAACCACCGGTGAGCAAGACTGACAGGTGCCCGCCCGTTTACACTGATCACCCGATTATCCAGGCGCTGCGAAACTCACTTCGCTTCTCACGGTGATTACTACCCTCGGAACGAGGCGCGATTTGGCTAATAACATAACCGCAGAGCATCCAACCGAGGGTACTCATGGTTGAAGAAGCCGGTCAGGTGCTTGAGGCACACATCCTTGCTTCCTTAGTCGATTCCGGTTCGTCTTTGTTCTACTTTTTCCCCCGCTAGTCTCATCGATGAAATACAGTCCAACAACTCATCTGTATCGGGGATCCAAAACAGCTGAGACCCAACTTAGCGACGTACTGTCGGTGTTTTCTGCATTGATGTGTTTTTGTGGGCACTCAAGTTCTCCTGGATAGCTTTGTCCATGGATAGCAGCCGTGGCAGGGATCTGTTCAAGTTCGATCGTTCCCTGATGGAGCGACTCGCGGATAATGGTTTCCCGATGTCCCAGATCAACGTCCAACGTCGCATGCGCCCCACGATCTCTCACCACATCCGGTATGGACTTCTCTAGCGAGAGAAACGCCACCACTCAGATTCTCTTTCATAGAACGATCCTGTACCCGAAGCTGGAGGACAACGAAATTGTGAAGCACTACCCGGATGTGAAGGGAATGGGCGAGAATGTCGTGTTCTTCACGCACAACCACAAGGAGGACGGCGGTCAGGAGTCGGTATCCAAAGTGAACTCGTTCGAGGTACGCATTTGCGAAATATGGATCTGCAACCTCGTAAACGCAGCTTCCCTAGGTGAACATGATCGTGGATCTGGTCATGTACCTCCTTCGCCAAGGGGAATACAACAATCGAGGTGATATCGCGGTCCTCTGCGCATACTTGGGACAGTTGCAGAAAGTGCGCGCGGCACTCCGGTCATTGAAGGTCACTGTTGCGGTTGACGAGCGTGACGAAGACCAGCTCGCGAAGCAAGGACTCCAGGACGAGGATGAAACGCCGTCAATCGAAGAGGTTGTGGTCGCCAAGCACGTACGTTGGTTGCGGCCGACAACTGGTGCTTGACCTAATATAGGTTGTGATCCCCAGGTCCAACTCGGTACTGTTGACATCTTCCAAGGCCGAGAGGCAAAAGTTATTATCGTTTCGCTCGTGAGGAATTCGGGGGAGTTTGATACTGGAAACGCTTCAATCGGGTTCCTGAAGGTGACAATCACACTGCGGTGCTGTTAGGATGATCTTACTGACTTGGAGTCAGTCGGTGAACCGTATCAACGTTGCTCTGTCACGAGCCAAGCACGGTCTCTATATCATGGGCAACGCTTCGAACCTGCGGAAGAATCCTACTTGGTCCACGATCCTCGATGAGATGGAGAAAGAGGGCCAGATCGGTTTCGGATTCCCGATCGTATGCGAGCGACACCCAGAACAAGTCAAGCTCATAACTGGACCTGGACAACTGCCGGAGATTGCGCCTTTGGGTATGGGAAAACCAGGCTATTAGCGCATTACTCACACCCTGACAGGTGGTTGTCTAATTACATGCGAGTTCAAGCTTTCCTGTGGCCACACCTGTCGGTCCTTGGTAAGGAAGACTACCTGCCCCCGCTGCAGTGCACTTTCTCACCTTTCTCACAACCATGCCCTACCTTAGTGTCATGCAGACCTTGACGATCACAAGAGCATGCTGTGTTACGAGAACTGTGTGCGCTTGGCCTGTATACGTCAGCACCCCTGCGTCCGACTCTGCTATCAACCCTGCAATTGCGAGTTCCCGATCTCTAATGTGACCTTGCCCTGCGGTCACGTAGAGAAGCAGGTTCCGTGGTAAGTCTGAGAGTTATATTTCTCTAATGGCGCAAATACGAACTCTTGTCGCTTCCAGCTACCTGCTCGAGGACTTGGAGTCCGTCAAGTGTCAGAAGATGGTCTTGAAGAAGCTCCCGTACTGCGAACATTCGAAGCAAATTGCTTGTTACAAGGATCCAGGCTCCGCCAATTGCGCCGAACTGTGTGATAAACCGATGGGCTGCTGTTCTAGGAAGTGCAAGGGAAGATGCGGGGAATGTCAGAAGTGGAATTTGGACGTCAACAAGGTCCGGTCGGGACCAATCAAACGCGTAAAACATGCCGAGCACCCCTGCGAGCGTGCGTTGTATTGCCAGCACCTTTGTGGACGCCCGTGCCACCCCAACGACCAGGGATGTAACAGCGAGTGCAAGCAATCCTGTCGTCAGCGCTGCGTCCACCACAAGTGTCCTGAACTTTGCTCCGTTCCCTGCGCCCCCTGTCCGGAAGCGTGTCCATGGAGGTGTGACCATCACGAATGTCCAGTGGCCTGTGGGTCGGTACGTTGGTTCAACGACCGATATTCGATTCATTGCCGCTGAAGTGTATTTACAGATATGTGCCCGACTTCCATGCGATGAACCTTGTGCCGAGCTGCTTAAGTGTGATCATCCCTGTCCATCTGGTGAGTGACTTTGGTCCCTTGTGTTTGGAAATCCTGTTGAATCGGCACGAAGTCTGCGGTGAACCTTGCGCAATTCAAAAATGCGTCTTTTGCATGAGCGATGACGAAAGGGCCGCTATCGTCGATTCCATTCTGCAGCGACCCATCTCCGATATTGACACAACCTCGGACGACGTCAGCGAGAAGTTGATCACTCTCGAATGCGGGCATACTTTCACGGTCGAGACCCTGGACGGCCACTGCTCAATGTCCGAGTACTACGAGGTTGACCCGATGACCGGTCACTACGTCACGATGAAGGCTCCGCCTATCAAGTTCCAGACACCACCCGCCTGTCCCACCTGCGATTGCCCAATTACCTCTCCCCGATATGGTCGTGTCACGAAGCGCGCTAACCTAGACATCCTCGAACAGAAAGTTGCCAGCAATATGTCAATGCGACTGGAGAGGCATGGTTCATCTCTGGAAGCCATTACTTCCGGCCTCGAAGCTTTGGAATCCGCAGCCAGGGACATTGCCAACGGGGGAAATTTCGCGTCGGAAGATGATTTCGTTGCGATCTGCGAGAAACGAAAGGCGTCATTCGGAAACCCCGATGAACCCCTTCCATTCAACATGCTGAGAGAACTCAGGAAACACCACGGGTTTTCCAAGAAGGAGGAAGATGGGTGGATGAAGATCGTGAAGGAAATCAACCGGGTCTACGAACTGATCGTTGACGTTGCGTCCGCGCGTTCCGCTCATGTGAAGGCTTACGAGGCTGCTATTACCACGTTGTTCAAGCTCGAGATGGAGGCTGTCGCTTTGGATCCCTCGAAAGATGACAGAAAGGCGCAACAGGAGGCCGCACTCGAAGCTGTGAATGTCAAAATTGGACAGCCCCCCCGCAAAGCGGATCGGAAATACCACATCGAGGCTTTCCTACTGTCCATCGAGCTGCGCCTCATGCTCGCCCAGATCGCCTCCGCCCGTGTTGAAGAATTCCCTCTCACTTCCAACGAACCTGACATCGAGCTGCGTTTCGTGCCCGCCCAGGCCACCTCCGCTCGTGTTGAGGAATTCCCCCTCGCTTCCAACGAACCTGATCACCTTCGACGCCGAAAGATCTGGACCACCTTCGTCGGATTCCTCTACGATTCTTGCATCAAGGATTGTGCGAAGGCAATTTCTCTCACCCGTTCATGTTCGGCGTTCAGACAAGAAACTCGCGTCAGCATGGTGAACCTCCGCTGTAACTTGGAGAAGCTCCAGTTCGACGCGCTCGAACAATGCCGCAAGATCCAGATCTCGGAGTGGAGTGGAGACCCTCTACCGTGTACGAGGGAGAGCTTGGATGAATTCGTATCAGGACAGATGGATGCGGCCCAGGAAGCACTCCTGCAAGCAAGAACGAGGTACCTCCAGAACCGGCTAGCCAATTCGCAGAAAGAGGTCAACGAAGAAACCCTCTGGTTCGAGGAGAATTGTACCTTTAGGGCTGAGGAGATCTTTTATGCGTATGAGGATCTTCAGGAGTACATTCTCGATCCGGATGTGTTTTACCAACCGGTGTCGTTACGGGAGAAGCAGGACATCTCCACGGTTTTCGGCTTTGGTATGCAACGTGCCTATACCATCCATTTATATCGCTCACGGAATTTGTACAGATCGCAGCGGATGTTTCCTCAATTGCATGAACGGACATACTTTCGTCATCACTGAGGTATGTGAAATGTTTTCCAACACCGGACTTTGAAACAACGATGCTTCCGTAGTGTGGTGGCGCTGTGCAGGCCTCAATATGCCCGGAGTGTGGAGAGCCGATAGGAGGCACTGGTTCCGTTCTCTATGTATCTAAAACCCGGGCGGTCGAATTTGGACAACTCGCCAGGGGTGCTGGTGTGTGAGCAACGCTTAGACTCGAGCCAGACGTGACTTGGACTAGTCCCGAGAGGGGGGGGGCAAGCTGAGGAAGAGGCAAACACTCGAGATTGGACCGTTCGAAAGCATCTCCATTTGTGTACCGTCTGTAAACTAACCACCATGGGACTTGAAGATATGACGAGAATGTTCGCGCCTAAGCGTGAGAGGTGGGCCTGATATCGTGGTGATCTGTAATGATGTTGTGTAGTGTGCGGGGTGGATGAAATGTCGGAAAACTCGACACTAATCTCCCATATGGGCTGACCTCCTGTATCACCCGTAGTGTTTTTTTTCTCTTGCCCCACGTTGTCAATCCGTCACCCTTGTATTTGTTTCGCCCCTCGTGTATGCCGTCGACAGTCGGTGATCTTCTAGCGCTCGGTTTTCCAAGGTGACCCAAATGGAAAAACGTACGCAGTGTTCAGACTTCATGAATACCGAGCCTTTGATCGATCTTGTGATGAACTCGACACCGTCTCGGATGACTCTCCTCCAACCGTCCGTAGTATCCTATGGCCGACAAACCACCGCAGTATTTAACATTTACGGCAAATTAGAGGTTGGGGGCGGTCTACGTCCACACTCGACCTAAAGTGGGGTTAGTCTGAGCCAGAACCGGTTCAATCAAGCGCTGGATGGCATCGAGAGACGGCTGGAGTTTGTTCCCCTTACCCACACATCATCAACTCCAGAAAGGCATCCCCCATCACGTCAAGAGGCCCCTTTCCTCGAATGGCGCGCGCTGTGCTGGAGAAATGATGGTTTTATGCTGAAGATTTGAATCGGTTCTTTCGAGATAAAGGCGGATGGAAACCCTTTGAGATTGCGACGAGAATATAGGTGGGAGCTGCTCTCGTTGGCCAACGTGTGATTCTACGTAAGATTCCTTCACTCGCTCTATTCTTTGGACACTGATTCAAACTTCATCATTAACTCAATGTTTTTTCAGCGGGCAAATACTCCGTTGCCCCCGGTGCGGGTGACCTCGTAAGAGGTGCAGGTGCCGGATCGCCTCTCAAGTCGCAAATTGAAGGGCGCAACCGTTCACGACTCTTTTCTTCGATCGTCCTCACCCCGCCGAGACTCCCAATGCTATGCGGCTACATATCTCACCGGGGAACCCATGTGCAACTCTAGAGCGAGAGACCGCGTGACATCCCAGCCGAAAACACACCAACAACTCAGAACAACTAGTCGCCGTTGGTTGAATGTTTCATCCTGCGCGGTGATTCAGCCGGGTGGGGGCCGGGACCACCATCCTTCCTCCACCCAGGCTATACGCGGGGAACACAGACGCTCGACAACGAGCCTGGTGTCTGAGGCGGCAACGAAATTGAATGAGGAAGGACTAAGGCTCCGGCTGGGGGGAACCGGGACGCGTGTTGGCACGAGTATTACCGGGGGGGTATGTGCATTTTTTCCACCCACGTCCTTCCCATACTACTGCGAACATTTCCCGTAGATTTTACTACGGAGAATCACACCTCGTCACACCCGAAAGCAATGTGTTTGTAAATACCTCTGGACGGAGCGCTGGGATAAACAGGTAGATGATCTCCGGACGAATGACCGGGTCAGTCTCTGCTGTTTTCCGTTTCTTCCTCAGTCCTAATTTCGGTTTAGGGCGTGTATGTATTACGAGACAACTCATTTCTTTAAACTATCACTCGGTTATTGTTATTTTCTGGGACCGCAGTTGGGACGCGATCAAGCGGGCTAAAGTGGTACGATGAGGTTTGAAAGTTCCATGTATCACGCTGACAAAACCTACTACCCAGGACGCTATGATGCCCGCGGGCGTTGTATGGGGAGCTCTGTCGGCCGCGTAGTAATGCCAAGAATTAGCAACTTACCTCGGTGTGTGTTTCCCCACTCCTTTTACCCGGTTACGATGAATGTTTCCGACCCCCCAACAGGCACATTAAAGTTACATGAACAAACTTTCACTGGCGCTGTGTCCTTACCTTGACTGACAGAGTCCTGGGTGCTCACCATGCCGGTCGCCTTTCTCAACCGCGAAATTGATATCTAAATTGTGCCCATCACTCTGATTGATCTCTGCGATCGACAGGTACGCCCATTGTGTACGCTTTTCTCTCCTGCCTTACTGGTTTTGTGCGTCTTATCAGTGTTTTTTCGCATGTTGCCGTCTCATTACTTCACTCGCCCCCGGGCACCTTACTATTGGTCAACCTGGTCTCCAAAATCGTGGCGGTCACGTGCAGATATTGTATTTTGGCGCACCATCCTTCCCCCCTTTCTCTTTTCATCGCCTCGCTCACTCAGAAATGGCTGCTCCTGCACGCGAGGGTCCTTGTCGCTTCTTTGGATCCCAGGACGGGTGTCGTTACGGGAAGAATTGCGAATTCTCTCACGATCTCAGTCCAACGCCTGGAACAGGAACCGCCCCGCGTTCACCTGGGCAGAACACGCTGTCTTCTGCCACACCCAGAACACGGACGGGAAGGAGCGGTAACGCCGCACCGAGAACCTTTTGCGACTTCTACTGGAATACCGGTCAGTGCAACCGCGGGTTCGACTGTACCTTTAGACATCAAAAGAACACCAAACCACAACCTGACAACACCGACGTTGCCGGCGGAGTTGAAGATGAAGAAGACGCTGCGAACGCAGCTTTGGAATTTTTCACGACGGACAACCTGACACAGATGACCGGGGTTGGACTCCACAGCACCCAGGAGGGTAACCCGGAGAATGCCCACAATTCGATCAAACGATATCTTGGAAGAGGATCCTTGAACAATCCTGCTGATATGAAGCCGCTCATCTCTATTCTGGCGAGCGTCAACCGAAGGAATCACTTTTGGGTGTGTATAGTTCCACCATTCACACCAGGTGGACATTAACCCTACGCGGCAGTCGGTGGATAAGGCTCAGGTGATTTCCCGTCGCTGTTCACGAGACAATCTTGTTAACGGGCGGCCCTAGGAATTGTTGGATATGCTCGTCCGGGTTGGTTGTCTAGAGTCGCCCACGATTCCCTAGCGATTGACGATCACGATACTAGGGTGAAAAACTACTTAACTGCATCGGCGACATCCTCAAGTACCCCAACGTCAGCCCAAGGACCGCAGCAGGGTCCCCACTCTTGTCATTTCAGCTCGATTACTTCCCCGTTCTTGAGGTCCCGATTTTCCCATTCATACTGGCCGCAAGCTGACACTTTCTTAGTACTTCGCATCAGATCTCGTATTGAAATCGACATTACATCACAATATCAAGTACCCCCCATGTCCTCTAATTTGGCGTTCGTGCCCCTAATTCTACACAGTGCTTTATATGCAGTGTTATATGAACACTGGGAGACTGTCTCCGCTATCATCGAATCCTCCCTGAAATCCATGATTTCAAACCGGACCTGGATCGACCCAACTCCTGGACTTCCTGAAATTCTTCAGGGAAAACTAACCGGGATTTTAGTGTTTAAGACGATATCAGACCTCGTAATCCAGTATGCTGAAACCTCATCCGGCTCATTGATCGCCACTCACGTCATGTAGGGTGTTCAACCGCTTTAAGACCGCCCTGGAGACGTATCCCCAACTCAATGAGCTTGTCGAGCATCTCACCGAATGGTTCAACATCTGGGAGGCTGGCGTCCTATCCCATCCCCCGACATTCCAGGATCCCGTTACGTCCGATCCAGAGACATGCAGGTTGACGGTCCAGACCCTTAGCGAGACGATTGAGAGGCTCCGCACCATCATCGGACGCGAGCACCATGCTACTGAATCAAAACGTGTGGTCACGAAGAAGGTTGTCCTTAGCGAAGCAGAGAGGACTCAGGCCCTGTTGACGCGACTGGAGCAAGCTTATGATCCTCCCGGTCACCTGCGTCCGGAAGGACCAAGGCACAACAACGATTTTGCAGATATTGAACAGATTCGTATTTGTCCGACCAGTGACGAACTCATGTGCCCAGTGGCCCCATACCTTCCGGTTACAGTCCCTGGAGCTCCTCACCACCTCCCCGCTGGTTCGATGGAAAGAAACCTTGACGTACAATTCCGGCTGTTACGCGAAGACCTGACGTAAGATTTCTCATTATGTTTAAACTGCTTATTGAACGGTGCGTAGGTTCCCCATTCGTGAATCTTTGAATGTGTTGCAAGAAGACTTGGACACAATGTGGACTCAGTCATACGGAAGCCAACGCGAGCAGACAGAATTGGCGAAACTGTTGGTGAAGGGTGGTGGTCTTTACAGATCAGCTGGCAGGAACTCGGTCATCTTCAACGTCTACACCGATGTGCACTACGGTCAACTGAGCACGGGACCTCAGGGACTCGTGATTGGACTCAAAATTCGATGCCCACCCGGACCCGGCAGAGACCCTGAAGGGAAGAAGCGGGTTGAACACTGGAAACACGCTGGAAGCAAAAAGTTGTCTTCCGGTTCCCTCGTCGCGTTAGTCCTCGTGTCTAGGGGTTCTTATAAGGCTTATTTGGCAAACCTCGTGTCATCCGCGGAAGACATCGCCGAATCCGCCAAACATTCGGAAGACTATATCCAGATCAAGGCGAAGTTCTTCGACCCAAAGGTGGAAATCGAGGCGTTGAGAAAGGAAAAAATTACCATCGACGCGAACACCTTTGCGATCTTGATCAACAACGGCGTCATGTTTGAATCAGTCCGGCCTTTCCTGAAGACCCTCAGCACGACCGATTCCACCTCGATTCCTTTCGGCAGGTACATCTGCTCACAGGTTCCGCTCAACAACGTCGAAATACATCCGCCAAGGTACGCCACCGCCCCCGGATTCCGCTTCAAGCTGCAGAGTGTGGCCCAACCGGGCCAGAGGATCGATCCGCTCGACGTCAACAACCCCGCGTCCATTACCCGGGCCCGAGCCCAACTGCAGCAATTCAGCTTCTTGGATCCAAGCCAAGCGGACGGTGTTGTGGACTCTCTGATCAGAGAAGTTTCACTGATTCAAGGGTGGGTTTTTTCGCGCCTTTCCCGGAGACCTTGCTGATGGATTTATCAGACCACCCGGAACAGGAAAGGTGAGGTTGCTCGAGCATTGCGCGAGTGTATGCTGAGAGCGTGATCCCCCAGAGTTACACAGGAAAGGAGCTCTTCCGGATATTTCTCGACAACAAGATCAAACCGATCGTCCTCATCGCTTTTACCAACCACGCATTGGATCACATGTTGAACTCCATTCTCGATGCGAAGATTACCGAGAAGATTGTCAGGTTGGGGTCCCAGTCCACCGATGAGCGGATCGCAAAGTACAATCTCAGGAACCTTGTGAAGGCTTTTGACGATACTTTCACGAAAGGCCAAATCGGGAGGGCGTACGCTATCAAGAGAAATACCGAAGAAGAGATGTACAGGGTGATGAAAGACATCCAGATTCCAGAGCCATCCGAGTACCAAATCAAACAATACCTACAAACGAACTGGGGAGACCATCTATCGGTGATGTACGGTCCGCCACCTTGGGTCGTGGAGTATGCTGCTCGTTTGTGGGAGTCCGAGGCCGAGGGAGACGAATGGTTTGTTCAAGGGAAGAAGGGAAAGGGGAAAGAGCAAAGCCACCTCATGGGTAACACCTATTACGGACTCTGGAAGCGCGGTCTCGATATCGCCTTTATCCAACCACCACAACCTCATTTCATCACGTTCGAGCCACCGAAGGGACGGGGGAAGCAGGGAGGGCAGAATGTTCAGCCTGGCGTCGTGCCGGTGTCACCGGCCCAACAGGAGCAGAAAGAGTACCAGGAACGGATGCTCGAGTTCTTCTATGATCTTGGCTTTAGCGATTTGGTCCCTCCAGTTCCCACTGGCAACAGACCATTTGTTCAGCTCCAGGACTCGCCTGCTGTGTGGGAAATGAGCCTGGACGAGCGAAAGCGGTTAGCGGAACACTGGGAAGAGGAAATGCGGAGGCTTGCATACCACAATTACCTCGGAAGGTACGAGCGGTTACGAAAGCGGTACGAGGACGCATGCGAAACTTACGAGGCTATCATCGACGAAGTAAGGGTCTCTTCCATTCTCGAATGCTACCCGCTGACGTTCCCGGCAGAGGAATCGTCGCGTGTTGAAAGATGTTGATCTCATCGGATGCACGACCACTGGTGAGCAAGGTTGACAGGTGCCCATCCGTTTCGCTGATCGCCCGAATATCCAGGTGCTGCGAAGCTCACTTCGCTTCTCACGGTACATGATCATTATCCGCGGAATGTGGCGCAATTCGGCTGACACACCCACAGAGCATTCAGCCGAGGGTACTCGTGGTCGAAGAGGCCGGTCAGGTGCTTGAGGCACACATCCTCGCTTCCCTAGTCGATTCCGGTTCGCCTTGTTCTTTGTTTTCTTCCCACTGGTCTCGCTGATGAAATCCAGTCCAACACATCGTTTGCATCGGGGACCCAATGCAGCTGAGACCCAACTTGGCGACATACTGTTGGTGGTTTCTACATTAATGCGTTGTTCGCGCGCACTCACGTTTTCCTGGGTAGCTTTGTCCATGGATAGCAGCCGTGGCAAGGATCTGTTCAAGTTTGATCGTTCCCTGATGGAACGGCTCGCGGATAACGGTTTCCCAATGTCCCAGATCAACGTCCAACGTCGCATGCGTCCCACGATCTCTCACCACATCCGGTATGGACTTCTTTTGGCGAGAGAAACGCGACCACTTAGGTTCCCCTTCACAGGACGATCCTGTACCCGAAGCTGGAGGACAACGAACTTGTGAAGCACTACCCAGACGTGAAGGGAATGGGCGAGAATGTCGTGTTCTTCACGCACAACCACAAGGAGGACGGCGGTCAGGAGTCGGTATCCAAAGTGAACTCGTTCGAGGTACGCATTTGCGAAATATGGATCTGCAACCTCGTAAACGCAGCTTCCCTAGGTGAACATGATCGTGGATCTGGTCATGTACCTCCTTCGCCAAGGGGAATACAACAATCGAGGTGATATCGCGGTCCTCTGCGCATACTTGGGACAGTTGCAGAAAGTGCGCGCGGCACTCCGGTCATTGAAGGTCACTGTTGCGGTTGACGAGCGTGACGAAGACCAGCTCGCGAAGCAAGGACTCCAGGACGAGGATGAAACGCCGTCAATCGAAGAGGTTGTGGTCGCCAAGCACGTACGTTGGTTGCGGCCGACAACTGGTGCTTGACCTAATATAGGTTGTGATCCCCAGGTCCAACTCGGTACTGTTGACATCTTCCAAGGCCGAGAGGCAAAAGTTATTATCGTTTCGCTCGTGAGGAATTCGGGGGAGTTTGATACTGGAAACGCTTCAATCGGGTTCCTGAAGGTGACAATCACACTGCGGTGCTGTTAGGATGATCTTACTGACTTGGAGTCAGTCGGTGAACCGTATCAACGTTGCTCTGTCACGAGCCAAGCACGGTCTCTATATCATGGGCAACGCTTCGAACCTGCGGAAGAATCCTACTTGGTCCACGATCCTCGATGAGATGGAGAAAGAGGGCCAGATCGGTTTCGGATTCCCGATCGTATGCGAGCGACACCCAGAACAAGTCAAGCTCATAACTGGACCTGGACAACTGCCGGAGATTGCGCCTTTGGGTATGGGAAAACCAGGCTATTAGCGCATTACTCACACCCTGACAGGTGGTTGTCTAATTACATGCGAGTTCAAGCTTTCCTGTGGCCACACCTGTCGGTCCTTGGTAAGGAAGACTACCTGCCCCCGCTGCAGTGCACTTTCTCACCTTTCTCACAACCATGCCCTACCTTAGTGTCATGCAGACCTTGACGATCACAAGAGCATGCTGTGTTACGAGAACTGTGTGCGCTTGGCCTGTATACGTCAGCACCCCTGCGTCCGACTCTGCTATCAACCCTGCAATTGCGAGTTCCCGATCTCCAATGTTACCTTGCCCTGCGGTCATGTAGAGAAGCAGGTTCCGTGGTAAGTCTGAGAGTTATATTTATCTAATGGCGCAAATATGAACTCTTGTCGCTTTCAGCTACCTGCTCGAGGACTTGGAGTCCGTCAAGTGTCAGAAGATAGTCTTGAAGAAGCTCCCGTATTGCGAACATTCGAAACAAGTTGCTTGCCACAAGGACCCAGGCTCCGCCAATTGCACGGAACTGTGTGATGAACCGATGGACTGCTGCTCCAAGAAGTGCAAGGGAAGATGCGGGGAATGTCAGAAGTGGAATTTGGACGTCAACAAGGTCCGGTCGGGACCAATCAAACGCGTAAAACATGCCGAGCACCCCTGCGAGCGTGCGTTGTATTGCCAACACCTTTGTAGACGCCCGTGCCACCCCAACGACCAGGGGTGTAACAACGAGTGCAAGCAATCCTGTCGTCAGCGCTGCGTCCACCACAGGTGTCTTGAACCTTGCTCCGTTACCTGCACCCCCTGTCCGGAAGCGTGTCCATGGATGTGTGACCATCACGAATGTCCAGTGGCCTGTGGGTCGGTACGTTGGTTCGACGACCGGCATTGATTCATCGCTGCTGAAGTGTATTTACAGATATGCGCCCGACTTCCATGCGATGAACCTTGTGCCGAGCTGCTTAAGTGTGATCATCCCTGTCCATCTGGTGAGTCCCTTGGGTCCCTTGTGTTTGGAAATCCTGTTGAACCGGCACGAAGTCTGCGGTGAACCTTGCGCAATTCAAAAATGCGTCTTTTGCATGAGCGATGATGATATGACCACTATCGTCGACCTCATTCTGCAGCGACCCATCTCCGATATTGACACAACCTCGGACGAAGTCAGCGAGAAGTTGATCACTCTCGAATGCGGGCACACTTTCACGGTCGAGACTCTGGATGACCATTGCTCAATGTCCGAGTACTACAAGATTGACCCGATGACCGGTCGCTACGTCACGATGAAGGCTCCGCCCGTCAAGTTCCAGACACCGCCAGCCTGTCCCACCTGCAAGGGCCCCATCACCTCCCCCCGCTATGGTCGTGTCACGAAGCGCGCCAATCTGGACATTCTCGAGCAAAACGTCGCCAGCAATATGTCAAAGCGATTGGAGGAACATGGACCATCCCTGGAAACCATTGTCGCCGGTCTCGAACCATCGGTAACCGCGGCCAAGGGCATTGCAAATGGGAGGGATTTTGCATCGGAAGGTGCTTTCGCTGAGATCTGCGAGAAGCGAATGGAGTCGTTCGGAAATTCCAATGAACCCCTCCCCGTTAACATGCTGAGAGAACTCAAGAAACACCACGGGTTTTCTAAGAAGGAGGAATATGGGTGGAAGAAGATCGTGAAGGAAATAAACCTGGTCTACGAACTGATCGTTGACGTTGCGTCCGCGCGTTCCGCTCATGTGGAGGCTTACGAGGCAGCCATGACCACGCTGTTCAAGCTCGAGATGGAGGCTGTCGCTCTGGATCCCTGGAAAGCTGGCAGAAAGACGCAACAGGAGGCCGCACTCGAAGCTGTGAATGTCAAAATCGGACAGCCCCCCCACAAAGCGGATCGGAGATACCACATCGAGGCTTTCCTACTCTCCATCGAGCTGCGCCTCATGCTCGCCCAGATCGCCTCCGCCCGTGTTGCAGAACTCCCCCTCACTTCCAACGAACCTGATCGCAGAAAGATATGGATCACCTTCGTTGGATTCCTCT
>Ga0307515_10003059_pt1 | contig 35416 bp, 34 predicted proteins | sample 17_EM_MG_FD_194513 | JGI IMG/M metagenome (GOLD analysis project Ga0307515, IMG submission 194513) | Populus trichocarpa ectomycorrhiza microbial communities from riparian zone in the Pacific Northwest, United States - 17_EM | ecosystem: Host-associated > Plants > Roots > Unclassified | place... | reverse complement strand
GAGGTGGCGTGGTTGTTATGATAAGGAATAACGGAGTGGTGTGTAAGATCATGGGATGAGATTCGGATGGTACATCGGAGCATGAAGAATGGTTCGAGGGTGGCAGACGAATTGTATATAAAGAGAGTGTTGATAGCGTTGGAGGGTTTTCTTTTCTTCTCTCTTTACTCGTTCTCTTGTATAGCAAGCAATAGTACGATTTTGGAAAATACTCTGATTCTTGTTCCTCGATACGCACTTCGAGTTCAGTCCTGCAACATCCATATCACCTGCGCCCGACCCCGCCCGTTACACATTCAACCCTTGCACATGCACAGTCGAATTATCATTTCTCACAATTTGCTCAGTGAAATCAAGAAGAAACTGACACATAGCAAAACTGTTAAATGACTCACTTTGCACTGCGATTAGACATCATTAATTTCAGTTTGCATATCTATTGATCGTCAGATGCAAAAGCAGTCACCATCTCTTTGTCGGGATCTTATATCAATATGGTAATTATCAGGAGGGTATACGCCAGGCAAAAATCTTACTGCGTCAACTGGCTTCGCTTGCGACAACTCTCGAGAATCGGGCTCCACGGTTGGCTCACCACTTGGTATGCTTGATTTTGACTGTGGCTTCACCGAACCAAGCCTAATAAGACAATGTCCTGGTCGAGAAGTCCATTGCAGCAGTTGCAATATTCCGGGGACAATGTCAAGACACTCCATCAGCTCTCCAAATGTTCTCGGTGGAGGTGCCGGAGAGTCATCATCCATTCGCGGCTGAACGACTGACGGAATCCTCAATTCCGATGTGCCAAACTTCATATCTCATTCACGGAAGTGGTCGGCTGCATCCTCCCAGCCCGGTTCAGCCAATTTGTTAGGCTTCATCTACTTCTATCAAAACCTCTTCATGTGCTGCTGTACCGCTTTGGTGATTGTGCCAATCACCCAGCAGGGTTCGTACTCTTCGCTCAGCTTGCCCTGCTCAGTCTCTACATCCGTCTCATCTTGCTCTTCCTCCCAATTGTCGGACCTTGCAAGATCTCTCAAACTGTCTCTGATAGAAACCAGCATCTCCTCAACAGTCTGTTAAGGCTCTCTGGACTTGAAGGGCGCGATTTCAGCATGCATCATATTGTCCTGCTCTTGCTGAACCGCTGCCTTCACTTCAACAACTGGCTTTCTTGGCCCAGCGTTTTCTCTCTCAACATAGTGCTCAACCCATTTCACTTTGACTTCATTGCTTGAGAAGTTTGTTTCATGTCAGTTCTCCGCCGCAAGTTTCTTTTTGGATCCCAAGCTGCGCAATCCCCCAAGGGCTCGGACTCTCTCTGCCTCCAAGCAACTCTTGCCTTGATTCACTTGATGATTTCATTGGGTTCGAAACTTTGTCAATTTGCCAAGTCTGCCCACCGGAAGTGGCGAAAAGTTTATTTTCGGAGCATTGACCATTGTAATTTGAGTTGATTTCGTTGTTGGGCGAGATGTTGGATGTTGCAAGTTATGGGCAATAGGAAGGCAAGCTGCATCTATTATCTAGAGGTTGGTACAATTACTCATCTTGCACAAACCAAACTCTCCATCTTGCCTGTGAATACATCAGAAACAGTGACGCTAACTGTACAACATCACATGATTGTTAACGTTATGTTCATGCAATATCCCGCGGATTATTTGAGAGAATCATCAGCCCTTGTCCTTTCCCTGGAGCAAATTCGTATTAATAGCTAGCAATTACGTGATTCAGGCGGTCGAACACAGCAATGTATCCCGGTTAGTGTTAGCACCGGTTACGGGTTACCCGGCTGCAGTCCGGGATTGGAACCGGACCGGCCGGTCCAGTCCTGGTTGTTATCCGGAAAACAGGGGTACCCACCGGGTTTAGGGTCGGGTTCGAACCGGACCGCGGTTCCATTTTACGGTTCCTACAACTTTGGCTCCCATTAAGTATTTGAGTTTTGATCATATCATGACATGGTCAATATGTAAATTGTTCAGCTTTAGCCGCTCTTTCATCTCCTGCATTGAAATTTGCAATCCGACTGATATTCGTTGAATGGTTGTGAAAGAATGGCTGAATTCAAGCGAAATTGGCGGGTTTTTGATCACAACTCAACGAATACTTGTCGGATCTCAAATCTGAAAGCGAGACGTGAAAGAGCGACTAAAACTGCACAATCTACGTATTGATCATGCTGTGATACGATCAGAACTCAAACACTTAATTGGAGCAAGAAATGTTGGCTTTTGAGTATCGGGTTTTGTGTGGAAACCCGTTGCAATCGTTCCGTTCCGGGTTGGAACCGGACCCGGAATCGACCCGGGAATTTGGACCCGTTGCCAACACTCATCCCGGTTAACAAACCATCCACATTAGACCAATATATTGCAAATTGCGGGGTGATGGGAAACGCCTGCAACTTGCAGTGATACTCAGCAAGATTTATCTTGAGTATTACGATCAGGTTGGCTGCTGCTTATTCCATTTTGCGGTGATTCTAATGATATAGTCCCGAGGGCTCCGCACTTCCTCTTGTTTTCATCTTCGTCTCCTATTCCACCCCACCACATTATGGATACACAAGCACCTCCGCCAGTTGGGAGAAGATTCAATACCCCCAGATTGGCTGGGACTACATCAAATACAACAATCCTTCGCACACAGCAAGAGCGGAGACACAAGTGTGTTCACCTTAACGGTGCCTCCTAGTGGTAGCAACGGTTCCGGGCCGTCACTTCGGTTCCGGGTCCCGTACCAAACTGAACCTTTGCGAAATCGGCCGTCCGGGTGGCCCATAAATCTGAACTGTCTCCTCGGGTATGGTTTTATGGTAAAATTTCAACCCGTCTGAATTGCGCAGGTTGTCAGTGGGTCGCCCAGCGGGTCCATCTATAGATTCATTTAAGGCTCCTGAATTTGCAGTGTGTTAATAGTATCTTATCAAAATCATGTTTTCAGCAACCAACAATGTGCTTTGGCTTATTAAGCAGCTTGCAATATCGGTTAATTTGGTATCTGTGTGTCACCTTCGACATTTGGAATTTTCGCCTAGCAAGGCATTCAATAATATTATTATGCATGCGAAGATCCACGCGATACCTTGATGACGAAATATCTATGTCCTAAAACTGTTGACACTCAGTTGACTCTAATTTTCAGGATGCAGCAGTGAGTATGTCACTGTTGTTTTCACCAGTAAAGGCTGCTAATATCTAATAAATGAATGTCTGCAACCGAACTGAACATAACTTAATCAAGATGCAAAGCTCAAAATCATTAACCCTCCATTGACCCTCATGCTAAAAATGGGGTGGTGACTGTGTTGCTCACTCTTTTGCCAATAAAAGCTGCCAATACAACCGTTATGCATAACAACTCCCAAGTCACTGCTGAATTACGGTACTACCATGACCACAAATTGTTGATGCTCCGTTGACACCCATGCCAAGAATGGGGTGGTGACCGTTTTCCTATCTCTTTTCCCAATAAAACCTGCCAATGCGTCCGTTATGCATAACAATGACCAAGTCACTGCTGAATTTTGGTTCTTACAAGACCACAAATCGTTGACGCACCATTGACGCTCATGCTAAGAATGGGGCGGTGACCTTGTCGCTCACTCTTTTGCCACTGAAACCTGCCAATACGACAGTTATGCATAACAACAACCAAGTCACTGGTGAATTACGGTACTTCCAAAACCACACATCGTTGACACTCACTTAACGCTCATGCTAAGAATTGGGCGGTGACTGTGTTGTTGTCTCCTTTGCCAATAAAACTGGCGAATACGTCTGATAGGCATAACAACGACCAAGTGACTGGGAAACTACGGTAGTGACAAGACCACAAATCGTTGACGCTCCATTGGCACTCATTGTAATGTATTGTTCGTTCATCTTCTGCTGACGTCGATAATTCTTTTCATCCTGATTTGACTTTGTCAGGTGTCTTTCTGCCAGATTGAGACTCGGCTTAGGGGCAAAGGCGAGCGGCGTTATTATGTTGCACTGTTCACTCTCACACGACTAAAAATGATGTGTCATGCCAAAAGATTCATTCCACCCGCTAAACATCTATTTATGAACCGATATTCACAAGCTGCTTCTTACAATTTGGCCATAATACATCTCTAGCTGGAACTCTCGGTCATACTACATAAAGCTGGTGAACCATTGACACATTCTGTCCTACTTTTTCTTCCCTCCTTTATTTCTCTGCGTTTCAACTGCATTGACTGTCATTAAGACCATTCCAGCCTGTCTCTTTGACTTCCTTGTCGGCCAAACCAATCTGGGGACATTTGGCACGGCACTCGCATCATGCTGCTCTAGGCATTCAGGATCCTCGATTCCGCTGTTCTGTGCTATATCGGATTCATTGCCCGCTGCGCAATTCTCTTCACTGTCAATTGGATTATCCACGTCGCCATTCCAGTAGGGCCCATCATCTGTGTCTGCAATGCGTTCTGGAGCGCAATCCCCGTGACTTTCGACTGGATAACGGTTGATACTCCGGATTCGGCGGACATTTAATATTTGACTTCTTCCTCCAGGGAGTTTCTTTGCAGACAAAGCTGGTGGCAAAGATGATCTTTCTGACAGGTTAAATGCAGCCGCACCATCATGTTGAAAGAGTGACCAGCATGCTTTGACGATCTCTTCCTTGTCCGAAATGTATCCTACAGTGGTCATCTGCTTGTTTTGAGTGCGAGATTCCTTCTGGGTAGCACGTAGGTTTTGGCTGCCCTGCCGCATCTCCTAAATGTCGTGAACCTTGGCTATTCTGTGCAATTTTCTTTCATCCGCCTCTTTCTTCATTTCGGAGTCGTTTCCTGTGTTGGTGGTATCCAATTCTGGGTACATGCCTGCGAAAATTCTGTTATTGGATTGAGCAAACTGCCCGACAACGACTTGTTAGCGAAGGGCCTCGCATGTGGTTTTGGACTGCCTCCAGCCAATAACATCTCCGCCAGAGGAAGCACTGGCCTCCACTCTGACACCATGTGGTATGATAGATAATATGTCGCACGCCACATTGGAGAGGTCACCGTGGTTTGTGTGCGTTTCTTCCTGTTGGCGCCACCAATCGGTTATGTCCAGTATCCAAAATTTACTGCTAATCTCCAATGGGTCGGAGTGGTAATCATTGAGATTTTGATTAATTTGTCCCCATTTCTTTGCTACTTCAGGCAGGGAATTCAAATAGAGGCTGGCAGCGCGCAATAATGGAGCTGAGCGATCGGTTCGTCCGGGTGTCATCCCAGCCACATGGTTAGGTGCCAAGTATTGGTCATCATCGCTGGACAAATCATATGGATCAAAAGATGATTGATAGGACCCTGAAGCTGTTGCAGGTGGGATGAGATTACTGCTCGGGATGGTTTCTAGTTTATTGTCCGGCACACGTCAATTTTTGGTGCAATATTCATTCTCCACATAATTCTGAAATGCCTCTTGGTATTGTGTCATGTAGGATGTCTCGTCCTCAGGAGTAATATCGATTCCCTTGCTCCACTGTCAAAACGATCGCAACTTCCTGAAAGGATCGTGGATATGTGCGGAAATCTGAAGCATGCCTGTCACAAGAGTCACTTCAGCGTAGTATTTCGAATGCTTCGGTCTAGCTAATTTCACAGGGAAGACCAAGTCTTCCTTCCATTGAGTCTTCTTCTTGGCCAAAGCTGGAATCACTCTATCCATGTGATTGAACATGTCATTGTACACTGTTATAAGGTGATGCAATGTGACTGTATGCTGCTTCGACATCCAAAGGGTCCAATATCGAAATGGTCTCAATAGTTCCATGACATACTTGAAAACCGTCCATTCATCCTGAGTTGTAAATAACGGCCGGTATTCACTGTATTGGGCATTTTGAAGCCACTGGCCTGTGAAGTCCCGTAAATGGTAGGCGCGCTCGAGCAACTCCAGTGTAGAGTTCCAACGTGTCTCCAAAGCCATCATCGTATATACTGCAATGCAGACTTTGGCTTTTTGACAGTGAATAAACTCGTTTCGACAACCAGCTGTTAGCGTAATCCATGCAGCAAGCATTGTCTGGTATATGAAGGTCAGTTTCAGGACTTTCAAAATATCATGAAATACGTAGTTTCTCAATTATGTTTGCTAAACCTGGTATCATGGCCGACACCTTACTGATTCTAGAATTGCCCTCTTGTCGAAGTCTTTGACTGTTTCCAATGTCTATGCTTTCATTCGCTCCAAATTGCTGATCGCGCTCATGGGCTTCCCAAGATCTGGCATGGTCTTTACACTGAGCCTGCGGATAAATGCACCTAAAGCGAGCTGTATGACATGCGCCATACATGGTATATGGTTCCTCAATGCCGGCTACTCGATTCAAGAGGCCGCAGGAGTTGATTGCACCTCACGTGTCGTAGAGTAGTTTGAGGAAGCATTATCAGTTGTAATACCAAGCAAACAGCCATCAGTAAGCTCCAAACGATCAAACACCTCCTTCAAATGTACTGCTGGCCATGCTCCAGTATGTCGGCCCTTGACGTATCATCTTGAATTAGCTTTCGAAACAGGAGTAGAACAGGCCATCAACATCATCGAAAGCGAGTTTAACTTCACGCAATGCTCAATTTCGATCGATATAGTAAGCAATGACCGACGTGATGGGCAATTTGTTTGTTGATGTCCCTCCGTCCAAGGCTAAACTCACTTTGGTTCGTAACGGCAATTATTTCTTAATTGCATCCACAGTCAGTGCATCTTCCCCACAGCAAACGATACTAAGGGTCGTAGCGGACGGTAGCACTGAGTCATCGCCCAATGCCTTCTATGACCGTCATAGCTGAAGATTTGAAAGAGTGTCCCATGGAATATGTGCCCAAACAAATCCATACATGAGATAGCGATTCCACATGTCTTGGTGAAATTCCGAAGTTTCAAAGTCCTTAGCAGCTAGTTTGGAACGTTTTCTCTGTCATCTTGGTCAATATGGATTAACCTGGATATCATGTATGATTTTCCTCTGCAAACTAACAACTGTGACACCTCGACTTCCTTGGCTCTTTAGGATGGCCAATGCTGTTTCATTCACCGTTGAACTAGTGAATTCGGTGACCTCTGACTCTGTTATTTCGTTCAACTTTGCGATGTGAGCTTTTGCCAGCAAGTGTGTCCCCATTGAGCTGGTCCCATGTTCTGATGGATGGTGAAGAACTTGACTGCAAACGATACATATGATGCCAGGGCTGCCAGTCTCCTCAATTCCACAGTGTAAATAGAATCGCCACGAAGTCGCATGTCTAGAATTGTTCCAATCAATAGGCCGCTTCGAGCCATCATTCATTGAAGCCCACCAAGCATCGAAGATGATTTGCAACGAAAGGTCGCTCAAAACGGAAATAAAGACACGTTCATTTTTGGAAGCACTCATAACCTCAAAAAAGGAGGTGTTCAAAGATTTTGTATCCCACATGGGAGTAGAAGATGCGAAGCTGGGTAATGCGACTTCAAAGACTGCCGAAAATTAAGAAATTGTAAAGCAGACTGCATGTTCTTAATTAAGGACTCTAAAGCTACAACGAAAATGATCAGATCAGTCAGACATTGCATGCATATTTGCGATGTTGAATACACCAATGGTTTGCAATGACTGTCCGCATAAAACTCCATTTAGGAACAGCATAATGCAGTTTATTGCTGTGTAGCATTCGGAGCCTTGACGCACTGTGGGCACTCCATTGTAGGAGGTGGACCCGATATCATCAGTTGCATTTTTGCCAATAAATGCAGCCGCTAGGTTCATTGTGTGTGTTCTGCGTTCCATACGGGTTAGATTATCCGAGATTACAGCGCAAATATAGCTGACACTCGGTTGCCGCTGATTTCGCGACATGGTTACTATCTTGTCATAAGCAAATATGCCTAGAAAGGTGGCCGACATTATCATTATGGATCATTGTAGTTGCATAGCCCGTTGATTGTGCAAGATGGACGGCCTCAAATCGTTGACGCTCTGTTCACGCTCATTTCGAGGGGCATAGTGATGATGTCGTCAAAAGCATTTTGGCCTAGAAAAACAGCAGATAGTCCGATTATGTCTTAATGTCGCCTCCCGGCCCTCGGATTGTCCAAGATGCATGGCCCAAGGTGGGTAACGCTCCGGTGAGGCTCATTTCCAGGAGAAAGTAGCGATGTCGTCGCAACCAGTTTTGCCTAGAAAGGCAGCCGATACTCTGATCATGGCTTAACGTCGCTGGAAAGCCCTCAGATTCTCATTGATACAATCCTAAAAGTCATTGACACACCATAGAGGCTCATTTTGAGGACAATGTAGCGATGTCGTTGCAGGAGTTTTTGCCTAGAAAGGCGGCCAATACCACGATTATGGGGTAACATCACTGCGCAGCCTGTGCAATTTCCCTGATGTAAGGCCAAGAGTCGTTGACGCTCTGTTGACGTTCATTTTTAGGACATAGTAGAAATGTTTCTGACACCAGTGTTCTATTGAATCGCGGCCGATAGTTCGAGTATCACCTACTTTCACCGCACCACCTACTGGATGTTTCATGATCCAATGGCATAAATCTTTGATGCTCGGAAGAGGCTCATTTTTGGAATGTGGCAATGAGCGCGTCATTTACTTTTTTCGCACTAACGCCGACCTATACATTCACTATTGCAGGATGGGACAATGCAGCCCATTGATTGCCGAATCTGTAAGGCTTAAAATCACTGATACACTGTTGACGCTCATATCAATCACATCGAAACACCCCTTGTACACTCAATAATTGTATGAAATCAATGATAGACGCGTTTGTGTCATCCAATATCACGTTTCTATGTCTTATTGTTTGCATGCAGGAGTTTTGTTACCTCTCAATTTCTGTTCCACTGCTAGCTACGCCATCTGAGTGGGAAATGACGTGGCCCTATGACATTCCCGCGTTTTCGGCCAGCAATTAATGGCATGTAGACCATTTCAGTAGTTTTTGGTTAATATAGCTTAACATCCTCACCATTCCTTATACAGCTCCTTTTCCTCGATTTCCATGACCTACCACAAGCAATTTCAAATATCTCAATCATGTGCACCAGGTCTGTGCAGAGAGTTATGCAGTTGGATAAATGGATTAATTCAGCATAACGGTTGTCGTTCTGATCGATTTGTCAGGCGCACTGACCGCTTTTTCTATGAGACATATGACATCACTCAGTTGAATTTTGTTAGCACATTTCGTCACTAATATTGCTTTTGCTTTGTCAGCAAACATTCACATGCAATAACAAACTGAACGTTTTGGCCGTCTTACAGAGCGATTTGGGTGCTAGAACATACACATGGTGCGTTCGACCCTTGCACATGCAGAGACCAATTAACATTTCTCACAATTTGGTCACTGCAATCTAGACAAAGCTTACACGTAGCGAATTTGGCAAAAAACTGGCTTTTCCCTGCGATCAGACGTCATGAACAATAGTTTGCAGGTGTATTCATCCGCAGACGCAGGAGCCGTCACCATCTTTTTGTCAGTATCCAATATCTATATGGTAATTAGCTGGAGGCTATATGCAGCGGTGAAAGCTCACTGGTTCGACTGGCTTCACTGTCAACAATGTGGATGAATCGGGCTCCGCAGCTGGCTCACAAATAGGTATGCTTGATTTCGACTGCATCTTCATCAAACCTAGCCTAATATGACTACTTTGTGGGCGAGAAGTCCCTTGCAATATTCCGGGGACAATGGCAAGACTCTCCATATGCTCTCCAAATGTTGTCGGCGGAGGTGCTGGAGAATCATCATTTGTTTGCGGCTTAACGAAAGCCGTTACCCTCAATTTGGATGTGCCATGCTTCCTATCTTGTTCACGGAAGTAGTTGGCCGCTTCCTCCATCCCGGTTGAGTTATTTCGCCGAGCTCTATCTGCATCTGCCAAACCTCTCCATGGACTTCTGTACCGTTTTCGTGATTGTGCCCATCACCCAGCCGGGTTCGTCATCGTCGCTCAGCTTGCAATTCTCAGTCTCTTCATCATTGTCGTCTAACTCATCCTCCCCAACATCGGAACATGCAAGATCACTCAGACTGTCTCCGATAGCAACCAGCATCTCCTGAAACATCTTTCCAGGCTCTTGGGATGTTACTCGCATGATTTCAATATGCATCATATCGTCCTGTTGTTGCTGAACTGCTGCCTCTGCGTCCTCAACTCGCTTTCTTTGCCCAGCAGATTCTCTCTCAACATGATCCTCAATCCATTTCGCTTTCTCGTCATTGCTTAAGAAGTACATATCTCGTCGTTGCTTTGCCGCAAGTTGCTTTTTGGATCTCAAGCTGCGCAATGCGCAAGGGCTCGGACTCTCTCTGCCTCCATACCGCTCTTACTTTCATTTGTTTGATGACATCGTTGGGTTGACTGCTATGTCGATTTGCCTCATCTGCCTGCTGGAAGTTGGAAAAACGGCTGTTTTCATAGCATTGACCAATGTAGTTTGCGTTGACTGTGTTGTTGGGCGCAATGTCGGATGTTGCAAGTTATGGACAATATGGAGGCAAGCTGCGTCTTTTATGTCAAGGTTGGTACGTTAACTCATCTTGAACAAAGCAAAATCTGCATTCTTACTGTCACTAAATCATGAATTGTGACACTAACCGTACAACATGACTTGATTCTTAGCATCATTTTCATGTAATATCCCGGTGATCATTTGAGACAAACATCAGCAGACGTCCATTCACTCCAACTACAACCTATTAATATCTAGCAATTGGGCGATTCTGGTTGTCTTGCACCGCGATTTATCCCTGTCTGCAAACATAAAACATCAGACCGACTCTTTGTAAATTGCGGGGTGGTGGGAAACCCCTCCAATGTGCACCCATACTCAGTAGAATTCATCTGGAGCATAACGGTAATGTCGGCTGCTACATATTCCATTCTGACATGAAGCTACCTATATAGACCTCAGGGCTTCACACTTCCTCTTGTTATCATCTTCCTCTCGTATTCCACACCAGCAGATCATGGATACACCACCACCTCCGCCAGGTGAGAGTGGATTGAATACCGGCAGATTGGCAGGCGCTACAACAAATAAGGACATTGTGCGCATACAATAAGAGCTCAGAGACCAGTTAGTTCACAGCGACGCTGCCAATGCAGCTACCAAACATATGACCCGGGATGCAAATTTGAAAATTGTTCGCAATACTGCCAGCGAGAGAAAGAAGCACCATGGGTTGGGATGTGAGTATATCCATATCGAGGCAATCAGCGGTGGATTAACCGTATATCGTACACCGCGTGTCCGTAGAGAACTACGTAACAAATTCATCGTAGCCCGTAACAGGAAACGTCCAAGATCGACAAAGGCATTTGTCGGCACAGTCCGGGAAATCGAACATTATGATGTTGTCAGCTCTTGGATGTTGGCAGATGAATGTCCTGATAACCATCCCTGAGAGTGGACTAAACAGGCCTTAATCAACTTCGAGGAGGCTATGGAGCCATATCTGGTAGAGGTAACAGCCAAATTGCATTGTCAGAAGCGGGAACTAATGTCTTGTAGGTTTTCAACATGTCTGCAACTATGGCAAGGCAAGGAGGTAGGGTACAGCTGGAACAGTCCAACATGCGCCTAGAGTGGAATATGGCTAAAATGTCCAAAGAAAGATTTTCACGCGCCGCAATAAAGGAAACGAAATATCTCCTTATGAAACCACGCACCAAGGTCCTACACGAGAAGAAGCGGGGTGTTCAGTTTCCTGGGCATGAAAACGTAAGGACTGCGATACAAAGACACCCGGCAATGGTTACTCTTAACTATACGCCTGGCTGCCTTCCTTGCCAATGCGGTACCTCGAGGAATCCGCAGCCACAGTGGAGACGCATAGGAACAAATGCACCTCCACCCGCCCGATGCAGAGAGCGACTTCCAGAGCCCACTCCACCTCCACTCGGCACGCCACCTGCCCCAACCGGTTACAGCTCCGGAGATTAACATTTTGATATCGTTGATTTGCCGGCTGGCTATACGTATTCGCATGCAGCTCTTCCCTGTCTGGAATGTTTCGAAGTTGATCAGGATACCGAGCACGATACCGATTTTGATCCAGATATACTGAATGATGAAGGTTAGTACACTCTCTGTGGTGTAGTAATGCAGCTAACATTCATTTTGAAGACAAGAACAGTGAATTGAGCAATCCTGCAACTGATGACGAGCATTGACCGAGAGAAACGGGATTTTAGAGATTATTATCATATATATCTATTTATTATTAGAGAACCACTTAGTGATCAAGAAGAAAGTAAATGAAAACGCCAGAAAAACAGCCAAAACAATGTGAATAATGGACTGTGCCAAATTAATTGATTGCATATTGTGGATACAGCCATGGCAAAATAAGCATCAACGGAGGGTCAAAGATTTTTGGTAATGCGTCCTGGGTAATTACCCCTCCGATTGGTTCTACTTAGTCATAAATGCATTATTGGCTGCCTTTTTAGGCAAACCAGAGTGCAATACCCTCCCTGCCCCATCATGGAAATAAGCGTCAATGGAGTGTCAACGATTTGTTGTCATGTGTCGTGGGAAATCACACCTCAGATAAGTTGTACTTAGTCATAAATGCATTTTTGGCTGCCTGTCTAGGCCAAACAGATTGCAATACCCTCCCTGCCCCAGCATGAAAATGAGTGTCAATGGAGTGTCAATGATTTTTGGTTATGCATCCTGGGAAATCACACCTCAGCTAGGTTGTAGTCAGTCATAAAGGAATTCTTGGCTGCCTTTATAGGCAAAACGGATTTTAATACCCTCCCGGCCCCATGATGAAAATGAGCGTCAACGGAGGGTCAACGATTTTAGGTCTGGAATCATTGGTAATCTGCGGGGCGACAGGTTGCACATTGTCATGAACTGATTATTGGCTGCCTTTATAGGCAAAAGTGAAAGTGAAACGATTTCTGCCCCATCTTCAAAATGAGTGTCAACAGACTGTCAACGATTGTTGGCCTTCCATCATGGTTAATCACAGCACAATGTCGTGGTTAGTGTCTATATACATTGTTTTGACAGTCATTGTACGCTAAAAGGCTCAAGAATACTTAGTGTTAGCTCTGTAAATGAGATAAGTTGTTACTGTCTTGGAGGATGTGACTAGAATATACCGTACATATCTGCCTATAAAGGCTTCCATCTCCTTCTTTATGGATGCTTGTAATCAAGCACCACTCATATAACTGAAGATGCAAGCCCAATTATCGTTGGCAGTCTGTTAACGCTCATTGTCAGGATATGGTTGGGCGCGTGAGTATGCTGGTTTTGCACAAGGAGGCAGCTAATCTGTCGAATATGAATCGTTCAATACCAATGTCAATATTTCACGAATAACAGTAACATATCTGAATCAAACCATTAATGTGAAACCCGAAAGGAGAACTGGAGATTGGAACCGACGAGTCAAACCAAACCCGGTGAAACCCGAGTGTTGACGGGTACAGATCCGGAATTGGCTCAACAACAGTCACCGGGTCGGGTATTCAGCCAGGTCTGGAACTGAGCCAACCCATTTTTGCTGTTCAAACCCGAACCGCTGGCCGGTTACCCGCACCCGTTGCTATCACTTGTGCCCACGCAGCTAACCCACATATGACCAACCATGCACATTTCAAAATTGTCTGTAAAACCGGAGGCTGGAAAAATAAAACGCAGCATGCAGTTGGATGAAAGTATATCCATATCGAGGCAAATGGCGGGCAATTAATCATATACTGTACAGTGGGTGTCTGGAGACAGCTAGGGAAAGAATTTATCTCTGCCCTAAGGGGAGACCTTCATGGTCGCCAAAGGCATACGTCCCCACAGTCCGCGAAATCGATCATCATGATGTTGTTACCTCTGGGATTTTTGCAGATGATGTTGCTGATAAAGGTCCCTGTGAGTGGACGAACCAGGCTTTAATCACATTTGAGGAGGCTACAGAACCGTATATGGTAGAAGTAATAGCCTAATTTCAATTTTAGAAGCAGCAACTAATGTATTGTAGGTTTTCAACATATTTGCAACTATGGCAAGGGAAGGAGGTTGGGTACAGCTGGAACAGTCCGACATGTGCCTAGCGTTGAGGATAGCCATAATGGCCAAAGATGGCTTGTTGCGCGCCAAGAAAGAAGAAATGAAATATCTCATTTAGTAACCCCATGCCCAGGTCCGAGAAGTGAAGAAGTGGGGTGTTGAGTTTCCTGGGGTTGAAAAGCTGAAGGCTGCGATACCAAGAGACCCGGCAATGCTTCGTCAAAACCAGACGTCCTGCAGCCTTCCTTCCCACAATGGCACCTCAAAGAATCTGTAGACACCCAGGAGAGGCGAAGGAACAGCTGCACATCCACCTGACCAACGCTGAGAGCTGACTCCAGTGCCGACTCTACCTCTACCAGGAATGCCACCCACTCCAACTAGTAACACTTCCGGAGTTCAAAAATCTCCCATCGTCAATTGGCCAGTCGGATATTCATATTTTCATACAGTTCTTCCCTACGCAGAATGTTTCGATGATGATGAGGATACTCAGCAAGGTACCGATTTTCATCCTGACATGCTGACTGATGAAGGTTAGTACACTATCCGTTGTGTGGTAATGCAGATAACATTCATTTTGTTGGCCAGAGTAGCAGAATGAGTGATTCTGCAACTAATGATGAGCATTGACCAAAAGACACAGGATTTTGGGGATTATTATAATATATATCCATGTATAATTACAGATCAACATAGTGATCAAGCAGAACATAAATGAATATGATAGAGTGGCAGCCAAAACAATGTGAATGATGGACAGTGCCAAATGAAATGATGGGATATTGTTAGTGTTAGCAACGGTTCCAGTTTTGGACCCGACAGGAATTATAGGTCTGCGTGGCTACGGCCTTACCCCATCAAAAATCGACGATTTTTTAAGCGAACCATCACTTTAAGGCCACAAATATTGATTACAGAGTTTGGTGTTTGGTATGTGAAATATGCAGCTTTACACGGCGCATCTTTTGGCGGTCTCCGATTATCGATATCTTTAAATCTCAGCAAGCGGCAGCCCAAAAACCTCGTTTTTAGGCCAAAAATGACAATAATTTCAAAGCAGCTTGCTGAGTTATAAACATATCAAAAATCGGATACCACCAAAAGATGCGCCGTCTGCAGGTACATAATTCATGTACCAAACAATAAATTGTCAGATGAATATTCGTGGACTTGATTGAGGGAACCGTTTAGCACAAACCCCCACCGAACCGGCCAGATCTGAGGTTTGATGGAACCACTATAATAGAAACGGTCCGAAAACGCAACTGTTGCTAACACCAGATATTGTGGATACAGCCATGGCACAATGAGCGACAATGAGGCGTCAACAGTTGTAGGTCATACAAGTGTGGTAATTTAACATTGATTTGCTCGTTGTTATACATAATCCAAGTATTGGCCGCCCGTATAGGCAAATAATAATGACAAGCTCTGAACCGCATCTTGAAAATAAGAGTCGACAGACGGTCAACGATATTTGATCATTCGTGCTGGGAAATCACACCGCCCGTAGGTTGCAGTCAGTCATAAAGCCATTTTTGGCCTCCTTAACAGGCAAAATGGATTGCAATACCCTCCCTGCCCCATCGTCAAAATGAATGCCTAGGGAGCATCTACAATTTTTGTCATGCGTCCTGGGTACTCACACCTCCAATAGGTTGTAGTCAGTTAGAAAGGAATTTTTGGCTGCCTTTATAGGCAAAACAGATTACAATACCCCCCCTGCACCATTATGAAAATGAGCATAAATGGAACATCAACGATTGTTCATCATGTATCATGGGTAATCTGTGGGGCGACATGTTGTCCATTGTCATAAACTGATTATTGGCTGCCTTCATTGGAAAATGTGAAAGTGAAACGCTTCCTGCCCCATCATCAAAATGAGTGTCGACAGTGTGTCAACGACTGTTGTTTTTCCATCCTGGTTAATCACAGGACGATGCGGCGGTTATTGTCTATATACATCATTTTCACTGTTATCATACACTAAAAGGCTCAAGAATACTTAGTGGTAGCTCTGTAAATCAAACAAGTTGTTACTGTTCCGGAGGATGTGGCTAGACTATCCCGTACATATCTGCCAATACAGGCTTCCATATCCTACTTTAGGGACACTGGTGATCAAGCACCACTCATATTACTCAAGATGCAAGTACAACTATCGTTGACGCTCTGTCAACGCTCATTTTTAATATGTGGTTGGGCGCGTGAGAATCCTTGTTTTGCACATCAAGGTGGCTAATACGTTGAAAATGAAACATGATGTACCTATATCAATATTTTACAATTACCAGTATGATATCTGAATGTGTCAATAAATGTGAAAGCCGAAACGCAGAACCACTGATTGCAACTTCCAACGGGTCTAGCCAAACTCAGCGAAACCTGCGGGTTGACGGGTTGGTGTCCAGGTTTGGCCCAATAAGAGTCAGTGGGTCAGGTTGTTAGATGGGTCTGGAACTGAACCGACACATTGTACAGTCCAATCTTGCACTGCTGGCGGATTGCGGGATCCGTTGTTAACACTACCGGCAACTGATGCAGAGCATTTACCGCAAGACATGGGCTTTGAGAGATTATAATTAGATATATCTATGTATTATTAAAGAACCACGTAGTGATCAAGAAGAAAGTAAATGAAAACACCAGACAGGCAGCCAAAACAATGTGAATGATGGACTCTGCCAAATTCAATGATTGCATAGTGTGGGTACAGCCAGGGCAAAATAAGCGTCAACGGAGTGTCAACAATTGAATGTTATATACGTCTGGTAATTTAAAATTGATTCGCTTGTTGTTATAGATATTCCAAGTATTGGCTTCCTTTATAGGCACAATTATGACAACACGCTCCCTAACTGATCTTGAAAATGAGCGTCAATAGAGCTTCAACAATGTTTGATAATGCATCCTGGGAAATCACACCATCAATCGGTTGCAGTCAGTCATCAAGCTATTTTTGGCTGCCTTGATCGGCAATACAGATAGCAATATCCTCCCTGCCCCCTTTTAAAAATGAGTGCCAACGCATCATCAACTATTTTTGATAATGCATCCTGGGTATTCACCCCTCCGATAGAATGCAGTCAGTCATAAAGGAATCTTTGGCTGCCGTTATAGGCAAAATGAAATGCAATACCCTCCCTACCCAATCTTCAAAATGAGCGTCAACGGAATGTCAACAATTGATGGTTGTCTATCATGCGTCATCTGGGGGGCCACAGGTTGCACATTGTCATAAACTGATTATTGGCTGCCTTTTTAGGCAAAAGTGAATGTGAAACACTTCCTGCCCCATCTTCAAAATGATCATCCACAGACTGTCAACAATTGTTAGCTGTCCATCATGGGTAATCACAGCACGATGTGGCGGTTATTGTCTATATGCAACGATTTGAGTTTTATTATTTACTTAAAGGCTCACGAATCCTTAGTGGTAGCTCTGTAAATGAACGAAGTTGTTACTGTCCCGCACGATGTGGCTGGAATATGCCATGCCTATTCGCCAATGTCGGCTGCCATATCCTTCTGTATGGATGGTTGTGATTAAGCCCCACTTATAATACCGAAGATACAAGACGAAAATATCGTTGACACTCTGTTGACACTCATAGTATGGATGTAGTTGGGCAGGTGAGTATGCTGGTTTTGCATATCAAGAAAGCCAATATGTCGAAAATGAACCGTGGTGTACCATTGTCAATATTCAACAATTAACAGTACCATAGCTGAATGCGACTATAAATGAGAAACCGGAAACACAGAACCTGAGATTAGTTTTAGCAATGGGTCCGGGTAACCCGCCAGCGGTCCAGGTTTGGACCGCGAAAATGGGTCCGTCCGGTTTCTGACCGGTCCAAAAACCCAACGCACTGAGTCTTGGCAGGCCAAACCCGGACACATACACGTCAACCCCTGGGTGTCCCCAGGTTTGTCTGGACCAGTCGGGTCCAATCTCTGGCTCTGAGTTTCGGGTTTCTCATTAATGGTCGCATTCAGATATATCACTGTTAATGGTAAAGTATGGTCATTGGTGTGTCACGGTTCATTTTCGGCATATTAGCCTCCTTGATGTGCAAAACACGCATACTCACGTGCCCAACCACATCCTGCAAATGAGCGTCAACAAAGCGTCAACAGAGCGTCAACAATATTTGGTCTTGCATCTTTGGTGATATGAGTACTGCTTGATCAAAGGCATCCATAAAGAAGCATATGGCAGCATTTATAGGCAGATATGTATGGGATATTCCAGCCACATTCTCTGGGACAGTAACAACTTATTTCATTTACAGAGCTACCAATGAGTATTCTCGAGCATTTTAGCATATGATGACAGTCAAAACAATGTATATAAACAAGAACCGCCACATCGTGCTGTGATTCACCATGATGGAAGGCCAACAATCGTTGGCACTCGGTTCACGCTCATTTTGAAGATGGGTCCGGAACAGTTTCACTTTCACTTTTGCCTATAAAGGCAGCCAATAATCAGTTTATGACAATGTGCAATCTGTCGCCGCCCAGATTACCCATGATACCTGACCAAAAATCTTTGACGCTCAGTTGATGCTCATTTTCATGATGGGGCAGGGAGGGTATTGCAATCTGTTTTCCCTATAAAGGAAGAGAAAAATTGCATTATGACTGACTACAGCCTATCAGAGGTGTCATGTCCCAGGACTCATGACCAAAAATCGTGGACGCTCCGTTGACGCTCATTTTCATGATGGTGCAGGGAGGGTATTGCAATGTATTTTGCCTATAAAGGCCACCAAAAATTGCTTTATGACGGACTACAATCTATCAGAGGTGTGATTTCCCAAAACGCATGACCACAAATCTTTGACCCTCCGTTGACGTTCATTTTCATGATGGGGCAGGGAGGGTATTGCAACCTGTTTTGCCTATAAAGGCAGCCAAACATTCCTTTACAACTAACAACAACCTATCTGAGGTGGGATTTCCCAGGACCCATGACCAAAAATTGTTGACGCTCCATTGACGCTCATTTTGCCATGGCTGTATCCACAACATAAAACAATTAATTTGGCACAGTCTATCATTCAGGTTGTTTTGGCTGCTTTTCTTGTGTTTTCATTCAGGTTCTTCTTGATGACTACATTGTTCTTTAATAATACATAGATATATATGATAATAATGTCCAAAATCCGATGTCTTTCGGTCAATGCTCTTCATCAGTTGCCGCATCGCTGAATCCGGTGCTGTAGTCTTCAAAATGAATGTTAGCTGCATTACCACACCATACAGATTGCCCTAACCATCATGAGTCAGCGTATCTGCATAAAAATTGGTATCATGCTTGGTATCCTGATCATCTTTGACAAATTCTGCACAGAGAAGAGCTGCATGCGAATACGTATATCTGGCTGGCAAATTCACAATTTCAGCAGGTTCAGCTCTGGAAGTAGTATGCGTTGGGGAGGGTGGCGAGCCTAGAGGATATGGAATCTGCTTTGGAATCTACTCTCTGTGTCGGGTGGGTAGAGGTGCACATGTTACTTTGCATTTCCAGCATGTCTGCGGATTCTTTGTGGTGCCATTTGGGCATGGAAGGCAGCAGGATGTTTGGTTTTGACGAAGCATTGCTGGGTGTCTTTGTATCGCAACCTCCACCTGTTTATGACCAGGAAACTCAACACCCCACTTCGTTTCTTCTCAGACCTCGGCACGTGGTCTCTCATTGAGATGTTTTGTTTCCTCAAATGCGCAGCGCGAAAATCTTTGTTTGGCCATTTAGGCCATATTCAACGCCGGGCGCATGTTGGACTGTTCCAGCTGTACCTGACCTCCTTATCTTACCATAGTTACACACATGTTGAAAATCTACAACACATTAGTTGATGCATCTAAGAATGAAATTCGGCTGTTACCTCGACCATATACGCTTCCGTAGCCTCCATTACAGTGATTATACTCTGTTTCATCCACTCACAAGGACGCTTATCAGGAGATTCATCTGCCAAAATCCCAGAGCTGACAACATCATGATGTTCTATTGTGCGGACTGTGCAGATATACACCCTTGTCGACCATGGAGGTTCCCGGTTATAGGCAGAGATAAATTCGATATGTACCCCTCTATGCACACCAGCTGGACGGTATACGGTTAATTCACTGCCATTCACCTCCATATGGATATACTCACATCCAACTGCATGCTGCTTCTTATTTTGGCTGATTACAGTCTTGTGGATGATTTTTGAATGTTCATCCTGGGCGACATCTTTGGTAGCTACAATAGCAGCATCGCGATAAACTAACTTGCGTCTGCGCTCTTGCTGTGTGCCGAGAATTTCCGTAGTCGATGTAGCTCATGCCAATCGGCCAGTATTCGATCTGCTCTCACCCAGCGGGGGTGGTTTTGTATCCATGATCTGCTGGTGTGGAATAGGAGAGCAAGATTATATCCAGAGGAAGTGGGAAGCCCTGAGGAATATATAGTTAGCATCTTGTCAGAATGGAATAAGTAGCAGCTAACATGACTGTTATGCTCACGATGAATCCTGCTGAGTATGGCTGCAAATTTCAGGGGTTTCCAACCACCCCACAATTTGCCAAAAGTCCGTCTGATGGGGTTTGTTTGCTAACAAGGATAAATTGCGGTGTACAACTGCCGGAATCGCGTAATCGCGTAACATAAATAGGATGTACTTCCAGGGTAAGAATGTCTGCAGATGTTTGTCTCAAATGATCCCCGGGATATTACATGAAAATGACGCTAACAATCAGGTCATGTTGTACAGTTAGCGTCTCTATTGCTGAATCATTGACAGTCAGGAGGAAGAGTTTGCTTCGTTCAAGATGAGTAAACGTAGCAACTTTCATATAAATGACCCAGCTTGCCTCCATATTGTCCATAACTTGAAACATCCAACATCTCGCCTAACAACACAGTCCACGCAAACTACTATGGTCAATGCTCCGAAAAAGAACTTTTCGCCACATCCGGCAGGCCCAAACTGTGAATCGACACAGCAGTCAACCCAACGACGTCTTCAAGCGAATGAAGCCATGAGCGGCTTCGTGGCAGAGAGAGTCCGAGCCCCTGGGGCATTGCGCAGCTTGAGATCCAGAAAGAAGCTTGCGGAGGAGCAACGACGAGAAACGAACTTCTTAAGCCTTGAAGAGAAAGAGATATGGATTGCGGATTATGTTGATAGAGAGACCGCTGGGGCAACAAAGCGAGTTGAAGACGCAAAGGCAGAGGTTCAGCAAGAGCAACACAATATGACGCATGCTGAATTCGCAGAATTGAAGTCCAGAAAGCCCGAAAAGACGTGTGAGCAGATGCTGGTTGCTATCGGAGACTCTCTGAGTGATCTTGCAAGTTCCGACGATAGGGTGGCTGGGGAAGATGACTCTGATGGGGCGACTAAGCAGGGCAAGCTGAGCGAAGATGACGAACACAGCTGGATAATGGGCAGAATTACTAAAACTGTACAGAAGCGCATGGAGAGGTTTCGGCAGAAGCAGATGAAGTTCGACGAATTGACTCAACTGGGATGGGAGGATGTTGCCGACGACTTCTGTGAACAAGATAAGAAGTACGGCCCATCCGAATGGAGGGTTCAGGCAGTCATTCGGCCACAAACAAATGACGACACTCCGCCACATCCACCGACCACATTTGCAGCACTTATGGTGAGTCTTGGCATTGTCCCCGGACTATAGCAAGGGACTTCTGAACCAGGAATTACTCATGTCAGGCTAGGTTTGGTGAAGCCGCAGTCAAAATCAAGCATACCTACTGGTGAGGCAGCTGTGGAGCCCGATTTGTCACCGTTGCTGAAAGGGAAGCAAGTTGAACCAGTAAGCTTGTACCCCTGCATATAGCCTCCAGCTGATTACCATATAGATATCAGATTCGGACGAAGAGATGGTGACAGCTCTTGCTTCTGCGCAAGCTTAGATATGCAAGCTGTAATTTTTGACGTCTGATCACAGGCAATAGCAAGTTGTGTACCAATATTGTGAACTGTTAGCTTTTTCTTGATTTCAGTGACCAAATTGTGACACATGATAATTTGTCTGTGCATGTCCAGGGTTCTATTTGTCTGTGCGTATCCAGGGTTCAAACACACCATGTGAACATTCTAGAATCAAAATCGCACTGTAAGACGGCCAAAACATTCAGTTTCATTCTTCCAGTCGCTGTTAAGTAACGAAGCCAAAGCAATATTAGTGACGAAATGTGCTACCAAAATTTAAGTGAGTGATGTCATATGTGTCATGGAAAGAGTGGTCAGTGCGGAAGACGAATTGATCTGAACGAGTTCGGTTATGCTACATTCATTCATGTATCCAACTGCATAACTCTCCGCACAGACCTGGAGCACATGGTTCAGATATTTGAAACTGCTTGTGGTACGTCATGGAAATGGAGAAGAAGGAGCTGGATAAGAAATTGTGACGAAGTCGAGCTATATCTACCAAAAAGTAGAGAAATGATCCACATGCCGTCAATTGCCGGCCGAAAGTGCGGGAAAGTAATAGGGCCACCTCATTTCTCACTCAGATAGCGTAGATAGTAGTTGCTCAGAAATTGATAGGTAACGAAACTTCTGGATGCAAACGATAATACATACCAACACTATACTGGATGTCAAAAATGTGTATATATTTGGTTGCAAACAATTATTGAGTGTACAAAGGCTGTTTCGATGTGATTAATGTGTGCATCAACTGAGTGTCAACAATTTTTGGTCTTACACATTCGGCAATCAATGAGCTGCATTGTCCCATTCTTCGAATGAGAATGTATAGGTCGGCGTTATTGCGAAAAAGGAAAATGACTCAGTCGTTGCCAGATCGTAAAATTCTGCGTCAAAGGAGCGTCAATGATTTCTGGCATTGCGTCATGAAATATGCAGTAGGCTGTGCGGTTACAGTACGTCATAATCAGACTATCGGCAGCCATTCTACTGAACAATGATGGTGGAAACAGTTCTACTGTGTCCTAAAAATGAGTGTCAACAGAGCATCACCAACTTTTGGCCTTGGATATTGGAAATTGCATGGGCTGTGCGGCGACGATATGCCATAATCGTGCTATCGACCGCCTTTCTAGGCAAAACCTCTTTCAACAACAGTGCTACTATGTCCTAAAAATCAATGTCAACGGAGCGTCAATGACGGTTAGCCTTGTATCATGAAAAATCCTAGGGTTGTGCGGCGACATTAGGCCATAATTAGATTATCTGCTGCCTTTCTAGGCAATAACAGTAGCAACCACATAGCTACTAAGTCCTAAAAATGAGCGTCAACGGAGCATCAACAACTTTGGGCCTTGTATCATCAACAATCCTGGCGACGTGTGGCAACATTAGGCCGTAATCCGATTATCTGCTGTGTTTCTAGGCAAACACAGTAGCGACAACATTGTTACTAAATGTTGAAAATGAGCGTCAACGGAGCGTCAACAACTTTGGGCCTTGTATCTTGGAAAATCCTAGGGCGGTTCGGCGAAATTCAGCCATAATTACATTATCGGCCGTCTTTCTAGGCAAAACCAGTTGCAAAGATATTGCTACTATGTCCTAAAAATGAACGTCAACGCAGCGTCAACAACTTTGGGCGTTGTATCACGGAAAATCTTAGAGCGATGCTGCCACATTATGCAATAAACAGATTTTCAGCTGCCTTTCTAGGCAAAAACGATTGTGACAATAGTGCTACTATGTCCTAAAAATGATCGTCAATCGAGCGTCAACAACATTGGGCGATGTATAATGGCAAATCCTAGAGCTGTACGGTGACGTTAAGCCATAAACAAATTATTGGCTATCTTTCAAGGCAAAAACGATTGTGAAGACATCGCTACTTTATCTTAATAATCAGCGTCAACAGTTCATCAACCACATTTTACCCTGCATCTTCTAAAATCCGGCGGCAGTGGGGCGAGATTAACACATAATCGAACTATCGGCCATATTCCTAGGCAAAAATGCTTTTTACGACAACTTTACTATTCCCTGAAAATGAGCGTCAATGGAGCGGCAACAGTTTGAGGCCTTCCATCTTGGAAAATCAATGAACCATGCGACCACAATCATCCAACATCGTACTATCGGCCGCCTTTCTAGGCAAATATGCTTACCACAAGATCGTAACCATGGTCCAAAATGATTGTCAATGGAGCGTCAACAATTTGTGAGCTGGCATCCTGCATAATCTAACCAGAATGAAGCGGAGATAAATCCCAATGAACCTATCGGCAGCTTTTGTGGGCAAAAATGCTGGTGACAATATCGCGTCCGCCTTGTACAATTGAGTGCCCATGGTGCATCAAGGCTCTGAACACTACACAGCAATAAACTGCATTATGCTGTTCGTAAATGGAGTTTTACGTGGTCAGTCGTTGCAACCTGATCTTGTATTCAACTTCACAAATATGCATGTGATATCTTACTGATCTGATTATTTTCCAAGTAGCAGTAGAGTCAATATTTAAGAACCCGGATTCTGTGTTGCTGTATTGTCATATTTGGCAGTCTCTCGAGTCGGAATACCCAGCGTTCCAATTTCAACCCCCTTGTCGGATACAAACTCTTTGAACACCTCATTGTTGGAGGTTATGATCACTTCCACAAATGAACGTGTCTTTGTTCGTGATTTGCGCAACCTTATATTCCAAATAATCTTCGATGCTTGGCGGGCGATCAGCAGAAAACATTTCGGTCCGGGCGGAATCGCTTCGTCTGAGTAGACACTCTCCGTCAGAGCAGTCACAGCCACCCCGGTGTCAGACTACTCCGTGCCCAGCGCCACAATGACGCGTCGCTTTGCATATCGCCCTCCGATCGTAGTTGCGCCATTTCGTCTGGCTCTGTCAGAATCTTATTGCAAACGAACACTGTGGTGTTGTTGCCAACCGTGACCATAAGTTGGAATGGGTTGATTAGGGACATCAGCAAAATGTAATTCGGTCTGGAGGCCACATGCAGTGTTCCATAAGTACAAGGCATTTCGTCTATCATATTCGTCTTTGTTACAGTCACAAGATTTGCTACCTCATAATAGGGCAAGCATTATTTAAGTATCTCTATATATATACATACGGTCAATCTGGCCACAGATGGTAGTCGAGCATAATTGGAAGAGCACCTGGAGACGCCAATTGAGAGGGCTGTGTGATGCACCAGTTGGAGGCCGTTGTGATGATATGACGGAGCTAGACGGCAGTGAGCCCACCACTGACATGCTGTCACACCTCTCGCGACATCCAAACAGAATTTGTGACAAAGAACGGTTCTAGCTCGAGGAGCCTAGGAAGAAAGTAAGAACACATGATACTACTCGGCCGTGAGAATCCATGCAATTGCGTGGATCCAGATGAGATGAACATGGGATGAGGTCTATCTACCCAGGGGTCTCCCGAATATGTACTCCTCGTCGCACAATCCACCTCCGTTTCCCCTGTATCTCCGTACACCCGCCGATGCTCATTAAGGATGTACTTGGCGGCCGTGATCGAGCGAGTTGAGAGATGCACTTGCAGGCCAAGATCAAGTGAACTAAGTGATACACTCCGAGGCTGTGATCGAGCAAGTTTGGACATGAAATTGGAGGCCGAGATCGAGTGAACTCAGTGATGCACTCCGAGCTGTGATCGAGCGAGTTTAGAGATGCACTTGCAGCAGGTCATCATCGGGGGAGATTAGAGGAGTACTTAGAGGCGGTCGATGGGAGGCGTGCCAGGTGCCGTGACTCTATTCATCGGTTAGTTGACTCGGATCAAGTGAACTCAGAGATACACTTGGAGGGCAGGATCGAGTGAACTCAAAGATGCACTGGGAGGCCGTGATTGAGCGAGTTTGGAGATGCACTTTGAGGCCGTGATCGAGCGAGTTTGGACATGCACATGCTGGCTATGATTGGGCGAGATTGGAGGAGCACTTGGAAGCGGTCGATATGGAGTGAGGCTGTTGATCATGGGATGATGCTGTACTTGATGGATGCTGTACTCGGTGTTAAGTCATGGTCATGGCATGGAGAGATCGAGAGGGATGACTTAACTCCGTGTTCTTAGGTGATGGTAGAGTTGAGCACAAGAAAGAGAGAGATCAGAAGAGATGGGGGAAATCATCATGAGAAACTGGGACTTAAGAGAATTGCTTGTGCGAGTGAATTTAACATCCCAGGCACGGCAGGTATAAGTCCTGATGCGGCAGGTAATAACACCAATACGAGGTTTTCAGAACCCAATCAGGCAACTCGTACACTTGATTTCTCAGTTCCGCTCATATGCTCCACATCGTTCTCATCTTCATCCCCCATCTCTCTCTTTCTCGTCCACAACTTTACCATCATTGCAAGAACACAAAGTTAAGTCATCCCTCTGTATCTCTCCATGCCATCATCATGAGTTAACACCGAGTGCAGCATATGCCGAGTGCAGCATACACCGAGTACAGCATACACCTAAGATTGTCTGTAGTCCCTTCATTCTCTCGATCTGATAAGAGCTCATTCCCACGGTTTCGAGTTAACTAACCGATGAATAGAGTCTGAGCACCTGGCGCGCCTCCCATCGACCACCTCTAGATCGACCACCTCCATGTACTCCTCCAATCTCCCTCGATCATAGCCTGCTGGAAGTGCATCTCTATACTCGCTCGGTCACAGCTCGGCTTGCATCTCTGAGTTCACTCAATCTCAGTCTCCAATTTCATTTCCAAACTTGCTGGATCACAGCCTCAAAGTGCATCTCCAAACTCGCTGGATCATGGCCTCAAAGTGCATCTCCAAACTCGCTTGATTACGTCCTCCATGTTCGCACGATCACGACCTCCAATTGCATCTCCAAACTCGCTCAATCATGCCGTCAAAGTGCATCTCCAAACTTGCTCGATCACGGCCTCCACTTGCATGTCGAAACTCGCTTCATCACGGCCTTGGAGACTATCTCTCACTTCACTCGATCTCGGCCTCCAAGTGCATCTCTCAACACGCATAATCACGGCCTCCAAGTACATCGTTGATGAGTGACGGCGGGTGTACGGGGATACAGGGCTAACGGAGGTGGACTGAACGAAGGGGAGTACATATTAGCTATATAGATACATCGATACATAGATAAGAATACCAACTGAATACACAAGTTTTGAAAATTGTTGAACGACAAGTAGTAGCTATGATTTAACATCGCCAGGCGTTGTGTCAACGGCTCCAGCGTAACTGCAGCCCCTGCGAAGAGTGTAACACACGTGGCCTCCTGATGGTGCGTAATCGTCACCACAAAGTGATGGAGTACGTGTGCAACGCGACCCGTCGCCTGGGCGACGGGCAGCGTGTAATTCTCCGTCAGAGGGTACGAGGTTCCCTCAGAGCCATCAGAGCCGACTGGAACACCCGGGTGTTTCTGACGGAAATTAGAGTTGTTGCTGATGGCGTCAATGAATATAGGACCGAAGCGGCCTATTCCATGGAAGAATTCCAGACGTGTGCAATCGTGGCGATTCTATTTGCACTGCGGAATTGAAGCGACTGGCAGCCGTGTCATCATATGTATCGTGTGTCATCAAGTTCTTCGCCATCCATCAGAACATGGAACCAGCTCCATGGGAAAACACTTGCTGGCAAAAGCTCACATGGCAAAGTTCAACGAATTACGAGTGTGAGAGGGCACTGAATTGACTAGTTCGACCGTTAATGATACAGCATTGACTGTCTTGAAGGTGAAAGGAAGTCGCGGAATCACAACAGTAACTGTGGCGAAGAAAATAATATTTGATATCCAATTTAATTCATACTGACCGAAATGACAGACAAAATATTCCAAACTGGCAGACAAGGACTTTCAAACTTCCAGAATTTGAGCAAGACAGGTGGAATCGCTACCTCATGTAACGATTTGTTTCTGAACATATTCCGTGGACAGCTATATCAAAACTCGAGGCATGACGGTTACAAATGGCATTATGCGACGACCTAGTGCTACTGTCCACTACAACCCTTAGTAACATTTGCTGGAGGGAATATGCACTGAGTGTGGATGCAATGAAGAAGCAATCGCCAATACGAAATCAAGTTAGTTTAGCTTTGGACAGATGGACATCAACAAACACACTAGCCATAACGTCAGTCATTGCTTACTATATGGATCGAAAATGGGCATTGCGTGAAGTTCATCTCGCTCCCCATGAGGTTGATAGCCTGTTCTACTCCCGTTTTGAAAGCTAAGTAAGGATGATAGGTGAAGGGCTAGCATACTGGAGCAGAGCTAGCCGGACATTTGAAGGAGGTGCTTGATCGTTTTGCGCGTACCGACGGCCTTTTGCTTGGTATTACAACTGATAATGCTTCGTCAAACTACTCGATGACATGCAAGCTGCAACCAACGCTTGAGGCCTCTGGAATTGAGTGTCCGGTATTGAGGAACCACACCCGGTGCATGGCGAACGTCATACTGCTGGCTTTTGGTTCATTCATGAGCACGCTCGGTGGGAAAGGCTGCACCAAGTCTTGGGAAACCCATGAGCATGATCAGCAAGTTGAAGAAAATGACAGCCTAGACATCGGGAAGAGTCAAATACTTCGAAAAGAGGGTAATGCTAGAATCAACAAGGTGTCGGCCATGAAACCAGGTTTAGCAAAGATAATTGAGACAGTATGTAATTCATGATATTTTGATGGTCCTGAAGCTGACCTTCATATGGCGGAGAAAGCTTGCTGTATTAATTAGGCTAACACCTGGTTGCCGAAATGAGTTCATTCACTGTCAAAAAGCCAAAGTCCGCATGGCGGAACTTCTGATTATGGATGTGAAGACACGTTGGAACTCTACACTGGAGTTGCTCAAGCTCGCCTACCGCTTAGGGGAATCCACCCGCAAGCTGCTTCAAAAACCACAATACGCTGAATACCGGCCATTATTCACAACTCAGGATGAATGGACGATTGTCAGGTATGTCATGGAAGCGTTGAGGCCATTTCGATATGGGACCCTTTGGATGACGAACAGGAATACAGTCACATTGCATCACGTTATCACAGTATACAAAGACATGTTCGATAACATGGATGGCGTGATGCCAGCTTTGGCCAAGAAGAAGACTCAATGGAAGCATGACTTGTTCTTCCCTGTGAAGTTACCTCGGCAGAAGCGTTTCAAATACTACGCTGAAGTCAGTCCAACGATGGTCATGGTTCTGATCTCAGCACACATCTTTGATCCTTTCTGGAAGTTGCGATCGGTTAGAAGGTGGGACAAGGGAATGGATATTGATCCTGAGGACGAGACATTATACACTACACATTACCTAGAGGCCGATCGGAAGTATGTGGAGAATGAATACTGCGCCAAACATCGAAGTGCGCCTATCAATTCACACGAAACGGTACCGAGCACGAATCTTGTCCCCTCTGCCACGGCATCAGGGTCCTATCAATCGTTCTTTGACCCATATGATTTGTCCAGCGATGATGAGGAGTAATTAACGCCTAACAATGTGCCTGAGATGACACCGGGAAGAACGCATCGCGCCACACGCATATTGACCGCCACCAGGCCCTATTTGAATTCGCCGTCTGAAGCCTCAAAGAACTGGTGACAAATCAATTCAAATCTCAATGATTACCACACTGACCTAATGGAGATTAGCAGTACATTTTGGATACCGGACATAACTGATTGGTGGGCGCCAATAGGAGGAAACACTTACAAAGTACACCGATCTCTCCAATATGGCTCGTGATATGTTCTCTATCATACCACATTCTGTCGGTCTGGAGGCCAGTTATTCCTTTGACCGAGATGTTAATGAATGGAGGCTGTCAAAAACCACAGGCAAGACCCGTCGCAAAAAAGTTGTTGTCCGGCAGTTTGCTCTGGTCAATCACGGCATTCTGGCAAGAACTGAGCCAACATTGGATACCCAAAACACCGAAAACGACTAGGAAATGAAGAAAGAGGCTGAGGAATAGAAATTGCACAGAATGGCCAAGGTTCAAGACTTTTTGGAGATGTCGCAGGGCAGCCAAAACCTACTGGCTACCCAGAACGAATCTCGCGTTCAAAAGAAGGAGATGACAGCCGTGGGATGCATTTCGGACACTGAAGAGATCGTCAAAGCATTATGGTGACACTTTCAACATGATTGTGCGGCTGCATTTAAATTGTCAGAATGATCATCTTTGCCACTGCCTTTGTCTGCAAAGGAACTCCCTGGAGGACAAACTCAGATCTTAAATGTCCGCCGAATCTGGAGAATCAACCGTCATGCAGTTGAACGCGACGACGATTGCGAACCACACAGCATTTCGGACACCGATGATTGGCTGAACTGGAATGGCTACTTGGATAATCCAAATGACAGAGAAGATGATTGCGCAGCCGACAATGAATCCGATATCGACCGCAACAATGGCATTGAGGATCCTGAATTCCCAGAGCCGCATGATGTGAGCGCCGCGCACAATGTGCCCAGATTGATTCGGTCAGCACAGAACTCAAAGAAACAGGCTGAAAAGGTGTTGGTGATGGTCAATGCAGTAGTAACGTGGAGAAATAAAGGAGGGAAGAAAAAGTAGGCCAGAATGCATCAATGGTTCACCAGCTTTATGTAGCTTGACCGAGAGTTGCAGTTAGAGATATATTATGGGCGAATGGTAAGAAGTAGATCGTGAATATTGGTTCATAAATAGATGTATAGCAGGGGCAATGAATCATTTGGCATGATACATCATTTTTAGTCGTGTGAGAATGAACAGTGCAAGATCATTACGCCGCTTGGCCTTGCCACAGGGCTGAGTCTCAATCAGGCAGAATAACAGCAGATCAAGTCAAATCAGGATGAAATCAATTATCGACGGCAGCAGATATTGAATGGACAATCAATTGAAATGAGCGTCCACAGAGCATCAACGTTTTGTGGTCATGTAAGTGCTGTAATTCACCAGTGACTGGGTCGTTATTATGCCTAACAGACGTATTGGCAGCTTTGATTTGCAAAGGAGATAGCAATACAGTCCCCCCCCCCCATTCTTAGTATGAGCGTCAACGGATTGTCAACAATTTATAGCTTTGAATCATGGGTAAGTTATGTTCCGATTGGTTGTAGACATCCATTTATGGGATGTTGACAGCCTTTACTGGCAAAAACAACAGTAAGATGCTCCGTGCAGCATCCCGAACATGAGCGTCAACCGAGTGTCAAAAGTTTTAGGACTTCGATAATTAGTGATCAAGGCACCGTGTGGATCTTCGCGTGCATAACTGTATTATTAGCCGCATTGCTAAGCACAAATGGCATATATCGAAGGTGAAACACAGATACCAAATTAATCGATATTGCACACTGCTCAACAAGCAAAAGCACATTGTTGGTTGTTGAAAACGCGATTTTGAAAACATTCTATTAACACACTGCAAATAAAACAGCCTATTATGAATCTATAGATGGACCTGCTGGGCAACCTGCAGACAACACACTCAATTCAGACGACTTGGGAGTTTACCATCGAACCATACCTGAGTCGGCAGTGCCGGTTAATTGCCGACCCCCACCACCCATTTGGCAATGGTTCGGTTAGTACCTGGACCCGGACCTGAAGTCACGGTCAGGAACCGTTGCTAACACTACCAGAGATTGCAACCGACAGGTCTAACCAAACCTGGCGAAGCCCTTGGTTTGATGGGTATGGGGCTGGCTTTGGGCCACGAAGATTCAACAGTTCGGGTTGTCGGACAGGTCAACAACCGAACCGACCCGTTTTGTGGTCGAAACTGGGACTCCTGGCACGTTAACTGGAGTCATAGCTTATACTAACCACACCCACATCCATGGACTGAGTCTCGGCCAAGGTCACCGCCATGTTAGAAGAGATGAGGCGCACCGGTGGATTCAATTGCAATTGCTTTGGTCAGACTGGCTGTATGTATCAGCGACATGTAACCCGAGGCCAGCTAACCGCCATTGTATATATGTCGCTACTGCAAAAGTTTGATCAGTATCAAATATGTTACCACTCTATTCTCAACCTATACTCACTCGCTCTTGTGAGCAACTGAATTATCATATCATACGTCTGCGTCTAGTCGTAGGTGTACGTGCCCTCCCAGTCTACTCGCTTTTCAGTGGTTGGATACGTTCCCTTCAAGAGCATACATGATTCTTACCGCCATTGTCAAAGAAATGACACAATGGACAGGAAACAAACAGCTTATGCGTTAATTCTATTGTCAATTGTCTACTATGCCTCCTAAGAAACCTGCCAGAGGTCAATTGCGCAAGGCTAATATATGTTTGAGAACGGAAAACCTACGATCTCCACTATGGAGAGATACACCAAATCTCACCTGACGAGCCTCCATCCTTCCGGTGAATGGGATCCACAACGACAATGTTCACGATCACGAAAACAACGCTACCAGCTGATAAATGACCCAAGGGACGGCCTAGGGAACAACATGTGTGACATCCTGGGGGACAACCAGTGCGAGCTCAAGCCTACCAAGTTATCCAAGATCTTGTCTATGCGAAAGATGATGCATGATCAAGGGCAAATGTTCAACAATGCCATTCAACAGAATACTCAACTATGCCTGCAAAATCCCTAACTGATAGAGGCCAACTGGGAATACCGCAGATAGTTTGTTCGACCAGAAGCAGTGAAAACAAAAATTTCCGATTTGACACTTCTAGAACGGTATTGCGGGGGAGCGAAAGATCTTGATTACTTCCTCAACACGTTATGATCTAATATCCGATCCCATGCGCACCTATTCCCGCATGAAGATCCCGACAAAGTGACATATGCAGCCATCCATCTCAGCATAACGAAACATCACCCCGACCTGGCAAACAGGCAGAGACGGATGACCGATCCGGTGGAGCGGCTTCAAGTGCTACGGAGATACTCAGATCCCAGGTTGGAAGACTTCGAGGGGTTCTTGGAAGCAATGCAAAAGATGTCTGCCGACAAGGACTGAAAACCATCTGCGGCCATGCAGTGTATGACTGACTTCCTTCAAGGAGCACATGCACCAATGAGAGTCTACGCCAATCGAATCATAGCAAATTGAACAGCAGCAGAATGGCTCCCATTGCACAATAAGAACCATTGCGAAATGGCTAGGAGCGGACTAGGATTCGGACTTCAGTCCAGGATATGACCACTGATCCCTCAGAATGATGTCTTCGACAGGATGGATGAGATTTACAACCGAGCCGCTGATTCAGAGGCCAAGCCAGACGGTCATAAGCCCCAACAGCAGCAGCCACATCAACAGCAAAAGCAGTCACGGAAATCATCTCAACAAGGTGGCACAAATCACGCCTTCCGATCATCCATAACCGAGCTGGCCAGTGTAACAATACCAGAGAAGTCGAACATGGGCAAGCATGATAAAACACTCCCACGCCATCGGTCTCCACAGAGCTCTGTAAATCACGGAAGTCAGAGGGAAAATGCATACGCTCCGGTTCACCTAAAAGATTACACATTCCGGTGCACGAACTATAAACGCTCCAATATCCCTGAAATCGTTGCTCTTCTAGGAGACAGAAAACAACTCAAATGCCACGGCTCCTCCAATAGTCAGCAAGAAAAAATGTACCTTACCTCTCTTGGTAACTAGCTCAGCGGGAAATGATGGACAAACGGGAACTAGGATTGCAGTTATTCAGTATGTGGGCTGTAATTGCAAGATTAGAGGGAATTCAACTACATCAGATTTCCCTGAGGCTGAGGGTTGTCTTAGCGAGCCTGAACGTTCTCATGTCAAGTCCATATTTGGGTGGAATCGCAAGACCGGATTAATCGCAAATTGTCAATGAAGACAAACACCGTGTTCAATGCGGAGAATTGTAGCATATCTAAGCACTCATCTCCTGTGGCGCTACAAGCATCTTCATGTCTCCACAACTTCCCAACAAACATGGACAACAGCACAACGCAGCGCACATCTCAAGTCGTTGGCTTGATGGTCACGTTATTGCCCGGGTGAGGGAGAGCTGCAACACGGCGAAGACGGTCTAAGGGATAGATCATTTAGCCCCGGTCCACAAACCGGAGGTGCTGGTTGTTGCAATGACAGCATCGAATGTAGCAGTGGGATTACCATGGTTCAAAACCCGCAAGGCGGAGTGCCACTGGTCCACCTGTTGATTACCAATATTATAAACTATAAGTGACCAAGTGGAGCCACCCAGATCAGGTATCACAGTGCAGTGGTACGAAGGTCGTGATGACGAAATTATTAACGTACAGCTGGCAGACATCGGTACTGGTATGCCAATGATCAACTCAAAGTCACAGATCGGGGTGGATCCAGATGGAAAACCAAGGGAGCGCAGTCAAGACAGTCCTACTCAAGAAATTGCAATAATTGTAGCAACCGCATTTGACGATCTCTTAACTAGCGATGTGATGTAAAGGCATACGCCCGTGTATGGCCTTGTAGGAAGGAATATCAGTAGATACGGTTGCACACGTGGATGTCAATATTGTAGAGTAGTATAAAGGTAAGATTATCGCTAAAGATCTAAGGCTCGTGGCGAGCCGACTATATAAAGCGGGTATTACCCGGCCCTGGACACGTCACATACAGACGTGCCATTACATTATCCCCCTCTTTAGGTGCAGACCCCCTGGGCTGCATAAACCCGTACAAGAGTAGGAAAGGAAAGGAAACAATCAAACAACTGTTCAACGTACGCAAACGTACGAACCCATTAGTCCCACAACCGATTAGTAGCGTATGGTAGCCATTCGGCGGATCCGGCGAACGGGGAAACTCCACCTCCACTTGACTTATCTCCGGACGTGGTAAAAACCCGTGCCGACACCATTCATACTGGGCAGAGATCCAAAGAAGTAAAGAAGTAAAGAGAACAGAAGGGAAGAAATATCCAATGTGACACCGTCCTCCATATCTCCACTTCCGGAATGTCCGGCATCCGACTATCCAATCTCGCACTCGTAACTCGTACCAAGTGTAGCTCATTGTCGGAATTAGACACAGTCATCTCGGTGAAATCCCCAATCATAGTATGAGCCTCGTCTTAACTCGGCGGCATCGATGGTAGCTTCCGCTCGCTGCTCATCATCGCCATCCCCATCGCTATCGGCGATTGCATCGGTATATCTAATTTGTAAGCATTCCAGTAACCGGTCATACTCACCATACGTTCAAGTGCGCTAGCACTCGAGCTCTCCCAATTCCTCGTGAACTCCGCAGGCCCTGCCCATCAGTGATCATTGTTGCTGCTTTGGAAGTTCTCGGCATGGATTGTAGCTTCTGCTCTCGGTATCATAGCCGTCGGTGATGGTCAATCATATATGACCTCGTATCTATCTCGTAAGCTTCTCATGAAATGGTCATTTATAC
>Ga0307515_10003058_pt1 | contig 35418 bp, 53 predicted proteins | sample 17_EM_MG_FD_194513 | JGI IMG/M metagenome (GOLD analysis project Ga0307515, IMG submission 194513) | Populus trichocarpa ectomycorrhiza microbial communities from riparian zone in the Pacific Northwest, United States - 17_EM | ecosystem: Host-associated > Plants > Roots > Unclassified | place... | reverse complement strand
GCCAAAATATACTGCCAATCATCAATAACCAAAGTAGTTATCTCAGGTCGTTCTTTATTGACCATTTCAACGCAGCGAACTACTGTAGACCAGTCGTTTGTAGAAAAATAATTTCCTCCCTGATTTTCTTTAGTTACCGATGAATAGTTCTTCTTAAATGACCTAAACGGCAACGGCTTATCCAATACGTTAATAATAAATGTGGATTTAGGATCTAAATTACGAAGAGAGGTTGACTTACCACTTCCTGATTGTCCTATAACCAATACAGTATTGCTCATGCTATTTCTCCCTAATATGTACAGCAGCCTTCCCAGGCTTTTTATCAATAATCTCAATCAAAGCTTCACGCACGTCTTCTGGCGCTTCTTGCAAATATTTATCACATAATTTCTTGTCAATTGAATAAGAAGTGGTTTTCTTAATAGGATCGAATTTTCTAGGGATATTAAACTCACCAGATTCATATTTACTTTTGTCTAGCGAATAAATGAATGGTGTTTTGATCTCTAGCTTATAAGACTCATACTCATAAGTTTTTTGGCCTTCATGATTATGGCCTATGGCGCCAATGATATTTTTAGTTAGCTCTTCCCTTTTCTCCGATAGCTTTTCTAACTGACGATTTACTTTAGCAAGCGCTTGAATACTGAAAGACAAGCAGTACTCTCTTTCATTTACTTCGTTTAAATTTAACATTTTACATACCTCTTTACTTTATATAGTCTGCGTCGGTATTGACGTACAGACATAATATCTTCATAATACCCGTATGTCAACAGTCGGCATAACAAATAATGACATATTTATAAAAAAGAGAGGAATGATGTGACGCCTATAGATGTTAAAAAGTACTACGGCAGCCAGTACAACTTTAGAAAGCTCACAGGGATGTCGACCTCGACGCTAGGGAATTGGTTGAAGTGGGGATTTGTGCCGGAAAACGCACAATATAAATTAGAGCGCATAACTAAAGGTGCGTTAAAAACGCAATGGAGCAAGTAGATGGAGATAGAGGGATTAATTAACCATACTTTAAAGGCTTATGATATCGAGAAGAGTTTTGCGAATTTACGCCTCCTTGAGGCTATGGAAAATATTAAGTTTTGGGAGACGGTGCAAGCTATACATGCCAATGAAATTATTCGCGAGTTATTGAAAGATGTGACTCATGTAAGAGAGATCTTAGGAAGAGAGGATTGCATTAAAGAGCTCTTGCGCAGTAAAGATGAGATACCATCGTTTAGGGGGTTTCCCTTAAAGACTATTGAGTTTTATATTCATCTTAAAAATGAAGCAGGTATTTAAGCACTGTAAATTGTTTTTCTTTTATATTAAGATGACCGAATACTTTAGTTAATCGCTAAGGTATTCGGTTGGCGAAAGCCAGGGACAGAGAATTATTTTTAGGCGAAATAAAACTCTATCCGCATGATATCTCATGATGAGAAAAAATAAAAGGAGACATGATGTCTATTGATGTAAATGTAATGTCGTCACAATTGCTAGAAAAGCTCGCTAATTCAATTTACGATCGAAATACTAGCGACACCCAATTTAGCTTTACCATAAAAGAAATTCATATCGTTGAAGAGTGGATTAAAGAGATGATGAAGTTAGGGTTAGAATTAACGGCGCATTATTAAAATAATTATTTATAACGGGGTTTATTATGGTGGGTGATGTGATTGCTTTTAGGCGAACAGCTTCGGTGGCGTTTGTTTTACAAAATAAATATATTGATAGAATTGATGATTTAGAGAACCTAGGGCTGTATACCTATGTTTGCATGCTTCTAGAAGACAAAGATTATACACTAGAAGAGCTTTCGGATCAGGTGGTTAAGAGGTTTGGAACTGAAGAAAATTATACTTATGCTTTATTGGAAATGTTGGAAGAATTAGATCTAATTTAATAAAAAGAGAAATAGGGCATCCCGCCCTGATCCGCACCCAAAAACTGCGGATGTATCCTTAACGTTAACAGCGCCGCCCGGTTCTGTTACACTCACGGAGTCATTATAACATGAAATCTTCACGTAAAAAATCTAATAATTTAAGAAAAAACCCTTTTTTAGTTTGTGATATGCGATGTGTGGACAATTTTTCTCCCTACGCTTTAAAGGTTTATACCCAGTTACGTAAATTAACTTCTTTCGAAGAGGAATGTGACACTGTCATCATTGCGGTGAAAAGCCTAGCCCTCCGGGCCGGTATCTCTGAACGAAAAACTTATAGCGTTTTAAATGAATTAGAACATACCCATTTTGTCATTCACCGGTCTAACTATAATGATTTTAGATACGGCAAAACAAACTGTTTTTACGTCTCCGAAACATATAACTATTTTAAACCACCAATCGAAAACACTGAAGAAGAATCCTATATAAATCATGGGGATAATCCTGTACAATTTTTGACAACCCCTGCACGGAATGCAGTCCCGACTGCACGGAATGCAGTCCCGACTGCACGGAAAGCATACCTAAAGAAACAAGAGTCTTCTCAAGAGGTTTACCAAGAAAAACAAAACAAAGAACCCTCTGTTTCTGTTTTTTCTGATGATTGTTCTATTAAAGACCACATCGAAAAAACCGTCGCAAACCGAAATCAGTTGATAGAGGACGAAACGGTTGCCCAGATTATCTTCTACATCGGCCACCTTCGTACCTATGACCATGTGATCAAGAAGGTGAACATTGCTCTTAAGCTAGTACGCGAAGGCAAATGGAACATACCTCAAGGATTTAACGGCATAAGTTCTCAGTCAATTCGTCATAAGGAGGAGGAAGAACATAAGGCTAAGCTTGTCCAATATGCAGAGAATGCCCAGGCTTATAAAGCTATTCTGCAGACTATAAGTCAGGGAGAGGGGCGTAAACACTTTTCAGCATTGGCGAAAAAACTAAAAGGAGAGGCTCGTGGCCAGCAAGGAGCAATGTCAAAAACAGCTATTCAATCTGGGCATCAAGTGGGGAGTTAGTCCCAAGTTAATTGCATTAAGGCTCTTGAGTGCTGAGGATAAAAACGATATGTTAGCGGACTTAGTTCCAAAAGAGGCTTTGGATTGCCATGTGGGGGTTTGGAGTAGAAATGGGATGCCAGATTACGCAAACGGAAATACAGGCGTTCCTAGAGACTTTGTGGTAAAGTAGGTAGGTTGGCATGGGGTAGTTTGAGATCGCGTTATTATCAACTGATTTTGCCCCTTATTTTTGAAATTTAAACAGGATTGAACATGCAAGAAGGGACTGTGAAGTGGTTTGATAATAAAAAGGGGTTTGGATTTATAATGTCAGACGGGAAAGATTATTTTGTGCACTTTAAGGAAATTCAAAAGGCAGGATTTAAAACACTCAACCCTGATGACGTCGTTACTTTCGTGGCAGAAAAGAGTCAAAAAGGATTGAGTGCTACTAAGGTTGAGCTAAAGTATTAAGCTATAAGGGCATGCGTGCCCCTTTGGCATTTACAGTGTACACAGGTATCAAAAGGGTTGGCTGAAAATCGCCCTTTTGAACAATGGTGCATAATGAAATAATGTCCCTTTAATAGGCAGCGTAATCGTTTAATCATTTAAATCTCCTTTTAGTTTCGATCGTAATAAATCCATATATTCCTGGGCAGCTTGCCGCGCTTCGTAAGGATCGTCATAAATAGTCTCAGATTGATGCACTAATTCTGGCTCTTCATCTTTGTCCCTCATTTCACAGTAGACCCAAAAAGCATACCCTTCTTTCTTATCTTTAAACCCGTACACAATATTGTAAGTGTATTTCTTATGAATTTGCATTATGTCACCTTTTCGTAAAAATATAAAAATTGTCTACAAAAATGCGCCATGGATTCCATAGCACATGGATGTATCCCTGTACCCTCTATGTAGTCACCTCCTTCTTTATCTTCGATTGATACATCAAACCCGTATTGTTTGTTCTTGCAAACCCATACGCCAAAATCTTCTCCCATTAACTCTGAGAGACTTAAATCTTCTAGTGTTTTCATTGGTATCTCCATGTGATTTAATCTGTCCCTATTATTCCAACTCTTGGCATCTATGTCAATAATTGGAATGCCAAATATAATAAATAATTACAATGCAACATTTTGTACACTATTGTTGTTTATGCTATATTGTTCAAGACTAATCAAATGGTCTTTATTAATCGATTAATAATTTTACAAGGAGAGCTCAATGAGCGAAGTAAAAGATTACACAACTGAAAAGGAATACACGCATTATAATGGCGTGCCTTCTATGTACGGAAGGCTTGTAGACGAGCAATGTCGTCAGCAACCTAAGTACTGTGAGCCTGGTGACGTGGGTGGCGATATGAGCGGTGACAGACGAAACGAACAAGCTGGACCGTAATTATTTCGGTACTATGTACTGCTTTTACGCACTTCAATCCACCAATCAAGGTCTATTACTTTTCCGGGTGCAAGACCTTGATTGGATGAGTCGTAATAACTTTTATATTATTTAACGGAGAATGAACCAATGTTACCTGCTCACATCCCAACTGATGTCACTAAGGCTGAAGTATCGGCATTGGTAAGTTTTGGCACCAATCAGGAAGATATAGCTAAGTACATTGGTATCTCTGTAGATACGCTGCAAAATAAATATCGCTATCAATTGGATACTGCTTTAACGCATGCTAATAAATTGGTGGCGAAGAGCTTATTTAAGAAGGCTACCGAAGATGAAGACGTGAAGGCGCAGATGTTTTGGCTTAAAACACGTGGAAGATGGCGTGAGAAGGATGCCGAAGACCATAGCGCTGTTAATAACTTACTTGAGAAAATAGTCGACAAATTAGTGGAGTAAATATGAGCCAACTAAATACCCAAACATCTTTAGATGCTTCGTCCCCGTCGGGTAAAAAGGCTGCCTTTGTGCTTGGTATTACCCATTGCAGGCTCCTGAAGATTTTAGAGAACACGGAAATGGATGAGACGACTAGAAGTCAGCTGCAAGAATTAGTGAAAGCAATATCTTTAGCCATAGACGGTATTTTTTATAGTAACGACCTATAGTTTTTTGACAACTGCGGACGGACAGTGACGTCGGAGAGAGAAGTTGATGATGAATACGTGGGATAAGTCATCTTAAGAGCAATCAAGCGACCACAACTTAGCTAAAGGCTTTCGTGCTCTACGCTGATAGAAGCTTGGCGTCTTTATATCAGAACGTATCTTGCTAGCCAAGTAGGTGCAATTCCTGCCGGTTGTCCCTTACTAAATTATATGACGAGTGCTGAATGAATGAAGAAAAGTTAATACGCGTAGTCAATTCCCTTCCCTTATTCGCTCATAATTTTCTTAAGATTCGCACAAAATCTGGCGCTATAGAGCCATTCATATTTAATCGTGCCCAGAACTATTTGCATGAACGTCTAGAAGCGCAAAAATCGAACATAGGAAAGGTACGGGCACTTATACTTAAAGGGCGACAGCAGGGATGCTCCACCTATGTACAGGCCCGTGATTTTCATCTAGTATCAACCCGTCGTGGGAAAAAGGCCTTTATTCTGACGCATGAAGCGGAGGCGACTAAGAACCTTTTTGATATGACAAAGCGTTATAACGACAGCGTACCTGAAGGATTGCTTCCAAAGCCTGACACATCAAGTGCTAAGGAGTTAAACTTTAATTCCTTGGATTCGGGTTATGCTGTCGGTACTGCTGGCAACAAGTCCGTAGGACGCTCCCAAACCATTCAAATTTTCCATGGCTCTGAAGTGGCGTACTGGCCTAATGCTGAAGAGCATGCTAAGGGTATATTGCAGGCAGTACCAAACGAGAAAGGCACCGAGATCATCCTGGAGTCTACCGCTAACGGCATAGGTAATTACTTTTATAACATGTGGGTCGCCGCAAGCACAGGACAGTCCGAGTTCCAAGCTATCTTTATCCCTTGGTATTGGCAGCCCGAGTACACAGCAGATGCTAAAGAAGGTGAAGTATGCAGTCCTACGGATGAGGAGCGCGAACTTATAAATATCCATACTGGTGATGGTCTTAGTATGCGTCATTTGTTTTGGCGAAGGCGTAAGATATTAGAATTCAGCAATGACTTTGAAACAGGACGGGAACTCTTTAATGTAGAGTATCCCATGACCGCCCTGGATGCTTTTAGAAACCCGGTTGTTGACCGATTTATTAAGGCAGACCTTGTGACTAAAGCACGCAGGCGTGTCGTAGAAAGCGAATCGCCATTGGTAATTGGCATCGATCCTGCTATCAGTGACCACGACAGAACTGCTATCATTAGACGAAGGGGAAGACTCGTATACAAATGTGAAACCCATTTCAACATGAATACTATGGAGCTCGTAGGGGCTATACGTAGGCTTATTGACAAAGAGCGACCCTCTAAAGTCTGCATCGATTGTATCGGCATAGGGGCGGGCATTGTAGATAGACTATTGGAAATCGGCTATGATTGCGTTGAGGGAGTAAATGTTGCGCGCTCTGCTAATGACAAAGACAAATTTAGAAACTTACGTGCTGAGCTATGGTATGATATGCGTGAATGGCTGGCCCAAGAGTTGCCGGTTCAGTTGCCGGATAGCGATGAATTGCTCGGGGACTTGACAAGCCTAGGCTATAAATACGATAGCTCAGCACGATTACAAATAGAGTCTAAAGACGATTTGCGACGGCGTGGAATGAAATCCCCAGATACCGCAGATGCTTTAGCCTTAACGTTTTATGTAGGAGATTATTTGCACGAAGGAGGCTATGTCTCTAACAAAATACCATATAAAGCATCGGGCATGTTTATTTAAAATTACTCTAACAAATGACAAAGGATTGTTATGGCCAGGAAGGCGGAGCGCATTGCGCATAAGGCACGTTTAGCGTGTGAGAAATGGCGAGAATTTTTTAAGTATAATATCGATCAATACCATATGATGCATACTTTCGTGTTAGGTCAGCAATGGACTGATGATGAAGAAGAGATGCTCAAGACCTTCAAGAAAGTGCCTCTAGTCTGCAATAAACTTGCGGCGCTCTCTAATTCCCTGTGTGGCGAACAACAACAAAATACACCTCAACTCGAAGTTGTCCCTATGGAAAATTGCGATGATGAAACCGCAAAGCTTCGCGAAATCATCATAAAAGACATTATGTTTTCTACTGATGCTACCACCGCCTATCAAGTAGCTGCCTCGCAAGCATTTATCGGTGGATACTCGGCATTTTGCGTAGATACCGATTATGTTCATCAAAAGTCCTTTGATCTAGACATTGTTTACCGTCACTTTAAAGATGCGAGCCGCACCTATTTTGACGTAGGCGCTGAGCGCATTAACAAAACTGATGGTATGGTGGCCGGCTATATAACCCGTATGACTAGATCTAAGTTTAGAGAGATATATGGCAAGGATATGGAGGAGAAGATACTACGTACTATGTCTCCTACACAATCACAAGAAGAGATAGCATTAGCTACACAGCCTAGCGATGGCGATGACCCCTTCACTTGGGCTGATAATGAAGCCGTGACTATTTTGGACCACTTCGTTCGTAAATATGAGAAAGATACACTCTATAAACTATCGAATGGCAAGACCGTTAACCAAGAAGAGCTCGATGAGATTATAGAAAAGTCGCTAGAAATGAATCGCATGAACGAGCAGATGGAAGCAGAGCTTATGCAAGCTCAAGGTTTGATGCCTATGGAAGATGAGATAGTTGCTCAGAATGCCGAGGGTGAGGAAGAAGTCGATAGTGGAATGGGTGAAGAGGAGGTTGACCCTGATTTAATTACCCTATTTTATGAAGGTGAGATAGTTAGGATTGAAGAGAAGCGCGAAGCTAAAAAGCATAAGATTATGCATTACAAGATAGCCGGTGATTATGTTCTTGATGAGAGTGAATTTCCTTCCGACCAGTTGCCTTTAGTCTTTGTTGACCAGAACAGTTACTACGATAAAAACGGTAAGCAGATTTGCCGGTCATTTTTCGGGGATTGTAAAGACACTCAGCGGTATATTAACTACCTTCGTACGCAATCAGCCTATATTCTTAAGATTAGTCGCTATGACCAATACATCGGAAGCAAGGCAAATGTTAAGGGGCTAGATACAAGGCGTAACTGGTCCGACCCTAATGCTACGCAAGGTTTGTTAGCCTATGATGAGTCCCCTAATGGCCATAAGCCAGAACAGGTGCGCCCTCCTGAGTTATCCCAGTCTTTGTTTACGCAATACCAATTAGCCATTGAAGATTTATATACGTCAACAGGACTTTACCCTACGCGAATGGGCAAAGAAGGCAACGAAGTATCAGGAGCAGCTATCGATGCAAGAACCCGACAAGGAAGTTATGCTACATATGTTGCTTTCAATTCTATTAATCGGAGCATTGCTGTTGGCGGTGAAATTGTCAATGAGATGATTCCACGGGTTTATGATACCGAGCGCGTGCTTGCTCTAATGACCCCGGATGAAGGCATGAAAAACATTACCATTAACCAAATGGCCGATGAGTATGGCGAAGTAATTAAAAATGATATTCGCAAAGGTACTTATCAAGTTAGGCTAAAACCTGGACCGAGCTTTGAAGGACAGAAACAACAGGCCCTGGATTCCTTGCAACAAATACTTCAGGCAGACCCTCAAGCTTTTGGATTGATTGCCGACTTATATGCTGAGAATTTGCCGCTCATGAATACCATTGAGATTAAGAATAGGCTTAAAACGCTTGTGCCTCCACAGATTATTGAAGCAGGCAAGACCGGTAAGATGCCCGGAGAATCTGGGCAACCTTCACCGCAAGAACAGGCCATGCAAGCTGAGCAGCAAATGCAGCAACAAGAAATGCAGATTAAACAAAAACAAATTGAATTAAAAGAGCAAGAGATTGAACTTAAGAAGCAACAAATAGTGATGGAGGCACAATTTAAAATACAAGAGTTAGAAACAGAGCGAATGGAGGCGGCTGGGAAACTGCAGGAACAAGAGTTGCGTTATGCAGCTGAAACACAAAGAACGCAGAGTGACCAGCAAATTGCGCATGCCGATAATCTCGTTAAGATTTTGACGCACCGAATTCAACAATAGAGAGAGGATGTTATGGGGACAGAAACAAGCAGCATTGATGAGTTGTTAAGTGGTTCTGGAGCCCACGCTACACAGGCGCCAGAGGAATATAGTGATAGTAGTGACGTTAGTGAAAACAGTAATAAAAATGAATATGGAGAGAGTGGTGAGACAACGATTACGCATTCTGCGCAAGAAAATAATGAGAACGCTCCGGAAGATTTTGTAGCAGATGACTACGGCAATCTTAAAGAAAAGCCTCGCGTCTATACGGAAGAGGAAGTAAACGATCGCATTAATAAAGCTATCCGTGAGCGATTATCTCGCATGAAAACGCAAGACCAACCTATGCCTACAGTTGGCCAAGTACAGCAAGCGCAAGGATTTAACTATAATCCTAATTCGGAACAAGGATGGGAACAGCAGTTGGAATCTTTCGTTGAGCAAACCTTTACGAAGATAAACCAACGCCAGGCAACGCAAGCCCAACAGCAACGTGATATAGAAGCCCATAATGCCTTTGAGGAGAAATTCGCTAATGGCATGGAGAGGTTTAATGATTTTCGAGACGTGGTGGGCGCACAACCTATCACTGACCCAATGACCTTAGCTTTGCGTGGGGTTAATGACCCGGCAGCTTTTGTTTATGCAGCAAGCAAAAGACATCCTGCTGAATTGCAACGAATCTCACAACTGCGCGACCCTTATGCGCAAATGGTTGAGATGGGAAAACTTGAGGAACGTATGCGTAAATCCACAGTAAGCACAACAGCACCAAGACCAATTGGCCGAAGCCGTGAAGATACAGGCATGCCTGTCGCTAAAAACAAGAACGAAGGTGAGAGCATTGAGTCTTTAATTGAGAAGGCAGAAGCCAAGAAACGCGCTCAGATAAATGCACGATATAAGAAATAAGTAAGAAAAATAGTCTAATGGCTAAATTCGGTTGACATTTAGCCATTTATTTTCCTAACATGATTTCATGCGTAAGAGGGTCCATTCCTCGCCAAAAAATAGACGTGTAATTATTACTGTCACCCGTCGGACAAAAGAAAGTAAGGCGCTCATTTAGAGCTATTTATTATTATTTTGTTCAGGGAGAACAATAATGACTAACGTTTTTAGAGAAACGCAGTACGTCTTAGATGACGTATTCATCAGATTTTGGAACTCATTAGCTTTCGCAAGGACCGCTAACAGAAACCTAGAAGGTGATTTTAAGAACCTTCGCTTCGCCACAGGTCAAACACTTGATTACCGTTTAGAAGAAAGATATCTAGCTGGTGAAGGCGCAACAGCGACTGCTGAAGCGCGTGTTCAGGTTATACGTCCGCTGACTATTAGCAAGCAATTTAGAACTATGATTGAATACACAGGATTTAACCTGACCTTCGATCGTGCCCGTGATGAACCCTATCTTGAAATGGCTAACGCGCCCCGTGCTAAGCGTTTAGCTAACTTAGTCGAGAAGTTCATTGCTACTGACAATTTCCAAAAACAAGTTTACCAAGCAGTAGGAACTCCTGGGGTGCCTGTAGATTTCAACACTATCTTAAGTGCTGATGCCTACATGACTGAATTGGCTATACCAGAAGATGGAAAGCGCTATGCTGCTGTGCCTCCTCGTGTTGCTGCTAACCTCTCTAATGATTTGTATAACGTCTTTAATATGACAGTGAATACTGGCGCATTAATTGATGGATTTATCGGTCATTTATCTGGCTTTGACTTCTTTAAGACTAACTTTTTACAACGTCAAATAGCTGGTGCTGGACAGTTAGGCGGAAGTCCTCCTGCTGGCTTCTTATTAGCAGGTACTGTTACTAACGGTCCTATCTCTTCTGGTAACACTATTGATGTGACAGGTTTAGGTCAAGCGCCTGGAACAATAGTTTTCCAAGAAGGTGACATTATAGAAGTTGATGATGCGGCCGGTGTGTTCATGGTCAATCCATTGACCTATGAGCCTTTACAACAGCGTGCGCAGTTCGTGGTGACCGCTCAGGTAATTTCAGCTGGTGGTAACACAGCTTCCATCCCTGTTAATCCTACAATCGTTGTGTCTGGTGCTCGCCAAAACATCTCTGCGGCTATACCTAACGGTTCACAAATGTTGTTGAGAGAAAGTCATAATGTAAGTTTGGCCTACCATACTCAAGCAATAGTTTTTGCAGCTCCTCCTATCAAGGAATTGAAAGGTGGTGTTGAAGCGGTTACGCGTTATTCTGATTTATATAAATTAGCGCTAACGTATTCATTGGGTGCGGACATAAGAAACTATGAACAGTTAGACCGTATTGACGTTATATGCGGTGTGGCTATCAATCCTGAATTTGCTGTTAGGATTTGTTCATAAGATAAATTGGCGCCTTCTTCGGAGGGCGTCTTTTTCAGGGAGAGCATTATGCAAGGAACGCAGGTAGTTTATAACGGACGCTCCATTGCCAAGGAAGGCTTTCGCGCTTTTATCTATGCTGCGAACGGTGTCACGAAACTTATTAATAGCTGGGAAGATTACGAAGAACATATGGCCTCAGGCCTGTGGTTTTCCAATCCAGAAGCTGCGTTAGAGTCCTTAGATTTAGAGGATAAAAAACCTATTAAGTTTAGTCATGCTCCTAAAAAAAAGGAGTAGATCATGCCCTATTCAGTCCGGGATTTTGCTTTTCAAGTTTACCGACTTATCAATGCCCATAATCCTACTATACCTTTGCATGGTGATGACCAAAAACTATGCATACAAGTATTGAATCAATTATTAAATTATTACGCTAATAATGGATTAATGCTAACGATTGCCAAGACAGTCAGTGTAAATATTAATCTTGGGCAAACGCAGATTTATTTTACGCCAACGAATTACACTTCAACGACTAATAGTGAATATGTTGCCGTGACCATAGGGTCAAATACCTTTACGGTGGTGAACGGGACAATTTACAGGGTAGGAGATTTGGTAACCGGGAGCGGAATTCCCGCTAATACCTTCATTACTATCATCGATAACAACCTAATCACCATAAGCAACTTAGCTATTTTGACAGGGACCTATCAGCTCACTTTTACTAATCAGACGAATAATCCAACAGCTGCTTATATTCAGGCTGGGCGACTAGCTAACTTAGATAATGCGTGGCTGGTATTGTCTGGGGTTACCTACCCACTGATTGACAAGAGTCGAGATGATTATTTAGCGGCTTGGAAGTATGAGCCTTTGCAAGGCTTGCCAAGATTTATCATTACCTACCCAGATACCGATATTGTTACGGCCACTTTGTATCCTGCGCCTTCGCAGTTTTACCAGTTTTTTGCGAGAGGAAAATTCCAGTTAACGGACGTGACTAGCAATGATGATTTATCCAGTATTCCTCAATATTACATTCGGTTTTTCTTATTTGCTGTAGCGCGTGATGTAGCGCTTTATACTGGGCGCGCGGATGCTTGGACAGATAAACTCGAGGCGAGATTTCAAGAAGCTACGATGGAAATGCAATCGGCTAGTGAGATTAATCTGGCGATTACTGGCGATGAGCAAAGCTTGCTTAATGGTGCCTGGCGTGTGAGGGCTGGAATCTAATGGCCATTGAAGCGCTTCCTATCTTTTGCTATTACGACAAACAACGCTTTATTCAGTTTGGTGCGATGGATTGTGCCAATTGGTATGGAGTGTCAGTTGAGTCCGGCAAAAAACAACAGGCTTTATATCCTGCGATGGGTCGAAAGCATATTAATTTTTTAAATCAAAATCGTCTGATATTTAATGCAGAGCCTCGTGCTATTTTTAAAACGATTAACTTCTTTTACGTGATAGATGGTAACCAAGTCTTTCAAGTTGACAGGTTTTATAATCAAAAGGTTATCGGCAGTGTAAGTCTGGGCACCAATTTATGGTTTGATTTTATAACAGTAGAAAACTTGGTCTATGCATTTTTAACCGATGAGCGTCATATTTTTTTAATCACGGAAACGGGTGCTTTAGTGACTATGGCGGCAGTGACTGATGGAAATGCGCCAACCAAGCCTGTCTATGTGGCAGCCTTTGGGAATCGTTTTGCGGTGAGCCAAAAGGATGAGCCTATCTTCACGCTAACCACTATTAATTTGGTTGGAGGGACGTCAGGCTGCTTTACTTCAGGCCTTCCAGTTGCCCCTTTATTTGCGCAAGCCTCTGGCATTATAAGGCAAATGGGGGTTTTGCATAATCAGCTTTATATCTTTAATGATTTTACGACCGATATTTGGTCCAACATTGCAACGCAGATTTCCGTAGGGGCTGGCTTGAGCGAGTTCCCGTGGAAGCTGAGTACTTCTTATAACTTTGACTATGGTATTGCCGACCCTTTTTCGCTTGACATAAGCTTTGGACGCATGGCATGGCTTGGTAATAACTCGGATGGACTTGTGAGCTTTATGTCCTCTAATGGCCAACAGCCTGAGGATATATCATCCCAGGCTATTAATGTATTACTGGAGAATTCGTCTATCCCTGAAGGCGTGAGCCCTTTTATTATTAACACCGCCAATGGATTTTTATATCAGTACGAAAATACGATATTTTATCGGGTATCTGCTGGAGCCTTTCTGGATTTTGGCACCTTAGATTTATCCCAATCTGCTAACGCTATTGAGTATAATTTTGAAACGGGCACTTGGGGACGCGTTATAGAACTTAACGGTGAGCGCAATCGTATTCAAAAGCATATTTATTTTAATAATAAGCATTTGGTGACAGTTCTTGACGATCCGGTAATCTATGAGATGGCCGGCAATATTTACCACAATGAATTACGAAATACTGAGCAAACCGATGCTCAAGCGGCGGATGCTTTTAGTAAATATCCGATGCGTTATGAGCTCGTGACTAAGCAGTTATTTCTGCCCGATTATGCTGAATTTGTGGAAGATTATGTAGAGATAGATTTTGTCTTTGGTGATAACACCTTTTATCAAAGTTGTGCGCCTTTCTTAAATACCACTTTTATTGTCAGTGAAGACTCAACACCTGAAGTGCCAGTCTATATCTTAAGCGAAGACGATAAATATCTGATTCAAGAAGGTACGAATACGCCTACCTTTGATGATAATCATTACTGTGCACTCTTTAAGCCGCATATTGAACTGTACTATTCTGATGATGGAGGAATTACCTTTACGAGCGCTGATTTGCGTGAATTTAGTCCATTAGGAGAATACCGGTGGCGTATGCGTTGGTATCAGCTTGGGCCTTCTCGTAATCGCTGTTATAAACTTATTTGTGTAAGTTCAGCGCCAATTGTGATCTTGGGTGGAGTTAGGAATACGCATAGGTCATCAGGAGGGGCGAATTAATGGCGGTTTTTTTAGAGAGAGTTAATACAGTAGCTTTAGCAGGGTCTACTTTTACTTTTGAGTTTAATTCTTGGCTCTCTACTTTGGTGGATACGCTAAATGAAACGATAACGCTCATTCAAAATGAGCTTAATCGATATGATAATGGGCTATTTGCGCCCCAGTTTACGACTGCTGAAATTACCACTTTGGCATTGACGGCAGCAAATGGCACAATGTGGTATGATACAACAACCAATCAACTAAAAGCCAAGATAAATGGTGTAGTAGTTGTCATAGTATAAGGACATAATATGAGCTGGTTATCTAATTTTATTAACCCTGGAAGGGGTTATCAAAAAGGCCAAGAACAGTTGGATAAATATTACCAACAGGCTCAAGGCTATCTGGACCCTTATAGTCAATACGGTCAAGATGCCTATGGCGATCTTAATTCAGCAATGCAACAACTCCTAAATCCTCAAGAATTGCAGGATAGGTGGGCGCAGGGCTATCAGCAATCTCAGTATGCCAAAGACTTGCAAGACTTTGCAGGTCAGCAGGGTATGAATGCAGCGAGCTCTATGGGCATGCTGGGCTCCTCCCCTGCCATGCGTGCTATGCAGCAAGGCACGTCTCAGATTATGTCAGCTGACCGTCAGCAATACATGAATGACTTATTGCAAAAATATTTAGCAGGCGCTGGTATCGGTCAGAATATCTTTGGAGCAGGCGCTAATGCTGCTGGTCAGATGGGTCAGAATGCCATGAATATGGGCCAGCAGTCATCTCAGATGGCTTACGGAAAGCAAAATGCAGGACGTGGGTTATATGAGAGAGGTCTTGGGACGGCTGCCGGAATGGTTTCTGGCGCCTTAGGAGGCGGTATGGGCGGTGGTGGCGGCTGGAACTTTACAGGGAGATAACCATGGCTTTAGGCATACCATTACCTGCAGAGGCGGGAGTAGGCCTGCTACAAGGATTAAATACAGGTTCTACGATGTTTTCTCGTATGATGCAGCCTGTATTAGAGCGCGAAAGACAAAAGCAGCTAGAGCAGCATTTTCAGCAGCAAATGGCGCAGCGTCAACAAGAACAGGCGCATGCGGGACAGTTTGATGCGTTGAAGCGTATGATGATGGAGCAGCAATTACAGGGTCTGCGTAATGCTAATGACCCTATGTATAAGATTAATCAATTTCAAAATATGGCTCAAATGTTTGGCGGTGGAGATATGGCTCAGCAGGAAGCTCCTCCACAACAAATGGCTAGTGAAGGGATGGGCATGTATTCGCCTGAAGGATTAGAGCAAGCGCAAGCGCAAGCTATGCCTACCCAGCAACAAGGTGGTTCTCCAGGAATGAATTTAGATATGTTGCGTAATAATCCAATGTTGAGGGGATTTTTTAAGCAACAGTTTGGGTATGATCCATTGACTTCTGGTGCACAGTCCCCTCAAGACAAACAAGAAATGCAATTAGATTTATTTAGAAAAAAAGAAGATATAAAGAAACAAGCTAAAGGAGGGGATTCCCCTACTAATGCTGTGCTAACTCAGTCTCAACAAGCTATTCAAGGCATTGATACAGTATTGCCTATGTTGGATGATATGATTAAAGATTCAAGTAAAATTTATGGAAGAGGGGATTTTAGCCCGTCTAAAAAAGCTGCATATAATGCCAAAACAAGCGGCATGATTGATACTTTAGTAGCTGCACAATCTCTTCCAAAAGTACAGGCAAGTATTGATTTAGTGGAGCAACAAATAAGACGCGCCACCAATGAATCGGATGACGCTTATATTGAAAGGCTTAAAGACTTAAGAAAGGATTTAGAGGCTCGGAGAAAACGCGCACACTCCTTAATTACTTCTCGCAAGGTTAATACTGATGAATTGCTTGTCGCGCCTACTTCGGATAAAAAAGTCTTGAAATATAATATAGAGACCGGGAGGCTTGAATAATGCAAATCGAATTATCTAATGGGCAAATAGCTGAATTCCCTGATAATCTTACCAGAGAGCAAATAGAATCGTCCTTAAGAAATCGTTTTCCTCCAAAACCTAAAGAGAATCTTTTACAAAAAGTAGTCCGTTATGGTATTAAAGACCCTTCTATAGGATTATTAAATATGGGGCGTGAGTTTGCTAATCTACCCCATAAATTAACCAAAGGTTATATACCCGAACTATCTCCTTCTGATTATGAATTTGGTCCAGCACTTGGCGTAGAAAACCCTAATGCAGCAGATAAATTGATTCAGTTTGCAGGTCAATATGCTCCAGCATTTGCTATTCCTGGGATGAATTTAGGAAAAGCCGGGGAAGCATTGTCCTCCATCCCTAAAGTAGGGCGATTTGTTTCTAAAGCTGTTTCTGAAGCTACCCCACAAGGTATCTATAGTGGTATTCAATCTCCAGAGGAGCCTTTAAAATCGGGTGCCGTAAGCGCAGGCACTATGGTTCCTTTCAGTGTATTATCCGAATTAATGCAAAGCACCAGTCCTAAAGTTAAATTAATGGCTAAAATATTATCTGGGACTGGTGCAGGACTTTTAGGTAGAGAGGGCGCAAAATCTGCAGGAACCGGAGAAACTGGCGCAGATATTCTTGGCATGTTTACCGGAGCGCTGGGCGCAAGAGGATTTGGCACTAAGAAAGATATGATGCGCAAGCTTACAGAAGGTGTAAGTCCTGAGGTGGCGAATCCACGAATCCAAGCAGCTAATCAATTAGGGTTAAACTATCTTACTCCAGCTGAAGCCGGGGTTAGTCCATGGGCAGCTAAACGTCAAGGGGCTTTAGGAAAGACGGAAGAAGGTGGGCAATTACTTTATCAGCGTGGAAAATCTCGTCAAGAGAGTGAGCGTAGAGCTATTGAAAAAACATTAAATGATATCTATTCTGAACCCACTATGGGGCCTAAAATAACTGAAGCTTATGAAAATATGAGCCAAGTTAATTTACCTCAAGAATTTCCATTACAATTTCAGAATAATGCGATTATTAAGTCTGCCGAAAAGATGGTGAAAAAAACTCCGGCTTATCAAGAGAGTTTAAAAAAATTAATGCCTGAAAACGTAGCATTAAAAGAAGGTCAAACACAACCTCTTCCTACTTCTCTAGTTTACTGGGATCATGTTAAACGAGCTTTAGATGACATGGTGAATACTGCAGAGCGTAGTGGTAATAGTAATGAAGCTCGTATTATTTCTAATACTCGTGCTGAAATGCGCGATCAAATGGATGCTCATTATCCTGAATATGCAGATGCAAGAGCCCTTTATGAGCGTAAAAAAGTACGCGAAGGATTGGAAAAAGTTTTTGATCGCAAAGAAGTTAATGGCACTAATTTCTATCAAGCATTGGCTTCAGAAAAGAAATTTGATGAGTTGATGCACGGACTAAGAAATGCTCCAGATGCTCAACAAAACCTTAAGGCGATGCGATTACTATTTAAAGACCTAATGGGCCCTCCGACTATTAAAACCGCTAAAGGCACTGAAGAGCGTGGAATGAATCAATCCAGAAGCACGGGTGCTTTTTTAGAAACTTTACTAGAACATATTTTCACTAAAGGCGGAAATGATAAAGCTGCCATTGAATTTATCACGAGTAAAGATTGGGCAAAACAGATGGAAGAAATAAGTAAAATATCTGACAAACAATTAAAGGCAGCCGCTTTAGGATTAACATTAAGTCGTGGAGTTGCTCAATATGCTGGCGCGTCTGATTAAGGACGGTCTAACAATTGCCATCCCCAATAACAACAACAATAAATAGCGCAGATAGTTAATAACATAATAGTCTCTCAAACTAATTTTAAAGAGTGAAGAACAACAGGCAAGATAATGGAGGTAATTACCAATCCTATCAGCCACATGGTGCGTGATTCAATTTTTGCATTGATCAACTCAAATTGATGTTCAATTTTTTTGAATGTGTCATCAATTCTACCGAATTCTTTATGGATATCATCATGTTTGGCCTGAAGAACACGAATTTGTACTTCATGTTCAACATATTGCTGAGTAATTGCATCGAGAGTAGTCATAATTATTTCCTTTCATCTATATTGAGAATTGTAATACACGTATGCTCATAAAACAAGCATAAAATTAATCATGATTGATAATAGGTGGGAAAGGATTTTATAAAGTAAAACGAAATAAATATGTATAATAGATTAGCCGGACAGGCCGTAAACCTGTTGATCCGGCTATATGTAACCGTTAATTACAGGACAAGTATATCCCTATGCGTACAAAAAATCAAAAAACTTTTAATGCTCAAGTTTATGAAAAAACTTATCAACGATTAAATATTTCTCCTACTCAACGAATTATATTTCAGAGACTTCTGGGATTCCTTATTAGAAATAATAAACCCTTTCCTTATTCGGCTGTAAAAATGGCCGATATAACAGGATTTAGTTTGCGAACCGTTTTCACTACTTTAAATGACTTAGAAAATTACCGATTAATTCTTCGTCAAGGATTAGGGAATAATCGAAAATTTATAAGAGGTTCTATACTGAATAAAATATTAACAACCGTGCAGAATCGTTCAAAAGTCACTCTGAACAAAAGTTCAACAACCGTGCAGCTGTCGCATCAAAATTTGATCAACCGTGCAGCTGCTGCATACAGTAAAACATCTCTTTCTTTAAAACCTAAAGATAAGGAATTAATTTCGTTGCTTAATGCTTATCAAGAATATGTAGGGAAAATTAAATCGGGGATAATTATAAAGATTTTAAGTGAAGATGCTTATATTATGTCTTTAGAAGAATTTAAAAAAATATATGAATAAATTATTTACATATTAGCTTGATATTTTTTCTAGATTTTATTTCTTCTTTTTTTTCGTGCATAAATTCTTGGTGAACACTAGCTCCAGATAAAATATTGCATGCTTCAAATGCAGATGATTTTTGTGAAGCAGATGATAAAATATGATTAAAAACAAACTCACATTCCTTTATAAGGGATCTTATTTCTGTGGAATTAAGCAGTTCGGCTACCACAAAAAATCGAAAATCATGTACCCCTATAAAATTTATTGCTCCCTCATTAAATTTTTCTAATATTTCCAAGTCTTTCTTAATCGCTTTTATTTGTTGTTCAGTTAATCCTAAGTACATTACTCTACTCTCCAAATAATATTTATTCAGTAGTTTACAATATAGTCCTTGTATATAAAACAGCAACTTTGTGGTATGATTTTGAAATAAAGTTAATCAAGGAGTGATTAATGGCGACTGATGGATTCGTCCGCAGCTTTAATCCGGTCTGGAGTTTTGTCGATCTTACCGGAAGACAATGTGACGATACGTTTTATCTATTTACCCTAGAGAATGATTTACCTTACATTCCTTCTCCAGTATGGCATGATCCTGCGGGGGCTTTTCCCTGGTCGGATCCTATTCGGTTTTTAGCGAACGGTACGCTGCCTATCGATATCTACTGGGACCCTTCCGTAGTTTATCGTCTAGAAATTCGTCAAGGACCTACGCAGTCTGCACCCTTAATCTATCTCATTGAAAACTATATCCCGAGCGGTGGTGGTGCAACTCCTCCGATTGATACCGTAGGACTATTTACTGACAATCAAATCACTAATCCCCAGTTTTCTCTACTAAGTTTTAACTCACCTTTTAGTTTGACAGGGATAACCAATCCCGATCCCATAGAGGTCGCTCCAGGTTGGTTTTTAGAGTTGACAGGGACAGGAAATGTTATTTTCGAACGGGTACCAATAACAAGCACTGAATTCATGCCTACGAATGCGCCATACGCCCTGCATTTGACGATTAGCGGCTCTTTTACGGGCAACCCAACCCTAAGGCAGCGATTCGATCAAAACGGCATTCTATGGGCGAATAAATACGTTTCAACCTCTATTACCGCAAAAGTACAAGGAGCCCCCACTACACTATCTGTCTATATGCAAGATTCTATGGGCGTACCTTTAGCACAATTATTAAGTGTTGCTTCATTAACTGAAGAATATACGCAGTACCGTGGATTCGCACAGCTTCCTGACTCTACTAATACCGATATCCCGCCAGATGCCTATATTGACTATCAAATACGTCTACCTACCTCGATAGAAATTTATATCACTAGCATCCAGGTCATAGTCTCGGATATTGCAACTAACTTTGAATATGAGCAAGACACTATCGAGAGACAGGTTGACCATACATTTCATTATTATCGTGATAGCATTTTATTTATGCCTAAATCTTCTATTTTGACCGGATGGAATTTTGGGCTTAATCCATGGCAATTTACGACCCCAGTGAGTACGGCGCTAGCTACCTTTGGCTATACGGCAGACCAAACCATTGTAGAAGCACAGCAATATGTATCGGGCGCAGTAGCCAATACCATATTAGTAGGACGTGGAACCACTGCAGAAAATTATGGATTAAAAATAACCGCAAATGCGGCTAGTAATCAATTTGCCTTAATACAATATATCGATGCCACAACTATACGGCCTTATTGTGGAACTTCTTTATCTGCATTAGTTAAGCTGACTACTCAAAAGCAGACCCCTGCGAGTACGTTGCGCTTTAAAGTACGATTGATTTATAGAGCCACTGTTCCTTCCACGCTTTCACAAACAGAGCCCATTGCTTCATGGACGGCAGGCGCTAACCCTACTCTTTCTGCTGGCTGGTTTTCCGCATTGCCTGAGAACGATCCAGTCTATAATTTAGCTGATGGCGACAATACGCTGGCCTTTAATAATATAAGCCTAGGAGCAAGCTTAGGCGCTAATATGACGGTAGGTATACTGGCCTATACTATTAGCAATATGGATTCTTCGGGCACACCAGATAATATCGTTTTTCATGATATATCCTTAGTCCCCAACGAATTTGCGATTGCTTCAAATCCCATGACTTTCGATAAAACATTAAGTCAATGCCAATACTACTATGAAACCTCTCTAAATATTGGACAACTTCCTGCTCAAAATGTAGGATTTTCTGCTGTGCCTTTATTGAAGTTACAAACAGTTCAAACAGTAGGCCTTAGCCATTATTTAGCGGTCTCTCCCTTCGATTTGGAATTCTTAACCCTAAAACGTACGGCTACCCCAACTGTAAGGCTATATCACCCAGACGGCACCATAAATACCGTAGAGGCCAATCTTTTTTATAACGGAACCTCAGCATCCAATGTAAGCGCTCCAACTACCTACTGGACAGCTCTAGCAACCCATAACAAAGGCATTTGCTACGTACCCTCGGGGACGGCTTCGGTATTAACTGCTAATGCTGCGATTGCACAGGCAGGAACCGGATATATTCAATTTTACTTTACAGCCGATGCAAGGCTTGGTTTAGTACCCTAGGAGAATAAAATGGCAATACAATATAATAGCAATTATGATGGAACAATACCTTTTAGTGACGTGGTCTATCAGGTCGCATTAGCAGCAAATACGGATGATACCATCACTATTCCTGGTACAGCTGTCACGCAATATCAGGCCTTATTTAGTTATACCTCTACATCAAATGTGTTTGTTCGCAATAACGATATAGCAGGGGTGCCAGCAGGAGGCACTATTGGCACTGAACAATACAATGAATTTAGACCTGATAAACGCTATGTAAGAGGTGGCGATGTGCTACATTTAATCACACCAGATGCTACTGCCTACGTAGGTGTGTCACTCAGACAATTGCAAGGTAGCTAAACTTTTATCACAAGGATTAGTGATGGTTGATACTATAAAATTTAGTGAATTTATCGATGGTGGAGATTTAGAACCCAATCAGATTACGGTTGGACTAGATAATACACTCACGATAAATACGCGATTTACAAATGCCTTTCCTTTGTTACCGCCAGGACCTACTAGTAGTCGGCCCGCTATTGCGCCTAGCATGTATTATCGTTTACGATTTAATACCTCAAGCCTTGCGTATGAGTACTATGAGCCTCTAAGCGCGACTTGGGTTGAGCTCTCTAGTACTGGGAGTATTTTGCCTTTATTAGCGAGTCATCTGCCACTAGAAGGTGCCAGTTTAATCGGGCTCCAAGACCAGGCTGGTGTGGTGAGCCAAACCGTTCAGGACTTAGCTAACTCGCATCTCATTGCTACCGTAGATGACGGAACTTTAGTGAATGGTGTATTTTTAAGCACACTGGCTACAGGATTTTTGTCCTCTACTATCGTCAGCGGAGTCTTAGCTTCTCGAACATTTTTGGGTACAACGAACCAAATTAATGTAGCTAATGGGGACGGAAGTGCTAATCCCGTGTTCTCTCTATCCTCTACGCTCAATGCGCCAGGAACCTTCACCATACAGTCTACCGTAGCCATATCGGCTATAATCAATGATGACACCTTTGTTACAGCCTTAGCCACCAATATTCCTACCGCTTTATCGGTAAAAAATTATATAAGTTCAGTGGCCCCAGTGCCGGCAGCCCTTACTAAAGTGGATGACACGAATGTCACTTTAACCCTTGGAGGTACGCCAGCTACTGCCTTATTACAAGCTGTCTCATTAACCCTAGGGTGGGCCGGACAATTAGATTTAACTCGAGGAGGCACAAACGCCTCTTTAACGGCCTCTAATGGTGGAATTGTCTATAGCACGGCAACCGCTATGGCTATTCTTTCTGGTACGGCTACAGCAGGCCAACTTTTACAGTCTGGCTCCTCTGCGGCTCCCTCCTGGACTACAGCGACCTTTCCCACAACAGCCGGCAGTGCCGGGACTATATTACGCGCAAACGGCACGAACTGGGTAGCCAGTACGGCAACTTTTGCGGATACCTATGCAGCCAGTACTTTACTTTACTCCAATGGCGTAAATACAGTCATCGGCCTAGCAACGGCCAATAGCGCATCCTTAGTGACTAGCAGTACTGGGGTACCAGTCTGGTCAAGCACAATGACTAATGGTCAATTGATAATTGGGTCAACTGGAGCTACTCCAACTGCAGCCACTCTGACCGCAGGGGTAGGTATATCCATTACGAATGCAGCTGGTAGTATAACCCTAGCGGCCACAGGCGGGGGGTTATCTTGGGCTACATTAGCTGGAACTAGTCAGGCAGCAGCAGTTAATAATGGCTATATTTCGGGTAATGCGGCTCAAACTACAGTGACCTTACCAGCCACGGCAGCCATAGGCGATATAGTGGCCGTAGAAGGCCTGGGAGCCGCCGGATGGGTCCTTACCGCCAATACAGGACAAACCATTAAAATAGGTTCATCAACGACGTCCTCAGCTGGGAGTTTAACCAGTGTGGCAGCGAGCGATAATGTCTATGTAACCTGTATTGTAGCGAATACCACATGGCGAGTAAGGACAACTAATTCAGCGGGATTAACTGTAACTTAAGGATAGATATGGCTACCAGGAATCAGATTGATAGCCCTTTATCGGGCACTACTGGAACAGGAACTTTCGTGGGCTCGACTTCGCCTACGATCGTGACGCCAGTCATTGCCCAAATAAATGATGCTAGCAGCAATATTGAGCAGACCTTTGTCGCAACGGCCAGTGCAGTTAATTATGTCTCAGTGGGTAATGCTGCGACCACTTTTGCTCCAAGTGTTAGTGCTTTGGGAACGGATTCTGATATTGCCCTTAACATTATTGGCAAAGGAACTTCTGGAGTAATTGTCCTAGGGCGTTCTACAAATACCACCCCTCCTACCGGGTACATCGGAGAATTCCTTTCCTCTAATATAACTTCGGGCGCGGCCATAAGTTTAACGACTAATACGCCGGCTACCGTGACTTCAATTTCTCTTACCGCAGGCGATTGGAATGTCTGGGGTGCGATAGCCTTTCAATCGGGCGTAACTACCAGCATTAATCAGCTTATTTCTTCCATAAACAATACCACAAATGCATTGCCAGCCACGGTATTAGCGGTGGATTATAATCAATCTATTAATAACTATGCTCCTTATGTAGGGCTTACCACTTTTACTTTACCAATCCCAATGGGGAGATTGTCTTTGTCCGGTACCACTACGGTTTATTTGGTAGCGCAAGGTACTTTTACGATTAGTACGCTTATTGCCTATGGCTTTATCGCTGCAAGGCGAAGGAGTTAATCCTATGGCTACTAGAAATCAAATTGATACAGGATTGTCCGGAAGCACGGGATCCGCAAATTTCGTTGGCGCTAATTCCCCTACCATCGTCACACCGGTCATTGCTACCATACATGATTCAAATGGAAACATTATTTACAATTTTGGCTCAAACGCCAGTGCTGTAAATTATATACAAATTACGAATTCTGCGGCAGGAACTAATCCACAAATAGCCGCCATGGGATCTAATTCTAATATTGAAGTGGATTTAAAATCAAAAGGTACAAGTGGAGTAGAAATACAGGGCCGCTCTACTAATACCAATGCGCCATCCGGGTATTTTGGCGAATTCATGAATTCCACTATTGCGCTGGCAAGTGCAACAGCTCTGACCACAGGAACCGCGGTTAATATCACTTCATTAACATTGACCCCCGGGGATTGGAATACATGGGGTGGCATAGCCTTTGTGGCCGCAGCATCAACTAACATAACAGACCTACGCGTAGGAATAAGCACGACGAGCGGCACGTTGCCTGGGGTGCTCTCTACAAGTCAATCTCAAAATATTCAAGGATTTTCATCGCTCGTGGCCGGAGCTGTCACTTATTCCTTTCCCTCGCAAGAAGGACGCTTTACCGTATCGAGCAATACTACGGTTTATTTAATTGCCAGAGCTACTTTCTCAGCCTCTACTTTATCGGCCTATGGATTTTTTTCAGCACGGAGGAATGACTAATGTTCTATGGACAAGACCTATCCGAAAAGGTGACTTCTTTAAATATTTACTCACAGGTGGCTCAAGTAATTTATAGCGTACCTATTGCTGCTATTTCTAATAATTCCATTCTTCAGATTACTGCTGCCTTTGAAGCTACTAATCCTTATCCTTATAATGTGATGATTGGCAGTAATGTTATTTTAGCGGACTCTCCTATTGCATGCTTAGGGGTGTTATTAGATCCTGCGAATGCCTTTAATATTACTCCTGGCAACCATCACGGCGTTGTAGTTAAAGCGAGAAACTGGCAATCCGCTTACAATTATACCAATAAATATGTTAATTTAGTGGCATGGGCTGCGTCTTCAAATGCTGCCGCTAACGATAAACTTATTATTGAACAATCGTATGGTCACTTGGATGTATATATTGCATAAGGAATAGATGAATGCTAGATCTTTTAAAAGAAAAATTAGTCACCTTGAAGAATCAAAAAAAGAATGCTGAAGATATGTATCATCAAGTGGTGGGCGCAATTGCTATCGTTGAAGAACTTATAAAGTCAGCAGTTATAGAAAGCGAATCAAATCAGGGAGAAAATAATGGCTGAGAAGTGGATTCAAAAGGCAATAAAGAAACCGGGAGCCTTACATAAAGAAATGGGGATTCCACAAGGGGAAAAAATCCCCGCTAAGAAATTAGCTAAAGCAGCAACAAAAGGCGGTAAGCTTGGCCAGAGAGCAAGGTTAGCTCAGACGTTAAAAGGGATGAAAAAATAACCAAAAAGATGGTTAAAAGTTGCATTATGCAATAGAATATAAAGGAGAAAATAATGGCTGAAAGGGAATTTAGAAATACGCGCGGCGATTTACAATTTAAGGCAACTTATAATGAAGAAATTGACCGAGCTAAAAGTGCAAGAAATTCGCAATTTAATGACACTAACCCAATGATTGAAAAAGAAGGATTCTTAGGGGTAGATGATATTGATAGAATGCGACGTCGGAAAATAAAATAAGGAAGTCTAATTAATTATAAGGAGATTTAAATGACTATAAGCACCACACTTGGGGCCAATATTACCGCGATAGGCCGATATTTCGTAGGCGATCCCAATATAGTAGCTATGGTTTGTACTAATGATTTAACCGATATTACCACTGCAGGCTATCTTACCAACCAATATATTGTAGCTGACATTGAATTGCTCCAAAATGGAGAGTTTCAGTGGACAGAGACTGATTTAGTATTGATTTATTATTCAGCAGCTCAGATTGGATTTTTCGTAAGAGATGCCCTTAATGAAACTTTTGATGCCTTAGCTCCTAGCGGTGGATTAGCAGACACCCTACAAGATGGCGATATTTTTGTGGGTAACGGGGCCAACCTAGCCACAGGCGTTTCTCCTTCTGGAGATATCACGCTAACCAATACTGGTGTATTCGGTATTGCAGCTGGAGCCATAGTAAATGCTGACGTCAATGCAGCAGCCGCTATAGCCTTCAGCAAGCTTGCCACTCTTCCTTCGGCTGAAATATTAGTAGGATCGGCTGGAAACGTGGCTACAGCGGCAGCTATGACAGGGGATATTGCTATAACCAATACTGGAGTTACTTCCATCCAGGCAGGCGCTATTGTCAATGCGGATGTAAATGCTGCTGCGGCCATTTCTTTCTCTAAACTTGCCGCACTCACTTCTACAAATATATTAGTAGGATCGGCTGGAAACGTTGCCACTTCTGTTGCTATGACAGGCGATGTGACTATAGGAAATACTGGCGTGACGGCTATTGGGGCAAGTAAAGTATTAAGCTCCATGGTTTCTCCTTTATTGCTCAAATATGTAACAGTAACAATAAGTGCGGCTGAATTTAATGGCATGTATGCTGCTCCTAAATTGTTGTTAGCTGCAGGTGGCGCCAATACTCTCATCGTCTTAGAGCAAATAAGCTTAGCAATGACCTATGTTTCAGCGGCTTATGCGGCTGGAGGTACCGTTGCTGTCCAGTATGACTCTACAGTTAATGGTGCGGGTATAGCGGCTTCTAGTACAACTGCTGATACGCTTTTCCAACAAACTGCTAGTACTACATACACTATGACTGCTGGTACTGTGTTTAGACCATTCAGTACTACTGTAAATAAAGGCCTGTATTTAAGTAATATCACTGGGGCATTTACTACAGGCGATAGTACTTTTGTAGCCCATCTTTGGTATAGGATTATACCTACAGTGTAGTTTCCCGTTGGCCGTCTTTGGGCGGCCTTTTATTATAAGGAGATAATAATGCATAAAGAGAAACATGCTTTAGTTAAGGGCAAGAAGGCCGAAACGGCTAAAGGTATGCGTCATAATGTGAAAGCTATGGAAGAAGCCGGTTACCCAAAGCGTCGCGCTGTCGGTACAGCTTATGGAGAAGTGGGAATGGCCAAAAAAGCTGAGCGTCATGAATCCAAAGGCATGAAAAAATCCACAGATAAAAAGAAAAAATAAACAAGGAACCGTTATGCCTTTAAAAAAAGGACGTTCTAAAGCGGTCATTTCTGAAAATATTGCCGAGTTGCAGCGCTCAGGTTACCCAGAGCGCCAATCAGCAGCTATTGCCTTGGCTGAGGCTGGTAAGCGAAAAACGAGAAGGAAGAGATAAATGTCCTTTTCACAATTAAAATCTTGGATAAAAAAATACGAAGGTAAGCGTAATTACCCTTATACCGATTCTGTGGGTAAATTAACTATTGGCTGGGGTAGAAATCTAGAAAATGGCATTAGTGATGAAGAGGCAGAAATGCTTTTTCAAAATGATTTTGAGCGTGCAAAGAGTGAGTTAGAAGGGCGAAGTTGGTATATACTTCAGCCCCCTTCAGTTAGGCATGCGCTAATTCACATGAATTTTAATATGGGATTTGCGCGTCTTTTAACTTTCAAAAAAATGATTCAGGCACTTATTAATAAAGACTATCCTTTAGCTGCTAGAGAGGCTTTTGATAGTAAATGGGCCGTGCAGGTTGGTGATAGAGCTAAGGATATAGCGGTTATGATAAGTGAGGGACAATGAGTACTGAAGAAAGGCTAGAGTTATTGTGGGACCATTTCCATAAACAAATTGACGAAAACAGAGCGGTACATAGGTCTCTGGAGAGTATGCGTGCACAATTAACCTATTTAAGGAAAATCTTGTCACCCACCACTGATGAAGAAGGTGAAGATAAATGACGGTTGAGGAAAAATTAGATCTGCTGAAAGACGATCAAGAAATGGTATTAGAGATATTAGAAGGAATTATGGAATCATTATATTTAATGAACTTTAAAATGGATCATGTTATTGATGCCACTACAGCCCGAACAAATAGACCACATTAACTTGGTGAATTGGTTCAATTTTCAATTTCCTGAGTTAGAAGGAGATTTCCATCATTTTGCCAACGAGAGAAAATGCAGTCCGACTCATGGAAGAATACTGAAACGCATGGGCGTTAAAAAAGGGGTAGCTGATTTTTTCTTAGCGTTTCCTCTTAACGAAAATTCAGGGTTTTGGATAGAGTTGAAAATCGGCAATAATAAACCTACCAAAGAACAAACGGAATTCTTAGCCAGAAAGGCTGCCAGAGGCTATGCCGCTGTCTGCGTCTGGGGATGTGAAGCTGCCAAGGAAATGATTCTAACTTACCTTTCTGATTATATAAAAGTTAGAAAGTCCGCTTGCAGCGAGCGCAATACTTTAAATATCTAATATTATAAAATTGTGTTCCATCTTTATAATAGGTTTCATGCCATGGATAAGCGCAAGAGATATCATGCCCTTTGCAACAACACCTTAACCACCTTCCCGCTTTATTTAAAAGTGAAATTTTATGGAATGATTTCATATAAGTTCCTTTGTATATATTTGGTAGCATTGGTGATTTTATGATACTAAAATATTGTGTAATTTATTTCCATATTGTCGGGCTTAATTTTGAGCCGTTATATTCTCTGAGTGCATTTGCTTCTTATATTATAAATCAATGGGTTAACGTTTATGTGTTTCACTATATCTGATTATTGCACTAACCGGATTTTTATGAGGCTACTTCCTGAATGTCTATCAAATGAATATCCTTATCATCGCAGAGAAGCCCCGTCATTTAACTGTTTCCATGTATTTCTGCCATTTTACCTTGGATGTACTGCTTTATTAATGACTCAATGCTTTCAGGTACATCAAAATCAATATTTGTTTTATGTTTAAAATAATAGAGGATAGCTCCCAACATAGAGTGTATCTCGGTTAGTTCTTTGATTAAATCTTCCATTGTGTGCAATTTATTTATCCTTTTTCTATGTCAACATCCAATAGTGCTAACGATTGTAAATAATTTTCTTTATAAGCATTAAGGAAAGCAATCCTATCTTCGTGAAAATAATATTTCTCATCATGTAGCGCCTCATCTAGTGATGATAATTTAAATTTTTCTTTGCAAATCTCAGCCATAATCTGGCGGTATATCTGAGATACTCTACATGCGGTTATATTAAACTCCTTAGCTACAGAAGCATAGAGTTTTCCTTTCGTTGAATATTTACTCTTTGCTACCTTTAAGGCTATCTCGATATTTCGCAGATATTGTTTTTCCATAGGTTACATCTCCAAGCTTTTATTTTCTACTTCATAGATAAAGCGATTCACGAGCTTTTCCAACTTACGCCAGTAATTATATTTTTTCTCCAGGATCAAAAAAGACTGCAAATGACCTTTGCATTTTTCCCATTGTTGTTGTTTTAATGTAGATAACAAGATTTCTAGCAGCTTTTCTTCCATTTATTCTCCTCCCGCTACCATTTTATCTACACATTCCACATACCCTACAATGTCAACATAAGAATCTCGATGATTGTTATGCCGGGCTCTGGATATCTTTAGGAGCATCATCATTTTCGCTACGTCAAATTTATCTAACGGCACATCCAAATAGCTAGACCATAATCCTGCTATGCGCGTAAAGGATTCTGAGATATTCCCGTAATCCTTTTTCCTCTCTCCGTCTACCAAGTTTATCGCTTCCTGCGTAATATTCATTTTGTTATCCTATTAATATTGTTTTTCAGTCAATCCGGCTAAAGTTTGGGGTAATCTCTCGTAGAGAAATTCCCCCATTTCTTCAAAAGTACAAAAATGTAATTGCTCTTTCAGTTTTACTAAAGAACTATCAAAGGCCAGAGTTACCGACCAGATCGCATTGCTGTTTACTTCTTTGTGGCATTTATCGCAAATTGTTTGAATAGTTCTCATTTAATCACTCCTGGTTACAAATATTTTCTTCTTGATTTTAGCGCCATTTTCTAGCGGTGCAATCATTAATTTGCAAGGCGTTGATACGGTTTTTAACATTTCTTCTACTTTTTCTCTTTTGTGTAAATGTCTGTACCATTTGTTGGAATCTTCACAATGAAATCTAACGAATTGTCCGTAGAAAACACGCAATGCTTTTTCGCTGCTTGGTGAGTAATGTTCATAGATAGCGCCAACTTTGCCCTTCGCATCTTGGCATGTATAGGCGCAATTTACTCTAAAGCCTTGCTGAGTTCCTGATATGCCGTACTTGGCCACTAGGACATCCACTTCAATTAGATTGGTTTTCATTTTGGATAGGGATAGCCTTTCATTGGGGTCGATTATCTCGCAGCCACAGGCCCTACAATGTCGCGCAGCAATATCGTTTTTAGTTTCACATTCTGAGGAGGGGCATAACTTAAACTCAAAGTAATAACTGCAGCGTTTATCATTAATTACACCAATACAGCGTCTAGCATATTCGCTATTCATTTCCTGGCAGGAGGGGCAACTAATGACTAAGGGCTTATCTTTATCGATGGTTTGCTTCAATGCTTTAAGCAGCAGAGGATTGTCCCAATCTTTATGGCGCTCAATGTTGCCGGCAAAATCTAGAATTAAGGCTTCTTTTTTTAAGGTATCGGGAGAAAGGCGTAATCCGCGGCCCAGTGTTTGAACCAATAATACGAGGCTTTCTGTTGGCCTAAGGTAAGCAACTGTATCGTATCCAGGCACATCCACCCCAACACTAATAATAGCAATATTGACAAGATACTTAATATGTCCCAAGCGCGCTTTATCCAGAGTTTTTGTACGGTCTTCATGAGGGGTTTCTCCTACGATTAAGGCCGAATGTTCAGGCGGTAAATGGCTTAAAATCTCATAAGCATGCTTCTTGGTAGTAGCAAAAATAAATACCCCAAATCTCCCTTGTGTCTCCATTATATGAATTAACTGCTGACATATAAGCTGTGTTAATCGTGCACTCTTTTCAATTACCGTTGCTAATTCTTTCTGATCAAAGAGCCCATTTTTTTTTACTTTTACCTGTGAAAAGTCTATAACTAAATTAGGATCGACCTCAAAATTAGGCGTTACTAGATATTCATCATCGATTAATTTATCGGTGGTAATATTCCCCACCTGAGTTTTGAATAAACATCCTTCACCGACAATCGCTGTTCCCTTGTAGCGAAAATTGGTGCCTGTGGCTCCCAATAGACGCATAGGGGGATATTGATGTTTATAATGGCGTAAGATACGCATAAAAGCTGACTTGTCATTGAGATAGTTAATAGCATGCGCTTCATCCACGACAATAATATTAAAGTTAATATTCGCTATAGGCTCTTGCTTATTTATACCATTTAAAACAGATTGTGGAGTACCAAAAACGATAGGAGCCGAACAATCTTTTTTATTTAAGGCTGCACAGTAAATTGAAGAAATACCTCCTTGCTCATTAAATGTTTGGCAATTGTTTCGCACTAATTCGGCATTATTAACTAAACATAAGGCGCGCTTTTCATACCTTTGCATAGAAAGTAATATTGAGGCGAGCATAAGGCTTTTACCGGAACCCACACTAGCCATTAATAAAACAGGGGCGTCATTAGCCTTTAAAGCCTCCCAGCATTCGTGTACTGCTTGTTGTTGGTACGGCCTAAGTTGTTTCATTTTAAGAGAAATAAATTAGCGGCAGTATTTAGGCCAAATGAAAATACCAGGATCTCAAAAGCCGAAAACTCCAATTTTCGTACCAAAGGAAAAATAATACCTAGCATGGCTATTGATAGTAAAATGTTTTCATTCATTTTTATTCCCCTGAAACATAAACCAGTTTCCCAGATACCTTATCTGAGTTCTTCCATAGCTCTTGTTGCTCTTGATGCTTCTTATATGCTTCGTGCGCTTCTTCAGCGGTTTCATAAAATCTATGTGCCCAGTACTCGCCATTTTTACTATATTCCCAATGAAATTCTCCGACCCCTTCATTATCCTTCCTCATAAATAACTTTCTTCTAAATATTCTTTCAATCCTTCGCTACGGCTAGGATGCCTTAATTTTCTTAAAGCTTTTGCTTCTATATGCCTAATGCGCTCTCTAGTAACATCAAAAACATTCGCCACTTCTTCTAGCGTGTGGTCATTGCCGCCGTTGAGGCCAAATCGCATTATAAGTACTTTCTTTTCTCTAGGGGTTAAACTTTCTAATGCATCTTCAATCATATTTTTAACTTTCTCTTTATCGATTATCTCCTCAAGAAGCGGTGTTGTATTATAGCTTTCTGCGAGCATTTTAACCTCAGCCTCCCGAATAAGAAGCGTCTTCTTATTGGTTGCTAATTCCATTGTTAGCTGCGAATCAGAAAAAAAATCCTCAGGTGAACACATTAATAAATCTGCGATTTCACATATGAATGGCCAAAATTCTCCATTAGTCATTAAGGGGGATTCTTTAAAATTGACTAGTGATCCTATTCGTGACACATGCTTCATTATGTTATTTGTCCTACAAAACTCTCCTACAGTCTTATACCCATTCTTTTCTATTATATGTAATATATTCTCATTTCTTACTTTTATATCTACGCGAAAATCCATTTCACTCATATTAGTCCTTTAATTTCAATCCATGTCTATGTAATGCATCTAATATTTCGGTCAGGGATTTTCTTCCTAAATTTGGGGTTATTAGCAGGTCATGCCTCGTGCATTCTATTAAGTCTTGTACAGTATTTATATTTTCCGCTAAAAGACAATGTCTTGGCCTTACGGGCAGATCTAAAAAATCAATAGACTCTTTAAGAATATTATTTTTAGCGTCATCTGAATGCAGCATATTTTCTGGTTTTTCTAATAACTTTTTCAGTTCCATAACATTTTTTGTTATATCTTTTATTTCATTTTTTAAATGATTTATTTCTTTGCTATTATTAAGTATAGCTAAGCGTATATTTTCCCTATCTTCCTGGATATTTTGAAATTGCCACTCTTGACCTTTAATAATTTCCCTATTTTTTATAGCCATATTTTTAGCTTCCGTAATTCGAGATGAGAATTGAAAAATACCATCCTGAAAGCTATGTATTTTTACTTCTATGTCTTTTTTGAACATAATAAAACAAGCTTCTACAATGGATCCTATCATTTCCTTGTTCGTTTCTTTTTCTTTCATTTATGACATACCTTGTTAAATTGACATAGTTTACATTGATACCAAAGCGGCGAGCCATTTATACGCGGTGGTTCTACCTGCGCCTTATAAATCATTAAAGCTTTTTGTTTTAAGAGTTCATAATAGTGGGCATCAAAAGTTACACACTCGTCCGCTATATCACTATTGTCTTTATTAAGAACAAGAATATAGGCGGTATGTATTCCGCTCATACCCATATAGGATTGGATCTGGGCATAATAACGTTCATTCCATATAAAGAGGCCTTTGCTTGCGAATATCTTAAAACTGGCATCTTTGGCGGTTTTGATTTCTAAAATAGCGTTAGGCTTCCCCTCCATTAATAGCATAGCATCGATATGCCCTTTGAAAAATTCTAACTCTGGATCAACTAAATCATACCAAGTATCCGCAACAGATAAGCCGGACTCTGCAAGCCATTCCATAATAAGTTTTTCAAGATTCTTACCAATAGCCCAGGTTCTGCGAGTTTTTGGCGATACCCCAATGCCTTCAAATCCCTTCAATTCATACCAAATTTGACGCAAACAATCGGAACCTATAGCTGAGGCCCCGATATAATTTCTCGCTTCACTGACGCTCTTTTCTTGATGCGCGTCTATTAATTTGCTTAACGTATTCTTTACCATTAGTCATCCTAAGGAATTAAAAAGGAATGTCCGCATCTAGTTCCTTCATAGCCTGAGCGCGCTCTGTATTTCTGCTAAAGGCGCTATCTACATTAACGTAAGCTTTATTGACATGAGTGACAATAGTGCTCACTCCGGTTTCTGATTTAAATCCTTGAGCCCCATGGACCTCAGAGACCCAATTATATTGCTTACCCTCATCATTAGGCTCTGTCTCTCTAATCTTAAGGCCCGCTATCTTGCCATTAAAGCTAGAAAGCTCCATATCGGTAGGTGGCTCGCTAGATTTAGGCTTAATATTAAAAAGCTGATAAATAAGTTTAAGCATATTAAGCGCCCTATGCCGTGTGCGCATAGGGTCTTTGTCCCTTGCATCTCCCCATACTTTAAGCTTCTGATTTACCTTCTGGCCTTTAAAATCGCCATCAGTTAATATCCAATCGATGCTGAGATATTTATTTCCCTGATATTCAGCATTCGTAAAAGAATCTATACGGGCTAATGCTGTTGTTCCGTCCGGTATTTGTTTAAAGGACTTGACAAACGCATCCGCTGCGTTTCCGGTTATTTCTCCCAATTCACTTTCCCAAAATGCGCTCATTTTTATTCCTCGTCGTTAAAGTAATTTTCAACAGCGCCCTTTACAGACGCCAAGTCATTAGGTATCAGAAACTCTGCAAACATGCCCATAGGAGACTTTGCTAAAAATTCCCCATCATATTGCGTCTGAAAAAGATACGCTCCATCTACTACTCTTGAGTGCAAGACCGTAGTGAATAAGCCTTCAATCGTTATCTTTTCATCTAGCATTTTGCCTATCGTTTTACACTTTGACCTACCTGTATTGTCCACATCGCTATGGGCCAATATAAAATTGGTTAATGATGAACGGGTTGCAAGGCACGCATTAATGGTGGACCATCCATGGTTAGCCAGCTCAGAAAATTTATCAAATCCTTTCTCACTAACACGGCGCATGAATTCATAAGCCAAAATATACTGCCAATCATCAATAACCAAAGTAGTTATCTCAGGTCGTTCTTTATTGACCATTTCAACGCAGCGAACTACTGTAGACCAGTCGTTTGTAGAAAAATAATTTCCTCCCTGATTTT
>Ga0307515_10003057_pt1 | contig 35425 bp, 38 predicted proteins | sample 17_EM_MG_FD_194513 | JGI IMG/M metagenome (GOLD analysis project Ga0307515, IMG submission 194513) | Populus trichocarpa ectomycorrhiza microbial communities from riparian zone in the Pacific Northwest, United States - 17_EM | ecosystem: Host-associated > Plants > Roots > Unclassified | place... | reverse complement strand
GCCAATGTGAAGCCGAGCCCCGGCATGATGTGGAAAACTGTCTATCGGAACACGAACAGCCATGGCCAGGTCCACGCTGCTCGTCTCGACCATCATTACTCCTCGGACAGCCACACCCACAGTCAGACCTCTGTTGATCAGAGGCAAATATACCTCCTGCGCTCTTGCGTGTTCATTTTTATCCCCGGACCCGAATCCCACTGCGCACATTCCGCAGCTACGCCCAACGGACGTTTATAGACCGCCCTTTCATCTCCTAGATCCTTTCTCTCTGCTCTCTCTCTCTCTCCTGCTTTTCACCCCCTAGACCACGAACGAAGTCATCGCTTGAGGCGAAGACACGAACAACCACATCTATCTACGCATAGACTTACAACACTCCTCTGTTCTCGGACAATGAAGGCTTTTTTGGCCACCTTCCTTCTCGTACAACTCGCCCCCTCTGTCCTCGCTGCCCCCAACCGACCCTCTCGTCCTCGTGCCACATCTCCCGGTCCTGTCAGCGTAAACCTCTTACGTAAACGGTATGGCCCTGTCAACCAGAACTCCGTTGATGACTGGGGCGTGTGGGCGAAAAACCAACGGGAGATTCTTCGGAACAAGTACAGCCAAGATTCGAATTCCAAGCGATCCTCGGGCGAGAACCTGTGAGTTGCTTGTTTTGGTCATAACCTTATCTTTCTTGGTGTTTCATTCATTGTCTTGCTCGACTGCCCCTTGCCATCACCTTCGAAGCGGAAGCAGAGCACAACTGACTCTGTCCGTTCCTTAGGCTCACGGACCAGAGTGCCGATTCGAGTTACTACGGGACTGTTGCGATTGGAACTCCCGCTGTTTCCTATAATGTAATCATGGACACTGGATCATCGTAAGTCGTATTGTACGCTTTTCCGTTGGAATATCCGAAATAACACCTTCCAGCGACCTCTGGATTGCGGACTCAACGTGTACCAATAACTGTGCTGGAATCAATACCTTCAACCCATCGCAGTCGAGTTCCTTTACCAACTTGACCACTCCCTTTGCGATCAAATATGGGAGCGGTAGTGCTCAGGGTTCCTTGGGCAGGGACACCGTCCAGCTGGCAGGGTTCTCAGTACCCAACCAAGTCTTTGGTGAGTCTCCTTCCTCCTCCTCCTCCTCCTCCTCCTCCTCCTCCTCCTCCTCCTCCTCTCCAAGAAACGACCCTGAGATCAAATTCCTCTAGCTATATGTGATGCCGTCTCTGATGGTCTGATCACAGCCCCGGTCTCCGGCTTGATGGGTCTTGCATGGCAATCTATTGCCTCGTCTGGTGCTGAGCCCTTTTGGCAGACGCTCGCTTCCTCTGGCGCGTGGGACGAACCAGTGATGTCTTTTCAAATCACTCGTTTCACCAACATCTCCCAGGCCAGAACCCTCGAGCCTGGAGGAACCTTCACTATGGGCGCGTTGAATTCGAGTTTTTATACCGGGGATATCGACTATGTGAACTTGCCAGACGATGCGGTCACCTTCTGGACTTTGCCCATGAAATGTAAGTGCATACCCTTCATGGATGTTCTGAGGCCTTCGGATTAACAGCTCCTCCCTCAGCATTGACTGTTCAGGGAAATTCGATCCCACTCGGATCAGGGAAGGATGGTTACTCTGCCCTTGACACCGGCACGACCCTCATCGGTGGACCTCAGGATGCCATTGCGGCGATCTATGCCAACATTCCCGACTCTTTGCCTGAGACTGGGGATTTTGAAGGCTACTACACATATCGTAAGTTCAGTTCATTACCCATCCAAATCGACATTCACGACGAACGACGAACTTCTAGCTTGCAACACCAATGTGAACGTCACCGTTTCGTTTGGTGGAAGGACCTGGGCCATCAGCTCCGCGGACTTTATGATGACGAGGGCATCCGGCAATAGGTGCATCGGTAGCTTCTTCGTGCTTGGAACCACCACCCCGCCCTGGATTATCGGAGACACATTCCTCGTACGCTCTTGCTCCCCGTTCATTGACGATTCCACGTCCTCATCTTCCCTTTCCAGAAAAACGTCTACTCTGTGTTCAGATATAATCCGCCCTCGGTCGGTTTCGCAGATCCCTCGGAAACCGCTCTGGCTATGAACGCACCTGATGGTGAAGTCCCCACCGCGACCATTGGAAGCGTTGTTGCTGTCGCTACTGGGAGCGGAACCAGGTCGAATTCTGCCCCAGCTCAAACTGTGTCTCTGATCTCGCGTTTTGGCACCCTCACAGCTGGACTGTCTCTTCTCTTTTTGGCGCTTTAAAGTCTCATGACCCGCTTCTCATGCACGACACTGCGCCGTCGTGCAGAGTGCACTGCATTGGACACATTTTCTACGCCCCCCCCTCCGCGTTTCCCTCCTTTTGTATTGTTATTGTTTGCACTCTCCGCACAGCATTTGGAAGATCTCGGACACTATTTCTTTTATGCCTCCCATGTCTCTCCAGAATCCCAGCAATCACGACCTACTCCATCTCCCGCCCTCCCACGGACTATCTGTTTTGTAGCTTTAGCCACCCCTCCCCCCTGTACACAAAGTCACCCTTTAGTACTCTCTCCGCCCCGCCCCGCTATGGGGGTAGATCAGATATAATCTGGATTATTCATTCCAACCTCCATCCCGTATTGTCGACGCATCGTTTTGTATATCATAACGTATATAGGTAGTAATACCAACACGATTCCGCGGTTCCGCGGGACGTCGTTTTTTCCCCCTTTAATCATGAGAACACTGCGGGCTGCGCGATCCCCCTATTTTCTATGGGATCTTTTTTATACGGGTAATTAATATTACGCTCTCATGGGACCACTTCGAGATATAAAACGCGTGCACGGCATGGCACAGCAGCACAGTAAGGAAATCTCTGGGTAAAAGTCACTATTCTTGCGCGACACATAGGCCGTAAAAGTATTTACATAGAGCAAGCAATGCCTAGAGTCGCCTAGTAATCCTAAAATACTTTGGTAACACCGGGGGGAAAACGCGCACAGGCGCAAGCTCGAAATCAGCGTCACGCTCCCGCATGGCCGCCGCATGCATCACTCAAGGGCGACAAAAGCAAAGACATGATTATAAAAGCAGGGTGTGGGACAATGACGCCGATGAGAAAAGGGAAACAGCAGAATTCGTAACTACACCAACGAACGCTTGGTCTCGATCATCCCTCGATACCCATCCCAGCCATATCCCTCGTCAAACCGTAATACGGACTAGAACCATACCCAGGTCCCGTAGGTCCACCCGACCCGGGCGTCTGATTCGTTCCACCACCAAGCCCATACCTGTCATACGGGTTCTGTAACGGCAAATCATCCTCTCCATCCTGACCTCCTCCACTCACACCAGCAGCCGCGTGTGGGTTATACGCCAGACTCTGTCTCCTCGCCGGTGATTGTCCCGGGTTCGGATTTGGGTTCACCGCGGTTGTGGTCGTGGCGGTGGTCGTGGCGGCGGCAGGTTGTGGTGGTACAGGCTGTGGTGAAGCCGACTCCTTGACCCCAGGAACGCTGATGAAATAGACCGCACCAGTGGGATCCTTTCCACCTTGAGCGTAGTACTGTGCCCACGCCTGAACGTTCGAGTCCGCATAACGCATATTCGGATCGTACGTGTACGGTGGTCCGGTTTGGGTGTTCTGGATCGGAGTCGCTTGTGGTTGTGGTTGTGGTTCAGCTTGAGGTTGTGGTTGCTCTTGCTGCGGCTGTGGTTGCTGCGGCTGGGGTTGAGGTTCTTGCGCAAGTGGCTGGGGTTGCAGCTGAGGCAACAGAGTCTGAAAATGTTGTAGTTGTGGCTGGCTAGCCTGGGGTTGAGGTTGATCCTGGACCTGAGGCTGAGGCTGAGGCTGCGGTTGTGGTTGAATCTGAGGTTGAACTTGCACCTGAGGTTGAGGCTGGATCTGTAGTTGCGGCTGGATCTGCGGCTGAGGTTGGACCTGTTGTTGAGGCTGCGGTTGAGCCTGGGGTTGTGGTTGTGGTTGAGCCGGTACAGGTTGTGGCTGTGGTTGTGGACTGAGGACCGGCTTGGTGGTCGGGGCTCTACCCAGCGACAGTGGCTGAATCTGCGGTAGTTGGGGGCCAGTCGGTTGTGGACTTCCGTAACCTGGATACTGCTGAGGTTGTTGATATTGTAAACCGTTTGGATCAGGCCCTGGAGCAATGCCCTGTGGCTGTGGCTGGGTTCCGTAGGGTACCGGTTGTGGCGAGGGTCCTTGTTGTGTGGTTTGCTGTGGGTACGGACCGGCGGGTTGTGGCTGAGGATAGATATTAATCGGTTGTCCGTTATACAACTCAGTCGAGTATCCAGGTTGTGGTGGCGGATGTGGAGGTTGCTGGGGATATGTGTTGTACCCAGGCTGCTCGTAACCGTGCTGGTTCCAACCGAATCCCTGAGGGGGACTAACAACGGAACCTGGTGGCTGGTGTCCATAGGCGGGTCGATCGTATCCTGCGAATGAGTGTCAGTCGTAATTCTTTTCGTGAACCCACGGCCGGACGAGAAAGCAGCACCTTGTGAGTGGCGAGCAAGCGACTCTTCCATCATCTGATCGAAGATGGATCGAGCCTTGACAAACGTCTCGTTCATAGTGACAAGATCGGCTAGGTTCAAAGCTTAGGCGGGGTCAAATACGATAAAGTAAGCAACGTACCTCGCTTTTGACTGTACTTGTCAATGAGCTTGACGATCTTGGGCCTAAGAGTCATGCAGGACCTATACAACTCCTGTGACGAGTCTTAGAACCGCACCCCCGGTCACGATGGCAAGTACACACCTGGATCTCCTCGTTATCCGCAAGATTGTCCCTCGCGGGGTCTATATCCTTGAGCATACCCAACAATTTGTCAACGTCCGCCGCCTTGGAGAACACCGCAGCCTCTTGTTCCACTTCTCGGGCCAGCTCTGCTGGAGTCGGTTCTGGCATTGGTTCCTAAACAGATCATCAGAACCCAAGGCACCCAGGGAGCAGATTCACAGCGTACAACGTAGTTGACAGGGAAAATACCGGTCCTTCCCCGTAGTTGTCCCCTCCACCAATCCTTATAGCCCCTGTCGACAACCTTGATAATGTCACCACGTTCGAACGCGAGCTCTCCCGTCTCGGTAGGCTCAAAGGAATGCAACGCTCGTACACGAGTGACCGGTACTGACGGAGTGGGATTCACCGGACTAACGAGGTCGCGGGAGGGAGGGCGCTGAGTGGGAACGGGATTTGTCTGGACATGAACCTGTGGAGGAACTGCGGATGCTGGAACGTATCCCGACTCTACAGGTGGGGCGCGGTATGGCTGGGCAGAGGGTTGGCCTTTATCGGGTCCGGTAGCTCCACCCGAGGTCAAGGTGTAATCTGACCATTTCGATAGACCACCCTTGTCCTGGACAGAGAGTTCCAGCACTCGTTGGAGTTCCTCCTCCTCCTTGCGCCTGATCTCGTCATCAACTTCCGGTGGGGGTGGCTCGTTGGGGGCGTCAAATTTGTAGCCTGTCAAACCGGCGTCAGTCGCGCCCTCGATCGAATGGTGTATGACGAAAGGAGGAGGAAAGACGGACTTTTCGCTTTTAGATTGTTGTAACACTCTTCCATGATCCCGAGGTCGGGGTTAGATTCGAATTCGTGTTTCCATTCTTCTATTAGAGCGAGGGCTCGAGTGCGAACTTTGTCGTGGGTGGTCTGGAGAGGGAATGAAATGATCAAATTGAGGCCGACGCGGTTCAGGGATCAGGTCCGTGGCGAGGTGTAATTACGCACTCTGTCCGCGATGAGTTTCTCTAACCCAGCAGTGAACGCTTTTGATGCGAGCTCGCGATGTAGAGTCAGTCCGCAGTTCTTGGAAAGCGATTCCGCCAGAGTGAGGGTGTACAACTGAACGTTTGCACTCCGATGTGTGAGCCGTTTGAGTATCGCGGCGATGATGTTCCGGGCACTAAGAATCCTCGCATCAATTACGCCAGGTAAAGGGATCAGGTTATTTCGTTACCCCATCTCTCCCTCATCTTGGACTTTGTCGCACAAGTTGAGGATCAACTCCCAATTCTCTCCGGTGAGGTTCTCATCGGTCGTTTTAGCTGAAGCAGAACGTGAGCAAGCCTCCCGCGCTTCGACAGACATTGGCTCTTACCGACAATCTCGTCGTAAGGGTTCGTCGCCCCAGCTCTGAACATTGTGGTTAGGGATCACGGCTGCGAGATTGGTCCCGCAGTCACGGATTCGGTCATCCGCGGTCACGGGTCACGCTCCACCCTCTGCCGGACGAACCTTTGGGGTCAGATAACGATCAAAACGCACGCATGGCCAAGGGTAAAGCCTCTCGACCTCCCCCCGCCCTGGACTCTCGCTGATCGGATGTGCAACCAGTACCGCGAAACTTTAGGCTGCTTGAGGAGCTCGAGAAGGGCGAGAAGGGGCTAGGAGATGGCTCATGTTCTTATGGACTTGAGGATGGGGACGATATCATGATGAGCAACTGGAACGGGACGATCATCGGTCCTGGGCATGTACGTGGCGACGCTGTGGAGTCTACTAGATACTGACGGTACTCCCAGACCGTACACGAGAACCGCATTTACAGTCTGAAGCTCTACTGTGGCGAGAGTTACCCTGACAAGCCACCAGATGTCCAATTTTTGTCTCGCGTGAACCTCCCATTCGTCTCCCAAGTAAACGGAAAGGTCGACCCAAGCAAACTCCCAGTTCTGGCTGACTGGAATCGTAACAAGAGCCTGGAGACCGTGTTGGTGGAAATCCGAAGGTCAGCCACTCCCACATGATTCCCTCGCCCAATGAACACTAACACGCACGCAGAGAGATGGCCAGCTTCAACAACAGGAAGCTTCCTCAGCCGCCGGAAGGATCGATGTTTTGAGATGAGATATCCTCAACGACAACCCGCAATCTGTACATGTAACTAAGGGATTCATATGCAACGCATGAAGCTTTTCACATAGAACGAACAGCATATTTGCGTGGTTACAGCGAAGTGAGGATGCGATATAATGCCAGAGGTTCAAGCTACCTTTACGACTCCGCCGGCTTAGCCGTCCTCTTCTTTGCAACGGTGTTTTCCCTAAGATCGGTGTTTTATCAGTTATCTCGTAGACGATGGGGGATATTTCTGCAGGCACACCTGAATCTATTCTTGAATCGCCTTGATACTGTCTTTAGGTATCGCATCCTTCCAGTTCCGGTAGTCTTTCTTCGCTTAGCCTTTTGGCCCCACTCGTATGAGCGCAGCTTGGCGCTAGGGTAGCCGCACTGGGCACAGGCTGTAGAGGACCAACACTCAATACGGCGAAAATCACATCCGAGAAAGCGATCACGCACTTTTGTGTTGACGGTGGAAAGCCCTGTTACCGCATCGGCGGCAGACGGTGTGGGACTTGGTATGGCGTTTACTGGGCACGTCAAATAAGCATCCTCCTCAAACGCACCAAGGCGAGCGAGACGCAACGTACCCAAACGAGGTTGTACCTAAGAATATTTTTTAGCCCGGATCAAAGTACCAGCCAGAACGTACGGCGCACCTTTGGACTAGGAAACCAAACCGGGAGCAGGAGGGTGTAGGTCAGCAAAAGTCCTCCCAAAGTCACTGATCCCATCCGAACAAGACCGATGCCATCCATCCAAATCTACCCAACTCCACCACTCAAAACCGCTCTCAAGGGCACTCTGGCATGGTCCAGCTCGTGTGGGGGGCAGCGGATGCACTCACCATTTTGGTCTACAGTTCCTCGGTCTTGCGGGTCGTCGGTTTCGTCGTTTGGTGTACTGGGGCGATGAGGCGTTTCCTTATCCAGGAATTTCTCACGGACTTCGGCTCTAGCCGGGGAAGTGACTGGAGGGACCCACACCAAGCAGGGAACGTCAACGCGAGGGCACGGGATGAACGGTTTCTTACATTGTAGCACCGTGAACTACCGGAGACCGTCATTTTAGAGCTAGGTGCGTAACTTGCTATCAACATTTTTCTTCTTCTCTCATCTGTTCTCCGCATGTTAGCGTGTGCCCTCAAGTCCTTTACATCAGTATCGTCGTAACGGTGTCGCATTTATCGCGACCTCTACTTACAGTAGTCATAGATATACGCGTCGGCAGCTCGCATCGCTCTAGCAAAGTATAAACATGAATCAGATCGGTAAATCCCCGATGTACAATCGTCGCGCATCAGGAGGCCCGCCCCCCCTCGAGCCACGTGCGGACATCCCCATACAAAATCTGCGAGATCCAACCGCAATCATGATCCTCCCTGTCACCTCATTCAGGTCCGTGTGCTTCACTACATCCCGGGCCCGCGGACGTTGAGGACGATCATTGATATTGAGACCCGGTATCGGGGCACGAAGTCGTCTCGTGATGTCCGGTCTCCCCAGTACCCCCGTGTTTAACACGACCTCGCCCCGCCGTTCGACGTCAATACCCATCCCTTTCCGACCCCGGAGCTCGAGGTGTTTCCCGACGAAGAAATCGGGTCGTCTCTCAGTCATGTGATGATTCGTGACCACAGGAAAGAAACCGGATTCGTCCACGCCAAACTCGAGCGTGTGTGTGGCCCGACCCCCTTGAAGCCAGAGTGCAGGATACGGGGAGGCCGTCTTGTAGAGGGTACCGCGACATTCCAAAGCATCCCCCAACCAATCCCAAACCGGAACAAGCCTGGAATTTTCGTCCACGGCCCCAAATTCCGGGATGTGGTATAGCTGGATTCCAAGCTGGCTGGTCACTATGAGACCGTGTTCTGACACGAGGAAAAAACCCATGTCGGAAACGTCGTAGTCCTGGGTTGTATGCGTAAGTCGAGGTGGCATTGAGCAAACAGATTAACATACCACATCGGGGAGTGGCAGATTAAAGTGTTTCATGACCGAGTTTGGGCCGGGCCCTGCTGCGATGGCAATCCGCACCATTTCATCGAAGCCCTCGAGGATAAAGAACATCCTGTCTCCGATCGCCAAGATTTCCGAAAGACCCACGCCATCCTCGAAGTCACAGTGTATGGTTTGTTTTTTCTGGATGACTTGAGAGACAGGATCAATGAGGAAAACCGAAGGGTTGGGGCTGCTGTGAGCGATCAGTACTCTCAGAAACAGCAGTCGTATGTCAGTGTAACTTACACTCCCCAGCCAACGGACGGCACCAATACAAGCACGGGACACCCGTAAGACGTTTCCGTAAGGAGCCCACTCCAATGATCTGGGTGGTCGTCCTCGTTCGTCACTTTGTACTTTGCAACCTCCCGCACTGTCAGTTCGCCTGTAACTACCGATCTCTCGATCCTATTCAAACCAATGTCCCCGTTATCGTAGAGAAGAACGACGAATTCTCCGCCGGGAATCAAGTGGGCGTCCACGAAAGCGGTTTCCGGTTCGAATGAGCACAGCGTCAGATCTGCCGGGGGACGTTTGATCCAAAGAACGTCCACTCTGGTACGAGATATGACCCAATCTTTGAGCTCCGCTTTCGATGGGACCGCTCCGGGCGGGATGGGGATCTGGAGGTGTCTGGCTTGGTGTAACCAGACTTGATGCTCATCCGTCATCTGCTGCAACCGTTTGCAAGTCTGGGATAGGATGACAAGTGGATACGCCGGACAATGGGTATGATCAGGATCATCCACGTACAGATGAGAGGCTTAGAATGTTGAGAACGTCGCACTCGTTGATGATATGAAGTAGTATGTCTGGCGGAAGGTTAGTAAACTGTACTTTGTTCTGATCCATCGCGCCCGGGGTCAGTGGCGGTAGTTGTAACTTGTATTTTGATAAACCGTTGGCTGCAGAAACGGGTGGATTCACAAAACCGCGCACGAGCCTTTAGCAGCAGGAGGCGGGGAAAGGCGGTGTAACCCAAAAAGGCAGATGTGGACGTCCCGGATGACATCGATCTCAATCACTTCCTCCAGACCTCCAGACCTCCAGACCCCACTTTCCTCAACACTTCCACGTAAACTGAATTCCAACGAGGCCGATGCGGACCCGGACGCTCGCCAGCGTTGCAGTCGTGCCAGATGAAGGAGTCGGCGTATCTCAAGAAACAACGATCTTGTGATAAATGGCACTGTCCAATGGTACGAACATCGTCCACACAATCAGGGCCACACTGCTCAGATATCCTTGTAATAGTGGCCATTCGCTCCGCTGGTCCCCAAAACGTCTTCGTGCCGCTTCTAAAACGCGCACAACGCGTGGATCAGGATATCGTCAAGGGGCGTCCCGTGCCTCCATTCAGCTCCTCGTACTTTCGCGGCGAAAACTGTTACCTCTATGGTTTTGTACTCTATTGCCGGGTGATCTCCACGAAAGCGCCAGTGACAAGTCGGAACCCCATTGTAGAAGATTCAAGCAACTCCCGTGTTAAATATCCGAGTTGACGGAACGCATGCCCCCGTAAAAGCTATACTCATACTCTAATCGACATTGGGGTGAAAGACCCTGCCCTAATCACGCACTTATACCTCGGAACCCAACGGTTACACCCCCATCCCCCCACACGCCACCCACAACATCCCAAGGTCCCCGCCCAACTCCACCTCATGTCCCCAAAAAGATCGTGCTGGGAAATATACAACGAGTGAGTTACAGCAGTGTTTCCACCCAAACTCGGAGCCGACCTATCTTAGAAATATGTCTCAACTTAATATTGGGCATGCCTTGTGGTTTGTTGCTCGGTTTTCCCTTGCGTATCCCACCTGAATGCATGTGACAACTAGGGATCCTACCCCACTCTCCTACTTTACGCGTATTCGACTTGGAGATGTGGGCTTCATTCGCAGGGGCCGTTTCCATTTACTATTTTCTGCTGGTTGCCCGTTGGGCGAGAGGCGATTAGGCGTTGATGTCCCTCTCACTTTCAAGCCGCTGGACGTTGGACTAATTTTGCCCGCCCAGTCTCGACCCCCCGGCTATCTTTCCACGAACGGCGTTCGAGGAAACCGAGTTCGTCTTGTACCCCCGACATCTCCACCCCCGGCATCCCCACCTCCACCCTCAACATCTCCTGTTCCGTACGTTCGTTCTGTCATATCCGCCTCATCCAGCACCTCAGACTTGTGCTCCAGGATGTTAGAATACAGTTCCAGCATCTCGTTCCAACTCGCGAGGGGTCAAGGTGCTGCCCTTGTGACTAGACATCAGACTTACGGGGAAGACATTCAACGAGCGGGGAATTTTGAAAAATATACGAAAAACCATTACGCCTCTTGGGTAATGTTCGCCCGCGAGAATGGGTACGGTAATGACATCAATCCAGTCCTTGTCACCGGGATCGACAGGACCAAGGATTTCGCGACGATGTCTTATTCGAACAACGACTATGACACGACATCCGAGTTCACAACTTCGCCCCCTGGGATCGCCTCCTCCTTTCCTTGGGGGACGTGGCACACAACAGGATCGGTTCATACAAACTGTGGTCCCCAGCTGCGTTCCCCTCCCTCTTCTGCACAAGCCATGGACTCAACCCCCTCTGACAACAATCGTACGGAAACCGTTTCCGATGAGTATAATCAATGCGTCTTTGTCCGGTATTACACTGTGCGGAAGAGGTTGGGGATCCCTAGGGTCATAAAAGCCGCCGCGGGTCCGCGTGATCTCGGTCCGGGGTACCGCGACAATGAAGAAGCACCGCTTGAGGCGCAATATGACTCGGACCCTGGCTCGGGCACCGTGTCTAGTTTGTTGGACGACAGGAGTTCGGTCACCAGTATGGACTCTGAATCCGACATCGTAATCCACAATACCACTGCTGTGCGTTATTTGCCATGGTTTTCTGCCCGCTTTAGCCCGTTCTGATTGACCGTGTATAGGACGAAAAGGATGATTTCGATGTGATCGCGGATTATGTTTTCCGGGCAAGTTGGAAACGAGTGTCATAAACGTCAAAGTGTCTCTAGATCTAATCCTTCCATGTTAGAACTCTGATGCCGACTCTGTACTCATCCACCATCGAGACATCGCACTACTGCGTGAGGTGAGGCGAACGACCACAACAAATACCAAGTACCGACTGGTCATTTTCTATGCAGGGGGGAGGCAGTACAAATGTGACCACCCAACTATCAAAAAAGCAGCCGCCCATCACAGTGGATGGAAACGGAGGTTTGTTTCTCCTGTCTACAGGTTGCCCAGGAGCTCACACCCCGGTTAGTGGCAACGATTGGGCGCCAGACAGTTCCTCCAGCGGACACATGGTCCAACGATGCTACCCCACTCCCTCCCGTGTTTATCCCCAGCGAAACCGAACACGAAGCAACGAATACGGTGGCGTTACCAAAACCCCGACCCCCCTCGTGCACGGAATATCCTCCACAGAGTCCTCCGGGCGGCACCCAGGATGTTGCTACTGATGCCGGTGGTTCCATCTTTGAACCCACTGTTCCGACACATGACACCCCCACTGTGGGTCGATTCCACAGCGGAGGCAAGATGCCAAATGTGAAGCCGGATCTGAAGATTAGGAAACTCCCTGCTTTATCTTTCAGTGCGCGCTTTCTCTCCTTCGAAGTCTGGCCTGTCGCCCCTAACTAGGTTCGACCCAAAGTTGGTATCGTCGACTTTTCAGAAAATGTGCGTCTTCACACGTTACCCTTGCACGCACGGTACTGACATCTATCCGCGAAACAGGCGGTGTGGCTCTACTGTTCGAGTTCAGTCACAGAGATTCTCGGTTGGGAGCCTGAAGAAATCGTAGGAGAGTCGTCGATAGACCTCACCCATCCAGACGAGTCGGCCGCGATTAGGCGCCTCCATTAGTGCGTCTTTTGTCGTTTTTTGCGCCCCAGTTCCTAACGCCACAATTGATAGTGACACCATTGCGCAGGACAAAGCGGCCGCGTTGGCCTACCTTCGGCTGCGACACAAAGACCCCTTGCGGGGCCACATCCTGTGTTGTGTCGTACGTGCTGCCAATCTCACCTTGTGTGTTCGCTGACAGATGCCGTTCGATCAGTCCCGCACGATTGTTCATACTGTGACAGTGGGCAGTGTTTCCTTTGCCCAACCCGGACCAAGGGCGATGCGCAACGCATCAACAGCGCAGGAGGTGCAACTCATTTCGCCCACAGCGTCCAACTTTCAATTTAGGGTGAGCGTATCGGGGACGCCACCGCACGTCTTGTTTTGACTGACTGCTTCTGGCGTAGAAATGGAACGACCCGTCGCCCATGCCTCCATACCATATCCCAGATAATCTTATCGGGTCATTCAACTTACTCATAGATGACCTTTTCTCCAACCGGCCCAATAGTTATCCCCATTTTGTCGCCCAATCCCCTCGCACTCTTCTCATCCTCGATCGTTTCTCCGTGGGCTGCAATATCGAGTATTGCTCCAACGATTGTGTCCTTCCGACTATCGCCATCATGGGTCGCCCATTCTACGATTTTGTGGCCCCAAAGGACGAATCCCTTGTGCGAAGCTGGATCGACGCATGCAAGAGCTGGGGAGTGAACGAGCGTGGTCAACCCAGCGATGGTGGCTTTGGTTTCGGCAAATTTACGGTTTACGTCCCTGGGAGGGATTCAAGGTGAGTTTGCCAGTGTCCCCTATGACGTCTGCTAACAATACGCCGGTCCAATAGAGCTATTGAGGCGCCTCCTTCCCAGGCGCCCAGGCGTGGGGGTGAACCCTATCGCAGAAGGAACGACAATAACACTAGTTCGAAGGCCGTTGGCAGGCGTGGCCGGAGTGTGATAAATTCGTCGTCGTCAACTCCAAGCAGGTACCGACCGGAGAACGAAATCCTTGTGGATGTAATCTTCTCCGCCCATTCAGATGGACTGATAGCCATCCTTAGAAAGGCATGAATGGATTGTTCTATGCCGTCACTGCATTTGTTTGTTTTTCATGACATTTCCAACAGTCTTGCTTCTCGACTCCCTTCAAATTTCTTACCGTTATCCACACCCATCACTCTTAGAATCTTAGAATCCCCCACGTAACTGGGTGACTATCTATCTGCAGTCAACGCTGTATCGTGTCTCCCTGTAATGCCCCCGCCCAGAACTCCAATCCATAGGTTCATGCCGGCCCCGCTGCCTCCGCGACGCTCTGGTCACACTCCACGGAGTACCGTAGCGGCGTTTCGTATTCGAACTTGACTCTTCCAGAGTGTACAGCTGACGGTGAGACGTGACGAGTTAACGAGAGAGCGCACTTTACTTCGAGATTAGTTGTTGAGAGAGGGCCACCGCACTGGGGTCCGGCACCCCGGCATCGCGGCATTTACCGGTTCGTACGAACTCTCTGCCTTGAGATTAGATCTCGATCAAATGGACCCTCTCCAATCTGCATTCTTGGCCAAGACTCCTGACAGCCGAGAAGGTGTAAAAAGAGGCGGGACATGAGCGAAAGGGCCCTGAGTGTTGAAGGGGACGACGCACACTTTCGTTGGATGCGCGAGGCGATGCGTATGGTGCGCACTCATCAAAATCGCTGACTGAGTCAGCGACCTAAGAGCAACTCAGGCAGAAGAGGCTATGGCGGCCAAGGAGGTTCCAGTCGGCTGCGTATTCGTTCGAGACGATAAAATCATCGCAAGAGCACGCAACAGAACCAACGAATTACGAAACGTACGTCCGCCCTTATTTTAACCCTCCACACGAATACCAAACACCCGTTCCTCAACACCAGGCAACGAGACACGCGGAGCTAGAAGCAATCGACGACATCCTCTCCGACCCATCCCTCACCCCACGGGACGATACCATCTCTGGGTACCCATACCTCCTCAAAGATACAATCCTCTATGTGACAGTCGAACCATGCATCATGTGCGCCTCCGCCCTCAGGCAACTCGGGATGCGCGAAGTCTATTACGGGTGCGAGAACGGAAAGTTCGGGGGATGCGGAAGCGTTCTGGGTGTAAATCAAACGTACTAACCCCCCTTCCCCCTCCCCATCCCTGTCGCCTTTGACCCTTCACTCTTCTAACGAACTTGGAAATTAGGATCGTTCATCCCAAACATCCAGGATACCAAGCTCACGGTGGGTACTTGAGAGACGAAGCGATCATCATCCTTCGTAAGTTCTACATCACCGAGAACACGAACGGTGCGTACCCCCTTCGGAATAAATCACCGTAATCGTTTCCTCATATCGCGACAAATTCACAGCGCCTGTTCCAAAGAACAAAACCAACCGAGTGCTCAAGACGGAAATTCAGTCTCCCTGAAGAAAGGAAAATTATAACAAGACTTCGATTCGGATTGTACCCGACCGTCCCCTGTATGTACCGTGCAAGAAGGGGAAGGGTGAGTGTGGGCCAGGGCTATCTGCACAAAATACAAGGACATTGCGACAGGGTATGATGATAATATGTATGCAAGAGGGAGGCCAAAAGGTGCAGTAACCCGCTAAAAGGGTAGCAAGAGGACGGATGTATGTGTATGTGGAGCAATGTACATTAGAGTGAGAAACCGGACTTCTCACCCAGTTGTGGTATCACGAAATATCGAAGGATGGAAAGCTGCAAAGGAGCCGAGATAAAGGAACGAGTTATCGAAAGCATCAGGACGAAGGTTCAATATGCAAATAGGGAGGGGGGAGTGTAAAGTGTGAGTGTATGGAAATGGGCGGAAAGCCAAGATGGGGTACCTCCAAAACGGATGTGTACCCAGGCCGGACGGTCTAATTACACAAAATACAATGAAAATAGATGGCTGTGAATTGTATTGAGCAAAGGAGAGAAAAAGAGTGGAGGAAGGCACGCCCGTACTATTCGAAAAGGGGAGGGTCGTGCTTCCTTGGTCATCTTGGGGTTTTTTCGTGTCGATCGTCGTGATGTACCGGAGTGATGGAGGGAGGAAATATGAGGGGTGGAATATGAGGGTAGTAAGGTGGGGGTATGGGCTCCGTTCCGGGGGAACCCGATATTAAGGAGCGAAATATAGGAAGGAACAACCCGCCAACCAAAGCGAGCGAACGAGATTAAATAGGGAGTAGAATGAAATCAATGCGCGCGGTCACCGCTATGGCCCAGTCACGACATTAATACCAGATTTCTGTGGTGATAGCGAGGACGGCGAAAAACAAAGGTATGCCACCTGCAAAAGTCTACAGTGAAAAACCTCGATCAGCTCAGGGCCCCAAGAGGACGAGAAGATGATGCAAGGAAATAACTATACCTTCTTCCTGTACACATTCGCAGGGTGGACCCACGCATCCACTGAAATCGAGGAGGGGAGACAACAATACGAAAAGAAACGCGACCACCGTCACGAGGGGGAGAGGAACAAGGGATCAAAGCGCCGAGGTCGTCAGAGTCGAGTAATCCGAAAACCTCAAGGAATCTGAGAGCAGTTGCGTATTCCCAATATGAATGGTCCCACCGGCCCTATCGCTTTTCTCCAACAGGTCGTCCCACCTATCCGCCTTCTCCTTCTCTGTCAACACCTTCCTATCCTTTCCTCTCTCTCCACTCCCCATCTCTCTAAACCTCAATGGTGACCTTGAGTGGATTGACGACGAGAGCTTGAGATTTTCCCGAGAAGAACTGGAGTCTTGCGAGGTCTTGACCAACTCCACTAGGCCCTTCGATTGGGAACATCCAAAAGTCCCGCACGACTTCGTGTCCCCGCCATCATCTCCAAATTCCGGTGAAGGACCCAACGTCCTCTCCCTCAGATGTGATACCGATGTCGGGCGCAGCATTCCCCGGCCGTGGTGAGTATCCCGACCACTTCTCTCGTGATCCTGCGAGGCCCTCGTGGTGACATGCCGATTCATGACCAGCGGTTTCCTCTTATCGCTCCTTTGTGGTCTGGGCGGCGGTTGAACAGCAATCACCACTCCGGGCTCGTTCGAGGGTATCCCCGCGGATTGTGACGTTAATGAGGGGTTCAAGGACCCGGAAGCGCCCTCGCCACCCCCTTTCGCTGAATGGAATTGATTTACCACATCCTGGGTCGAGAACATCGGAATCGTAGGAGACGTGGAAACAGATCCGACAATTGGACTGCTGTCGTTTGATTGGTGGTAAACGGCGTGGGGGTTTGGCTTATAGCGGTGCCTCGGGGGTGTGGGTAACGCTACGAAGTCCGAGGTGCTCGCCCCATCTGTCTCACTGTCCTCTCCGTTGGCTCGTGTATGCATGGCACGTAGCGAAGGTTTCCGGGTGACAATCATCGTATTCCTGTGGTGATTGGATGGGCTTGCAGTTGACGAATGCGAGTCAACGGTTGAGGGTGGTGAGGAAAATTCGACCATCGCTTGCTCCTTCTCCAATTTGCATAACTCAAGTGGTGACAGGATAGGTCCACTCGTCACAACTCTTTTCGGTAGCGGGGGCATCTCTTCGAAAGTGGAAACGGACGAGGATCGTGATTTCTGCCAATACTTCGACGAAGCCTTATCCGAGGACACCGGAGAAGAAGACCGCGTGTTAGTACTTCGTCGACGGTGCGAGGGATTCTTGCCACCACTCAAGGTAGGTGGTCGACGGGAAGAGGCTGGGGTGGGGGTACCCTGGATATTCCTATGGCGGCTGGAGAATGGGACGTCCCCAAACGATGATCTCCCACGGATGTAGCGTGACATTGGAGGGTTAGAATCTCCGGGAGTGCGTGGAGCGGAGGAAGTTTTAGATTTTAGTTTGGATGGAGGAGTAGGAAGCAGCCCCTCGGGAAGAGCAGGTACGGGAGGAGTAGCTTCTTGCGTGTTGTACTTCTCCCTCAGCCCACCGGTACTGATCCTCTTCATCAACTTCCAAATCTTCCCACCAGGAGACGGAGAAGGATCGTCCAAGGCCCAACCAGCAGATTTCGAGGGCGTAGAAGGACTCTGAGGTGAATTACATATCGGCCCGACCTCCGAGTTGTCGATTGAGATTCCGGGTGGCTTCTTGCTCCGGCGTTTACTGGGCAGGCTTGTCGACCTACGCCCTTGGAAACTCGACCTTCCGACTTCCTCGTCCCTCGTGGTTCTCTCGTGGGCACACTCATTCTCCGACGTGATTCCGCACGCATTCCCAGCCTCAGTCTTCTTGTTCTTTGTCGAAGATTTCCTGGATAGCCTGCCCAACGCACCGAGGCTAGGTTTCCGAGAAACGGCGTTCGACTTGTTCGGAGTGTAGTTATTGAGATCGCAGCGTGACCAACTCTCGTGTTCAGGCGCTCCGATAGCAACAACTTTCCCAGATGAGCCGAACACAGTGTAATAAGCGCCACCGTTCTCGTCATAGGAGTCCCCACGAGAGTGGCCGTTGGTATTCTTGCTAACGGAATCCTTTGAGCCCTTTCTCTTCTCCTGCTCCTTGTAAGCGGCTGCGACGGCACCAGCTGGCGTCAGCGTTCTGGGCGACAGGGGAGGTGGTAGGTTCCCAGGACTACGCGGTTTCCGCTCATCGCTTGTTGATAGTCTTACGCGATGGGCGGCATCCAATGACGATGGCGTGGATACCAAATGAGGGGGTTGGTGAACGGAGGATATGGTTTGTTGGGGTGTGGCGGGGACTGGGCTGGTCTCTAGGTCGGGTTTCGACTTTTGGTGACTCAAGCTCGGTACGCTCTGTTGGGGTTTGGGCGGTGGTTTCGCATTACTCTTCCGCCGCAGAACCGCGCGTTGAGGTTTCTGTGATACTGGCCTTGGCGAAGACATAGGCGTAGTGACTTGTTTGGAGGAAGAGATCCGGATCGACAAATCGAATATTGGAGACCGGGTCTTTTTGGGCTCGGAGGCACCGCCTGGATTCCAAGAACTTCCGCTCGACGATTCCCAGTGGTTGGGGGAAGAAGATGGTGGAGTAGGTATCCGGGTGTCGGCAGGTGACCTGAGATGATCAGCTTTCGTTTTGGAAGTTGTGGCGTTAGATACACCACTGATGTCAACGATCGAGGATTTGCGAGAGACTGAAGTGGAACGGGACGAAGGGAGTATGGGTGAGGTGCGGGGATGGTCATAAGAGGACTTGTTAAGATCCTGAATAGATAAGGAAGGGATGGGGATTCGCCGCGAGGACTGCCTGGGAATAGAGGTGATGTTGTTTAATTCAGGGGTGGGGGGATTGGGATCCAGCCCTTGCACGTGGACGTCAGGAGGGTGGGGGTCATAAATGGCTGTCGGACGAGAGGACAACCTAGTGCGTATCCGGGGAGGGGTGGCGGCAAACGGTGGTAAAGAGGCAATACACCCGGTCGGATGGTGCTCGATGCGTTCAGTTGAATGGCTGCGTTTGATGTTGTGGTCCTTCTGGGAGAAGAGAAAAGCCATGGAAAGAGACTGAAAGGGCAGCGGGAGAACGAGAGTGATAGGGGTACCGAAATCTCATTAGCCAGTAGAATGGACGAGGATTGAATTTTGAATGGCGTACCGGTGATAGAGAGTTATGAGGAGGCCAAGAACCTGGGGAAACACAAGACACAGGTCAGGAGAGTACTTCGGGGGTCGAAAGCGAGTGAAAAGACGGCCACGTACATCAGCGAAAAAGACACAGCAGTGCCCACACGTGTGGATGGGAATAGGAGATGAAAAGCGGCGGGGATGGTCGGTGGCAATACCGATCAAACACAAAGTAGCGTCACGCGTGGGGTCGCTTAGTGTGGCGAGAACGTGATGGGAGAATTCCGGACACAAGTCTCGAAGGTTTACGACAAGAGCCCGGGTGAAATCTTTGCCTGGATTATAACGAGAATGAGTTGAGAAAGAATCAGAGGTCCTCACCTCTCCTCCACCAGTACCTCTATCCGGGTCGATGATGCGCTCGGAACGGATCGCCCTCGCATCCCGGTGAACACAAGTATGATCACCTCTAAACCGGCCGGCTAAAAAGTGACATGGCAACCGGATGATGTTCCCTCGTGGTCCTCTACAGCCAGAAGCGATTTGACTTGAACAGGTTAGAACTTTGCTCACTACTATCCGAGTTTGACCGGGACCGCTCGCGTTTTGGACCTGGGATTGCGCTCACGCAGCTCCCACAAACAGTGCAACCACTGGGCTGGCCTTCCCCCCCTGCTGCTATCTGCAGAAAACCGGGGAAATAATCCTTCTGGTTGGATTACCGTTACCCAAGAACGTAATCGTGGCGATGTGATCGCCATGACAAGAGTCGGTTGACACCCGTCATGATCATTATAGACCGGCTTTCTTCCTCGCGTCCTCTCGGATCGGAGGGTGTCCTAATCCTGCCTTACCTCCGAATTCACACGGTAACTCACACCTTGCGATAAATTCGGGAACCAAGCGTTGGAGGTATGATTCGGAGAAGGGGTGCATGCACGCCCTGACCCCACGACATCGCTTGCAGTAGATGGCATCGGAGACCGTCATCGTAGCCGAAATGCCGTGATGACGGGTCGCCGGAAAGAGGATTCCAGGAACCACGTCCTCATTCATCTACGCACATCAACTGAGAGGGGAACAATTGACCGCCCCCTGGGAACTGGGAGTTGCGCCAGGGTCTTACTGGTTGAATCGCCTTTGACCACCATTCAGACAAAATTCGAGATGCCGAAACCCACAGAGCTTCTAGCGGCGTTCATTCCGATTGATCTCGGTCCAGAAGGCTCATATCCAGCGGGCATTCAAAAAGGGGTTCTTGGGCGGGACAATGGTAGCCTTGTTCCTCCTCCAGATATCGGTCGACATTCCCATGTTCTCAATAGCGCAAAGTTATCTCAGTCCCTCATTCATTTCAGCGGTCCGAGCAAAATCGTATCAGAATTGTAATATTAGAGGGCGTGAAATCATCGGACATCCACGCCCGAGGAGCTAGTAAGAACAGAACGACAGCTAACACGTTCTAAAATCCGCATTCCACGTGAATAAATCTACGTGGAACGAACCGGACCGAGCGGTTTAGAGCAACCCGAGGAGTCCGGTCAAACCAAGGCCCCCCAAGAGACCGCCGAGGAGCCCATCCAACCTATTGAAAAAAATGTCAGCACCAGATGGTTGAGGTCATAAGGTAGAAATCCTACAATTTAGAAACCAATTTCAAGATTCCGGGTACACAAATGCCAAGTTGCTTCAACAGCGAAGAGAGGCACAAATCGATCTTGACGAAAACGCCATGGCCTTCACATTTGCCATCGCAAGATGACTTGAGCAAATCCAACTTGGAAACAATTCTCTGCCAAACGAGTTGTAAGCTGAACACATCAGACCTGGGCAACGGTTCGAAACTCACGTCGACAATAGCGACAACTTGCTTCGCGAGGCTCAAGCTGAGAACGCCCTCAAGATCAACCAAATCAGCAATGGTACCCTCGACGACTTCAACGATCTCGGAGACAAGGCCCTCGGTGCACTTGGAGTCCTTGCACTCATCTTCGGGGCAAAGTTGAGTATCCCAAAATTTATCACTCAAAAGGGAAGAAAGACTGACCGAAGAGAGGAAGGATGGAATCGCATTTACCACCCAAAATGCTGAGGACTCCAGAGATTTCATCGTTGGAGCGGCTGACGAGAGCGTCAGGAGCGACAGCAGCGGCCAAAGCCATAGCACCACAGGTGAGGACAGAGAAGACGGTGGAGAAACGCATTCTGACTGAGTGGTTGGGGATGGGGGAGTTTGGGAAGCTGTGAGATGAGGAGCTGGAGTTGAGAGCTCGAGAGGAGTGCAACAGGAGAACTGAGGCTGAGGATTTCAACGTAGAACCAACCAGGCTTTTATATCTCGTCTGCTCCGCCTAGAGGACATGACACGGAAGCTCCAGTAGCAACGCGTTCTATGGCAGTTTACCTGTGAGAAGCCAAATAATTCCAAGTGCCAACCGGGTGGTGGCCGAGACGGAGTTGGACGACCTGTCCATTGCTTCTGAGAAAAAGTTGATTGTCTCAAAACGTGCACCCGACGGAGGACGACCGAGCAGTTGAACCGACAGCCACGCGGGGAACATGTCGCCGATTTCGAAGTGTGCCAGCTTTTACCCGAGACATCTGCCACGAAGATGTCCGAAGCAGAACACTGTGTCACCGGTGACCTCTGAAGATATTCCAGTCGTAAAGAGAGTTTGTTCGACCAAGAACGCGCCTGCACAACTCAGACTTCACACCATATCTCCGCTCCCTGGAGGGTAGTTAGCAAAACTGGAGGAACGTGGAGAACAGAATGATCGGCGGTGGACCAGAGAAAATGCGAGGCGATCAAAGGGTAATGTCAGACCTTCGGCAATGACGACGCGACGCGTTCGCGTTCACAACAAGGAAAGGAAGAGATACGTGTGGAACCACGCGAGCTTCCATGGTGGAGGGAACAGGTGGAGTGAACGGGAAACCTTCGACCGTAGAACCCTGATGAGCTGAAACCACTGAACAGGGTCATCCAAGAGTCACGTCAGGATCGACATAGGGGAAGCTTTTACACGTCGGAGCTGAAAAATTCAGCGCTCCGGGGGTGGCGTGAACCACCAGCATTGGGATCGGTCCGCTGCCCCACCTGCTGCCCGGCAGAATTCCGTCGGGATTGCTACCTGCCTGGCAGATTCCTCGCCGAGGGGCGCGAACCCGTCGGGCAATTCGAAGGGTTCTACAACAGAATGCGTTTGAAGGATATCCGGAGCTTTGGCCGAACGTTAGGGTAGTGGTACCGAATCCAGAGGACCTGGTGGCAGCTATGCACGATGGAGAACTCGCACTAGGCTAAAGGCGCGACGGTCGAATGCACGGTCTTTCAGGTCCGAACTGCCCGCACCCTTGTGAACCAGAGATTCTATGATATTTGTAGGTCCTCTCGCCGAACTTACCGTAAAGAGGTTTCCATTGCCGGGCTTGAAGATAACTCTGCTTATCAGGAGCCATCGACGGGCTCATCTTCACAATGCATTTCATGGTTGAACGGGAAGGAGTGCCACCGGGATACTATCTCCTTCCATCCGCGGACTGTGGTGGACCCCAGTCAGTTGGGAACTTGATCGGGGTGCGCACCTCGCCTCGACCAACTCGTGTAGAGCCCACAACACGTAATCCCAGAGCATGAAATCGCGTCCAGCCTGTCGTGTGTGTAAATTTTGCCTGCCGTAGCTATCGAGCGGTCGAACCCTGCTGGCGGGGGCAGCAAATGTAAACAACGGCATAGGAGCCTACGAGTTCCCGATCGCAAACTGCAGATCCCAGACAAAGAGGCCGACGAATCATGCTCAAGCTCCCAATCAACGGTCGACTCGCGAAGGCTAATCATTGCAATTGTGCAACGTCGTCTGCATGAACGTTGGAAACATACTCCGGCCACAAGGATACAGAGGGTGGGTTGAAGGAGGATAGTTTGCAGTGGATGTCGTTCCCGGACGGAGACGAGCCCTATTTATCGGCTGACGGAACACGGACATGTCGAAACAGCCTTAAAGATCCTTGGTTCGATTACCAACTCACCGTGGTCAGAACATAAGGTTGACGAAGTCTAGGAAGGGCCTGGGTGGCCAGTAGGTGGCCGAGGCGACTGTCAACGCAAAGGTGGGGAAGAGAATACGGCCGCCCATCTTGCTGGTAGTAGTATAGGCCTCCGTGTGACATCGAAGTATGCACAGAGCCTAGTACACCAGTATTGTGACCTCGTTTACCAGAGCGAGGTTGTACATGCGTTTGGGAATTTTGGGACTCAATCTAGGCTGCAGTGCGTGCGTGATAGTAGTTCGCGCTCCGATCAACGACGATCCTCTATTGTCCTAGTCTCGCGCCAGCCAGCTGTGGTCACCTAGTGAGCTAAATGGATACCCCCGGGTCGGGAGGCCAGCCAGTCGGATGTTGCGCAGCTCACCTCATATCTCACGGCTTGCGTCATCCAGCCCCTATTAGCCTCATCAGCCATGACATTGACAAACTCTAGATAACTTTTAGTGGGGGGGTATTTAACGAGAAGATAGCGGCAACAGTCTAACCCAACGACCCGCTTCACCATGTCTGCCTCTGCAGAAAACATCCCTGCTACATGCAAGACCCTCATTCAAGAGGTTCGCAACATTCACTTGGAAAACTGACGATCTCAAACCATAAGTACCTCCAGGGAAAAGACATCGTTCTCAAGGAAACGCCCATCCCTGAGATAGGCGAGAACGAGATTCTGGTTAAGGTCCGAGCCGTTGGTCTCAATCCCATCGACGTTAGCAGTAGGTCAAACCCGTTCTCATCTTTCTAAGTGGATACTGACGATCTCCTCTCGAATCGTATTTCTCTGTGTGCGGTTTCTAGCCCACAGGTTCTTCCCCACACCAGGTGCTTACACCGGGTGCGACTTCACAGGAGAGGTCGTAAAGCTCGGACCGAATCTCAAAGTCGATCTCAATATCGGTGATAGAGTTAGTGCGACCATTGTTGGCAGTAAGTACTCGAGCTATTCGCGCATCCACCTTCGCGATGGTAAGGGGTCCGCTGGCCTACTAAACCTTTGTCCTCTAGACTCCGCGAGCGGACGTGGCGCATTCACCGAATATGCGAAGACGTTCTCCGATCTTGTCTGGAAGGTTTCCCAAGGGGCGCTCTCGTTTGAACAAGCTGCAGCAACTGGTTCCCCGTACGTCCCTCACTTTCTACACTCGTGACCGTCCTTGCGTCCAAGATTCTGATATAACCGCCAGTCTCAACACGGCCTTCCAGGCCTTGTACGGGGCTCGTGAGTTGGGACTAACCCAACGCTTCGATTCCGCGCCCGCAAAAGGGTCAGACGAAACATGGGTTTTCATCTACGGAGGAAGTTCCGGAGTTGGTCAATTCGCGATCCAACTCGCCAAGCTTTCGGGCTACAAGGTCGTCACCGTCGCCTCTCCTCGTAATCACGAGTTCCTGAAGACCCTTGGAGCGGACGCGGTCTTTGACGTTTGTACCCTCACTTGACGATGCTTCAACCCTGGTGGGCTGATGCGCGTGCCTTTGTTCGCCAGTACAGGGACCCTGAAATGGTCCAAAAAGTCAAGGATGCAGCGGGGAATAAGATCTCGCACGTGCTCGATACGGTAGCCGGGAATGATACCCAGTTCACCTCCGTGAAAATTCTCGCGGAGGATAAACCTGGGAAAGTCGTCATCGTGCTTCCTCATATCGAAGGGGTCCAAGACGTCAGGAAGGATGTCCAAGTAACGAGTCCGTCTACCTACATACCTCCTCTCAAGTCACCCGTTTAACATAAGCACTGACCGACCTACTCTTCGACAGTGATCAATATCTTTACATCCTACGGCTTCGGTTACGCCACCATAGACGCCGATGATGACGCCAGGCGTGTGCTGTCCGCCTTCTTGCAAAAGGTTCCAGGGTTGATCACAGACGGAAAATTGAAGCATATCCCGGTGAAGAAGTTCGATGGAGGGTTGGACAAGGTCGTCAGCGATGGCTTTGACTACATCGCGAAAGGCCGAGTGAGTGCGGAGAAGATCGTGTTTACGGTGTAAGTCCAGTCTCGTCTGTAATACGAACGGGGCGTGTGTAGGAAGTGTATAGTTTGTCATGTAAGCCCGTGTATCTGCCGACATGTAAATCACATTCAACAAAATTTTGGTGCCAGTGACAAGTTTTTTCGGATGCATCTGCGAAGGTGGAGCCGTGATATGCACTCTCCTCGGACGAAACCTTATCACACCCGCATCCCCCACAACCTCTCCATTCCCCGCTTCCGGTTCTGGTCATGTAATTTTCACTTGCATTTATATCTCGATATCGATTCTGGCACCCCTCCATCAAGAAACTCGAACAAACCCTCTGTCTTAAACGTTAAACCAACCTTGACATCTCCGGCGGGGTATAGCACGTCAGACAAGGCGTCGAGCGAGCTGGGTCTGTATCTCCTTACCAGTAGCACTGACCAGAGAATAGAATGGTCACCCAAATTCCTCTCCTCAGTCATGGACATTACGACGAGGATATGAGACGATCAATAATCTATATATTTATATTCGCACATCGGTGATACCACAAACAAGCTGAGATCGCACAAAGGTTGGCACAATGTCCATACGGACTCGGGGGGTCATCATCGCGGGAAACTCCAAATGTCTAACTAGGTATATCAAGAAGGTCCCCAGCGGCACAAAAAAAGGTATAAACATATGACTGGATACGCCAAAGCCGAAGACGACAACCAATCTAGGGCCTTTGGTTTTTGTTTTTTTTCGGAGGAGCGTCGCACATAGATCGGCGGAGAGATAAAAAAGGGACGGGAAGAAAGGGTGGAGAGATGAGTTCAATTAATGGCGTCGTGAAGAGATGCAGGTAAGATAGCACAAGATTATGAGAGAACAACGATCAAGGGGGGGGGGGAAGAATATAAACAGAGAAGGAGAGTCGGATAGAAAATATACACAACGAAAGGGGTCAAAGACAGAAAAGTAATATGCACATACGATAAGAGCGAGAGCAAGAGAGGATGAGAGGGGCCGAACACACAGCGACAAGGTAGTGATTGTAGGAAAACGCAGACAGGAGATGAGATCCAGAGACTGGGGTGTACGGAGACTATGAGATATAAGTGATGTTGGTGGGCGCCGTCGTCCGGCATAAAACAGAGGGGGGGAACAAAATTAGACGTAGCACCAATAGAGCGAGATCGTAAAATAACACAACAGCCGGACGAACGCTCGTGACCCATACAGGTGATAGAGAGGAAAAAAACCAGAGCGAGTAGGGGACAGCAGTAAGGACAGGACGCGGTGGGGGAACCGCAAGATCACACGCTGGTCTCGATGGGGACAACGTTCCACACAGTTTCCTTGGTGATAGGGGAAGGCTCGGCTCGATGCCTCTGTAAGGGAACAGAGGCAGGAGGTTGAGAGGAAGGTCGTTCTCCAGCCTGACGTGGGGATCGTGGGGGAGAAGCCGAGACCGGTCGAGAAGGTGTGGGTTGTCGCGACCTCTGAGCTGCATGCTGGCTGAGAGCGATAGCAAGTTCTCGCTCACGCATCTCATCCATTCCACGTCGGACACCTTGCATTAACCACTCCGTGCGAGCAAGCATCTCTTCCAGACGAGACTTCTCCTTGCTGAGGTCCATGAAATGCTTCTCGAGTTCAGCGTGTGAAGGAATTGAAGGAGAGGAAGGGGATGATCGGTGGTGAGGAGAGCCATTGCCGTAGTGGCCAGAGGTCGCATAGTGTAGGGGCGGCAAGACGTAAACGTTGCTCGGCGAATGGGCGCGGCTCGGGGCAGCGCTTCCGCTACGCATATAACTCGAGCCAAATTCCCTGGGAGGTCCGACATAGCCAGCGGAGGTGGGGAAAAACGCGCGAGATCCGTTGAGAACCATGTGGCTCATTTCGGGAGCAGCAAGAGCAGCATTCAACGGAGGCAAATCGAAACCGCCCACATGAGAGGTCGAGTGAAGGGAAGGCGAGTTGGCAGTGTAGCCTCTCCCATATCGGTCAATATGAAAAGCGGCGCGGCTAGAGCTCCTTGAGAGGCTTCCAGCACGGCTCTCCGCCAAAAGGATATCACGCTGAGGTCCCTTCCTTCGCCTCTTGCTACCAGTATCAGCGTCATCGTCCTCGTCATCCTTATCTTCGGGAGTAGGGTCGCGGGTGGAAACCTTAGTCCTCGCGCTCCTTCGCCTGGTAAGAGAAGAGGGAGGGATTCCGTTGGTACCACGCTTGACCCGCTTCCTCCTGGGTTCGTCATCATCCTCATCTTCGTCACCATCGACACCAACTCCACCACTCTCTTCGCCAGAAGCGCGCTCCTGGACGCGTGAAACAGAGACGAGGGCCTCGGCGGCTGCTTGTTCGGTCAAACGAGTGTTAGAGGTGGGGGAGGTGTTGGTACTGGCGCTAGTTCCGGAAGCAGCCGGGACACGCTTCCGGCGTTTGATAACGGTCTTTTTCATGGAATTTGGACGATGGGTGCCATGCAACTTGTAATAGAGACCTAGAGATAAGATCGGCGTGGGCGGAAAGAGCGTGAAGGATACAGGATTAGCTCTCCGAGGGGTCATAATGGACTTTGTAGGATCGGGTGCTCACCACAGGCGTTACAGATGTTATTTCCAACATCATCCCTTCGCCATAAGGGGGTGGTGCTTGTACTACAATTGGCACAGCACAATGCACCGACGGCACCTGAATTAGCGGAACCCTTGGCGCCCTTTTTCCCGTTCGTGGGGGGATTCTTGGGGGCGGGAGCGGGGGTGGGATTCGGAGGTGCCGGTTCATCCTTGGGTGGTTGATCCACAGTGTTGTCCTCAGCGGTGGGACGAGTAGCTTGGAGGGCATTATTGAAGGTCGGGCAGCCGGAACAAGCATCTGCACCGCCGGTTCCGTCACATCTACCATCACCGGGGCATGTGCCTACGTGTGCCGGTTTGGGTGAGGGAGAGGCAGCGGGGGTGGGGATCACCTGTCTGTGCATCGGTTTCACGGACACAGGAGGCTCGGTAGTGGGTTTCGGGGAGGTGGAAGGAACGGGGGGGAGACGCGTTGGACGTGTCCTCTGGTTGAAAGTGATGTAAAGAGCTAGGAAATGTGAGATAAGGAAGGGACACGCCCGGGGTGCGTGGAGAACATACCGCAGTTGTTGCAGACGAAAGACCCGTCCTTATCACGCCTCCAATGGAGAGAGGATTTGGACGCACACTGGGTGCAGGCGGTTCCCGATGGGGGCGGAGTGGATAAGACGTCCTCGTCCATTGGGTCAGCTGGAGACTGAGGGCGGGATGGGTCGCCGGTGCGGGAGTCGGAGGAAGAGGCGTGGTCTGATGGAGGGGGAGTGTGGATGACGGCGGACATGATCTGGGGGGGAGGGAGGGGGAAGGGGAGTTTGCGCTGGCAAGGGAAAGCGAGGGATCTGGAATATATAATCCCGTCCAATCACATACCGCTCATTCGGGAAATCTAAAGATTAGATAATCCTTTTTATTATCTAATACATATTATCCCAAATCTAATCTCCCAATTTCAAATTAACCCAAAGGAATTATTACTTATGCTCTTCCTTCTCGACAACGGTGCTCATTCTATCAAGGTCGGTCACGACCACGAGCCAAGGTATTTCATTTTGCTTTCGAGAGAGCCAAAAAATAAAATAACACACGCACAACCGCGCACCCTCAGCGTGTTCCAAAACGCTATCGTCCGCTCAAAGGGCGACAAGCAAACTTACTACGGTCACGAGTTCCCCCTCTGTAGTGACCGATCATCTCTCCATTACAGACTCCCCTGCGAGAAGGTCCAGTACTCCCAAAGACATCATCCCCGTCTCACCTGCTCACTCCCGCCAAGGGCTATGTCGTCGATTGGGATGCACAAAAGGCAATTTGGGATGGAATGTTCCTGCAATTCCTAAAGGTACTCTCTTCCACTTGGTCACCGGATACCATCTCCAACACGAGCTGCATCAGGCGGACATCTCGGAATCCTCTATTCTGATAACCGAGCCTTACTTCAACCTCCCGCAAATCCAACGCATCTATGATCAGTTCGTCTTTGAGGAATACGGATTCCAATCATACTACAGGTGTACCCGTCCGTGCATTTCGTATCCCAAAAAACCGCCCCGGATTCACATCTTCTTTGAAACAGCTGCATCACTCATCCCCCATGGTTCATTGTTCACCGCACCACACAAAACCCCTAACGGTGACCTACCGCCACCCCCAGAATGCATGTTGGTCATAGACTCTGGCTTCAGCTTCACGCACATCGTCCCGCTCATTTCGGGATCGATCGTTTGGAATGCCGTGAAAAGGTAACCGCACCCCATCTCGACCGATTTCATTCATGGACGCGTGTTTAGAATCGACGTTGGCGGAAAGCTCCTCACAAACCACCTCAAAGAGCTCACATCCCATCGCCAATGGAACATGATGGACCAAACGTGCGTTATGGACGACGTCAAGGAGAAGTGCTGTTACGTGTCTGCGGTCTTCAAAGCCGACATGGAACTCTCACGGTGCGTCTAACCCGGTGGTAACCCAACGCCGCTCCCGCGTGTTTGGTCCGAGCCGATGCTGTGTATCTTTTAGGGTGGAGCCACCTAACAATCCCATCGTACGTCAATACGTTCTCCCAGACTTTTCTCTCAATCGACCTGGAAAACTGCTCGAACCTGGCCAAGTCGTCAAGGATGCGTCATGGCAAATACTGGCAATGAACAACGAGCGATTTACAGTCCCTGAGATACTCTTCACACCATCCGACATAGGCATGTTCTTCGCCTCGCGTCAAATGAACGAATGTGACACTGACCGACCAAGGGCCGAACAGGGCTGGATCAGATTGGTTTGGCTCAGGCCATCGCACACTCCGTTTCTCTCCTTCCTGAAGAGCTGCGCGGAATGTTCTGGGGCAACATCGGACTCGTTGGTGGCAACACAAAATTTCCAGGTCTCGTACCACGCCTGTGCGTTCACTCCGATTCCTGTCAATCTCTGCGTTTCGCTCTATCTTATCTCTCCGCTCGGACATGAACGCTGTCGGATCAGGATGAGTGAGCTTCGAAGCTTAGCATCGGTCGAATATGAGATTACGATATACCAATCACCTGAGTAAGTGTTGGCCTCGACCTCCCCTCCCCCCGAACGCCGTCCGACCCGAGATCTCCATAACCCCTATCTCGATTCCTTTTCGTTTCAATCTTCCATCTCTGATCCTCCATCCTTCCGTCCACGACCCTCGTGAGCACTCACTGATCATCACACGTCGGAAACAGCCCAGTCACCGAGGCTTATCGTTCCGCTTACCAGTTCGTCACATCCTCGCCTTCGCTTTACGCTCAGCGATACGCCATCACACGGGAAGATTACTTCGAAATTGGGAGCGACATATCGAGGAGGCGCTGGAAGGGGCCATACTCTGACGTGCAATTGCGTGTCGACAGCAGGTTCAAAGAGTAACACGACGAGATTGTCCAGAACCGTCGCAACATTTTTACATATTATCGTTGCAGTAGGGCTAAGAGAGGTAGCTTCCTTACTCCACTTACATATCTTCTCGTCGTCAACTGATCTAACCGAACGCTTCTCGAGGAAAACTATTGTACGTATTATATGTGTAAACTTGGGGGCGGAACTTTCCCAAAACCCAGATCTGTCTTTATCTTTGTCTATCTCTGCTCAATTGTTATCAAGGTGTTTTTTAAGTTTCGACCGCGGACGCGGGGGAGGCGAAAAGGAGGGGAAAAAAGGATTGTCTTCCTCTCCGGAGTTTTTGCGGTTCCAGATAGAGCACAAGTGGACAAACCTCCAGGGCGGTTTCAAATACAGGAACCCCCGTACACAATACAGCCCGCCACTTTCATTTTATATCGGCATTGCGAGAGTGAAACCCGTATTGTGGCCGATCTGGCGTGTTCCCCCCCCCCCCCCACACACACACCACGTCCTAATTATATACACCCCACTCACAAACGCGTGGGCACGCAAAATTTTGTATCTATTCTAATTATTGCCGCCGTACACGAGTCTGATACCCCCTACGTACCGCTCACGGTGCCGAGAGGGATATTTGCAGATTTCGTTCCTTGAAGTCTCTGACGGGTCAGATCAAAACGGGTGGGGTGACACCCGGTGATCCAACTGAACACCGAATTCCTACACGTCCCTCTTGGGCGCTCGGACGAGGGTCCTCTTTGGGCTGAAGCTTGTGAGGTCTTCTGGGGATACCCAGGTGGCACCGATATATCCCAGCTGAACCGAGAGAGAGAGAAAAAAACGAAGGGGTGGAGAGAAAAGGAAGCAAAAAAAAACGGAAGAACTTCCACTCCCTCCCTTCCCCGACAGAGACGATCCGTTCTGTCTGTTTTTCCCAGATCCAGATGAAACGCACCCTAGGATCAAAACCAAAAAGCGAGCACGGGTAACAGGATATCATATTTCACGTCATCCCCAAAATCACAATCTACCCGAACGTCGGACGTTTAGACTTCTTCTCCTCCGCCGGGTTTTCCCCGCCGTATTTTGTCCTTCGCCTCTCTGGCTTGCTCGCTTAGAAGCTGTCCGGGGGACCAAGGGTGGGAGCGAGCGAGATACGCCAAGCACCGGTCGACGGCAGGAACTGAGAGACGGTGTACAAAGAGGCGGGGAATGTAGTAGACGCCAAGTGAACGCGTGGTAAGTTAGACAGAGCTAAGCCTTCCGTGCGGAAGTGCGAGATCTGGCAACCGACGGGTCACCGTGTCAGCACAAATCACGATGGTCGGTTAGCCCATTCTTCCGCGGGACGCAAACTGATCTCTCCGTCCCATTTCATGACCGCTTTGAATTGGATCAGCGAGCCACCTCTTTTGACACAATGCTAAGTAGGTGATCCGTCCCTCTTGGACTCGGAGCTAAAGCTGAGGACGTCCCCAGGAATGGATCCAGACGGACGGGGATGGTTCCCGTTTGCCTCGCTCCAATTCGACATCGTAAGTTGCTCCATCAAGGTCAAACCTCGTATCCAGATAACACGCACCTGGCCGATAATCGATAATCCACGCCCAGGGGCGGGGCGAAGGCGATACAAAAATAACCCCACGCAAACAACGTGCAACACAGCGGTTCAGCGGGTACACGTGATGGTAGCAAATTATAAGCACGGCATACGCACCATACAAGGGTGATGAAAAAAAAACCCCACGTTTCCATGAAATCCATAATCCTCAAAAACAGCATGGTCCGACGGACACTCGTACGATGTTGGTATAGCGCTCTGAACAGAGGCGTCAAAACCCGGGGAGTGGCGATAACGATAAGGCAGACCAATTTGCCCCTTGTTCGTTTGTCGGTATTCGCATTACAACAAGACCAAAGGACCACGGGCTTCCCACAGTCTCCCACTCGACTCGGCGGGCGGCGCTGCGGAATCAGGCCGGGGCGGTGGGTCGGTGTTGGGATATACCCGGATCCGTGGCGCAATCACCCCTATATTCTCTTCCGTCCGCATCTCAGCGCTTCAGCGAAACGACGATAACCGTCATCACACAGAAGAGCGCTTACCACTTTGCGTAGGTTCAAAGAGGAACGTAACCTCCACACCATGCAGGTCTCGCACCATATCATACTTATCAGTTTCGTGGATAACGCAAAGCAGGTGATCGTTAGTACTTCCGCAGTATGTAGGTCAGGAAACCTGCTCTTGGCCTCGTGTCCGTTTGGAACCTTCACAGCACGGAGTTACGTTTTGATAAGCCTGCCTTGGGGATGCTGTAAGTAGCCGCGGGAAACTCTTTTTTGTCAATCAAGATGGAGGTGTGTGTGTGTGTGTGGAGTGTGTTCTGCATGGGCGAGAAATGAGATAAGGATAACGTTAATCTACCTTTGGTAGTAGGTATCCATGAACTCAGATTCCATGAAATCCGATTATCTATACAGCTTAGACACACGACCTACTCATTGACAATCTAGACGCGTCGTATCTTCACCTCGTGGATATTTGGAACTCTACCAGACGAACAGAGTAGATTTCCACCCTTCAATTTTAGGGTACAGCTTTTTTTTTTCTCGACTTTTTTTCCGAGTCGCTGATCCGCACCCACGGGCTGCGCGGTTCCAGCGTCCGCAACGAGGAATCAAAGATATCAAGGAAGTGCGAAGAAGGGAAGGTCCCGTGAAGGATTTAGCCTTTGGCCGTGGTCAACTGACGGAACACGACGACGATAGGCCAGAGTGAGTCTAGGTGCACGCTGTGGGTTGGTGGCACCACCGCCACGCCACGGTGTACATGCCATACATGCACCACCTGCTCCCTAGCGAAACAAATAGACTCAAAATGTCAGTAAATGAATCCGTGCATTCCACGTTCCGAGGAGATATAGATAACATGCGTTAGGACACACGTCCAACCCGATATCTCGATGTGCACGACGGAATCCCAGCCTTCGAGCCTCAAGGCGCTAAGACGGGGAAGCGACCTTCATTCAAAAAACTTCGGGACGGTCCGGACGGTGGAAACCCACTCCCGTCTCCATGGATTTTCAGACGCACGAGGGCGGAGGTAAATCCAAAAACGGACGTCCCGCTCCGGCGAGTTTGACGACGATGATCTTGCCACATTCGAAACTCGGTTCTCGTTAGTTCGCGCCATTCTGAGCAATGGGGTGTCGTAGGCTGGAGTGTATGAACTCTGAGACAGATTCAGCGCGAACATGGGACCCAAGGCCAGAGAGAGAGTGTGTGGTTTGATTAGATTACTCGAAGTGTCTTCCCACCCTCGGGGAGGGGAAGCGACGGAGCTCTGGTCCCCGTCGGCGATTAGATTTCATGGGAAGGTTGGAAATTGGAAACCCAGGCAACGAGGATCCAAAATCAGTTGCACTCCTATCTAGATCTCTCGGAGTGTCAAAGTTACCCGTGGCAGCGTAGTCATGAACGACAAGTTCCAGTTCGGAAAACGTTTTCAGGGTTCACGTCAGCACAAAAAAAACGAAAAAAAACAAAAGCGAGTCGGCTTGCCTAGATACAAGTTAACATACGGTGATCGGACGGCGTGGGACGTGGATGGAGGAGATCAGCGCCGCGGCGCCGCCCACAGATGAAGCGAAAGACGGTTAGATTCGGGTGAATGTCAAATGGCCCCCATCCCAATCCACGTTCCCGCAACATGGAAATCCTGTCAGCGGAGATGAGTCCCCCCAGAATACGTACAGCAAGAGGGGCGAGGGTGTAACAAAATATCACGACGTGCAACAGGCGGCAGACGTTTTCCCAGCGACGTAGAATTCGGATCAGAAAGGCGATAAGCGGGGAGGAGAAACGTCCTGCAGTTCCTCTGTTCAGAAATTGAGTATAGGAATCTGTGTTACGATGGTGTGCGCTCCGGTACGCTGCTCCCTTCATCCAGATCAGAGTCTGTTCCGGGTTGTGGAGAAGATAAGGACTGACGGGAGATAGGTTACGAGGACAGCTCTGTCGACTTACCATCGTACGATCATCATGATGCATGATCCTGAAACCATTCAGACACAGATCAGGGCTGACCAGGACCCTGCACGGACCTTAGCTCATCATGTACCTTCAGTTAACCCACCAGGACGCAAAGGGAGACTCAAGGTCATTCGGTCGACCTTTGCCTTCGTCCCATTCCAGATCCAAAGGACAAATCGGGAGACTCACCCGACTCAATTAATTGTTCGAACTCTCGGCACCCATGGGATCTGTCCAACACCGATGGACAAACCTCGACAACAACGGGAGCACATACGGCACCCGCCAGTAGATGATATCGACATTCCAGGATCCTTCATGCGCAACTTATGCGGCCCTGTCAGTTGCGCCACTGCCCACTTCGACAACACTTTCGTAGGTTACGTTGCATGCGGTTCCAGCTTGGGTTGGCCGTGACGCGCTCCCCGGCGATAAGTAGCCTTCATAGTTTTTGAACCCTCTGAATCCCCACCAAGCTTCGCGTAGCATATCAAAACCTCCAAGAAGGGCCCTTCGCGGACGAACCCCGCCCAAGATCACACTGTGTCGGAATCCGCCCGGTCTGTTACGACTCAACTCTACAACCCTGGACTTGCTCGCTCGAGAGATTGCTACTGTGGGTGGGGTATTACCGCAGCACATGCACATGTTTCGGACGGTGGAACTATATGGTCAAAGGTTC
>Ga0307515_10003056_pt1 | contig 35446 bp, 35 predicted proteins | sample 17_EM_MG_FD_194513 | JGI IMG/M metagenome (GOLD analysis project Ga0307515, IMG submission 194513) | Populus trichocarpa ectomycorrhiza microbial communities from riparian zone in the Pacific Northwest, United States - 17_EM | ecosystem: Host-associated > Plants > Roots > Unclassified | place... | reverse complement strand
GCCGCCGACTCCCGCCGCCATGCCAGGGACCACACGAAAGGCACACCCCCATGACACGGGTGCTGGTGGTGGAGGACGACCCGCAGCTCGTACGGGCCCTCGTGATCAACATGCAGGCCCGGCAGTACGGCGTCGACGCGGCCCCCGACGGCGCAACCGCGCTCCGGCTCGCGGCCATGCGGCAGCCGGACGTCGTGATGCTCGACCTCGGACTGCCCGACATGGACGGCGTCGACGTCATCAAGGCGCTGCGCGGCTGGACCCGGGTCCCGATCCTGGTGCTGTCGGCCCGGCAGGCCTCGGACGAGAAGGTCGCCGCCCTCGACGCGGGCGCCGACGACTACATCACCAAGCCGTTCAGCATGGACGAACTCCTCGCCCGGCTACGGGCCGCGGTCCGCCGCGTCGAGGACGTGCCGCTCGCTCCGACGACCACCCTGGTCACCACCGACGACTTCACCATCGACCTGCTCGCCAAGCGCGCCACCCGCGGCGGCCACGACATCCGCCTCACCCCCACCGAGTGGCATCTGCTGGAGATCCTCATCACCAACCCGGGCCGCCTCGTCACGCAGAAGTACCTGTTGCAGGAGGTGTGGGGGGTGTCCCAGAGCAACAAGACCAACTATCTCCGGGTCTACATGGCCCAGTTGCGCCGGAAGTTGGAGGGGGACCCGTCGAGCCCCCGCTATCTGATCACCGAGCCCGGCATGGGCTACCGCTTCGAAGGATGACATGGGACGCGGCAAGCTCCGGATCTACCTCGGCGCGGCACCGGGCGTCGGCAAGACGTACGCGATGCTGTCCGAGGCACACCGCCGAATCGAGCGCGGCACGGACTGCGTGGTCGCCTTCGTGGAACACCACAACAGGCCGCGCACCGAGGTGATGCTGCACGGCCTGGAGGAGATCCCGCGCCGCGAACTCGCCTACCGGGACACCCAGTTCACCGAGATGGACGTCGACGCGGTCCTCGCCCGCCACCCCGAAGTCGCCCTCGTCGACGAACTGCCGCACACCAACATCCCCGGCTCCCGCAACGCCAAGCGCTGGCAGGACATCGAGGAGTTGCTCGCGGCCGGCATCGACGTGATCTCGACCGTCAACATCCAACACCTGGAATCCCTGGGCGACATCGTCGAGTCCATCACCGGAGTTCGGCAACAGGAGACCGTCCCGGACGAGGTCGTCCGCCGCGCCGACCAGATCGAACTCGTCGACATGTCACCGCCCGCGCTACGGCGCCGGATGGCCCACGGCAACATCTACAAGCCGGACAAGGTCGACGCGGCCCTCTCCAACTACTTCCGCCCCGGAAACCTCACCGCCCTACGGGAGTTGGCGCTCCTCTGGCTCGCCGACCGGGTCGACGCCTACCTCCAGGAGTACCGCAGCGAGCACCGCGTCTCGGCGATCTGGGGCTCGCGCGAGCGGATCGTCGTAGGTCTCACCGGCGGTCCGGAAGGACGCACGCTCATCCGCCGTGCCGCGCGCCTCGCCGAAAAGGGCGCGGGCGGTGAGGTGTTGGCGGTCTACATCTCCCGCAGCGACGGCCTGACCTCCGCCTCCCCGAAGGAACTCGCCCAACAGCGCACCCTCGTCGAGGACTTGGGCGGCACCTTCCACCAAGTCGTGGGCGAGAACATCCCGGTGGCCCTGCTGGACTTCGCGCGCGGAGTGAACGCCACCCAGATCGTCCTCGGTGTCTCCCGCCGCAAGGGCTGGCAGTACGTCTTCGGGCCCGGCGTCGGCTCGACGGTCGCCCGGGACTCGGGCCCCGACCTCGACGTCCACCTCATCACCCACGACGAGGCGGGCAAGGGGCGCGGACTGCCCGTGAACCGGGGCACGCGGCTCGGGCAGGCCCGCATCGTCTGGGGCTGGCTGGCCGGAATCGGCGGACCGCTGCTGCTGACCTGGCTGTTGAGCGGTGTCGCCCCCGAAGTCGGCCTGGCCAACGACATGTTGCTGTACCTGTCCCTCACCGTGGCGGCGGCCCTGCTCGGCGGACTCTTCCCCGCACTGGCCTCGGCGGCGGTCGGATCGCTGCTCCTGAACTGGTACTTCACCCCGCCCGTGCACACCTTCACCATCGCCGACCCCAAGAACATCGTCGCCATCGCGATCTTCGTGGCCGTAGCGGTATCGGTCGCATCGGTGGTGGACCTGGCGGCAAGGCGCACGCACCAGGCGGCCCGGCTGCGCGCCGAGTCGGAGATCCTCTCCTTCCTCGCGGGCAACGTACTGCGCGGCGAGACCAGCCTGGAGGCGCTCCTGGAACGGGTCCGGGAGACCTTCGGCATGGAGTCCGCCGCCCTCCTGGAACGCGCGAGCGACGTCGAACCCTGGACCTGCGCGGGCAGCGTGGGCCCCCGCCCCTGCCAGCACCCGGAGGACGCGGACGTAGACGTACCGGTCGGCGACCACATGGCCCTCGCCCTCTCGGGCAGGGTGCTGCCGGCCGAGGACCGCCGCGTCCTTGCTGCCTTCGCGGCACAAGCTGCCGTAGTCCTGGACCGCCGCCGTCTACGGGAAGAGGCCGACCAGGCACGGGCGTTGGCCGAGGGCAACCGCATCCGCACGGCGCTCCTGGCCGCCGTGAGCCATGACCTGCGGACCCCGCTCGCAGGCATCAAGGCAGCCGTCTCCTCACTCCGTTCCGAGGACGTGGCCTGGTCGGACGAGGACCAGGCGGAACTCCTGGCCGGCATCGAGGACGGCGCCGACCGCCTCGACAACCTCGTCGGCAACCTCCTCGACATGTCCCGCCTCCAGACCGGCACGGTCACCCCGATCATCCGCGAGGTGGACCTCGACGAGGTCGTCCCGATGGCGCTCGGCGGGGTCCCCGAGGACAGCGTCGAACTCGACATCCCCGAGACCCTGCCGATGGTGGCCGTCGACCCCGGGCTCCTGGAACGCGCCGTGGCCAACCTGGTCGAGAACGCCGTCAAGTACAGCCCGGACACAACTCCCGTACTGGTAAAGGCAAGTGCCATCGCCGACCGCGTCGAGATCAGGGTGGTCGACCGCGGCCCCGGCGTCCCCGACGAGGCCAAGAACCGCATCTTCGAACCCTTCCAGCGCTACGGCGACGCCCCGCGCGGCGCCGGAGTAGGCCTCGGCCTCGCGGTCGCCCGCGGCTTCACCGAGGCCCTCGGCGGCACCCTCAGCGCCGAGGACACCCCCGGCGGCGGCCTCACGATGGTGCTCAGCCTCCAACTCGCCCCCGCCCCGGACCTTGTCCCCGCCGAAGGTTCCACCTACAGTCCCGCTCCGTAACGTTCGCCAATCGGCCCGAAACTTTCGAACACGGGCCGGACGGAAGGGCTGAGGTACATGCGGACCTACGACAACCCGGTCATCGGCGGTTTCCACCCCGACCCCAGCGTGTGCCGGGTCGGCGAGGACTACTACCTCGTGTGCTCCAGCTTCGAGTACTTCCCCGGGGTCCCGCTCTTCCACAGCCGGGACCTGGTGCACTGGCGCCAGATCGGCAACGTCCTTGACCGGCCGAGCCAGTTGGACCTGCCGGACGACACCCCCGCCTCCGCCGGCATCTACGCCCCGACCCTCCGCCACCACGACGGCCGCTTCTACTTGATCACCACCGACGTGCGCGGCAAGGGCACCTTCCTCGTCACCGCCGACCGCCCCGAGGGCCCCTGGTCGGACCCGGTACTCGTCGACGTCCCCGGCATCGATCCCGACCTGGCCTGGGACGAGGACGGCAACTGCTGGTGTGCCGTCGCCGGGGTGACGGTGGCCCGCATCGACCCGGCGACCGGCAAGGTCCTGGAGGGCCCGCTCCCGATCTGGTCCGGCACCGGCCTCCAGCACCCGGAGGCCCCGCACCTCTACCGCGTCGGCGACTGGTGGTACCTGATGATTGCCGAGGGCGGCACCGCGCACGGCCACAGCGTCTCGATCGCCCGCGCCCGCTCCCCGCGCGGCCCCTACGAACCGGCCCCCACAAACCCGATCCTCTCCCACCGCAGCACCGACCTCCCCATCCAGAGCACCGGCCACGCCGACCTGGTCACCGCCCCCGACGGCACCTGGTGGATGGTGCTGCTCGGCACCCGGCCCCGGGGCTGGTTCCCCGGCTTCCATGTGCTCGGCCGCGAGACGTTCCTGACCCCGGTGGAATGGGTGGACGGCTGGCCGAGGGTGGGCCCGGTCGAGGAACAGCACCAGGCTCCGTCGACCTGGCACCCCTTCCAACTCCCGCCGGTACGCGACGACTTCGACGCCCCGACCCTCGCCTTCTCCTGGATCTCCCCGCGCAGCAGACCGGACGACAGCTGGTCACTGACCCGCCGCCCGGGCTGGCTGACCCTGGACGCGCGGTTCGGCCCCGCCTTCTTCGGACGCCGACAGCAGCACCTCGACTGCCGGGCGGCGGTCCGGATCGACCCAGGCTCCGGCCGCGCCGGTCTCTCCGTCCGCATGGACGAGGCGCATCACTACGACATCGAGGTCGCCGGGGGAGTGGTGAGCGTGGTCCTGCGGATCGCTCCCGTACGGGAGCGGATCGCCGAGCGCGCGGTGGAGCCGGGGCCGCTCACCCTGGCCGTCGACATCAGCACCGCCGACGTCGGCACGCGCGGCCCCGACACCCTCACGTTCTCCGTGGAGGGTCCCGAAGGCGCCGTAGAACTGGCCGAGTTGGACGGCCGCTATCTGTCCACTCAAGTGGCAGGAGGATTCACCGGACGGGTGATCGGAATGTACGTCGCTGAGGGGGAAGCGGCCTTCGACTGGTTCGACTACCAGGAGGCACTCCGATAGCGGGTGACTACGCGGGGTGACCAACCCCGGAAATGCGTCGGGGCCGGTGCGCACCTCGTGTGTGCGGCCGGCCCCTCATGTCCCTGAAATGCTCAAGCGGCTGTCACCACTTGGCGGTGCGGGGCGATGATCTGCCCGTCGGGCAGGAGCTCACCGGTGTCCTCGAACAGGAGAACGCCGTTGCACAGCAGGCTCCAGCCCTGTTCCGGGTGGTGTGCCGTGAGGCGGGCGGATTCCCGGTCGGCGGATTCGGCCGTGGGACACGGTGGCTGGTGCTTGCACATTGGTGGGATCTCTCGCTCTGTTGTGGTCATGTCCGTCCCCCGTGGTGTTGAGTCGGTCCGAACCCAGTGTTGCCCCATGGACGGCAATCCGCAGGGATTTAGCAGCACCGCTTCTCACAGGTTAGTGACGCTTCACCCGCGCGGACGGTTCATCCCAATTCCCGGCTCGTACGAGCTTTTTGCTGCTCGTACGAGCATTACGAGCGTAAGAGGGCCGGAAACGCGATCGTACCCCGCCACCGGGAATTCGATGACGGGGTACGAGGGTGACTGCGGGGGAAAATCAGGCGGGTGAACCGAGCAGCGGCGCGGGAGTCACCCGATGGGTGAGCACCGGCAGCAACTCGGCGACCCGGTGCGGACGGTGGGCCGCGATGCCGGGCGGCGCCGGGGCCAGCGGGACCAGCAGATCGGACGCGGCGGGGTGGCCGCCGGCGCCGTCCGCGGTGAGGTCGCCGTGCAGCCAGAGCGTGAGCATGTAGAGGCCGGGCACGGACAGGAGGCGCGGCTGGTAGGCGCCCTTCATGTTCTCGGCCTGGCGCAGCGCCCGCTCGGTGGAGGCGATGTACGGGCCCTCGAAGAAGTGCGAGAACGCCCAGCCGTCCGGGGTCAGCATCGTCTCGGCCGCGGCGACCGCGCGGTCCCCACAGCGGATCAGGAAACGCCATCCGGCCAGCCGGGTCACGGCCGTCCCGTCTGCCGACACTCGGTCCAACACATGCAGGGGCAGCGGGAGTTCGGGTGTTGCCGGTCCCTGGGCCGCGCGCAGGGACGGAGTGCGGGCCTCGCGGACTGCGGTGGGGGAACCGAGTGCCGTGAGAACGGAGCGCAGGGCGGGCGCGGGAGCCGGGGGGACATGCAGCGGCATGGTGGGTCGCCTCTCATTCGACAGGCACTGTTGGCGCGAGGGCGGGGCGGGGGCGGACGGCGCTGTCAGCTCTCGGGGTCAGGGAGGCCGGGGCCGGGTTCCGTGCACATGGGTACGGCCTGCCGCACGTCACCTCGACGGCAGGTTCCAGGACCGGGGCGCCAACCTTCTGCCTTGTTCGCGGAGTTTATACGACACGTGTTCAGACGATGTTTCGTCTAACCGTTTCCTGTATGAACAACAAGGGGCTATTCGGCCAGGGATTCGCGGGAATCATCCCGGTTCACGGCCGGTCCTACAGCGATGACCTGTGGATATGGCACCGATGCGGTCGGCCAATTGTCGTCGGCGTTTTTCACGAGGTCTTCATTGAGGGCGGAACTGCGGGCGGAACTGCATGTGCCGCATGCCTCGTGAATGTGCCGCGGGTCACGTTCGACCAGAGTAGCGGGCGCCGGGCCGCCGCGGGGACGTTATCGATCGCCAGGTCTGGGCATCATCCTTCCTGACCCGGGGACGAGTGGGACGAGGAGGTGACGCACCGTGGGGGAGAAGATCGTGGCGGGACCGTTCGAGCTCGCCGACCGCCAGCGCTACCGCGCCAAGCTGCGGCGCTGCCTGACGGGGTTGGAGCGGCTGCTGGCCGAGAAGCGGTTCGACCGCCCCAGGAACCTCATGGGGCTGGAGATCGAACTCAACCTCGTCGGCTCCGACGGCATGCCGAGAATGCTGAATGGAGAGGTTCTGGAGCGTATCGCCAGCCGCGATTTCCAAACAGAACTCGCCATGTTCAATCTGGAAGTCAACATTGCCCCACACCGATTGGAGGGCCGGGTATTCGATCGGCTCGCCGAGGAGATCCGTACGTCACTGGCATATGCCCATCGGAAAGCGGGCGAGGTCGACGCCGGAATACTGATGATCGGCATTCTGCCGACGCTCGACCGGGACGACCTGGTCTCCTCGAACCTCTCCGCGGTCGACCGGTACACCCTGCTCAACGACCAGATCGTGGCCGCCCGCGGCGAGGATTTCGTCCTCGACATCGACGGCGTCGAGCACCTCACCTGTACTTCGGGCTCCATCGTGCCCGAAGCCGCCTGCACCTCCGTGCAGTTGCACCTCCAGGTCACCCCGGACCGCTTCGCGGACGTGTGGAACGCGGCCCAGGCCGTCGCCGCCGTCCAGGTCGCCGTGGGCGCCAACTCGCCCTTCCTGTTCGGTCGTGAGCTGTGGCACGAGTCCCGGCCCCCGCTGTTCCAGCAGGCCACCGACACCCGCCCGCCCGAACTCCAGGCCCAGGGCGTCCGCCCCCGCACCTGGTTCGGCGAGCGCTGGGTCACCTCGGCGTACGACCTCTTCGAGGAGAACCTGCGCTTCTTCCCGCCCCTGCTCCCGATCCACGACGACGAGGAACCCCTCGACGTCCTCGACGCGGGCGGCATCCCCACCCTCGCCGAACTCGTCCTGCACAACGGCACGGTGTACCGCTGGAACCGCCCGGTCTACGGCATCGCCGACGGCGTCCCGCACCTGCGCGTCGAGAACCGCGTCCTGCCCGCCGGCCCCACCGTCACCGACGTCATCGCCAACACCGCGTTCTACTACGGCGTCGTCCGCGCCCTCGCCGAGGAGTCGCGACCGGTGTGGACCCGGCTGCCCTTCGAGGCCGCAGCCGCCAACTTCGACACCGCGTGCCGCCACGGCATCGACGCCCGCCTGCTCTGGCCCCGGCGCGGACGCCTCGGCGGCGTCACCGAGATCGACGCGGTGGCCCTCGTACGCGATGAACTGCTGCCGCTCGCGGAGGCCGGGCTGGACGCGTGGGGGGTCGAACCGGCCGACCGGGACCTGTACTTGGGCGTGATCGACGAACGCTGCCGGCGCCGGGCCAACGGCGCGACCTGGCAGTCCGCCACGTTCCACCGGGCCCTGGAGCAGGGCCTCGCCCGGGATGCCGCGCTGGCCGCGACGACGCGCCGCTACAGCGAGTTGATGCACCTCGGGGAGCCGGTCCACACCTGGCCGGTGGGGCTGCCGGAGCCGGTGCCGCTGGGGTGAGGTGGGGTGGTGGGGTGAACTGGCCCTGTTTCAGCTCGCGTTGACCAAGCAGTCTGAACTGCGGCTGTTTCAGCCCGCGTTGGCGGACGCACCCGACGCGCCCGCCGCCACGATGGCCTGGAGGATCACCGACTGGATCTGGGCCGGGTTGGTCACCTCGTGGCCCGAGCCGCCGGTCGCCTCGGCGATCTGCCGGGCCTCCTCCTTGTCGGCCTGCGGCCCCACCCCGATCATGATGAGCGGCACCGGCCGCTCAGGGCTGGCGAGCTGCCGCAACTGCTTGATGAGCGTGGAGCGGGAGATGCTGCCCGGGTCCTGGTTGACGCCGTCGGTCAGGATGACCAGCGCGTTGAACTTCCCCTTCGCATAAGAGGACGTGGCCGCCTTGTACGCGGCGAGCGTCGTGTCGTAGAGCCCTGTCGCGCCGTTCGGCACCGGCTTCAGCGAGCCGAACGCCGCCGACAGGGCGTCCCGTTGGGTGCCGTCGCCCTTCTGGTCGCCGAGCCGCTCGGTCGGTACGAGCACGCGGTAGTCCTTGTCGCCGTCGAGCTTCGTCGAGAACTCCCACAGCCCGATCTCGTCCTCGGGCGTGAACGTGGCCAGCGCCTGCAGCAGCGAGGCCTTCGTGACGTCCATGCGCGACTGTCCGGTCCCCGGCACCGTCTCCGCCATCGAGGCGGACGCGTCCACGACCGTGGTGATCCGCGCGCTCTGCACCGTGATCGTCCAGGTGCCCAGGGCCTCTTGGAGCGCCGCGTCGGAGGCGGGATCGGGCGCGGCCACGGCGTACGGCTGCGGACTGACGCCACCCGCCTTGGCGACCACGGCCTTTGGTGCGGCGTCGTCGTCCGTCCGGAAGCCGTACTTCTCCATGAGCTTCTGTTGCGCGGGCTGGCTCAGATAGGTATTGAATCGGATCGCGGCCCGACTCTGGTCCGTGGTCAGCCGCTCCTGGTCGACCAGGTTGTACGGGTAGTCGAGCCGAGGGGAGCCGTCCTTCGGGTAGAAGAGATCCAGGCTCCCGCCGCTGTCCGCCGACGCGTTGTACGCGAACGCCGACTGCTCGCTGAGGACCAGCGCCTGGTTGCGCTTCGGGTTGCCCTGCTCGGTGCCGGACGAGTTGCGCGGCAGGGTGTCCAGGACCTGGCTGTCGGTGTCCGAGGTCCGCTGCGACAGCGTCTTCATCATCGCCGCCGCCTGCGTGGCCCCGCCCTTGACCTTCGCGGCGGCCGTACTCAGCTGCGTGAGCGCCAGCAGTCCCGTAGCGCTGCGCGCCGGGTCCGCCGCGCCCAGCCGCAGCGAGTCGTCCGTGAGGGTGGCACCGGCCAGGTCCAGCCAGCTGTACGTCTTCTTCGGCCACCCCAGCGACTTCGCGGCGGCCGGGACCATCGCCACCCCGACCGGCGTGGAGGCCACGTTCCCCGCGGGAGTCACCTCCGTCGCGTCGGCGTCGGCGGCCGACGTGACCTCGTTCACCCACAGCTCCGAATCGGGCACCCATACCTGTACGTCCGGGTGCTTGCCCGCCTTGAGGGTGTCCGCGAACTTGTACGACTCCTGGGCGGTCACCGAGATGTTCAGACACTGCCCGTCGGACGTGACGCCCTCGTCGCGCGCCTGCCCGGCCGCCGCGCGCAGCGCGGGAGCCATGTCGGGGGAGGCGGCGAGTTTCAGCCGTACCGCGTCCTTCTTGCAGGAGGAACCGAAGGAGAGCAACCCGCTCTGCACCGCCACCGCGGTACCGCCCGCGACGGTCAGCACGAGCACCGTGGCGATGGCCACCGTACGGCGGCGCGCGCGAGGGCGGGGGTCGCTGCCGCCCGCCCCGTACTGATCGGGCAAGCTGTGACGTCCCATGACGGTGGTGCCCCTCCCTGTTGAACCACGTGCCGGTGTGCGGCCGTATGGCAGACATTGGGGGAGGTACGACCCCGAACCGCGTCCGTCCCCCCAACGGCCTGTCGCGCACGATCTTCGTAAGTTCTTTCGAGACCCTAGCGGGGCGAAGATGGGCATGAGGCGGGATTTCCGAACTGAAGGCAGGTGTGCAGGTGGAGGCAGGGCAGGTGGCCGAAACTTTTCCGCTGGAGCGGCCCACGCGGCGGATTCTCCGGTCCGAGGCGCTGCTCGTTCTGGGGCTTTCGCTCGGTGCGAGTGGAGTGTCCGCCCTGATCAGCTTTGTCGGATCGGTCACGAAACCGGGGGGTCTCAAGGACCAGGCGGCCACCCTCAACGCCTCGGCCGCGCCGGGCCGTCCCTGGCTGGATCTCGCCTGGCAGCTGTTCGGTATCGCCTCGGCGCTCGTGCCCGTCGCCCTCGTCGCGCACTTCCTCCTGAGGGAGGGTGAGAGCCTGCGCACGATTGGCTTCGACCGCACCCGGCCCTGGCCCGACCTGGGCCGCGGGGCGGCGATCGCGGCGGTCATCGGCAGCACCGGGATCGCCTTCTACCTGTCCGCCCGCGGTCTCGGCTTCAACCTCACCGTGGTGCCGGAGGCGCTGCCCGACGTGTGGTGGAAGTACCCGGTGCTGATCCTCTCCGCGATGCAGAACGCGATCCTCGAAGAGGTCATCGTCGTCGGCTATCTGCTGCGCAGGCTCGGCCAGTTGGGCTGGACACCGGGCACCGCGCTGGTGGCCAGTTCCGTACTGCGCGGTAGCTACCACCTCTACCAGGGCATCGGCGGCTTCGTCGGCAACATGGTGATGGGCGTGGTGTTCGTGTACCTGTACCGGCGTTGGGGTCGCGTGGGTCCCCTGGTGGTGGCGCATTCCCTGCTCGACATCGGGGCGTTCGTCGGCTATGCGCTGCTGGCGGGGAAGGTGGGCTGGCTGCCGACGGCGTAAGTCGTAGGCAGGGCAGGCGTCTTGAGGATCGACGGGGCAGGTCCCTTGAGGCTCAGGCGAGCAGCTCGCCGTCGATGACCGTGACCGCGCGACCGGTCAACAGGGTCCGGTCGCCCCGGAGTTCGGTACGGACGAGCCCCGAGCGGGCCGAGGCCTGCAATCCGGTGAGGACGGTGCTCCCGAGACGCTCGGACCAGTAGGGAGCCAGCGCCGTGTGCGCGCTCCCGGTGACCGGGTCCTCGTCGATCCCGACGTTGGGGAAGAAACAGCGGGACACGAAGTCGTAGCCCCGGGTGGGGTCTTCGGCCCGGGCGGTGGCGATGATGCCGCGCTCGGAGTGGACGGCGAGGGCTTTGAGGTCCGGGGCGAGTCCTACGACGGTCTTCTCGTCGGCGAGTTCGACGACGAGGTCGTTGATGTTCGGGCCGGTGTCGAACGCGGTCAGCGGTTCGGCGCCCAAGGCCTCGGCGAGACCGTCCGGGAGCTCGACGGGGGTGAGCGGGGCGGTCGGGAAGTCGAGGGTGATCGACCCGTCCTCGGCCGGCGTGGCGACGAGCACACCGCTCCGCGTGGCGAACCGCACGGTCCCTTCGTGGGCGCCGGTCGTGTGCAGGACGTGGGCCGTGGCGAGGGTCGCGTGCCCGCACATCGCGACCTCGGTCGTCGGCGTGAACCACCGCAACGCCCAGTCGGCGTCCCCGCCTTCGGGCAGCCGGTGCGCGAACGCGGTCTCGGCGTGATTCACCTCCATCGCTACCTTCTGAAGCCTGTCGTCGGCCGGGAAGGCGTCGAGGAGCAGCACGCCGGCCGGGTTACCGGCGAAGGGACGGTCGGTGAAGGCGTCGACGATTCGAATCCGCATGCCTCGACGCTAGAGGCTGAGTGGAGCCGCAGACCAAGGCCAATTCGGGGGCAGTGGACTGATTCGGTGGTTCAGTGGCGGGGGCGATCCGGTTTCCGGGCCAGGAAGACGGCGTGGGTCCGCTTCACACCCTCGGCCGGCTCCAGCACCAGGCGCGCGGTGAGCGTGAGTCCGGCCCGGGTGAGCAACTCGGCGATCCGGTCCGGCGGGAGCAGGTGGGACTCGTAGGAGACGAGGTGGCCGCCGTACCCATGTGCCGGGCGCACCAGTTGTTCGTCTCCGACGTGGCCGGCCAGCATCAGATGGCCGCCGGGGGCGAGTGTGCGGTGGAACTCCCCGAAGATGACGGGCAGTTGGTCGGGCGGTGTGTGGTGCGTGGAGTAGTAGGCGAGGATGCCGCCGAGTTCCTCGTCCCCGATCGGTGGTGCGGTCATCGAGCCCACGGTGAAGGTCAGGTCCGGGTGGGCGCGGCGGGCCAGTTCGATCATCCTCGGAGAGAGGTCGATGCCGAAGACGGGCGCCCCCAACTCCGCCAGATATCCGGTGACTTTGCCCGGCCCGCACCCCAGGTCCGCCACCGGACCGAGGCCCGCCGTCCGTACGGTCTCGGCGAACGCGGCCAGCATCGCGCGGGACAGCGGGTCCAACTCCGCCGGGTTCTTGACGAGTTGGACGTAGTCGGCGGCGACGGTGTCGTACGACTCCCGGATCGCGGCGAGGTAGGAGGGCTCGGTCACGCGGGCGACTTTAGAGCAGGGTGTCTCCTCGCCCAGTCACCGCGTCGAGGGGGACGGGACGCCGGCGGTCATGTCGAGCAGGAGCAGGGCGTCGTGGTCGGGGGTGCCGGGTTCCGCGGTGTAGACGCCGATGCGCTGGCCGGGGGTGCCTTCGATGTGCAGGGACTGCGAGGTGAGGGTGAGGGTGCCGACCTGGGGGTGGTGGAACGTCTTCTGCACGGGCTTGCGTCCGGTGACCTCGTAGCGCTCCCACAGCCCGGCGAAGTCGGGGCTTTTCAGCAGCAGTTCGCCGACGAGGTTGGTGAGGTCGGGTGCGTCCGGGGCGGTGCCGGCGATGGCGCGCAGGCGGGCGACGCAGCCGGTGATCTGCCGGTCCCAGTTGTCGGCGAACAGGTCATGGGCCGCGGGGTGCAGGAAGAGATAGCGGGCGAGGTTGCGGTGCTTGGCCGGCCACTCCTCCAGGCCCGCGTACAGGGCCAGGCCACCGGAGTTCCAGGCCAGCACGTCCATGCTGCGGCTGATGACCAACGCCGGGTTCGGGCGCAGGGATTCGAGTAGCAGCTTGAGGTGGGGGCGCACGGTGCGGCTGGGCGCGGGCGGCGGTTCGGGGGCGTAGCGGGCGGCGCGGGCGGCGAGCTCGCGCAGGTGTTGGTGCTCCTGGTCGTCCATGTGCAGGGCGCGGGCGAGCGCGTCGAGGACGGCGGGGCTGGGGCGGGTCTCCTTGCCGCGTTCGAGCCGTACGTAGTAGTCGATGCTGATGCCGGAGAGGGTGGCCAGCTCCTCGCGGCGCAGGCCGGGGGTGCGGCGGATGCCGGCGCCGACGGTGAGGCCGACGTGTGCGGGGCTGGTCTGGGTGCGGCGGGCGCGCAGATAGCGGCCCAGCTCGGCGCCCTCGCTGTGCGCGCTCTCGGATGCCATGACTCCAGTCTCACCCGCACCCGCTCCGGTGAGCAGGTGGGAGGGGGGTCCTGTCATTACCCCCGAAGATCCCGCCCTGCCACGGCGGCCCCGTCCGGGCGAAGCTGAAGGGGCAAGACGCCGACGTCCCGGATCCCGCCGGGCCCCCGGCAGGCACGAGTTGCCGGGCAGGGCGGGAGCGAAGGCACCGGGCAGCGCCACGACGCGGAGAGGACGACATGCGCTACATCAAACTGCGTGACCTGGAGGTTTCCCGGATCGGCCTGGGCGCGATGGGAATGTCCCACGCCTACTCCGGCTCCGGCACCGACGACGCCGAGTCGATCAGGACCGTGCACCGCGCGCTGGAGCTGGGCGTCACGCTCATCGACACCGCCGAGATCTACGGCCCGTACACCAACGAGGAGTTGATCGGTCGGGCGCTGAAGGGGCGCCGGGACCAGGTGGTGCTGGCCACCAAGTTCGGCATGGTCTCCCACGGCGGAGAAGGCACCTGGAACGTGGATTCCAGCCCGGCGAACATCCGTACCGCCGTCGAAGGCTCCCTGAAGCGGCTGGGCACCGATCACATCGACCTGTACTACCAGCACCGGGTCGACCCGAACACGCCGATCGAGGAGACCGCCGGAGCGGTCGGTGAGCTGGTCGCCGAGGGCAAGGTGCGCGCCTTCGGTCTCTCGGAGGCCGGCCCGGACACCATCCGGCGCGCGCACGCCGTCCAGCCGGTCACCGCGGTGCAGTCCGAGTACTCCCTGTGGACCCGCGGCCTGGAGGAGCGCGTCCTGCCCGTGCTGCGGGAGCTGAACATCGGCCTGGTGCCGTTCTCCCCGCTCGGCCGCGGCTTCCTCACGGGCACGGTGCGCTCCCTCGACCAGTTCGACAAGGACGACTTCCGGCGCGACAACCCGCGCTTCACGGGCGAGAACTTCCGGCGCAACCTGGCGCTCGCCGACGAGGTCAAGACCCTGGCCGACGAGGTCGGCGCCACGCCCGCGCAGGTCGCCCTGGCCTGGCTGCTCGCCCAGGGCGACGACATCGCCCCGATCCCCGGCACCAAGCGCGTCACCCGGGTCGAGGAGAACACCGCCGCCGACGCCGTCACCCTTACCGCCGACCAGCTCGACCGGCTCAGCAGCCTGCCGCCCGCCGCCGGTGACACCCACACCGAGGCCCAGGCACGCCTGCTCGAACGCTGACCTTCCGCCCCCCCCGCATTCCCCGTTTGGAGTAGTGCCTCTCATGCGTGCAGCCGTGATGTACGGAGCCCGAGACGTCCGGGTCGAGGACCGGCCCGACCCGAAGATCGTGAAGCCCGCCGACGCCGTGGTCCGCGTCGTCGCCGCGTGCGTGTGCGGCAGCGACCTGTGGCCTTACCAGTCGATGCCCGTCACCGACACCGGCCGCCCCATGGGACACGAGTTCCTCGGCGTCGTGGAGGAGACCGGCGCCGAAGTGACCGGGCTGAAGACGGGCGACCTGGTCCTCGCACCGTTCACCTACAGCGACAACACCTGCGACTACTGCGCCAAGGGCCTGCACATCTCGTGCCGCAACGGCGGACGCTACGGCTTCGACGACGTGGACGGCGGGCAGGGCGAGGCCGTCCGCGTCCCGTACGCGGACGGCACGCTGGTGAAGCTGCCGGTGGCCGCCGACTCCGCGCTGCTGCCCTCGCTGCTGACGCTGTCGGACGTGATGACCACCGGCCACCACGGCGCCGTCACCGCGGGCGTCGGCCGCGGCGACACGGTGCTGGTCGTCGGCGACGGCGCGGTCGGCCTGTGCGCGGTGATCGCCGCGAAACGGCTCGGGGCCGAACGGATCGTGCTCGCCGGCCGCCACGAAGCCCGGACCGAACTGGGCCGCGACTTCGGCGCCACCGACGTGGTCGCCGAGCGCGGCGAGGAAGGCCTGGCCCGCATCCGCGAGTTGACCGGCGGCGTGGAGAAGGTCATCGAGGCCGTCGGTACTCGCCAGGCACTCGACACCGCCCTCGGCGCGGTCCTGGACGGCGGCACCATCAGCCGCCTTGGCGCCCCCCAGTACGAACTGGGGCCGCTCGGCCGGGCCGAGTTCATGCGCAACATCACTCTGACCGGCGGGGCGAGCCCCGCACGCGCCTACATCGAGCAGCTGCTGCCGGAGGTCCTCGACGGCACGATCACCCCCGGCCGCGTCTTCGACCGGACCTTCGCCCTGGACCGGACACCGGACGCGTATCGGGCCATGGCCGACCGCCAGGTCCTCAAGGCCCTCATCGCCCCCTGACCTCGCGTCCGCGCAGGGGCATCGCGGCGTACGGCAGGGCACTCGGCGAGAGGGGTTGCCATCCGAACGCTCCCGATATATCGTTGACGCATCGCGACAGATCAACGATGGAATGGAGTGATTGCGATGCGTACCCACGGATTCGAGCGTGGACATGGACAGGACGGCCCCTTCCGGCGCGGCCGGGGTGGCCCTGACGGGCGGCGTGGGGCTTTCGGGCCCTTCGGTCCCGGTGGGCCGGGTGGCCCTGGTGGGCCCGGCGGCCCCGGGTTCGGACCGGGCTTCGGTCCCGGGCCCTGGGGTGGACGAGGGCGTGGCGGCCCGAGGGGCGGCAGGGCGCGGCGCGGTGACGTACGCGCGTCGATCCTGGCCCTCCTCAAGGACCGGTCGATGCACGGCTACGAGATGATCCAGGAGATCGCCGAGCGCAGCGGCGGCGCGTGGAAGCCGAGCCCCGGCTCGGTCTACCCCACCCTGCAGCTGCTGGAGGACGAGGGTCTGATCGTCAGTGAGTCGGAGGGCGGCAAGAAGCTCTTCGCCCTCACCGAGGCCGGCCGTACCGCGGCCGAAGAGGGCCCGGACGCACCCTGGGAAGAGGCTTCCCGCGGTGTCGACTGGGAGGCCCTCACCGAGATCCGCCAGGCGGGCTTCGGTCTGATGGAGGCCTTCGGCCAGGTCTGGAAGACCGGCAGCAAGGAGCAGCGCGAGAAGGCGCTGACCGTCATCAACGACGCCCGCAAGAAGCTGTACCTGATTCTGGCCGACGAGGACTGATGTCCTCGGCGCGGTCGGAAGAGACAGCGGGCCAAGGTGCCCCACGGGACTTCCGTGGGGCGCCTTCCCTGTGCGCGTTCCCGTTCCTGCGCTGCCCCGTCGCCTTCCTCAGGCCACCAGCCCGGCCAGTTTGCGCAGCGACTCGTTCAGGGCGGCCGTACCCGAGTCCTTCAGTTTGCCCGCCATCAACGACACCGCCGCACCCGTGAACTCGCCGTCGATCCGGACCGTCGTGGCCTCGCCGTCGGGTGTGAGCGTGTAGCGCGTGGCGACGTTCACGGCCATCGGGCCCTTGCCGCGGATGGCCAGCACGCGGGCCGGCTCCAACTCCTCGATGGTCCACTCGACTTCGGCCGGGAAGCCCATCAGCTTCATGTTCTCCTGGAAGGTCCCGCCCACCGCGAGGGCTTCCGGACCGCCCTTGGGGAAGTTGGTGTGCGTCGCGTTCCACTCGCCGTACGCGGACCAGTCCGTGAGTTGTGCCCACACCTTCTCGGCCGGGGCCTCGATGCGTGCCTCCGCGCTGATTTCGGCCATGCGACCACCTCTTCGTATCGGGCTACGGTGTCGCGGAACGTAGCCCCGGGGCGCGCAACATTCAATACTGATGAACCGTCAGAAATTGTGTACGTGACCCCACTTGCACGGTGTTCAGCTCACCCGTCGTATCACCGCCGCGTCGAACAGGTCCCACGCGCGCGGGTGGGCGCTTTCGTCGTGGCAGTGCCACGCGTCCCAGAACAGGTCGGCGAGCAGTGCGTCCTCCGGGGCGTCCACCCGGTACACGTACTGCCTGCCGTCGACCGCCGGCAGAGCCACCAGCCAGCACCTGCTCTCCACGTTCGCAAAAGACGTACGCCGGGTGCAGCGCGGTTGCGTACGGGGCGCGCGGCGGGCAGGTGTGCGCCTCTCGGGGTCAAGGGGTGTGATCTCATCCGTAAGGAGGAGATTCCGTCGGCCCGGGTCCACTCTGTGTGGGACGCCGAAATGCAACCCTCCGGGGATGCCCTCGATGCGGGGGACTGATGGGGTAAGAGTGTGCAACCCCGTATCCCCAGCCAGTCGACCCGCGAGCAGGGAATCCACCGCGCGGACAACGATGCCAGGCTCAACGCAGAGCTGGCAGCGGTGGTCGCCGGTGCGCGCCGCCGGGCCCTGCGGGACGGGGACCGGCAGATCGACACGGCCCACCTGCTGCACAGCCTCCTTGAGTCGGACCCCGAGGCACGCGCCGTCTTCGGCGACGGCCCGCAGATCGCCCGCCTCCTCGGCTACCTCGTCCAGCGCAGCATCGGCTACGGCCTCCGCTGGCAGGGCACGGTCGAGGACTCCGGCGCGATCCCAGTGATCCCCGCGGCGGAAGGCTGGTCGCCCCTGGCCGCCGGTGCCCTGGAATACGCCTGCGAGCGCGCCGAACTCCGCGGCGACGACCTGGCGTGCGGCATCGACCTCCTCGCCGCGATCGTCGCGGACCCCGAGTCCCGCGCGGTCGAGGTTCTCCACCGCGCGGGCATCGAGTACCCCGACGTACTGATCTGGATCGAGGGCCGCTTAGGGGAGTACGTCAGGGGCGCCGAGACGGGCTGCTGAGGGTCCACGCTCTGAGACAGGTGTCAACAGGGGTGACGCTCCTGTCATCCCCTGTCATCATGTGCCCGTGCATACGTCTGAGAGCAGTGCGGCCGGAGGGGGCAGTGGCAAGGGTGTCGGGCTGGGCCTGGCACTCGGGTCCGCGTTGGCCTTCGGGGGATCCGGGGTCGCGGCGAAGCCGTTGATCGAGGCGGGGCTCGACCCGCTGCACGTGGTGTGGCTGCGGGTGGCCGGCGCGGCCCTCGTGATGCTGCCCCTCGCCGTACGGCACCGCGCGCTCGTACGGAGTCGCCCCGCGCTGCTCCTCGGGTTCGGGCTACTGGCCGTGGCCGGTGTCCAGGCCTGCTACTTCGCCGCGATATCCCGCATACCCGTCGGGGTCGCCCTGCTCGTGGAGTACCTCGCACCCGCCCTCGTGCTCGGCTGGGTGCGGTTCGTGCAGCGGCGGCCGGTCACCCGGGCCGCCGCGCTCGGTGTGGTCCTCGCGGCCGGCGGACTCGCCTGTGTCGTCGAGGTGTGGGCGGGCCTGAGCTTCGACGCCGTGGGACTGCTGCTCGCGCTCGCCGCCGCCTGCTGCCAGGTCGGCTACTTCGTCCTGTCCGACCAGGGCAGCGACGCCGGCGAAGCGTCCCCCGACCCGCTCGGCGTGATCGCGTACGGCCTGCTCGTCGGCACCCTCGTCCTCACCGCCGTGGCCCGCCCCTGGACCATGGACTGGTCGATCCTCGCGGGCGACGCCCACATGAACGGCAGCCCGGTCCCGGCCGCCCTCCTGCTCGCCTGGATCGTCCTGATCGCCACGGTCCTGGCGTACGTCACCGGAGTCGTCTCCGTCCGCCGCCTCTCCCCGCAGGTCGCGGGCGTCGTGGCCTGCCTCGAAGCGGTCATCGCGACGGTCCTGGCCTGGGTCCTGCTCGGCGAACACCTCTCCGCCCCGCAGATCGCCGGGGGAGCGGTGGTTTTGCTGGGCGCCTTCATCGCCCAGTCCTCCGCACCCACGAAGGCCTCCGGCGAACCGGTGGCCGGCGGCGGCCCGGAACGCGAGCCGGCCGCCCGGGAGACGAGCGCCTGAGCGTCGCACGACGGGCCGTCCCGCCGCCCCACCGCCCGCGATCCCGCCGTCCACCACCTGCCGTCCCGGCGCGACGGCCCACCGCCCGCGGGCCCGCTGCCTGCCGTCCCGGTTCCGACGGCCCGACGCCCACCCGCCGCCCCTGCGCTCATTGCGATCGGCCCGCGGCTCACCGCCTATGGCCCCCGGGCCCGCCGCCTACCGCTCGCCGGCCCGCAGTCCGCCGCGATCGCCCTGCGGGTCCACCGCCCGCGGCCTGCCGTCCCGGCGCCCACTGTGATCGGCCTACCGCCTACCGCCTACCGCCTACCGCCTACCGCCTACCGCCTACCGCCTACCGCCTACCGCCCGTGGGCCCGGCGCTCGCCGCGACCGGCCGCTGCCTGCCGTCCCGGCTCTCACAGCTTGCCGTCCCGCCACCCGCTCGCCGTGCCCGCTCCCTCCGCAGGCTGGGGTCATTTCAAACCGGTCACCGGGGTGGACAGCAGGTGGATTGCCCTCAGCTTTCAGCGCCCCCCACCAGACCGCTCCCGGGCCCGCCGCCACCGGCCCGCCGTCCCCTCCGTCAGCTCGGTCGGCGGCGTGCCTGCCGCAGTTCGCGGTCGACGGCCCAGGCGTCGGCGACCGGGCCGAGGTGGCCGAGCTTGTCGGGGTTGATCACCGCGCGGATGGTCTGGATGCGACCGTCGAGCACGTCGAGGGCCAGGGTGTGGAGCACCTTCCCGTCGCGGTCGCGGAAGAGCGCGCCGGGCTGGCCGTTGACCTCGTGCGGTTCGCAGGACACATCGATGCGGATCAGCCACGGGAAGACCGTGCCCAGCACCCGGGCCACGTTCTCCGCCCCGGCGATGGCCTTGGCCAGTTGCGGAGCCTTACCGCCACCGTCACCGACGAACTGCACGTCGGCGGCGAGCAGTTCACGCAGTCCGCCCACGTCGCCGTCCTTCAACGCGTCGAAGAACCGGGTCGCCAGCTCCTCCCGTTCCCGCCGGTCCGCGGTGAACCGGGGCCGCCCCTCCGCCATGTGCCGCCGCGCCCGTACCAGCAACTGCCGACACGCCGCCTCCGAACGACCGACGGTCGTGGCGATCTCCTCGAAGCCGAAGGCGAACACCTCCCGCAGCACGAACACCGTCCGCTCCAGCGGGCTGAGTTGCTCCAGCAGCAGAAGGGCCGCCATCGACACCGAGTCGGCCAACTCCACCGACCGCGCCGGATCCTGGTACGGGTCACTGAGCAGCGGCTCGGGGAACCAGGGTCCGACGTACTCCTCCCGCCGTACCCGAGCGGAACGCAGCACATCGATCGCGATCCGGGTCACCGTGGCCGACAGGAAGGCTTTGGTCGACGTGGGCCGGGTGGCCGTGGCGTCGAACCGCAGCCAGGTCTCCTGGACCGCGTCCTCGGCCTCGGCCACACTGCCCAGAATCCGATAGGCGATCGAGAACAGCAGTGGCCGCAGCTCCTCGAACTCCTCGACCTTGCTCACGCCGATTCCCCTTCCCCTGCCAGTAGTTGTCCCGCTCAGCCGAACATCCCGGGCTCATAGTCGCCCGCGCACGGCTGCCTCGTGATGATGTTCAGCCGGTTCACCGAGTTCATGAAGGAGACCAGGATGACCAGCGTGGTGAGCTGCTCGTCGTCGTAGTGCTTGGCGGCGTGCGCCCACACCTCGTCGCTCACCCCGCCGGCCGCGTCCGCGACCCGGGTCCCCTCCTCGGCCAGCTCCAGCGCGGCCCGCTCCGCCTCCGTGAAGACCGTGGCCTCGCGCCAGGCCGCGACCAGGTTCAGCCGCACCGAGGTCTCGCCCGCCGCCCCGGCCTCCTTGGTGTGCATGTCGATGCAGATGGCGCAGCCGTTGATCTGGCTCACGCGCAGCGCCACCAGCTCCTGCGTCAGGGCCGGCAGCGCCGACCCCTTGAGCGTCCTGCCCACCGCCATGAACTGCTTGGCGGCCTTGCCGGCGATCGGGCTGGAGAGGTAGTTCAGTCGTGCGTCCATGGTGTGCCCTCCTGGGCTGTGGTCGTCAGTGGCTATACCCCCGAGACGAGACAGCCCGGCCCCCTGTGACATCGACGAAAGTGACCTGCGTCTCCCACCCGCTGGCCCTTAGGCCGACCGCCGTGCACGCGAACGCACTCGCCCTTCCGCTGCCGTTCGTCCCGGCCGAGGGGTTGGTACCGCACACCGTCCAGCCGGGCCGGGCCCTGTGGCTCCTCGGGTACATCGCCATGGTCCCCACAGCCCCCGCCTACGCGCTCAACTTCGCGGCGGCGACCGACGAAGAAGCCCTGGTGCAGAGGGAGTTCCGCTCCTCAGCCCGCGCGCCGCCGCCGTACCAGATGCTCCCGAGCCACCCCGTCCCGAGGACCACCCCGCTCCACGAGCCGCTCCGCGATACGGTCCTGGATCTCGGCCGACCGCTTGCCCGCGTATTTGAACTTCGCCCGTACGCCGGTCACTTCGAGCCGTACCACCCGGATACCGGACAACAGCCGTCCGTACGGCGCCTCGCCCGCGGTGACCGTCGAGGAGCCGCCCTCGGGCTGGAAGTGGCCGACCTGGCGGTTGAGCAGGGTCGCCTTCTCGGCGGGGTCGTCCACCAGGTGGGCGGTGCACCGGAGTTGGACCGCCGCGTAGAAGCTGGTCGGTACGCCGTGCTCGGCCGGGCCGTCCGGTTCCGCCTGCCAGGGGCCGGGGACGTAGACGTAGTCGTCGACCACGCTCAGGACCACCTGCGGGGCTGCCGCCAGCGCGGGCAACAGGGAGTTGGGGCGGGCGAGATGAGTGATCGCCTCGCCGAGCTGCGGGTCGTAGGCGAAGTGGAGGGGCTGGACGAACGGGGGTTCGCCGGACGGGCCGTTGACCGCCAGTTGGCCGAAGTCGTGGGCGGCGAGCCAGTGTTGCCACTCGGTGTCGTCCTGGGGTGCGTCCCAAGGGTGGATGAGCATTACAACGCGGCCAGGTAGGAGGGGAGTTCGGTGCCGGGGGCCAGGTCGTCGTTCGGGAGCGGGGCTCCGTAGGCGGCCCGGAGCGGGACCACGCCGGCCCAGTGCGGGAGGTCCAGGTCCTCGGGCTCGTCGTTCGCGCCGCCGGTGCGGAGCTTGGCGGAGACCTGGTCGAGGTCGAGGCGGATCACCATGGTGGCGGCGAGTTCCTTCTTGTTGGCGGGCCGCGAGTCCGCCGACCGGCCGGGCACGACGTGGTCGACCAGCGCGTCCAGCGCTGTCCGCTTCTCCTCGGGGTCCGTCACCTGGTGGGCGATGCCGTGCACCACCACGGAGCGGTAGTTGATCGAGTGGTGGAACGCGGAACGGGCCAGCACCAGGCCGTCGACGTGCGTGACCGTCAGGCACACCGGCAGCCCCGGGTCGGCCTGCCCGGTCATCCGCAGCGGGCGCGCACCCGTCGAACCGTGCACGTACAGCCGCTCGCCGACCCGTCCGTACAGCGTCGGCAGCACCACCGGCGCGCCGTCGCGCACGAAGCCGAGGTGGCAGACGTAGGCCGCGTCGAGTATCGCGTGGACGAGGTCCTTGTCGTACGACGCCCGGTCCGCCGAGCGGGTGGGGACGGTCCGGTCGGTCGGCGTGTAGGCGGCGGGCGGTGACGTCGGCTGCGCGGTGGTCCCCTGCATGGTGCTCTCCAATGGTCTGCTTGCGGTCCGGGGTGGTCCGGAATGTGGTGGCGTCGGGTTGTCATTCGCATTGCACTAGTGCATAGTGTGCTTTGTGCTAGGAGGATATCGGATCGAGGGGCGACGCGCAGCAGACATTGCGGCGGACGTCGAGCGCGCGGTGGGTTCGGGGGAGCTGGAGCCGGGTCAACTGCTGCCGCCCATGCGGGAGTTGGCGGTCGAGCTGGGGGTGAACCCGAACACGGTCGCTGCCGCGTACCGCACGCTGCGGGAGCGCGGGGTCATCGAGACCGCCGGGCGCCGCGGCAGCAGGGTGCGGCCCAAACCGGCCACGACCGGGCGCGAGCACATCCGGGTGGACGTGCCGGCGGGGGTGCGTGACGTCTCCCACGGCAACCCGGATCCGGCACAACTGCCCTCCCTGGCAAGAGCGTTCACCTATGCCGCCGAACAGTCCGACCGGGAACCCGTCATGTACGGCGACGCCCCGGTCGAACCGGAGCTGGCGCGCATCGCCCGGGCCGAACTGGACGCGGACGGGGTGCCCGCCGGCCCGGTGGCCGTCACCTCCGGCTCCCTGGACGCCATCGAACGCGTCCTGGCCGCCCATCTGAAGCCCGGGGACACCGTCGCCGTGGAAGACCCGGGGTGGGGCAGCCTGCTCGACCTCGTACCGGCGCTCGGGCTGCGCGTGACCCCTGTCGGTGTCGACGACGAGGGGCCGCTCCCCGACGATGTGCGCGCCGCGCTGGAGTCCGGCGCGCGGGCGTTGATCGTCACCGACCGCGCGCAGAACCCGACCGGGGCCGTGGTGAGCGCCACGCGCGCGCGTGCGTTGCGTTCCGTGCTCCGCCGCCACCCGGAGACCCTGCTGATCGAGGACGACCACGGCCACGGCATCGTCGACCAGCCCCTGCACCCCCTGGCTGGCACCACCCGCACCTGGGCCTTCGTCCGCTCGGTCGCCAAGGCCTACGGCCCCGATCTGCGCCTCGCCGTGCTCACCGGCGACGCCGTCACCCTCGACCGCGTCCGTGGCCGCCAACGGCTGGGCCCGGGCTGGGCCAGCCGCATCACCCAGCGGGCCGTGGCCCGGCTGTGGGCCGACGGCGCCGTCGACACCCCGGCGGTGGCGGCGGCGTACGGCGCCCGCCGGGACGCGCTGATCGCCGCGCTCGCCGAACGCGGGGTCGCGGCCCACGGCACCAGCGGCCTGAACGTGTGGATCCCGGTACCGGACGAGACCGGCGCGGTCGCCCGTCTCCTCCACGCCGGTTGGGCCGTGGCCCCCGGCGCCCGCTTCCGCCTGGGCGCACCGCCCGGCATCCGCGTCACCGTCTCGACGCTGACCGCCGACGAGGCCGGACCGCTGGCGGAGGCGATCGCATCGGCCAGCGGCCCGGCACCGGTTCGCGGTTACGTCTGACACCGGTTCCCGGGCACCTACGGCCCGACGGCTAACGGTTCTCTCTCGGCCGCACCTGCGTAAGTCCCGCCCCCGCCAGCACGATCACCGCCCCGACCGGAGTCGACCAGGTCAGCGACTCGCCCAGGATCGCGACGCCCGCCGCCGCGGCGATGACCGGGATGAAGTACGTGACCATCTGGGCGGTCGTGGGGCCGACTTCGGCGACCAGGCCGTACTGGACGAGGAGGGCGAGACCCGTGCCCAGAGTGCCCAGTGCGGCGATCGCCAGCAGGGGGAGGAGCGGGAAGTGGGCCGGCACGGACGTGAACAGCGAGGTGATCGCGGCCAGTTGGAGGGTGGCCAGGAGCAACTGGGCGCCCGTCAGCGAGAGGTGCGACGCGCCGGTGCCCGCCAGTGTGCGGCGGACGTAGATCCAGCCGATCGGGTAGCTGAGCGAGGCCAGCAGGGCCATCGCCGTGCCTCTGGCGTCCAGGCCGCTGAAGCCCTGCCAGGCGCCCAGGACGGTGAGGACGCCCAGGAAGCCGAGGCCCAGACCGGCCACGCGGACGCGGGTCGGGCGGTCCTCGGAGAGGGCGACCAGGGACAGTGCCATGCCCCACAGCGGCGAGGTCGCGTTGCAGATGCCCGCGAGCGTGGACGGGATCGTCAGCTCGGAATAGGCGAAGAGGGAGAACGGCAGGGCGTTGAGCAGGAACGCGGCGACCGTGAGGTGGGCCCAGATGCGCGCGCCGCGCGGCAGCCGCTCCCGCTTCACCGCCATCGCCGCCGCGAGCACCACCGTCCCGAACAGCAGCCGCCCGAAGGTGACTTGGAAGGGTGCGTAGCCATGGGTGCCCACCTTGATGAGCAGGAAGCTGAAGCCCCAGACGAGGGAGAGCGCCCCGAACCGCAGCCGCCAGTCGAGGGCGCGGCGGGGGAGGGGTGAGGTGGTAACCCCAGCCTGCTTCAGGGCGGCATCGGCGGTGGTACTGACTGTGCTCATGGGTAACAAGATCCTGGCCTAGACCTCGTAGCACAAGCGAGATTCCGCGCCAGCTATCTCGTAGTATCGCTTACATGTTGAACCTGGAGCGCCTGCGCACCCTGGACGCCCTCGCCCGGCACGGCTCGGTCAGTGGTGCCGCCGAGGGGCTGCATGTGACGACCTCGGCCGTGTCGCAGCAGATGGCCAAGCTGGAGCGGGAGGTCGGGCAGCAGCTCCTCGCCAAGAACGGGCGGGGGGTGCGGCTCACCGACGCCGGCCGGCTGCTCGCGGAGCACGCGGGGCGCATCCTCTCCCAGGTGGAGCTGGCCCAGGCCGACCTGGAGGCTCAACGCGGGCAGGTGGTCGGCGAGTTGAGGATCTCCGCGTTCCCGACCGCCGCCCGCGGCCTGTTCCCCACCGCGCTCGCCGCCCTGCGCGCCCAGCACCCCGCGCTGCGCGTCCGCTCCACGGAACAGGAGCCGGAGCGCGGCATCGCGGGCGTCGTGCGCGGCTTTCTCGATCTCGCGGTCGTCCTCGACTGGTACAACAAGCCGATGCCGCTGCCGGACGGCCTGGTGAAGGCGCCGATCCTGGACGACCCCGCCGACGTGGCGATGCCGGTCGGCCATCCGCTGGCCGGGCGCGCAGAGGTGGACCTCGGCGAGTTCGCCGAGGACGAGTGGATCACCTGGGCCGAGGGCGAGTTCTGCCACGAGTGGCTGATGTTCACCCTGCGCTCCCGCGGCATCGAACCGATCATCGGCCACCGCGCCGCCGAGACACACACCCAACTGGGCCTGGTGGCCGCCGGGTTGGGTGTGTGCGTCGTACCCCTGCTGGGCCGCAACCCGATGCCCGCCGGAGTCGTCACCGTCCCCCTGAAGCAGCGGGTCCGCCGCCATGTCTACGTCGTCTGGCGCGCCGACGCCGACCGCCGCCCGTCCATCCGCGCGGCGGTCGAGGCGCTGCGGGCGGCGGCCGAGACCGTCGGCTGAGCGTCCGCCCGGGAGCAACTCGCCTACAGCGCCGCCAACTTGCGGAAATCCCAGGATGCGAGCGTGTCCGGCGTCAGCCGTATCCACGCGTGCCGGCCGTCGTACGGCATCGCGTCCAGGCCGAAGTTCTTCTGCGCGAACAGCTTCTCCACGGCGACGAGTTCGGGATGTGGCTCGCCCGTGCGCGGGGCCTCGCCGACGAACTCGACGGTCCCGGACAGCTCGACGCCCCGCAACTCGTCGTAGGCGTGCCCGCCGTCGATCACCACCGCGACGCGCGGGTCGCGGCGCAGGTCCGCCCAGCGCTTGCTGCGTGTGATCGAGTACAGCCAGAGCGAGGTGCCGTCCCAGACGAACCAGAGCGGGCTGACGTGCGGGGCCCCGTCCGCGGAGGCGGTCGCGACGCGGCAGGTGCGCTCGGTGGCGAGGAACTCGTCCAGTTCCTCGGGTGTCATCATGATCTTCCGGCCTCGACGCTGAGTGGCGGTCATGCGATCCCCTTCGGCTACGGCTCGTCGAGCGGCGGGCAGCCGCTTCTGACGCTGCGTCAGAAGCGGGGCCGGAGAAGCGTCGGCCGTCTTCCCTCCGCACGCGATGCTCGTTACTGTCGCCCGCCCCGGCCGTCGACGACAAGGGAGAGCCATGCCGTCGCACGCACAACTCAGTGAGATCCTCGACACGGTGAGCACTGCGCTGCTGACCGTCGAATGTCAACAGGGGGTGGTCGGACCGGACAGCGCACTGCCCGAACTCGCCCTCGCCGCACGCCAGTCGGGCGCGCTCGCCAACGTGGCCCGACTGGTCGCCGCCGCGCACGAGAGCGGGGTGCAGGTGATCCATGCCGTTGCCGAGCGCCGGCCCGACGGCCGGGGCGCGAACCGCAACGCCCGGCTGTTCCGCGCCGCCGAACGCCTCCCCGTACAACAGCTGTCGGGCACCACGGCGGTCCGCGTGGCACCCCCGATCGAGGTCGCCGACGAGGACTTCGTCGTACGACGGCTGCACGGTCTGTCGCCGATCCAGGGCACCGAAGTCGACGCGTTGTTACGCAACTTGGGCTGCCGCACACTGATCGTCACCGGCGTCTCGGCCAATGTGGCGATTCCCAACGCGGTGTTCGACGCCGTCAACCGCGGCTACACCGTCGTCGTCCCCAGGGACGCCATCGCGGGGGTGCCCGCTGACTACACCCCCGCGATGATCCGCAACACCCTCGCATTGGTCGCTACGGTCGCGACCACGGACGAGGTGCTGGGCTGTCTCAAACGACCGCGCCGAGGCTGAACGTCACGCCAGCGTGATGGAGTCCCCGGACACGGTGATCTGCTCGGCGGGCAGCGCCGTGGTCGCGGGGCCCTTCTTCACGCTGCCGTCCGTGACGGAGAACTCGCTCTTGTGGCACGGACAGACGATGACGCCGTTGCTGATGCTGCTCACCGCACAGCCCTGGTGGGTGCACTTCGACGAGAACGCCTTGTACGTGCCCGCCGTCGGCTGGGTGACCACCACGCCCTGACTGGCGAAGATCTTGCCGCCGCCCTCGGGGATGTCGGTGGTTTTCGCCAGTTCGGTGCCGCCCGCGTCGCCCTGGGCAGTGGTCGAGCCGGACGTGCTGCTGGAGCTGGACGTGTCCGAGGAGTCCGACGACGAGTCGTCGCTGGACGAGCACGCGGTCAGCGCGACGGCGAGTCCCGCCGCGCCGACCGCCGCCAACGCGGTGCGACGGGACGGCGCCGTAACGGGTTCGAACGATTCGCTGGTCATGCTGACGTTCCTTCCATGGGAAGCATTCGTGGGTGTGCAAAGGGGTACGAGGTGCGGGTGACCGTCGTTCAGACGGTGTCGAGAGCTTGGCCTTATCGAGATCAGGAAGACGTAAAACGTCCCTGTCGGTCAGCTGTCGGCCGCGTATAAGGCCTGATCAGGCACCTGTAACAGCCCCCAGCAACAGGCGCGGGCAACCTGCGGCGACGTCCAAGGAAGTCATGTCGCACATCTAGCCGTACCGACTGGTCGGTACTAGCCTCCGCCGGAACGGAAGGAGCCCCCACCTCCCACCGCCCCCTTCGTCCCCGCACGTTCCAAAGGGAGTCGTATGCCCTCCGCCTCCGCACCTTCCGACACGCGAGACCCCGGTGCCGCCGCGTTCGGCACCGGCGCTCGCGGCTCGCTCGCGCGGCTGTACCGCCGCGACCTGGCGGCGTATCCGGCCACCGGGCGACGCATGTCGTACCTGGCGATCGTGGTGGTCACGACCGTCGTGCTCTACTACATGCTCTACATCCAGTACGCGGTGGCGACGTCGATCATCACCCACTTCGACATGACCTACCGCTACTTCGTGTGGGTCTCGGTCATCGGCAACGCGATCGGCGCCTTCGCCTCCCTCGTGGCCGGCCTCGCGGACCGCTGGGGACGGGCGAACCTCGTGGTCTACGGACTGCTGGTCGCCGCGCTCCTCGTCTTCTTCGGACTGCCCAACGCGGGTGACAAGACGGCCTACTTGGTGCTGTTCGCCGTCGTGAGTTTCATCGAGGGCATCGTGCTCGTCGCGACCCCGGCGCTGATCCGCGACTTCTCACCGCAGCTCGGCCGAGCCACCGCGATGGGCTACTGGACGATGGGCCCGGTCATTGGCAGCCTGGTCGTCACCTCGGTCACCAGCAGCACGCTCGACACCGCCGGTTGGCAGGACGAGCTGCGCTACTCCGGGGCGGCCGGGCTGGTCGTGTTCGTCATCACCCTGATCGCGCTGCGCGAACTGTCGCCGGGGCTGCGCGACCAGATCATGGTCAGCCTGCGCGACCGGGCCCTGGTGGAGGCGCGCGCCAAGGGACTGGACACCGAGGCGGTACGGCGCGGTGAGTGGCGGCAGATGCTGCGCCTGGACATCCTCGGCTCCGCCTTCGCGATTGCCGTCTTCCTGCTGCTCTACTACGCGGCCGTCGGCAACTTCGTCGTCTACTTCTCGACCACCTTCGGCTACAGCGAGCAGCGCACCAACGGCCTGGCCAACTGGTACTGGGCCGCGAACGCCCTCGCGCTGATCGTGGCAGGGCTGCTTTCCGACCGGCTGCTGGTGCGCAAGCCCTTCATGATCGTCGGCGGGATCGGTGCGATTGTGGCGACCGCGATCTTCGCCTCGCTCGCCACCCACGCGACGACCGGCTACTACACCTTCGCCTGGCTGTTCGTCGCGATCGGTGTGTTCAGCGGGGTTGCCTACGCGCCGTGGATGGCGAGCTTCACCGAGACCGTGGAGAAGCGGAACCCGGCCGCGACTGCCGCAGGGCTCGCGGTCTGGGGCTGGACGGTACGGATCGTGGTCGCCGTGTCGGCCGCGTTCATCCCGGTGCTCGTCACTTCCGTCACCCCGCTCGTCGAGCACGGCGCCGAGGTGGCGGCCGCGACGAAACAGGCCGCCCCGGCACTCGCCATCGTCGACGCGCACCCCCAACTCTTCGCCGAACTCGGCAAGTACACGCCGACCACGACGCCTCCCGCCCTGGCCGCCCAAGCGGTCAAGGAAGTCGGCGCCGCCGATCTGGCCGTCGTACAGAAGGCGCAGCCGCAGCTCAAGGTGCTCAAGGAGCACGGGCCGGAGGTGCAGAAGGCCGTGAAGAACGGTCCCGGGGAGTGGCGCACCTGGTGGTGGATCTGTGTGGGCGGCCAAGTCCTCTTCCTGCCCTTCGTGTTCGTGATGGCCGGCCGCTGGAGCCCGAAGAAGGCGCGCGAGGACGCCCGGGCCCACCAGGACGCCGTGGACCGGGAGTTGGCCGCGCTCGCCACTAGCGAGGCCTGACCGCGCGGACGCGCGGGCGCTCTTGGCCGGTGATCACGCGCGATCACTATGCTCACTTCATGAAGGAAGTGATCGCGACCCGCTACATCACACCCCTGCGTGAGGGCGGCTCGCTGCCCGGGCTCGTCGAGGGCGACGACTTCGGGACGTACGTCATGAAGTTCAGCGGCGCGGGGCAGGGCGGCAAGACGCTCGTCGCCGAGGTCGTCGTGGGGGAGTTGGCCCGGCGGCTGGGATTCAGGGTGCCCCGCCTGGTGACCCTCGACCTCGACCCCGTGCTCGGCCTCGGCGAACCCGACCAGCAGGTCCAGGAACTGCTCAAGTCCAGCGGCGGCACCAACCTCGGCATGGACTTCCTGTCCGGCGCGCTCGGCTTCGACCCGCTGGCCTTCACGGTGAGCCCCGAGGAGGCCGGCCGGATCGTCTGGTTCGACGCCCTCGTCAACAACGTCGACCGCTCCTGGCGCAACCCCAACCTGCTGATGTGGCACGGCGACCTGTGGCTCATCGACCACGGCGCCACCATGATCTGGCACCACAACTGGCCCGGCGCCCAGACCTCCGCGGCCCGCCCCTACGACGCCGCCGACCACGCCCTCGCCCGCTTCGCGCCGGACGTCGCGACCGCGGCCGTGGACCTGGCGCCGAAGGTCACCGAGGAACTCCTCGCGGAAGTCACCGCCGAGATCCCCGACGCCTGGCTGACCGGCGAACCCGGCTTCGACACCCCGGACCTCCTCCGTGAGGCGTACGTGGCACCCCTCCTCGCGCGCGTGCCCTTCCTCCACGAACGCATCAAGGGACTCCAGTGACCGAGCGCCACATCATCCGCCCGAGCGAGGCGAACACCCGGGACGTCTTCGAGTACGCCCTCCTGAGGGTCGTACCGCGCATCGAGCGCGGCGAGTGCGTCAACGCCGGGGTCCTCGTCTACTGCCGCGCCCAGTCCTACGTCGGCGCCCGCACCCATCTGGACGAAGCGAGGCTGCTCGCCCTCGACCCGGCGGCCGACGTGGCCGGAATCAGGGCCGCGCTCGGCGCCGTGGAGGGCGTGTGCGCGGGCGGAGAAGCGGCCGGGCAGGCGGCCGTCGACGATGCCGGGCGGCGGTTCCGGTGGCTGATCGCGCCGCGGTCCACGGTGGTGCAGCCGGGGCCCGTGCACACCGGGCTCACCGTCGATCCGGCGGCCGAGGCGGAGCGCCTGCTGGACCGGCTGGTGAGGTAATGGATCACACCTGGCCGCGCGCACGTTGACACCGAGTGCCAGGGCTTCTAGCGTCACGACTGCCGAAGGTACTAAGCGGTCGCTCACCGGCGGGCCGCGTTTCAAGGGCGAGAGATTCTCAAGGGCGAGGAGAACCAGCAATGTCCACCACTGAGCAGCGGGTCGCGATTGTCACCGGCGGGGCGCGGGGCATCGGCGCCGCCACCGCCGTACGCCTCGCGGCCGAGGGCCGTGCGGTCGCCGTGATCGACCTCGACGAGGCCGCCTGCAAGGACACCGTGGAGAAGATCACCGCGGCCGGCGGCAAGGCCCTCGCGGTCGGCGCCGATGTCTCCGACGAGGCGCAGGTCGAGGCCGCGATCACGCGGATCGTCGCGGAGCTGGGCGCGCCGACGATCCTCGTCAACAACGCGGGCGTGCTCCGCGACAACCTCCTCTTCAAGATGAGCGTCGCCGACTGGGACACCGTCCTCGGCGTGCACCTGCGCGGCTCGTTCCTGATGACCAAGGCCGTCCAGAAGCACATGGTCGACGCGGGCTTCGGCCGGATCGTCAACCTCTCCTCGTCCTCCGCCCTCGGCAACCGCGGCCAGGCCAACTACTCCGCCGCCAAGGCCGGTCTCCAGGGCTTCACCAAGACCCTCGCCATCGAGCTGGGCAAGTTCGGCATCACGGCCAACGCCGTCGCCCCCGGCTTCATCGCCACCGACATGACCGCCGCGACCGCCGCCCGCGTCGGCATGGGCTTCGACGACTTCAAGGCCGCCGCCGCCACCCAGATCCCGGTGCAGCGCGTCGGCGAGCCCGACGACATCGCCAACGCCGTCGCCTTCTTCACCAACGAGGCGGCCGGTTTCGTCTCCGGCCAGGTGCTGTACGTCGCCGGCGGACCGCTCAACTAGGGAACACAGGAACACGGGAACGCGGGAAACCATGACTGAACTGCCTGAACTCTCCGGCAAGGTCGCCGTCATCACCGGCGCCAGCCGCGGCATCGGCTACGGCGTCGCCGAGGCGCTGCTCGCCCGCGGCGACCGGGTCTGCATCACCGGCCGCAGCGAGGACGCCCTCAAGGAGGCCGTCGAGGCGCTCGGCGCCGAGCGCGTCATCGGCGTCGCCGGCAAGGCCCACGACGAGGCCCACCAGACCGTCGTCGTCGAGCGCACGATGGAGGCCTTCGGCCGCGTCGACTTCCTGGTCAACAACGCCGGTACGAACCCGGTGTTCGGCCCCATCGCCGACCTCGACCTGAACGTCGCCCGCAAGGTCTTCGAGACCAACGTCATCTCGGCGCTCGGCTTCGCCCAGAAGACCTGGCACGCCTGGCAGAAGGACAACGGCGGCGCCATCGTCAACATCGCCTCCCTCGCCGGCGTCTCCGCCTCGCCGTTCATCGGCGCGTACGGCGTCAGCAAGGCCGCGATGATCAACCTGACGCTCCAGCTGGCGCACGAGTTCGCGCCCGGCGTACGGGTCAACTCGATCGCCCCGGCGGTCGTGAAGACCAAGTTCGCCGCCGCCCTGTACGAGGGCCGCGAGGCGGAGGCCGCCGCCTCCTACCCGCTGGCCCGGCTCGGCGTGCCGTCCGACATCGGCGGCACCGCCGCGTTCCTCACCTCGGACCAGTCCGACTGGATCACCGGCCAGACCCTCGTCGTCGACGGAGGCATCCTCCTCAACGCCGGAGTCGGCTGACCGATCCGCCCGGGCGCCGATCTCTTTGCTGTTCCCTTGACGGAATCGGCGCCCGTGTCAGGACATAAAACGCGCACAGCCGAATGACAACGTCGTCATAAAAACGCTGCTCAACAGCCCCGTCCGAACCAGCTTTTCCGGGCGGGGAACTGCGGTACGGTCTGCCGACCCTTGGTACGGCGGATCGAGGAGCGTGCGTGTGTTCACCCGGAACCGAGGCCTGCGGGCAGGTACGGCGATCGCGTCGATATCCCTGATGGCCGGATGCGGTGTGTTCTCGGACGAGAATCCCGACGACCGGGGAGCCATCGTCGTCGGGACCACCAGCGCCCCCAGCACACTCGATCCGGCCGCCTCCTGGGACGGCTCCTGGGAGCTGTTCCGCAACATCTACCAGACGCTGCTGGCCTACCCGTCCGGCGCGACCACACCCGAGCCCGACGCGGCCAAGAGCTGTGCGTTCACCGACGGTTCGAACACGACGTACCGCTGCGAACTCCGCGCGGACATGAAGTTCGCCGACGGCGACACCCTCGACGCCCGGGCCGTCAAGCACTCCATCGACCGGATCCGGCAGATCGACGTGTCGGGCGGACCCGCCGGCCTCCTCGGCAGCCTCGACCGGGTACAGGTCCTCGGCGACCGCGAGGTCGTCTTCCACCTCAACAAGCCCGACGCCACCTTCCCGTTCGTGCTCGCCACCCCGGCCATGTCGATCGTCGACCCCGACGACTACCCCGCGCACTCCCTGCGCAAGGACGGCAAGGTCTTCGGCTCCGGGCCGTACACCCTGAAGTCGTACGACGACGGGAAACAGGCCCGACTGGTCAAGAACGACCACTACAAGGGCTTCGCCCGGCGCGAGAACAGCGCGGTGACGATCCGCTACTTCCAGGACTCCGCCACCATGGTCAAGGCGCTGCGGGACGGGAAGATCGACGTCACCTACCGCGGCCTCGCCGCCGACGACATCATCGCCCTCCAGGGCCGCGCCTCCAAGAGCCTGCAACTGGTCGACGGCTCCGGCACCGACATCAACTACCTGGTGTTCAACCCCAAGGACAAGTGGGCCGGGAACCTCGCCGTCCGCAAGGCCGTCGCCCAGCTCGTCGACCGGGGGGCGATCACCCACAAGATCTACCGCGACACCGTGGACCCGCTCTACTCGATGGTCCCCAAGGGCCTCACCGGCCACACCACCGCCTTCTTCGACGACTTCGGAGACCCCAGCGTCCCCAAGGCCCGCAAGCTCCTCACCGACGCGGGCATCAAGCAGCCCGTCCCGCTCACCCTCTGGTACACGAGCGACCGCTACGGCTCCGAGACCGCCCTCGAATTCAGGGAACTGAAGCGGCAGTTGGACGACTCCGGGCTCTTCACGATCACCCTGAGGAGCCGCCCCTGGAGGACGTACGTGACGGGCTACCAGAAGGGCGAGTACCCGGTGTTCGGGCGCGGCTGGTCCCCGGACTTCCCCGACGCCGACAACTTCATCGCGCCGTTCGTGGGGCGGCAGAACGCGCTCGGTACGCCCTACCCGTCGACCAGGATCACCGACGTACTGCTGCCCGAGTCCCGCCAGGAGAGCGACCGGGCCGACGTGGTCAAGGAGTTCGAGGACGCCCAGCAGGTCCTGGTGGACGACGCGCGGCTGCTGCCGCTGTGGCAGGGCCGGCAGTACGTGGCCGCGAGCGAGGACGTCTCCGGCGGGGAGCAGGCCCTGGACCCGTCGACGATCATGATGATGTGGGAGCTGTACCGCAAGACCAGCTGGTGACAGGGCTCTTGGCACCCGTTGTCAGTGGCCGCCTGTAGGTTCTGGGCATGGCAGCGACCGCATCGCGCGGTCGCCCCTCATCGCAGTTGCCGCACACGGTAAGGAAGTTGACGTGACCGACATCTCCATGCTCCCCGAGTCCTGGCGCGGGGTCCTGGGCGACGAGCTTCAGCAGCCCTACTTCAAGGAGCTGACCGAGTTCGTCGAGGAGGAGCGCGCGAAGGGCCCGGTCTACCCGCCGCGCGAGGAGGTCTTCGCCGCGCTGGAGGCGACGCCGTACGACCAGGTGAAGGTGCTGGTCCTCGGCCAGGACCCGTACCACGGCGAGGGCCAGGGCCACGGCCTGTGCTTCTCGGTCCGCCCCGGGGTGAAGACCCCGCCCTCCCTGCGGAACATCTACAAGGAGATGAAGGAGGAGCTGGACCTCCCGATCCCGGACAACGGCTATCTGATGCCGTGGGCCCAGCAGGGCGTCCTGCTGCTCAACGCGGTGCTCACGGTCCGCTCCGGCGAGGCGAACTCGCACAAGGGCAAGGGCTGGGAGAAGTTCACGGACGCGGTGATCCGCGCGGTGGCCGACCGCCCCGACCCGGCGGTCTTCGTCCTGTGGGGCAACTACGCGCAGAAGAAGCTCCCCCTGATCGACGAGGAGCGGCACGTGGTGGTCAAGGGTGCGCACCCCTCCCCGCTGTCGGCCAAGAAGTTCTTCGGCTCCCACCCGTTCACCCAGATCAACGAGGCTGTCGCCCAGCAGGGCCACACCCCGATCGACTGGCGCATCCCGAACCTGGGCTGACGACCCCGCCGGGGCCGGTCCGGGGCCGCCTGACGGGGATTGTCAGTGCCGCCCG